>Ga0163144_10015429_pt1 | contig 15757 bp, 8 predicted proteins | sample OliLak19BULKMAT1_FD_123175 | JGI IMG/M metagenome (GOLD analysis project Ga0163144, IMG submission 123175) | Freshwater microbial mat bacterial communities from Lake Vanda, McMurdo Dry Valleys, Antarctica - Oligotrophic Lake LV.19.BULKMAT1 | ecosystem: Environmental > Aquatic > Freshwater > Lake...
ACGCTGCGATTGGAAGGCGCGGCGGCGCGTGGTGGTGATCCCTCGGACTTGCGCCCACGGGTCTTCGACGTCTTCGCGCAGTTGCTCTTCAGACTCGCGCAGAAGCAACCGATTCTCGTGGTCCTCGAGAATCTCCAGTGGGCCGATCCCTCCTCGCTGGATCTCTTTCATTTCATTGCACGCTCGTTGGGCACGCATCCGGTGATGGTGTTGGCGAGCTACAACGACGCCCAGCGAGAAGAGAATCGCAGTCTCCGGCTCGCCGAACAATCGCTGAGCTCGCTTGGCGTGCTGACGCGGCACGTGATTCCACCGCTCACGCGTGACGAGACGAGCGAACTCGTGGGCGCGATCTTCGGTGAGAGCCGCGGCACGGTGGAGGAGTTCGCCGCGCGCGTGCACGCACGGACCCGTGGGAATGCGTTCTTCATCGAGGAGACGTTGAAGGCGCTGGTGGAGTCAGGGCGGTTGCGCCGAGAGGGCGATCGGTGGGTGGGCTGGTCCACTGAGCAGCTCGCACTCCCCGATAGCATTCGCGACGTGCTGTCGTTGCGCTACGAGCGGCTGAGCGAAGACGCGCAGGAAGTGGTCGCCCTCGCTGCGGTGATCGCGGTGCATGCACCACATCGCCTGCTGGAGCGACTCGCGGGGCTCGCCCCTGAGGCATTGCTGCGTGCCATCGATGAGCTTCGGCGCGACCGCATCGTTGAGGAGATCGATCTCGCCGAGGGGCCGGCGTATGTCTTCACGCACCCGATGATGCAGGACATGCTGTACTCGGAGCTCTCGCGTGCCCGCCGGCGCGGCCTGCACGCGAAGATCGCCGATGCCATGGACGCACTCTATGGTGAGTCCGCGATGGAGCATGCGGAAGAGATTGCGGTGCACTACGCGCGGGCAGACGACCCAGCGCAGGCGCCGCGTGCGATTCGCTACCTGACCGCCGCGGGGCGGAACGCCCTCGAGCGTGGAGCTGGCCGCGAAGCCGCGGAAACACTCGGCGCGGCGCTGCAGATCCTTGAGCGAGGTGGCGAACAGGAACGCATCGAAGAGGTCCTGGCGCTCCTCGGACGAGCCCGACACTGGCTGGGCGATTATCAAACGGCCACCGTGCTCTGGACGCGCGCGGTGGGGCTTGCCGAGGCGCGTGGTGCGCACGACTCCGTGGCGACACTCGAGCGTCGCATGGGCGTCGCGGCGTTGCGCCGCGGCGACTTTCGGGGGGCGCTCGCCCATCAGGAGCGTGGCCGCGCGGCCGCCGCCCTCGCGCACGATGAGGGCGCCGAGGCGAGCCTCCGGCTGGCGCGGAGTTCCGTCCTGATGGAACTCGGCAAGAGCGACGATGCCCAGCACGAAGCCGAGCTTGCGCTTGGCGTGGCCGAACGCCTCGGTGAACCACGGCTGCTGGGCCGCGTGCATGAGGCGTTGCAGAGTCTCGCCGTCTGGCGTGGCCCCGGGACCGACGTCCGCCGTCACGGCGCCCGCGCACTCGAGTATGCGCGCCGCGCTGGTGACTTGCGGACGGAGTGGCAGGTGGAGTGGACGTTCGCCCTCTATGCCGGATTGACCGGTGACTCCAGCGGGACGGCGACGCATCTCGTGGAGGCCACGCGTCTCGCCGATGAGGTCCGATCGCCGCTGCTCCGGATCTGGACGGCCGAGGTCGCGGTGGAGTATCGGTCGGGAATCGGCGAGTGGGATGAGGCCCTCGCGCTGGCGGATCGCACGATTGAGGAGGCGCGAGCTTTCGGGCAGCGGATGCTGCTGCCGCGCCTCTTGGTGTGGAGTGCGCTGATTCATTGCGGCCGCGGCAACTTTGAGGAGGCCAAGCGTCGGATTGACGAAGCGTGGGTGCTCTCGGGAGCGGACCGGCTCGAGGACCACGAAGCGGTCAACGTGCATACCGTGGTCCCGGCGCACGTGGGGCTCGCGTACTACCACATGTACCGGCGCGATTTCCGTGCCGCGCTGGAGATCGGCGAACGAGGCCTCGCGATCGCCGACAAGACCGGGTACGAGGTCTGGGCCGTCCACCGCCTGCTGCCACTCTTGGCGGAGGCCTCGCTCTGGGTGCGCGATTGGGATCGATCCGCGGCGTATGGCCACCGCATGCGCGATGCCGCGGACCGACTTGGCAACTCGCTGGCGCGCGCATGGTCCGACGCCTGCTTCGCGCTGGAACGCATGCTGCAAGGTGACCAGGCCGGCGCGCTCACGCAGCTACGTCAGGCCGCGGACGATCTCGATGCGATTCCCTTTGTGGAGCATGCGGCGCGACTCCGTCGGAAGTTCGCGGATGCCTTACTCGTGGCCGGGCGTCGTGATGAAGCGATGGTGGAGCTCCGGCGAATTCACGACGTGTTCTCGCGCCTTCGCGCGTCGCTCTCGTTGGATGATGTCCGTGAGAAACTGACCGAACTCGGCGTGCGTCCGCCGCCGCGTGTGTCGTCGGTGGGGGCCGGGATCGGCGCACTCACCGCCCGTGAGACGGAGATCGCCCGACTCGTGGCGGCTCGGAAGTCGAACAGGGAAGTGGGTGCCATCCTCGGCATCTCCGATCGCACGGTCGGCACCCACCTCAACAACGTCTATGCGAAGCTCGGCGTGGACTCCCGGGGTGCGCTCACCGATGTGATTCGAGAACTCGGCGTGTGACCGAGCACGAGCGCGCAGCGTTCGGCGAAATGCTCGCGGAGTGTCGCGGCGACGAGCGGATCCATATCGGTCGGCGTCGGTAGTGTGCTGTCGAGCACGCGCCCGCCGCTGGCTTCAATGAGGCGCTGCAGCGACGCGGCGTCGTGCCCCGGAATCGGAAAGGCCGCCGTGTATGCCCGCAGGTGAAAGGTCGTGACCGCCATCGCGCCCCGGAGTTCTGCAATGACCGCCTCCGCCACGGCTGGTACGTCGCTGTCGGGATCGAGGAGCACCGGCGCGCCCGCAGCAAGGTGCACGCGTCCCAGCGCGATCTCGCCGCGCCAAGCGGCCGCGGCCCAGCGCAGAAGTCCCCCGAGGTGCATTGGCAGCCGTGGGGCGCCGCGCAGTTCCGCCGCAAAGCTCTGTTCTTCGGGGACGCGATCGTAGCTGATCGCGATCGGCAGCAGCGCCACGGGACGCCCCGTCGCCTTCAGACAGCGTAAGAGCCCGCGCTTCGGCGGGAGGAACTCGCGGGTGCGGCTCCGTGTCCCTTCCACAAAGAACTCGAGTGTCTCGTCGCTCGAGATGAGCGTCCGCACTCGTTCCGTGAGTTCGGGATCTTCCTTTCCGTGGCCGCGGCGTAAGTAGAACGCGTGCATGGCCCGCAGGAGCCGACCCAGCAGCGGAATGCGTCCGAACTCCATCGTCGCGGCGATGTGTGGAATGGGAATACCGAGATCGGGACGGGCGAAGGCGAGGTACGAGCAGAGTACGAAGTCGAGGTAACTGCGATGACTGGGCACCAGCACCACCGCAGCGCCGTCCGGCACGGCGACCCGCGCCCGCGCGAACGACACCAGGTCGATACTGACACGATCGGTCGTGCGACGCAGTGCCTTCGTGACCAGCCACGCCCCGCTGCGGACCCAGAAGTTGCCGCGCGGCTGGCCGAGGATCCACCGCAGGTCGCCGTCGTGACCCACATGCCGCGCGCCGGCCAGCGTCCACTCCTGCTCGTTCTGCTTCAGGACATGGCGATAGAGTCCGCGGCAGATCGTGCGGATGTATCCAAGCCCGAGCCGCGAGGGGGCGAGCGGCATCGAGGATCGGAAGTCGAAGCTTCGCGTGGTGAAGTAGGGAAAGACGCTGTTGAGCTGCTCCAACTTTGACGCCAGCTTGCGCAACTGCCTCCGCGCATTGGTGCCGCGGAGTGCGCCAATCGCCATGGGCAGTTGGTGGAACCAGAGGTCTGCCACGCGAAAGCGCAGGCCGGATGTGCCGAGAAAACCACGGACCGGACGTCGGGCCACGGGATGCAGCGCGAACCAGTCGATGACGGTCTTCCAGCATTCGCTCATCGTCGATGCGCCGGCGAGGCCAGCCACCGCATGCCGAATGCGCGGTCCCCCGCGGTCGTGCAGCGCGGCTTGCACGAGTCGTGAGGTCACCTCGTCCACGGGCACGACGTCCAGCCGCGCGTTGGGATCACCGACAATCGCGCGGAGGTGGCCGAGTCCGAGCAGTGTGGCGAAGGCGCCGAATCCCGCCAGACTATCGATCCACCCAGGGAAGGGGAACTGCCGACTCGCGGCAATGATGCTCGGGCGCACGATGCTCAGCGGCACGGCGCCGTGGCGCTGCACCAGTAAATGCTCGGCGAGACATTTCGTGAGCGTGTACGTATTCGGATGCCCGGAGCGGGCGAGAATCGCGTCGTCGCGCAGGCGGCCGGTGCGGATGGCGTCGAGTAGCGCGTCGGCGGGCATCGGGAGTGGGACCAGTTCTTCCCGAATCGGACCGCCATCCGTGCGATGTGGCGTGACGTACGCAGTGGAGACATACACAAAGCGGCGAAGCCGCGGGCAGGCGCGCGCCGTTTCGAGCAGATGCAACGTGGCATCGATGTTCGCCGCCACGGCCTCGACGGCCGGGAGATCGAAGGCAATGGACGCGGCCGAGTGCACGACGTGCGTCACGGCGGAGAGCGCGGCGTGAGAGGCGAGGCCGAGGTCCGGACGCGCCAGATCTCCCTCGAGGACCGTCACGTACTCCGTCCAACCGGGGGGCAGCGTGGCGAAGCAGGCGGCGGGCACAACGTCGTCACGAAAGCGATCCGCCGCTGTTTGTGCCTTGCGCGGCCGAATCAGCAGGAGGACGCGTTGCACGCGAAGTTCGGCGCGGCGGCGAATCAACTCTTCCAACATCACCTTGCCGAGAAATCCGGTGGCGCCAGTCAGGAACCATGTGGTCGGGGCGGGGCGCATTTATTGATTCCCCGCGCCGAGGATGTTCTGTGGGTCGATCGCCCGTTTGACCGCGGCGGTCCAGGCGCGAGCCGCTGGGGAGAGGGTGCGCGGGAGGAAGTCGGCGCGGATCTTCCCGATGCCGTGATGGTGGGAGAGCGAGCCGCCGCAGGAGAGAATCTCGTCGCGCGCCGCGTGCTCAATTCCGGAATAGGCCGCGAGCGGATCGGCCACGCCCTCCGCGCTGAAGCCGAGGTAGAAGTAGACCGCGACGCCGGTGTGATACAACTGCGTGATGCGACAGGTGACGAATGGGCGCCCGGGAAGCCCCCGACCCGCATGTTCCGTCATGACGCGATGCTTCACGCGGTCGCAGAGCGCGAGGGCGTCGCTCCAGCTGACCGAGGTCTCGAACGACTCACCGAGTACCCCGAGCTGCATCACGAAGTCGCGGATGTACGCGATGCCGAAGGTGAGTTCGTAGCCCTTCTTGCCATTCTCGGCCCCGGCCCGCATCCCGCCAAGCGCACGGCGCAGGCGTCGCACCGTGGCCTCCTGGCGCGCGACTTCGTCCCGCGATCCTTCGAAGACCAACGTGCACGCGACCATCTGCTTCGCGTCGAAGCCCTTCACCCCCGTGACGACGAACCGCTCCACCGCGCGCTTCAACTTCGCGAGGCCTTCGACGGCGGGCTTGAGTGTCTGACTGAGTTGGAACTGCAGATTGTCCACAAGGCGCACGCTCGCCGGCACCGCGCCCGAGCGCGAAAGCTGCCGTAGAAACTCGAAACCGATCTCAAAGGTCGGGAAGATGATGGCATCGTGGCGTTGGACTTCCGGCAGCGGAAAGACGCGCATCACGGCATGTGTGATGATGCCCAGCATGCCTTCGGACCCAAGCATCCATCGGCGTGCATCCACGCCGACGGACTCGCGTGGCACGACGACGTCGCGCGTGAGCGGACCGCTCGGCGTGATAGCGTGCACATCGAGCACGAGATCCTCGATGTTGCCGTAGCGGTTCTTCTTCATGCCGCTGGCGTGCGTGGCGATCCATCCGCCGAGCGTGGAGAACTCGACGCTGTCGGGTTCGTGCCCGAGGGTGAGTCCGAGCTCGGCCAGTTGGGTCTGGATATGGCGGCCGACGGCGCCCGCTTCGATGCAGGCGGTCTGATTGGCGCGATCGACCCATCGGATGCGGTTCAAACGACGGAGATCGACCGAGGCAATCGGGCGTGGCTCCGCGTCGGGGCAGCGCAGCGCATCGGTGACGTTCGTACCGCCGCCGTAGGGAATCAGGCACACATCGTGCACGCGGGCGGCATCCATGAGCGCTTGGACTTGGTGCTCGTCGCCGGGGAAGCACACCACATCGGGCACGCGGGCAATCGTGTCGTGCTTCAAGCGGTACATCTCTTCGAGTGTCTGGCCATGTCCATGGCGAAGGCGAACCAGGGGTTCTTGCGTGACATGTGCGCTGCCGAGGGCGCCCGCGGCGGCCTCGACGAAGGCGGCGCAGGCGCGCGGCGCCGGCACCGGAGGTGGGAAGTGCGAGGGTCGCAGGTGCTCGCGAGGGAGTTGGACCTGCATGACCTCCTCGACCCAGGGAAGGAGCGTCGGCAGCTCGGAACCGCTCAGCGCGTAGCGCGCGCCGGTGAGCGTCACGCTGCCGTTCGGCAGGAGCACGAAGCGGGTATCGGCGAACCCCCACACGTCTGGAGCCAGGGCATCGGCCTCGAGGTCAGTTGGGGCGGCAGGGGTGATCAAGGCATCAACGCGGCGACCGGACATGATGTGAACCTCAGTGCAGGGTGGCGCGAGGAGGATGCCGCTTTGACCGCGTCGGTTCTACCCGTCATCCAACGTAGCGCGGCGCGGCGCGTGACGTAGGCCGATCGGCCGTGCGAACGGGGTTCAGCGCCGGCTGCCGCTGGTCTGGCGCGTGCCAGGTGGTTGCGCGGCACGCACATAGCCTTTCGTGGTGCGATAGGGGCGCAGTTGCCAGCTGGCGTCATCCCAGAACGCGAAGGCAGGATTCGAGAGGCCCGCGTGCTCGTGCATGGCACCATACAGGGCCGGGTCGTCCCGGTCGAAGGGGTCGCGGACGCCGAATGCCTTGAGCACGACGCGGTCGCGGACTTCTGGCGGAAAGATGTGCGTCGCGACGACGAGATTGGACCACTTACCCGACACCCGGTCGAGCGGCGTGTCCGGCGCCGCGAGATAGTCGTCCACCCACTGGAGCAGGCTGCCGCGCGGCACCAGATCGAGCATCCCCGGCTGCCATTCTCCGGCGTCGGCGTACGGGTGCAGCATGCCGTGGTAGTACAGCGTGGTCGGATGGCGCTGGAGAAAGCGCACCACGCCAGTCTCCAGATCGGCAAGGGTCGTGGCCGCTGCGAGGTAGACGATGCGTGCCACGGGGAGCTCTGGGAAATGCGCGAGCAGCTCGTCAATGACGATGGTGCCCATGCTGTGTCCGGCGAGAATGAACACGCGCCTGCGGCGCCGCTCGATCGGGACGCTATCGGCCCCCTGCGCGCGGCTCATGGATTGCAGGGAATCCATGAGGGCGTACGCGGCGCCACGCGGCGGGTGGTAGTCCGGGTCAAATGAAGCGGGCAACCCGACGTCGGTCCGCGAGTGGACCATCGTCCCGACGCGACGGCGCATCTCGCTCCACGCCCCCGGGCCGAACCCGTCAAGGACGGGGCCGAGGAGGAGCTTGGGGACGGCGGTAACGACGCCAATGGCCACTCGCGCCGTGCCCTCGGTCCAACCAAGGTCGTGGGTGCCGATTCCGATGGCGAGGGGGGCGCGCGCGCTGTCGAGCGGCGGCCGTGCGGAAAGCAGGGCTTGCTCGTACTCCGACTGCGCGCGCCGCGCCTGATCCACGCCGGGAATCGGACAAAAGCGACTTCCCGCGAGCCGTCCTTGGGTGTCCCCACGATGCATGCCACCGAGGACGCGACAGTAGCCGGCGGTCTGGTGCAGCACGCTCAGTGGCGCGCGGCTCACGGCGCGGCCGAGCGATCCGGCAATCATGAATGGCGCGGAGAGCGTGCCGCGGACCGGACCCCAGTCCTGGCCCTGGCGAATCCGAAAGAGATGCCACCAGAGACTCGATCCGCCGCTGGAGTTCCAGTTGATGAAAATCGGGTAGTACCCAGCGGAGTCGATGGCCGCGCCCCGCTGCGCGACGCGCGCATAGCCCTTTTCATAGGACACGCGCCCGCCATGGACGTAGAGAAGAATCGTGTCGAGCGGGCTCGATCGCACCGCATCGAGCAGGCGCGATAACTGCCGCGCGCCGGCGCGTTCGCTGAGTCGCCCCCCGACCACGACCCCGCGGTGCCCGATCTCCTCGGGCTCGAGGGCCTCGCGCAGGCGTCCATCTGCATGCACGAAGATGGCGTGGTCGATCACCCGATACTCGGGGCGCGTCTCCTGCGCCTCAAGCACGGTGGCGAGGGCGATCAACACGGCGACGTGGGGCAGGGCGGGACGGTGCATCGGAGTGCTCGGGGTCGAGGTGGGGACCGATCTCCGCCACGATGGCCCCCCGCGCGCGACCATCCCATCGGTCTTGTGACGCAGTGTGCCGCGCCCACCGCCGCTCCCACCTCCGCGAGATGACGTAGACGACCCGCCAGAACGACGTGCGGGTGTCCGGCAGCGCCCGCGCACCGAGCTCTCGGTCTGGCCCGAGTCGGACGATACAACTTTATATAGATATGCGTGCCGACTCCGACCTTCCTCGTCTGATCAGCGCGTTCGAGCCCACGCGGGTCGACCTCGGGGTACGCCACTTCCTCTCGAAACCCTACGCGGCGGATCTGCTGCTGCAGACCCTGCGGCAGGTCATTGAAGGGCGCGTCGCGTACGTCGATGAGGCTGCCCGCTGCGCGGCGATGTCAAAAACGCGCCCGGACCGTGCCGCCGTTCCGGCGCGCATTCCCCGCCGCGCATAGATTGCCGTTGTCTTCTACCTCTCGTCAGCATGCCCGCCCTCCCATCATTACCTCCTCAGCTGTCGTGTAAGGCCTGCCGAGACGGCGCTGGACTGTCCTTCAGTATCGACATGGCCTTCCAGCCGATCGTGGACCTTGAGTCCCAGACGATCTTTGCTCACGAGGCGCTCGTGCGGGGACCGCAGGGCGAGTCGGCGGCGAGCATCTTGGCGCAGGTCACGGACGAGAACCGCTATCAGTTCGATCAGTCGGCGCGCGTGTGTGCTATCACCGCGGCGTCGGCGCTCGGCATGACCGTTCCGGTCTCGATCAACTTCCTGCCCAATGCGGTGTATCGGCCCGAAACCTGCATCCGGGTGACGCTCGAGGCCGCTACCGAGCTCGGGTTTCCCACGTCGCAGATCATCTTCGAGGTGAATGAAGCGGAGCCGGTCGGGGATCGCGCCCACCTGCAGGGGATTTTCGCCGAGTACAAGCGGCAGGGCTTCAAGACCGCGATCGACGACTTCGGGGCGGGCTACGCTGGCCTCTCGCTCCTCGCGGATTTCGAGCCCGATCTGATCAAGCTCGACATGGCGCTGATTCGGAACATCGACCAAGATCGGACGCGGCGCGCCATTATCTCGGGGACGCTGCAGACGTGTCGCGACCTGGGCATCACCGTGATCGCCGAAGGGGTGGAAAGCGACGAGGAGGTCGCGGTCCTCCGGGGGATGGGGATTTCGCTGTTCCAAGGCTACCGGTTCGCGAGACCGCTGTTCCGTGGGCTCGCGGAGCCCACTTGGTGAGCGACGAGGACCGCCGGGTGCGCAAATAACGCGTCCCCCGTCAAGCCGTAGTTCCTTCGTGCAATGGGTACCTCCTCGCGTACGCACTAGATATCCCGTATCGCCCCATCCACCCGCCGAGCGCAGTGGACGCCCATTCTCTGGCGTCGCAACGCCGCCACCATACGCGGTCACACCGGATGCCGGCGATATGGAGATCAGATGGCGACCGCACGAGCGTCCCACCGCCCACCGCCCCGCCCGCCGCGCCGCCCGCGGGGAGCGACCTCACGCAAAGTCCTGACGGGCATCGCCGGATTTGACGAAATCAGCGGCGGCGGCATTCCGCGCGCGCGCACGACGCTGATCGTCGGCGGTGCCGGTTGCGGCAAGACCGTCTTCGCGCTGCAGACGCTCGTGAACCACGCCTCGCAATCCGGCGAGGCCGCCATCTTTGTGGCCTTCGAGGAGGAGCCGCAACAGATCATTGCCAACGCGTCGGAGTTCGGGTGGGACTTGCCGCGTCTCATTCGGCGCAAAGTGTTCTTTCTCGACGCGCAACTCTCGCCCGACATCGTCCAAGTCGGCGACTTCGACTTGATCGGCATGTTGGAACGCCTTCGGCGCAAGGCGATCGAACTGCGCGCCACGGTCATCGTGTTCGACGGGATCGATGTGCTCCTTACCTTGCTCGACAATCCCGCCGCCGCGCGCCGGGAGCTCTACCGGATCCGCGATTGGCTCAGCACGAACGGTCTCACCTGCATCATCACGCAGAAGTCGACGGGCGTCGGGCGGACCCGTCCACTCGGCGTCCTGCAGTTCATGGTGGATTGCGTGGTCGTGCTGGACCAACAGGTCGAGAGTGGTTCGACGTTCCGCTCCTTGCGCATCATGAAGTTCAGGGGGTCAGGCTTCAAGGGTGATGAGTTCCCGATCGAGGTGATGTCGAAGGGCATGGTGCTCACCGACCGCGGCCCAATGGAGCTCGCGTCGGTGGTGAGCACCGAACGGGTGCCCACGGGCCTGCCGCGGCTCGACGAGATGCTGCAGGGCGGGTATCAGCGGGGAAGTAACGTGGTGATCTCCGGCGCTCCCGGTACCGCGAAGTCCACGCTGGCCGCGCTGTTCGCCGTTGCGGCCTGCGCGCGCGGCGAGCGAACGCTCTACGTGAGCTTCAACGAGGGGACGCCGCAGTTGGTGCGGAACCTTCGCTCGGTCAACGTGCGCCTCACCCCGCACATCCGGTCGGGAATCCTCACGATGCATTCCGTTCGGACCAGCGGACCGAACATCGCCGAACAGTTCAATCAGCTGCGTGCGAAAGTGCTCGAAGTCACCCCTCGCTGCGTGATCATCGACCCGCTGTCGGCGCTCTCGACCAAAACGGCGCATCTCGCGTCAGCCGATGCCACTTCGCAGTTCCTGGATTTCCTCAAGACGTCGCACATCACTGCCGTCAGCGCGTCGGTGTCGCATCGCCTCAGCGGCGACGACTCCACCTCGACGGCGATTTCGACGATCGCCGATACGTGGATCCATCTCACGAATCTGGTGGAGGACGGGGAACGCATCCGGACGCTCAGCATCGTGAAGTCGCGCGGCACGGGCCATTCGAATCAGGTCCGCGAGCTCAAGCTGGCGGATAGCGGCGTGACACTCGCCGACGTGTTCACCGCGCGCGGCGCCGTGCTTATGGGGGCCGCCCGATGGGAGTCGGAACGCGCCGACGCCGACACGGATATGCATGCGCATCTTGCGGCGACACGAGAGCGCATTGCGCTGCAGATCGAACAGCGGGCGGCCACAGCGCGCCTGCTCGCGATCAAGGCGGAGCTGGAAGAGCGGAGTGCCGAGCGGAGTGCCGAGCGGGAGCTGATGGGGAGTACGGTGGATGCGGCTGCCGACTTGCCGCCCACGCCGCGGCCCGCGACACGCCGCCGCCGCCGCCGCGCGTAGGCAACGGATGCGCAAGCGATCCGCCGTGCGATCACCCCCCGCGAAGGCGAGCCCAGCCACGTCGCGACTCCGCCTGCGCCTGTACGTGGCCGGCGGAGCCCCCAACTCGCTGGCGGCGACTGCAAATCTGACGGTGCTCTTGGACACGCACTACGCGGGCGCCTACACGCTCGAGGTCGTGGACGTCCTCACGAGTCCGGAAAAGGCAGTGCGGGACGGCGTGTTGGTCACCCCGACGCTCATGAAGCTCGCCCCGAGTCCGATCCAACGACTGGTGGGCAACCTCAGCGACAGCGCGCGTCTGCTTCTCTTACTTGGTCGCCCATGAAACCGCCATTGCGACAGAGCCCGAGCGCCCTCGCGCAACGGCTGTCCGAATCGGAAGCCACCATTCAGGCACTCCTCGCAGGACAGATTGACGCCGTACTCGATACCAGCACCGGCACTCCCGTGCTGCTGGCCAAGGCCCAAGCGGCCTTGAGGCGGAGCGAGGAACAACTGCAGGCGCAAGCAATCATCGCCCGAGAGGCGGCGGACCGCACCCAATACGCCCTCACGTCCGCGCGTATGGGCATCGTAGAGCTCGACCTCGTGGCCGACCGCTTCAGTTGGTCGCCCACCACCGCGGCGTTGCACGGGCTCAGGCCAGACCAAGCGCCGACGACCCGGGAGGCCTACCTGTCGCTTATTCACCGCGAGGATCGCCAATCGGTCGAATCGGCGATCGCGCGGACGATTGCGGACGGCCAGGACCATTCCACGGACTTCCGCGTGGTGTGGCCGGACGGGAGCGCGCACTGGATGTCCGGACGTGGACGGGTGATTCGCAGCGCCGATGGGACGCCGTTGCGCATCGTGGGCGTCACGATGGACATCAGCGAGGTCCGCACGCTTCAAGCGCAACTCAGTCAGTCGCAGAAGATGGAGGCGATTGGGCAGCTGGCTGGCGGGATCGCTCATGACTTCAACAATCTGCTGACGGTCATTCTGAGCTACTCGGAGCTGTTGATCCCGTCGCTCGCGCCATCGGATGTGCGACGTGACGATCTCATGGAGATTCGCCGCGCGGCCGAGGCGGCCGCCGCCATGACTCGGCAACTGCTCGCGTTCAGCCGACAGGAGTCCGCCGACCCGAAAGTGCTCGCGATGGACGCCGTCATCGCCGCGGGTGGCAAGATGCTCCACCGGCTCATCCGCGAGAATGTGACGCTGGTCATGTCCTTGGCTCCCGATACCGGCCGCGTCCGTTGCGTGGCGAGCCAGATGGAGCAGGTGCTGATGAACCTGGCGGTCAATGCGCAGCAGGCGATGCCGCGTGGCGGATCGCTGACGATCTCCACGGAGAACGTCACGTTGGTCGAGGATGACTCCAGTCAATTCCTGCCGCTGGCCGCCGGGCGTTACGTCGCGCTGCGCGTCACGGACACCGGAAAGGGAATGGACGACGCGACCAAGTCGCATATCTTTGAGCCCTTTTTCACGACCAAGGGTGTTGGCGAGGGCACCGGGCTCGGCCTCGCGACGGTGTACGGCATCGTGAAGCAGAGCCACGGCGGCATTCTCGTGGAGTCTGCGGTTGGCAGCGGAACCACCTTCAGCGTGCTTCTCCCGCGGGTGGACGACGCGCTGCACGCCACGGTGGTCGCCGATCAGGTGCCGCGCGTAGGGACCGGAACGGTGCTACTCGTTGAGGACGACCCGGCGGTCCGGCAGATCGTGCTTCGCACTTTGCAGCACTATGGCTATCAGGTCCTCGAGGCTTCGGATGGCGCCGCCGCACGAGTGATCGCTCTTGAGCATCAGGGACCAATCGAGTTACTGATGACGGACGTGATCATGCCCGGCGTGGGTGGGCGCGAGGTGGCCGAGATGGTGCGGGAGTTGCGCCCAGAGACCAAGGTGTTGTTCGTGTCCGGGTATACCGACGATGCCGGTCTGCGCACTTGGGTCGCCGCCACCAAGCTGGATTTTCTCGAAAAACCATTCACCCCCGATGCCCTCATCCGGAAAGTGCAGGCAGTGCTTGCGTCGCAGCCGGTGCCACTCGCGGCTGCAGTGCAGACGGAAGCCGGCTCAGATCGCCAACGTGTGATGGACCAGATGTCCGTCGTGGTGTACTCGCTCGACGCCTCCGACTGCATCGTTGGCGTCAACGAGGCGTGGGTGGCCTCAGCGGAGCTGAACGATGGGGCGGCGGTGCTCCCGCCGGGAATCATCGGCCGCTCGCTGTGGGAGTGTATCGTCGATTCCCCGACGAAGGCCGTGTACCGCGGACTGCTCGCGCGCGTGCGTGAACGCGGCGAGCCCGTGCGGTTCGAGTTCCGCTGCGATACGCCGGCTCGGCGCCGCTTACTCGAAATGCGGATCGCCTGGACCCCCTCCGCCGCAGGGCCAGTGGTGAGCTTCACGACGCGCCCCGTGCGCGTCGAGTCAAGAGCGTCGATGGCACTGCTCGATACCGGCACGCCGCGCTCGAGCGAGGTGCTGGTCATGTGCGGGTGGTGCAAGCGCATCTCCGATGGCCGTGGCAACTGGGAGGAGGTCGAGGTCGCGGTCGAGCGCCTGCAACTCGTTGGACGACCGATTCTTCCCGCGATCAGCCACGGGATGTGTGAGGACTGCCGGCACACAATGACGGCGCTCATGGCGGGTGATACGCCGCCGGGGACTGAGGCCACGCTCGGGGCATGGACGGCGAGTACAGTGACGCCGTGAAACGGTGCGGCTTGTGCGCTACCGCCCCAGCCACCACGCCAGCTTCACCAGGAACACGTTGCGCGCCGGCTCGCCGAGCAACGTGCCCAACTGTCCACCCACGTTGAGATCCGCCGTGGGCTCAAAGGCATCACGCGTCTGTTGCCAGACGACGAACAGGGCTGAACCGGGCCGTAGCTCCCAGCGCAGGACGGCGTTGCCCCGCAACTCGCGCGCGGTGTAGTTCTGATCGCGGAAGGTGAAGCTCGCGGCCGGTCCGGCGCCGTCTGGATCGACCTGCACGTCGCCACCGCTGCGCGTGATGCTGCCCGCGTCGACGCCGTACTCCGCGAACGCGAAGCGTCGCGGCTGCAGGAACTCCTTGTACGCGTCGAACCGTCCGGACGAAACAAAGGGCTGCACGAAGAGTTGCAACGAGACGTACGGCGTGAAGGTCCAGTCCACGCGCGTGTTGAGCCGCGCTTCACGCTGTGTGACGTCCGCAAACACGTAGCGCCGTCCGAACGTGGCGACCGCCTGCGCGTCGTCGCGCGCCGTGATGTACTGGTCGACCAGCGAGTTGAAGGCGAACTCGGGTTCCACGCGCACGCGGATCGCCGAGGTGGGACGCCAGTCGACGTTCACGCCCACCTCGAGCATCCGTTGGCCGACGCGGTTCGTCTGGATGCTCACGCCCGCGCCGGCAATGAGCGGCTTGCGGGAGTCGGTCTCCATCTCGAGTTCGGCCCGCCGCGACGCGGGGCGCGCGGCCACAGGGCCGCCGCGCAGCAGCCGATCGTTGAAGTCACCCGACTCCACATTCGCTTCGAGCGACACGCCCCAGAAGTTGCGAAAGCGCAGCTCACTGAAGGTCGCGATGCGCCGCTCGAGATTGTCGCCCGCACCATTCCATGCGAACGTCGAGAATACGCCCACCGACCAGTTCTGGAAGCGCGCCGTTTGCGTCGGCTGCTGAAAGAATGTCCCGGTGCTCAACGAGCGCAGATCCGAGCGCGTCTGGAACCCGATGTCGTTGGCATCGAAGCCCGCATCGAGTTGCTCGGCCGTCACCGACGCCCTCAGCCGTCCGCCAGACTTCGCCGCGGAGAGCGCGTAGTAGCCGCCGGCCAACGCCGTCCGCGCGGTATCGAGTTCGAGGTGGTCGGCGTCGGGACGCTGGAACGAGCGGTAGTTCGCTCGCTGCAGCCGCGTGATGGCTGCACGCGCACCACTCACGCGGCTCTGCGAGGCGACCCCTGAGAGCGTCCAGGTGCGGTCGTCCCACGCGTGCTCAAAGTCCACACCACCGACCATGGCGCGCTGCGGCAGGAGTGTGGCGACGGCGGAGTCGGCCAGGTCACGTTCTACCCAGGACCCGAAGCCGCCAATCGCGGTGTACCCGCCGCGCATCAACCGCCGCACTCGCGTCACGTGGGAATTCGTCGGCGGCTCCACTTCGGCGCGTCCAATGCTCGAATCCGACCGCACA
>Ga0163144_10015430_pt1 | contig 15757 bp, 17 predicted proteins | sample OliLak19BULKMAT1_FD_123175 | JGI IMG/M metagenome (GOLD analysis project Ga0163144, IMG submission 123175) | Freshwater microbial mat bacterial communities from Lake Vanda, McMurdo Dry Valleys, Antarctica - Oligotrophic Lake LV.19.BULKMAT1 | ecosystem: Environmental > Aquatic > Freshwater >...
AACATTTCACTCAACTCAATGAATGACAGAATATAATATTCCTTTTGCAACTTATTAATTATGAACATAGAATCTTGGTTGATTAGGCAGCGCAGCACCTCTACACCCATCACTGGTACCGAAACCCATATCACCGAATCTTTACTTATGCGGATGGTAGCATTGGAATTTACATTTTGCAAGCCATCGGTAAACTCTATTTTTGATTTGCAACTCAAATACTGAAACTCAGCATTTTGAGAACGAAATTTGCGTTTGATCTTTACTCTTCCTACGCTATTGTCTTCTTTGAGCAGTTTTCTTCGCGTACAATCTGAGAAAAGCAAACAGCATACACACAATAAAAAGGCAACAATTGGTTTACTCATACAATTTTTTATCTGCAATTTTCTTCTCTATAAAATCCGAAGCTTCGCCCATTAATTTGGCTTTTTTCCACTGTTCCAACGCCAGTTCCTTCTGACCGAGTTGAAATAGTACATCTCCATAATGTTCTATTATTGTGCCATTATTTGAGCTTTGGGCTATTTTCTCGAAATATTCTTTGGCTTTGTCGTAATCTTTCATCACGTACAAAATCCATGCATAAGTATCTACATAAGTGGCGTTGTCGGGAAATTCTTTTATCACCCTTTCACTCATTTTTTTAGCCTGATCCAGCTTGTCTTTTCTAAGCGATAGGTAGTAGCTGTAATTATTCAACACCACATAATTATTTACATCTGTCCTCAGCACTTCATCAAAACATTCATCTGATTTTTTGAATTCTTTGAGTCCGTTGTAGCTATCGCCAAGTAAGGTATTGAATTGAACCAGCAGCCCCTTGTCGCTCGAAGCCAGTTTTTTCCCCTGTTCAAAAGAAGCTGTGGCCTTCTTATAATCTTTTTTGAACTGGTAGGCCAAACCATTGTAAAACCAAAATATGGATTGGTTTGGAAATAACTCCAACGCTTTTTCGCTGTGCATTTTGAGGCTGTCGGCCATATTCAACTCAGAATCTAAAATTACTATTTGCTGCCAAATCTTAGTGTTCGAATTATCTAAGCCAGCAGATTTTAAATAATTGGTGAGCGCTTCAAGGCTTTTGCCACTGATTACTAGCACATCGGCATTCATTGCATAGGCTTTCGATTCTAAAGGATGTACCTGTACTAAAATAGCAGCTAGGCTGAGGCATTGCTCTTTTATTATTTCATCGCCTTGCATCTGGCGTATTTTGGTGATAAGAATTCCAATTTTAGTGTCAATATCGAGTTCCGCGCTTTTAAATGCGATTTCTAGCTTTTGATTCGCCTTCTGCATCTCGCCCTTGCTTTTGTAAATATCGTGCATCGCCAAATTGGCAAACGGGTTAGTAGGATCTTTCTTCACCAGATCGCCCACCACTTTTTCGGCTTCTTCAAATTTTTCGTTTGTGATCAATAATTCCACCAATGCAATTACGTACCTAAAATCGTCTGGGAAGGCCTCAATTAGCTTTTTTCCTTCATTTACCGCATCCCCTAGTTTCCCCTGCTTCAGGAATATCTGCTGCTTCTGCTTGGAAATGTCCTCACTTACGCCAAAAAATTTTTCTATTTTTTCATAGCATTTTATGGCATCGACATACTTGCTCTGTAACAAATACACAGGTGCCAAATCATAATAATATTCGTTTGAATTGGGGATTTTTTTCATCAATGCCAAATACACTTTGGTGGCTTCATGAAAATCTTGCTTACGTTCGTAAATATTGGCCAGCAACATATAATAGTACTTATTAGTATCATTCAATTCAACCGCTCTTTGGGCGTATTGAATTGCTTTGTACAAGCTGTTTTGTTTGGCATAGATTTGCCCAATCATGTAGTTGGCAGCCGCGTTGGTTTTATCGATCGAGATCGATTTTTCGAAGGCATCTAAAGCTCTCGCATAATTGTCGAGCGTGTATTCCTTCATTCCTTCCGAAAAAATATATTCTGCTTGCTGCAGCTGATCTTTAGAAATATTGTCTTTGCCCTTCTTATTTAAAAACTGTGCTTGGGAAATAATGGTAAAAACAACTAAAAAAATAAGTGTAGTTGCCACCTGTTTTCTCTGATTAATCATTTGATTCGGCTGGAAATTGTAGTAAAAACTACACAAAAATAATGGTATTGCCCGTAGTAACCAACAGCTACCATAAAAGGTTCTTTGTGCATTGGGCTTTCTGACAATCGCAAACATTTATTGACTATGTTGCTAACCTTTATTTACTTTCTTTCAATGGATAGACATCCACAAAGTCCTTCAAACTTTCAGCTGTTTCTTTGTTTTTAATCAAATCTTTGTAATTGGTAAAGTTCATTAGCAATCCTTCATGTACGATTGTTGCCTTTCGCGCCTATGCTTGATCAAAAGTAAAACCACCCACTAAGTCGTGTAAAATATCTATTTTTAAAAATCATTTCGATAGTTTGATGGACTCTGCATGAGTTAAATCGACCCAGCCAATTCTGAAGTATGGTATCGGAAAGCTTCGATAGCATCGAGAAGTTTAGAATCGTTTTCTTCCCAGACTTTTACCCAAATATCTAAATCACCCGTAAATCTGGAATAATCATAATAGTTTACAGCACAACCTCCCACCAGGAATTATAAGATTCTAAATTTGTTTGAAAGGGCGATAAAAACTCGATAGTAATCATCGTTGATATCCATCAGCTATAGTTTTTCTTTTGTAAGACGATCAAATCTATTTACATCTTCAGGATAGAGATCAAAACCGGCCTTGCGAGGCATTTTTCAAATTGGTTTTGTAAAACTCTTAAAAAGTGTAGTCGCTCATCAAAGGTGCTATTGCGCATTGCATCTATCCCCTTTTTTTCATCTTCCTCAAAAGACCACAAGGAAATTTGCTTTTCCATTTTCAGTTATTCTCTACAAAAATTGAACCGATTTTTTGCGATTAACAATTATTTGCGTAGCGAGAAACGAAGACATTATTGACAACAACCATAGTTTTGACGGTAGAAGTTTACTTGACCCCAGTACTACCATATCCTCCAGCTCCTCTTTCAGTTTCAGACAGTTGTGTTGCTAGCTGCCAAGAGATTGTTTCATGTTTTGCTACTACCATTTGGGCGATCCGTTCGCCCGCCTTTATTTCGAAGGTATCGTTCGACAGATTCACCAGCAAAACCTGCAGCTCACCTCTATAATCGGCATCTATCGTACCTGGGCTGTTCAGTACCGTGATTCCATGTTTAAAAGCCAAGCCGCTTCTAGGCCTTATTTGTGCTTCATATCCTTCGGGCAATTCTATAGAAAGGCCTGTGGGAACAAGTGCACGTTGCAACGGACTCAAAACTATGCTTTCTATTATATTAGCACGCAAATCTAACCCTGCTGAGAGCGGAGTTTGATAAGCCGGCAAATCGAACTGTGAGGTATTTACTACTTTTATTTGCATGAAAAAAATATTAACGGTAGTAAAGATGTCAATTTTTTCCTCAATAAACACAAAAAGCCCCAATAATGGAGCTTCAAGGTATTTGTCGTATTGCAATTAAGAATTCAAAACGGGAACAATAGAAACTGTGCTCTTATCGTTTTTGCTTTTTTTGAAATGAACCAATCCATCAGTAAGTGCAAATAATGTGTGGTCTTTACCAATACCTACATTTAGCCCAGGATGATGAACAGTGCCTCTTTGGCGAATCAATACATTGCCAGAAAGTGCCAATTGACCTCCGTATATTTTAACGCCTAAGCGCTTGCTTTCCGATTCACGACCATTTCTAGAACTACCTACACCTTTCTTGTGTGCCATGGATACTAAATATTATGCTGTTTGTAATTAATTATGCTGTAATTGATTCAATCTGAATCTTGGTAAGCGCCTGTCTGTGGCCAACTGTCTTTCTAAATCCTTTTCTTCTTTTCTTCTTGAAAGCAATCACTTTATCGCCTTGCAAATGGTCAAGAATGGTAGCAGTTACCTTTGCACCTTTCACTACGGGAGCACCGATAGAAAGCTTGCCACTGTTATCTACCAAATAAACATTTGAAAAATCGACCGAAGTACCGACTTCATTTTCCAATCTATTGGTATAGATGTAGTGGTCTTTTTCTACTTTATATTGCTTGCCAGCTATTTCTACTATTGCGTACATGGCTTTATTTTAAGGGGTGCAAAGGTAACAACGAAACTCATATAAAAAAATAATTTGGCAAATAAAAATGTGGTAGCAAAAGCATGTTAACGATCGGATGTGCTCGTTTCATATATTGCTTGATAATCATTAAATATATAGTGAAAAAAATAGGGTCGTCAGGTTGCCGCAAAACAAGGGTACATTGAAGATAAGTTTCCTGATTATAATAAGCAAAAGTGAAAAAGGTCTTTACTTTTGCACTGTTTACTAATCAAACACAAGAAGTTATGGCTGCTAAAAAATTTGTACATGTAGTAAATTTTTGGTTGAAAAAAGGACTTTCGGCTGCTGAAATAAAGCAATTTGAGACAGGGCTTCAATCGTTGGTGGCAGTGGAGTCGTTGATCTATTTCAATGTGGGGGTGCCAGCTGAAACACAACGGAACACGATAGATCGCTCTTATAGCTATTGTTTGCTTACGGTTTTCAAAGACCAAGCAGGCCACGATGCCTACCAAGTGCACCCCATTCATCTGAAATTTGTGGAAGGCAATAAGCCATTGTGGGAAAAAGTGCTTATCTACGATTCTACGACACTTTAATTATTCAAAGCACCATTGTCTATCCATTTTTTAACAATGGCAAGCTCGGTATCTGTAAGCTTCTGTGAGAAGCTGGGCATGGCATCAAAGCCTTGAGCATGTGAAATAGAACCATAAAGTCTTCCGTTTTTTGCTACGATGCTTATGCCATTGTATGCCCCCAAATTTACGCCACCTGGTGCATTGCTACCTCCGTGGCAGCTTCTGCTCGTGCATGAATACTTATTAAAAATTGGTGAAATATGCAAGCTCAGTGACACTGTATCGGGGATCAATCCTACATTACTACCGCCTGTGTTGTTGCCGCCTGTGGTGGTATTTCCGGTATTGGTATTGTTAGGAGCTACGTCTTTAGAGTTGTTGCTTACGCACGAATAAATAGCTAGGGAAGCGGCCATTAAAATACAAGTTGCTAATCTTATAAACATATAGTTGAAATTACAGGGTTTCGTTGGTGTGCGTTGCTGCTTGTGGATTTTGGTCGATCAAATCCACATTTTCATTCTTAAGATAAACTACAGAGGTTTGAACCTCAGATTCACGCCCGTAAATCTCTATTATTTGTTTTACGTCATAGTTCAAAGCTTCTTTCACCTCCCAAAATTCCCCATATTCTACGGTTTCTACATCGTAAAATACAGTGACCTCCAACGTTTTGCCTGAAATATCATTTAAGAACACGCTAAAGTTTTCGTTTGTTTTAGTTTGGGCTGCAATAGCATGTTTTATATGGTGTATGATGGTTTTCACGGCCCCAGCTGGTGTACTACCGTGCAAACAGATATTCATCTTTGCTCTATGAAAACTTCTTGATGATAAATTTTCCAGCGGTTGGTCTACCAATTGTTTGTTAGGAATAGTGAGCAAACTTTTATCTACAGTGCGAATACGTGTGGTACGAAATCCCACACTTTCAACACTTCCTGTGTATCCTGCTGCTTTTATTAAGTCGCCAGTCACAAAAGGGCAATCTACAAAAATTGCAAACGAGGCTAGCAAATTTTCTAAAGTATCCTTCCCAGCTAATGCTATTGCAAGCCCTCCAATGCCTAAGCCCGCAATTAGCGCCCCTACATTTATTTTGAATATGATACCTAAATCAACAAAAAAGAACAACAATACCAAAACCAACTTTGTCAGCTGCCTCATAAATTGCACCAATTGCTCCTCCACTTTCGATTCGGTGTCAATAGCCTGTTTTTTCAAAACCAAAGCAAAAAAATCAATAATACGAAAAACAGACCAAGCCACCGAAAGAAACAGCAGCAGTTGATACCCTTTCTCAATCAACATTTTCATTCCAAATTTGCGAGAGGGCGACAAATGCCAAGCCACTGGGTACTCAATAACTGAGAAGGCAAAATAAATAAGTAGTAAGGTGATAAAAAGCTCGATGGGCGTGCGAAGCAGGTTTACAAATTCTTTTACAGGAATATCGTTAGAAATAGATTTGAGGAATCGATAAATGAATTTGTTGAATTGAACAGACAAAAACCGCTTAAAAACTAAGGAAATAAAAAGTATACCACAACAGATGACAATGTTCTGCAAGCCATTTTCGAGAATAACAAACTCCCCCATGTACTCCCAAAATTTTATCAAGTCTTTCATCAAACAAAGCTAAATGAAATTTTATATCGATAAACCAGATCAAAAATGTTTTTAAGTCTGATGCCTTAGCTTCCGATTGAGAGGAGGCTCTGTGCTTGTGGGGCGATTTTATGGTTTTTTAGAAGAATGTTAGAAGCTGGCGTAGCTATCAATTTGCAGCAGCTGGCTGATGTATATCAAACATTTTTTTGTACTTGTATTTTATCGTTTAGCAGCACGCATAGTTTCTAAAATTTATTTTTCCACATCATGCTCTCTACCGGATATTCAGATCTGGTATTGTACTTGGCATTTGGTTTTGTGTTGTAAAGGTTTTCGATTTCTCCTTCTACCAAAAAATAAATCAATTGGCCAATGGGCATATTGGAATACACGCGCACGGGCTGGCGAACCGATATTTCCAATGTCCACTTGTTGCAAAAACCTACATCGCCTTTTCCGGCCGTGGCGTGAATATCTATCCCTAACCGGCCTACGCTTGACTTTCCCTCCAAAAATGGAACATGTGCATGCGTTTCGGTATATTCTTTGGTGACACCCAAATACAAAGTGCTGGGAGAGAGCACTATGCCTTCCTCAGGTATCTCAAATACATCTATCAAATTGTGTTTGCGGGCGTCTAATATATGATCTTTGTATACGCCAAGAAACTTGCCCAGATGCACATCGTACGAATTTGTACCCAGACATTCGGGTTCGTAAGGGTCGAGTACAATGGTGCCTTTTTGTATTTCTATTAAAATTTGTTTGTCGGTTAATATCATAAGTGCAATCGATTCTGGAATGCAAATCGGCAAGCAAAACTAAGCGAAAAAGCTGATTTTTATCCCCAAAAATATCTATTCTGACTTATGGAAACCTCTTAATAGCCAAATATTCGTTTTTTAAACCCCAATAATGTTTCTTCTTCACAATAAGGATTGGTATCAATTATGGTGTCGGAGGGTTTATTTATTTGCTCGGGGCAAAAAAAGTTTTACCGTTGTAAAGGCCGCATAAGCCAGCATACTCAAGGTGATTACCAGCAAGAAAGTAATTTTTGTGTCCATAACTTCACATTATTTTTAAGATAGGTAGCTAAACGGTGGGTTACAAAATTTGATGTTGTATATAGTATATTAAACTTACTTCACTTGAAGAATCACTTTAATAAAAAAACTTCTTCTTATTTAAACCTGCAAATTCACATTGAGAGTATAAGGATTCAAGATTTTTGCCAACTTTGCACAGTTTTTATCTCCTTGATTGCAAGTCATTTAATTACATACCTCTTTATAAAATGAACAGAAATATCAGAAAAGTAGCCATTTTGGGGTCCGGTGTGATGGGTAGCCGCATTGCTTGTCACTTCGCAAACATCGGAGTAGAGGTATTGTTGTTAGATATTGTTCCCAAACAACTTACAGCAGAAGAGCAAGCCCAAGGCTTAACGCTCGAAAATGCCAAGCTCAGAAATAAAATTGTGAATGCTGCCTTAGATGCTACACTGAAAGCCAATCCTGCTGCGCTTTACAAACCTTCATTTGCTTCCCGCATAAAAATCGGAAATTTTGAAGACGATATGCCCAAAATAGCCTCTGTAGACTGGATAATAGAAGTGGTAGTAGAAAACCTTTCCATTAAGAAGCTGGTGTACGACAAAGTAGAGCAGTTTCGTAAGCCAGGTTCTTTGGTATCGTCCAACACCTCGGGCATTCCTATTCATTTGATGGCAGAAGGCAGGAGCGAAGATTTCCAGAAGCATTTTGCTGGCACCCATTTTTTTAATCCGCCACGTTATTTGAAGTTGTTAGAAATTATTCCCACACCAAAAACAGGCGCTGAAATAGTACCATTTTACATGCACTATGGCAATTTGTTTTTGGGCAAAACAACTGTGCTTTGCAAAGATACACCCGCATTTATTGCCAATAGGGTAGGCATATATGGCATTATGGAAATACTCCATGCCAGTGAAAAGCTGGGGCTTACCGTTGAGGAAATTGACAAGCTGACAGGACCGGTATTGGGCAGGCCAAAATCGGCAACTTTCAGAACTGGCGATGTAGTGGGGCTAGATACTTTAGTAAATGTATCTAACAATCTAAATGCTGCATTAGCCAATGATGAAGCCAAAGATTTGTTCGAGCTGCCTAACTTTTTGCAGAAAATGATAGTAAACAAATGGCTTGGTGACAAAACAGGTCAGGGCTTTTACAAAAAAACCAAGAATGAAAAAGGAGAAACAGAAATTCTCTCTCTAGACCTAAAGACTCTGGAATACAAGCCGCAAATCAAAACAAAATTTGCTACTTTAGACAGCACCAAAACCATAGAAGATGTTAAAGCCCGATATAAAGTATTGGTGGCGGGGCAAGATAAAGCGGGGGAATTTTATAGACTCACCTTTGGCGGCCTATTCAGTTATGTAAGCAACCGTATTCCTGAAATTTCCGATGAATTATATAGAATAGACGATGCCATCAAAGCTGGTTTTGGGTGGGAAGTTGGCCCTTTTGAAATCTGGGAAGCAGTTGGTATCAAAGAAGGGATTGCTATTTCCGAACAATTGGGCAAAAAAGTAGCCAATTGGGTAAGCGAAATGCTGGCCTCTGGCCACGAAAGCTTTTACAAATGGGAAAATGGTAAGCGATTGTACTACGATATTGCAGGCAAAGTGTACAAAGTAATTCCTGGCACTGAGGCATTTATATTTCTCGATAGTACTAGAAAAACCCAAAAAGTATGGGCAAATGCCGGAGCTACTTTGCATGATATTGGCGATGGGGTGGTGAATTTGGAATTCCATTCCAAAATGAATACCATGGGAAGTGAAGTGGTAGCAGCTATCAATAAATCGATCGAAATTGCTGAAAAAGATTTTAAAGGCTTGGTGATAGCCAATGAAGGAGCCAATTTCTCTGTGGGGGCAAATTTAGCATTGTTGGTAATGTATGCCATGGAGCAAGAATGGGAGGAGATAAATATGATGGTAGCAGCATTTCAAAAAACCATGATGCGCACCCGCTATTCGGGTGTGCCGGTGGTAGTTGCCCCGCACAACATGGCCTTAGGAGGCGGTTGTGAAATATCGCTGCATGCCGATGTAGTGGTAGCTCATGCAGAGTTGTACATTGGCTTGGTAGAGTTTGGCGTTGGCCTCATTCCTGCCGGAGGCGGATCAAAAGAGTTTACCTTGCGAGCGAGCGATTCGTTTCAAAAAGGCGATATGGAGAACAACATTTTGCAAAACTACTACATGAATATTGCTATGGGAAAAGTAGCCACATCGGCTTATGAGGCTGCGGAGATGAAAATACTGCGGTCGCACGATAAAATAGTGGTAAATCGCGACCGCCAAATTGCGATAGCTAAGGAAGAAGTGATAGAATTGAGCAGTGCAGGCTACACCCGCCCTGTAGAACGTCATGATATAAAAGTGTTGGGCAAAGGCGGTTTGGCCATGTTTTATACAGGTGCTTCATCGATGTTGCGAGGCGGCTACATTTCCGAACACGATGCCAAAATATCGCAAAAACTGGCCAATATAATGTGTGGTGGCGATTTGTCGTATCCGCAATTGGTTTCGGAACAGTACTTGCTCGACTTGGAGCGGGAGGCTTTTGTATCGCTTTGTGGAGAAAAGAAAACCATAGAGCGGATTCAACAGATGCTTGCCACAGGAAAGCCACTACGCAACTGACAGCGATTTGCAGGTAGAGCCCCATCATTTGCATTTGAATCAGCAAATGAATGGGGCTAAACTTTTTTTATACAATACACCAAATTATTCTTTTCTTTGCTCATTCAAACTATATATCGAATAAATGGCTGCTGTAGGCGACACTTTCAATCACACGTTCAAATTTACCCAAGCCCAAGTTGACTCATTTGCACAAATTAGTGGCGACAACAATCCTATCCATTTAGACGCTGAATATGCGGCCCAAACCCAGTTTAAGAAGCCAATTATTCACGGAATATTTAGTGCAAGCATTTTTTCAAAATATTTTGGCACCGTGTGGCCTGGCGAAGGCTCTATTTATTTAGGCCAAACGATACAGTTTCTTCGCCCTATGTATGTAGAAACTGAATATGAAATGCAAGCGGTAATAAAAGAAATAGAATCGGCTAGAAATAAGGCCACCATAGCCTGCAAAATAATTGATAAAGCCACTGGCAAATCTACAATGACCGGTGAGGCCACTATGATGCATAAGGAGAAGATTGCATAGCGGGTTTGTTGCCTTTTCTATGGCTTTGGCTGGTACGACTAAACTTTATCGTCAATTTTTTGTAAATCCGATTATCAGCACCCAAAATCTTTGCATTTTCTCGTAGCTGACAAACGGTGCTCAACCTGTGCACTAAGCTTGTAACAAATATAAGCAACGATTGTCACCGATTACAGCAATAAAATCGATTATTTCATCCACCAATCGGTCTAAATTTTTTCACTACCATTGGCATGCAGCCTTGGGGCCAAATCGGCATTGGCATAGGCGAAATGATTGCCTTAATGCTACCATTTGATTGCGGCTTCTATTGGCTTGGTGCTTTGACTGGCATGGGATTAATTTCTGGAGCCCTGTTTTACACCCCACTATTCTAGGCGTGGAAGTAATGGGTGATCGCGGCTATTCATTTATTTTAGGCACGATAGTGATGGCTTTGTGCGGCATGATATCGCTTATTGACTAAAATAAAGTTGTCGCATTTGTCAATAATTATTTGCTTAAAACCCCCAAAAAAGGATGAATAGCAGAAAAAACACTAAAATCCTGTCGACATCAAATTATAATTGAAATTGCGAACGTATCTCTCATTTAAAAACAAAACCCTAACTTGCATTGCTATTTTTTATATGCTTGTTGCAACAGAAAGTATTTGGGGCCAAGCGGACTGTGATTTGCAGGTGTACGAAGCTGCATCCAAAGGTGAAGCAGACGATATGGCACTAGGAAAATTGAAAAGCTTTTTGGAGGTTTATACATGCCTGGTTTCAACATCTGCCTATTTGGCAAAGTATCGATGTAAAGTGATGTAGTGCAAAACCTGTAATTTGTTGAATGGAGTAGCCGTATTGCAAAGCAGTGGACAACCTATTTGACAGATCTGTAATATAATGATTTATAAAATTTTTATCTTGTCAATTTTTTCTTTGATCACGGCAGCTGCCCCAATAAGATGTAGTTATGCAGGCTGGAATGCCGATTCGATTGCATTTTACAAACTTCAACCCGATGCCAATAACAAGTCGATTCCATCAGATATTCTCACCCAAACCAGCATCGCCCTCGCATTTTTCCCAGAGTTGAAAAATGTAAAAATAAGCTTCGAATACAAACCGGGGGGTGCAGCATTGGAAACCATGCCTTCGTTTTGGAGCATTTTTATGAGGCCAGAAAAAAGAACCTATCACATTACAATCAGCACGCAAACCTTAGAATTGTTTGAGCCCATTTTACTTAAAAACCTGAGCTTCGATGCCCAAGTGGGTGTTTTAGGCCATGAGTTGAGCCATGTATTTGATTTTCAGCAGTATAATTTTTGGAAATTCATTGTCCATGCTGTAAAGTACACATTCAATTCCGCCTATGGCGATGGCTTTGAGTACAACACCGATATGATTTGCATTCAGCATGGACTTGGGTTTCAATTATGGGCTTGGAGTAGGGATACCCGACAGAAGCTAGACTTAAAAAAACTGGCTGAAAAATATAAAATAGATTTGACGAGAGAACGTTATATGCACCCGCAAAGCATCGAAAAAGCTATGGGAAAGCTCTTCATTTATCAAAATATAAGCATTATCGCCATACCATGCTACTAGCCCGAGCCACATTTGACATATTGAACCAAGTGCAATTACTTTTGGAACAAATAGAGCCAGAAGAATATGCGTTGCCGCTTCCCATGTTCAACCAAAGTTCAATTGGGAAACATGTGCGCCATATTGTAGAATTTTATATCTGTTTGCTTGATGGATTGAAGGAAGGTGTAATAGACTACGATTCCCGAAAACGCGATCTGTTGTTAGAAACCAACCTCCAGTATGTGAAAGAGACCATCGATAAAATTGTAGCGGATATTATAAATCGCCAAGCAGACCAAGCCATTAGATTACGAATTTTCCCAAGCCTCGATGCTGAATGGATAGATGTAGACACAACCTATTTCCGTGAACTGGGTTATAATATTGAGCATGTCATTCACCACATTGCCCTCATTAAAATTGCGGTAAATGAATATTTCAGCAATATAAATTTGCCCGAAAATTTTGGTGTGGCATACGCAACCATCAAATACCAGCAAGCCGTATGTGCACCGTAACCTACATTCCGATCAGACCTTCGAGTGCAAATTCAGGGTATTTGCTTACCTCAAATAGGGACGAAAAAACGGCCCGTGCCCCAGCCTTCCTGCCTGAAATTTTGCATATCAATCATAAGAAAGTAGCAATTCCGTTCGATCCTGTAGGAAAGGGTTCGTGGGTAGCCGCAGAAGAAAGTGGGAGAACAGTGTGCCTGCTTAACGGAGCTTTTGAACCGCACTTGCCACAACTTGCCTACAAGCATAGCCGTGGATTGGTGGTGACTAAATATTTCAATTACAGGTGTTTACATGATTTTGCTGCACTCTTCGATTTCTCCAACCTAGAGCCCTTTACGCTTGTAGTGGCTGAAGAAAGCAGACTCCACGAATTGAGATGGGACGGCACTAAACTTCACCAATGCCTATTAGACGAAAACAAACCTTATATTTGGTCTTCGGTCACCCTTTACAGCCCAAATGTAAGGTCGAAAAGAGAATGGATGTTTAAAGAATGGCTATCGAAAAATCTGGAACATTTGCCTTCAGATCCCAACTTGGTTTTTGATTTTCATCAATTTAGTGAGGAAAATGCTGCCAATGAGGGCATAGCCATCAACCGAGACAATGTGATGAAAACTGTAAGCATTACAGCGGTAAGCGTGCTTAATCACTCAGTAGCTTTACAATACCGCGACCTGATTAACCACCAAAAAGAAACCATCAGATTTGGACCACAAGCATTCAAAACAGCATTTTAGCCAATCAAATTTCTGGATCAAGCTTGTGAATTGGGAGTTTTGGCCGTTTTCGGTGGTATATTTTTCCGTAATGTGCTACCACTGCTGGCTGAGTATGCGAGCTGGTTCTTTTTTCTTCTTCTCAGCATCAAACCCGGGCATCGAACTTGGAGGTATGATGGGCGAATCGAAATCAGGCATTTTAGATAAAATCCCAGAGCCATTTCGCGCTAAATACATCATAATAAAATCGAGAACGCAATACCACGAAGTGATTTCCAAATTCGAGACCTCAGGTTTTAGTTTCCCCTTAATCGCAAAACCCGATGTGGGCGAGCGTGGCCAAGGGGTGCAGAAAATAAATTCCTTAGAAGCCTTGGTAACCTATCATATCCACACCGAAGCCACCTACTTACTACAGGAATTTGTAGATTTTCCTGTTGAACTTGGTGTATTTTACTACCGTTATCCACAATCGTCTAATGGCATAGTTTCATCAATCGTAATGAAGGATTTTTTGAAAGTATATGGCGATGGCATTTCCACGTTGCAGCAGCTGATTGAAGCATATCCCAGAGCCAGGTTTGTAAAAGAATATTTATTTCGGGCTTTTGCCAATGAATTAGAAGCTATTCCTACTTTACAAGAGGAAATATTGCTAGAGAGCATCGGAAATCATTGTCGAGGCACTACTTTTTTAAATGCCAATAAGTTGATAAATGAAAAGCTAGAAGCAGTTTTTGACAAAATCTCAAAGCAAATTGACGGTTTTTATTATGGCAGGTACGACCTAAGGTGCAAATCGATCGAGGATTTGTATGAGGGCAAAAACATAAAAATTGTAGAGCTAAATGGCTGTGGCGCAGAACCGGCTCATATATATCAGCCCGGATTCTCATTTTGGGAAGGGCAAAAAATATTGCTATGCCACCATAAAGCCATGTTCGAGATTAGCATGCAAAACCACAAAAATGGGGTTGCATTTCGAAGCTTTATTCAAATAAAAGGCGACTACAAGCAGTATAAGAAGGCAATTCGAGCCATTTGAAAATGGCCGTGAGTCTGATATTGCGGATCTCAAATGAGGGGTACTTATGCCCCCGAAGTACCAATTTATACATTGTCATGCACACGCGTGACAACTTCATCTTTACAAATTAAGAAATAGTGTTTCAAACATTCCTCACCGGATTTTTAATAAGTGCCTTGGGTTCTCTCCCGCTTGGAGTTATAAACCTCACTATCGTGCAAATAGCAGTAAATAAGGGGCTCAAGGCTGCTTTGCAATTTGTGGGAATAGCAATTGTGGCCGAATATGCTCATATATGGCTGGCCATTTTGCTGCTTCAGTACCTCAGCTCCTACCCCATCATCAATCAATATTTCGAATGGGCCGCTATCGTTTTCATTTTCGTAATGGCCATAGCGAGTCTTCTCCGAACGCCTACTTCCATTTCAACCGAAAATAAAAACGTATCTCTGATAAAAGCCATTTCCATCAACTTCCTCAACCCGTTTTCGATTCCATTTTGGGTGTTTTTTACCACTTATGCGCTAGATACGGGTTGGCTAGTTGCTAATTTCAGTAGCCAAACCTATTTTTTAGCGGCTACAATAGGGGCATTAGTTACGCTTTCTGGCTTTGCTTTTGTGGGAGAAAAATTGAATGCGATATCTTTCTTTCAAAAACTCAATATTGATAAAATACTTGGATGGGTGTTTTTGGCATTGGCAGTTTGGAAACTGGTTTCTTTGTTTTTTTAAGGCGAAAAACCCCTCACCCGTAGTTGGTGTAATCGAGCAATTTACTAAAATCACCGTTTTTCAGACCTTCATAATTGATCATCAAAAGAAAAGTCGCTATTCAAATCTATGATGCAATTTGCCTTGAATACCAAATCTTCGAATTTTATTCGGTTTCTCTTTTGCTTCGGCTTCGCTGCTGGTTGTATTGAAAAACAATGCCTTGTTGAGGCAAAAGGGTAAAATTTCTGTGTTGTTGTGGTTAATGTCATAAAGTGCCATGTAGTTGAGAGTACGATGCAAAACTATCGCTTTAAAAAACCCGTCTCAATAGTACTTTAGTAGTAAAAACAGCCGTATTATTGTTGGGGAAATTTCTCGTCTAAACCAGTCTTATGACTCAGAAATGAAAAGGAAACTACTTATCTTATTTACCATTTTAAGTTTCTCTGCTTACGCGATTCAAGATTCTACTTTTATCAAATTGATAGATAAAAGCTCAAAACTCACCAGAGCGGGCGAGTACCAAACCTCGTTGCTGGTGCTAGATACGGCTGCCCAAGTGGCTAAAGCCGAGAAAAGCGACCTTAAAATGTCCATTGTATTAAATAGCAAGGGGAGAAATCTGGCCGATATGGGCAAACTTGCCGAAGGT
>Ga0163144_10015431_pt1 | contig 15757 bp, 16 predicted proteins | sample OliLak19BULKMAT1_FD_123175 | JGI IMG/M metagenome (GOLD analysis project Ga0163144, IMG submission 123175) | Freshwater microbial mat bacterial communities from Lake Vanda, McMurdo Dry Valleys, Antarctica - Oligotrophic Lake LV.19.BULKMAT1 | ecosystem: Environmental > Aquatic > Freshwater >...
AAGGGCCTTGGCACCATTACCGGCAAAAACGAAGTGACGGTGGAAGGCACCAAATACGCCACCAAAAACATCGTGATTGCGACTGGTTCGGAAGTGACGCCGCTGCCCGGGATTACGATGGACGAGAAGCAGATTGTGAGTAGCACGGGTGCGTTAGAACTCAAAAAAGTACCCGACCACTTAGTGGTCATTGGTGCGGGCGTGATTGGGCTTGAACTTGGCTCGGTGTGGAAACGCTTGGGCGCGAAGGTGACGGTGCTGGAATATCTCGATCGTATTTTGCCGGGTATGGACAATGAAATTGCGAAAAATTTTCAGAAGATTCTCGAAAAGCAGGGGTTTGAATTCAAACTTAGCCAGAAGGTGACCGCGGCCAAGCCAAGCAAGGCGGGCGTGGAAGTGACGTTCGAACCTGCGGCAGGTGGCGCGGCCGAAAAAATCAACGCGGATGTGGTGTTGGTGGCCGTGGGTCGTCGTGCGTATACCGACAGCCTAGGGTTGGCGAATGTTGGCCTTGCCACCAACAAACGCGGGCAGGTGGATACCAACGCGCATTGGCAAACCGCGGTGCCGAACATTTATGCCATTGGCGATGTGATTGCAGGGCCGATGCTGGCGCACAAGGCCGAGGATGAAGGCGTGGCGGTGGCGGAATTTATTGCGGGGCAAAAACCGCACGTGAATTATAACACCATTCCGGGCGTGATTTATACCCACCCCGAAGTGGCCAATGTGGGCAAAACCGAGGAAGAGCTGAAGGCGGCGGGGGTGGTTTATAAAGTCGGCAAATTCTCGTTTATGGCCAACAGTCGCGCCCGCGCGACGGGCCAGACAGATGGGTTTGTGAAAATTTTGGCCGATGCCAAGACGGATGAAGTGCTTGGCGCGCACATCATTGGGCCACAGGCAGGCAACATGATTCACGAAGTGTGCGTCGCCATGGAATTTGGTGCAAGCGCCGAGGATATTGCACGCACCTGCCACGCCCACCCGACCTATAATGAAGCGGTGAAGGAAGCTGCCTTTGCGGTGGCGGGTCGCGCAATTCATATGTAGCATTGGCGTAGCAAACCATCTACGTCGTCGCGTCCTTTCGGCCAAATCCTCACGTAGCGCTGCTACGCTGCGGTTTGTCCTCAACAAGCGCTCCTAGTATCTGGCTCACTGCGCCAATGCTTGGAAGAAAGGGGGGATCTATGGGTGATACAATTCATGCCGCCATGAATTTCTATTTCCATGGGCTTTACCACAGCGATGTGGCGCAATTGAAGCGGGTGTTTCACCCGGATGCGATTTATGTATGCGCAACGGATGCGCCGCTGATTTATAAAACGATGGAGGAATATTTCGCAGTGGTCGCTGTGCGAGAAGCACCTGCGAGCCGAGCGGAAATTCGGGCGGATGAAATCGCAAGCATCGACATGGCAGGCGTGAACACTGCGTTTGTGAAAGCACACTGTGCGATTGGGCCGAAATATTTCACGGATTTTCTGACGTTAATCCGCGTGGATGGGCGCTGGCAAATTATCAGCAAAGTGTTTCATTACGAGCTGAGGGCCTAGAGCCAACCCATCTATTTGGGTTGCCGCGCCACATAGTCACGCACCACGCTGCGGATCATGGCCTGGTAGGGCACACCGTGTTTTTTGGCTTGTTCTTTGAAAAAACGAATCGCATCGCGATCGAGCGCGAGGGTGACTTTTTGCGGTTTGAGCATCGCGGCAAATTCGGCGGGTGAGGGAATGCCGAGAGCCGCCTCCTCAGCGCGGGTGAGTGGCTTGCCGAATTTAAAATTTTTGCCGAGGTTAAACGGATTCTCTTCGTAAATATCGTTATTTTTTTTAGTGTCGGTTGGTTTTTTCATAATAGGCCTTTCCACCTCTCCAATATCCTGCACCGATGATGCGTATCACATCGCCACGCGGCGTAAACCGTACCGTGGCCACATGGCTATTCACCAAGCCAAAACAAAACCAGCGCGGCTCGTTGCCGCTATGCAGTGAATCGGGCAGAGTGACGCGCCTTGGGTCGTCAAATGCTTTGCAGGCATCATCAAACGTAATGCCGTGTTTTTCCTGATTGTACTCGGCTTTGATGTTATCCCACTCAAATCGCATTATTTATACTTACCATCATACTTACTATCCGCAATATTGTCAAGCGGCCCGTATGCCCAATATATGGCATATCGCCTGTGTGAGTTCAGCGCGGTTTAAGGTGTAGAAATGGAAATGTTCCACCTCCGCCAGCATGAGCATGCGGCATTGTTCGGCGGCGACCATCGCGGCGATGGAGTGGCGCAGTTCGGGGTTTTCATCGAGTCCATCGAACAAGGTGCTAAGCCATTGGGGCACGCTGGTGCCGCACATGCCGGCGAACTTTTTGAGCTGGGCAACATTGGTGACGGGAAGAATGCCTGGCACAATTTCTGCCGTGATGCCGCGCGCGCGGGCGCGTTCGACGAAGCTTAGATACACATCCACATCGAAGAAAAATTGGGTGATGGCGCGGTTGGCGCCCGCATCCAACTTGCGTTTGAGGTGGTCGAGGTCGTCGTCCTTGCTGCGCGCTTCGGGGTGGCTCTCGGGGTAAGCGGCGACGGAAATATCGAAATCCGCGATTTTTTTGAGGCCCGCGACGAGGCTATCGGCATAAGCATAGCCATCTGCATCATTGCGCGCGGTTTGGCCCGGCGGCATATCGCCGCGTAGGGCCACAATATGGCGCACGCCCGCTGCCCAATACTCGCGGGCAATCTCGTCGATTTCCTCGCGGCGAGCATTCACGCAGGTGAGGTGCGCAGCAGGGGTGAGGGGGGTTTCGCGCTTGATGCGGGTGACGGTGGCATGGGTGCGTTCGCGCGTGGAGCCGCCCGCGCCATAGGTAACCGAGACAAAGCGGGGGGAAAGCGGGGCAAGGGTGCCAATAACGTCCCACAATTTGGCTTCGGCCTCATCGCTTTTGGGCGGGAAAAACTCAAACGACACAGCGGGAGCCGTTTTTCCGTACAATTCACGCAATTGTTGCAACAAAGCGGCTGTAGTGGGTAGTATGGTGGGGGCTCTATGTACCATGCGCGAGGGCAACTCCTGTGATATTTGTGCAACAAATGGGGATAAAGCTAGAATTACTGAATACTAAAATAGCGGCTAGAAAACACGGGAATTGCAAGGTACAGGCTGGTGTTGATAAAAGAAAACTGCAAAACATTTGAGGCAGTTTTAGGAAATTCTTTATCTTTTGTCACTAGAATCAAAAATATAACTAGGCTAGATGCAACTAAAATATATTTGAAAGAGCGTGTACGTATGAAGATTCATGTGACCCAAAAACTCCTTCCACTGATTGCCGTGCTGCTATTGAGCAGCGGCTGTAGCACCAAAACGGATGACCCGCTTGAGAGTTATAACCGCGGCATGTTCGCGGTGAACGAAGCAGTAGATACGGTGTTGATTCGCCCGATTGCGAAAGGCTACCGCTACATTACGCCCGACGCGGTACGCAGCCGCATTGGCAATGCGTCGGACAACTTGTACGAGCCCGTGAGCATGGTGAACGCCTTTTTACAGGGCGATTTTACGCAAGGCATGACGAATTTTTGGCGCTTCATGATCAACACCACCGTCGGTTTGGCTGGTATGCACGATGTGGCTGCAACCGTTGGGCTTAACCCACGCCGCGAAGATTTTGGCCAAACGCTGGCTGTCTGGGGCGTAGGTTCGGGCCCCTATATTGTACTGCCACTTTTTGGCCCATCCAATTTACGTGATACGGGCGGCCGAGTGGCCGATTGGGTTATTGACCCTGTCAGCTACGCGCTACGTCAGGATGGTACGGATTGGACGTTGTATGGCGTGCGGGCAGGCCAAGCGCTTGTTGCGCGCGAGCGTTACCTTGATCCGATCGACGATATTTATTCCTCGTCACTTGACCCGTATGCAAGTTTCCGTAGCATTTACGAGCAACGTCGCGCCGCAGAAATCAAGAATGTGAATAGTGATAAGCCGAAATTCTAGGAGTTTTCATGAAGCGTCTTTTATCGACCCTGTTGCTTGCAGCCACCCTCACAATATCGCAAGCAGCGGGCGCCGCTAACCCTGCGGGCGCTAAAAGTTATGTGGACGCTTTGGCGACTCAAGTTTTGGCGTTGGTGAAGGATAGCGAACTTTCGGCCGATGAAAAAAAGTCGAAAATTGAGTCCATTTTCTCGGATAAAGTGGACATCGAGTTTGTGGCTAAATTTGTGCTGGGCAAACACTGGCGTGCTGCCGCGCCTGAGCAGCGGGCCAGTTATGTAGCGGCTTACAAGCCCTTCATCCTTAAAAACTACGCCAGCAAGTTGACCAAATATTCTGGTCAAACCTACACGCTGAAAAATGCTCGCGCCGATGGCGATGCTAACGTGGTGACGATGGAAATCAATGACCCCAATGGCCAAAAAGTGAATGTGGATTATAAGTTGAAAGGCGACAGCAACTTTAAAATTATCGATATTGCGGTCGAGGGCGTAAGCCTTCTCACCACGCAGCGGTCAGAATTTAACGGTATCGTCGAGCGCAAAGGCGTCGACGGGCTAATTGATGCGCTGAAAAAGCAAGTAGCGAGTAAGTAGTTACGCCGCGAATAGGCTCTTGTACCGTATCCGTTTCGGCGTGACCGAAGCTTCGCCCAACCGTTTTTTCTTGTCTTCCTCGTAATCGGCATAGTTGCCCTCGAACCATTCCACGTGGCTGTCGCCCTCAAACGCGAGGATGTGGGTGGCGACGCGATCCAAAAACCAGCGATCATGGCTGATGACGACGGCGCAGCCTGCGAATTCGAGCAACGCGTCTTCCAGTGCGCGCAGGGTTTCGACATCCAGATCGTTGGTTGGCTCATCGAGTAGCAGCACGTTGGCACCGGTTTTAAGCATTTTGGCAAGGTGCACGCGGTTGCGTTCGCCGCCTGAAAGGCTACCGACTTTTTTCTGCTGATCGGAGCCTTTGAAGTTGAAGCTAGAGCAATACCCACGCGATTTTACGGTTATTTTTCCGAGCTCTATGATGTCCGTTCCACCTGAAATTTCTTCCCATACGGTTTTGGTGTCATCCAGGCTATCGCGCGATTGGTCGATATAGCCGAGTTTGACGGTATCGCCGACTTTGAAGCTGCCCGCGTCCGGTTGTTCCGCTTGCGTAATCATCCTGAACAGGGTTGTCTTACCGGCGCCGTTAGGGCCAATAATGCCGACAATACCGCCCGGGGGCAGGCTGAAGGAGAGGTTATCAATCAGCAAGCGCTCGCCGAAGGCTTTCTTAAGGCCCTCGACCTCAATCACCTGCTGGCCAAGCCGCGGAGGAACAGGGATAATAATTTGTGAGTTCGATGAGCGTTTGTCCGCTTGCTGGCTCACCATTTCATCGTACGCCTTCAGGCGCGCTTTGGATTTGGCTTGGCGGGCTTTGGGGCTGCTGCGCACCCACTCCAGTTCGTCTTTCATGGCCTTGGCGCGGGCGGATTCTTCTTTTTCCTCCTGATAGAGCATTTTGGATTTCTGGTCGAGCCAGCCGGAGTAATTACCCTCAAACGGGCGGCCCTCGCCACGGTCGAGTTCGAGCGTCCAGCTGGTTATGTTATCGAGGAAGTAGCGGTCGTGCGTCACCATCACCACCGTGCCCGGGTAGTTGCGCAGGTAGTTTTCAAGCCACGCGACGGATTCGGCATCCAAATGGTTGGTGGGTTCATCGAGCAGCAGCATGTCAGGCTTTGACAAAAGTAAGCGGGTCAGCGCCACGCGCCGTTTTTCACCGCCGGAGAGTTTTTCAACCGCAGCATCGCCCGGCGGGCAACGCAGTGCATCCATTGCCACTTCGGCCTCACGCTCCAAATCCCACGCGCCGGCATGGTCGATGGCGTCTTGCAGTTTCGAGGCTTCTTCCGCCACGTCATCGGTATAATCCGCTATGATTTCGTTGTAGCGGTCGACGAGGGCTTGTTTTTCCTTCAAGCCTTCCAAAACGTTTTGCAGCACGGTTTTGGTGCTATCCAGCTTGGGCTCTTGCTCCAAAAACCCGACCTTGATGCCTTCGGCCGCCCATGCTCCGCCGTTAAACTCGGTGTCCTGACCCGCCATAATGCGCAACAGCGTCGATTTTCCCGAGCCGTTATGCCCCACAATGCCGATTTTAGCGCCGGGGAAAAACGATAACCATATGTCGTTCAACACTTTTTTGCCGCCGGGATAGGCTTTGCTGAGGCCCTTCATGACATAGACATATTGAACAGACATGGTGCACACCTTCATAAAATGGTAATGATTGGGTGGTATGATAGAGGAAACTAACGCGATGGCAAGAGGAGCAGTATCTGGAAACGAAACATACAGAAAATGCAGTACGATCAAAGCGAGGCGCACTCCTTGTTCAAGAACTTGAGCTGATGAAAGCATGCATACCCAGCGCTGAAGAAATATTGCGCAAAGAAATACGAATCAGTGTGCCGGCTGAGCGACGGGGCCTGTACGATCAGGAGATCGTGGATTTAAGCGATGCTTTTAAGAATGCGATGGCGCGAGTGCTCAGTGACAACCCTTTGCCCACTACGATTCAAACGCTTGACACGAAAATAGATAGGCAAGCCAATGAATTTATCGATGGCAACATGTTACCGGAAATCGAAGGGCCCACGCTTCGCAAACTCTACGGCACCGCCTGGGAGCGCGTAAAATCGGTAGCAAAACTACCGACCGTTGCAGCGGTATATGTGCATTAAACAACGAATCGACGGGGATGCAGGATGACAGGATTTGCCGACTCCTTTGCCCCCGGAGGTAAGCGCAATGCGCTGAATGAGGCGCAGCGCGAGCGCCTGCACGAATTGCGAATGAATTTGTTCAATGAAGTGGTTGAGAGCCTTGGATTTATGGCTAAAAGCGATACACTTTTCCTTGGGAAAGAGACCATGAAAGAACTTGCCGGGATTTACTTTTCAGCGCTCGAATATGGTTTGTTTGACTCAGAGTCTCCCGTCAGGACCCGAAGCGAGTTACGGGCACGGTTAATCGCTTCGGATGCGATGGCAAAAGACGATGTAGCAGCCTGGTGCGTGAACCGGCCCGACGCGCCGGAGATCTACGCGTTTACGGATAAATATTTCCCAAAGCTATGCCGCTTGATTGATATGGATATCGGCCAGCGCATTTATTCCTCGCCCACCGTGAACGGGAGGAGTTAGGCGATGGCCAAACGTCCCGATATGTACAGGCGCAGAGAAATGGCGAGCCGCCAGCCGCTGGAAACATCGGCGGCGGCGTGGGTGCTTAATCATCCGGTTGATGGGGCGTTCCTCTACCGCCATCTCCATTCGCCTGAGAGAGCACTAGAACCTCAGGTCGTGGCGGCGTTACTTGCCCATGCGCCCGCGATTCTTTGCCTATTTAACGACGCGATGACGGGAAGTATACCGCGTGATGATACCCGCGATGAACCATTGCCAAGCCATAAAAAATTTGCCGAACGACTGTGTACGGCGCAGGACGCATTGCCCGAAAAGTTGTGCGAAGCGATACCCGAAATAACGCCCGCACAAAGCGAAGTGTTAGTGAAGCTTTTCAGCGATTGGCGCATCCGCATGATTGACCAGGTAAAACGAGTTGACGAGCGGCAACGTACCGGCAATCGCCGCTAACCCCGCTTGCCCTTAAAAAACCCCGTCAGCAGTTCCCCACATTCCGCTTCCATGACCCCGCCGATGATTTCGGGCGCGTGGTGGCAGGTGGGTTGGTGGAAAATCCGCGCGCCGTGCTCGATGCCGCCGCCTTTCACGTCATGCGCGCCATAGATTATTTTGCCGATTTTGGCGTGGGCGGCGGCCATGGCGCACATGGCGCAGGGTTCGAGGGTGACGTAGAGCGTGTAGTCCGAGAGGTCCTTGCGCCCCAACTTGCGACAGGCCATCTGGATGGCGAGGAGTTCGGCGTGGGCGGTCGCGTCGCGGCGTTGCTCCACCTCGTTATGGTAGGTGGCGATGGCGATACCATCTGCCCCCACAATGCTCGCGGCAATGGGCACCTCACCAAGCTCGGCGGCGGTTTTGGCGATGGAAAGGAGGCGGGCGATAGGGTGGATCATGGGGAAAGTATAACGTGGGCGGTGCGTAGTGGGTAGTGGCTGGTGAAGGGCCTAGCGCTTACGGAACGCCTCTAAACTAACGACCTTCTCATCGTTCGCGGCATCCGAAGCCTCGCTTGGGGCATCTTCCTCGAACGCGGCCATGGAGGGTTTTTCGTTGCCATTTTTTCCGGTGGCGGGGCAGGAAACGGGCTCGTCCTTGGTATTGGCATTGGCTGAACTATTATGGCCTGAAGTCGCAGACTTCCCATGAAATTGCAGGCCGAACTTGATGGATGGGTCGGCGAATGCGGTTAAGGCATCGAACGGCACCACCAGTTTTTCGGGGATGTTGTTGAAGCTGAGCATGAGCGAGAATTGCTTATCGGTGATTTTCAAATCCCAGAATTGATGTTGCACCACGATGGTAATTTCCTCAGGGTAACGGGCCTTAAGCTGCGGCGAAATGGACACGCCCGGGAAGTTGGTTTGAAACGACACAAAGAAATGATGCTCGCCCGGTAGGCCAAATTTATTGACATGAATAAGCGCTTCCTTCACCACGTTGCGCATGGCGGAGTCGATCAGGCCCGGATAGTCAATCGTATCGGTCATAACTTCAATCCGTTCCATTCTGGCGGCGATTTGCGTCGTCCCTACCGTACTCGAATCCGCACGTAGCGCCGCTACGCTGCGGTTCTGCGTGCGCCAACTCCTAGCAACTCATCCACCATAATGGAACTCACGTTCAGTGGAAATTGTTTTTGAGCAACCTTGCTTGGGTGCACGTATGAAGCTTATCACTAGCGCGTTTTGGGGGGGAATGCTAGTGAAATCGTTATTTTCTCCCAAGTGGAGCTGAGTCAGTACTTTTAGTAAAGAAAGATGGACCCCGTCGTAAATACGGGGTGACAAGCGGAGCGATTTAGTCGTGCGTAGCCTTCCATGGCGAGCCCGTGAGGGCGGGAGTTTGAGGGCGAAGGGCCCTCATCAGGCGCGAAGCGGAAAAAATAACTACCTCGCCTTGCGAGGTGAGGGGATTCTGTTGCCCGGCTCCCCTCGGGCCGCGTTTACGAGCTAGCGCTCGTCAAGCCACACTAAGCGGCGAGACGGGCGGCTACGACAGTGTTGTCGTTAGCTGCAACGAGTGCTACGTTGTCGTTTGCACTTAGAAAGTTGACTCAATATATGGGAAGTCACCCCAGGCAAAAGCGAAATCTTTACTACGGTTGTCGAAGCTATTTCAGGCCCGCACCTTAATGTCCATCCCGACTTTCCGTGAGGAAAGCTTCTGAAATGAACGTCCCCCTTCGCTCCCACAGGAGCTTCGGGCGACACGCCTTCGCCTAATATCGCCTTCGATTGGCCTACGCAAAGAAGGCGTAAGCCACCCGAAGCCGAAGGCGAAGGGTGGTGGACCTGCCGGGTACTGCCCCCGGGTCCAATCCGTCTATTCCACGTCGTGTTTATCACCATAGCCGCGTGAGCGGCACCTCCAATATAGAGGAAATAATGCGGGTTTGCAAGGCCACTGTCATAATCTTGTCACAAACTTTCTGCGTTACTGTCATCAAACTGTCATGAAACTCTGATAGGGTGAAAGTAAGGAGAAATGTATTATGGTAGATGTAGTATTGCAGCTAACTGTCGATGTAGCACCCCCGTCCGTGTTTGAATCGACACCTTCGCCCGCACTGGCTGTTGAGCCAACACCTGTGGCCCCTGTGACAGCAAGTGCGTCAGCGCAGCCTGCGGTGACAGCGGCGGCGCCCTCGACAACGACGATTAAGTTGGCTGGCAAAGAAATTGAGATGCATGGGATTCCCATGGAACAGGCGATTGCGATGTATAGTCAGCTGCCCGCCGAATACCAAAAGCGGGCCGATGCGTATACAAAAATTGCCAAGAATGTGGAGCGTGTCATCAAAGGACTGCCCGAGGGCATGACATTGGCAAAAGGCTGGAAAGCGTATGAGGATGCGATTAAGCTAGGAGGAGACCGCGCGAAACATGCGTTGGCGCCATTGTTTAACGAATTCGATGCGTTTGTGAAAGAGCATAACATCCCGATTTTGGGCACTGTGCGTAGCGCCGATCGTTTGGCGGATAAGGCAGATCGTTTTACGGATGGTGTAGGTGCGGTGTTCTCGGATGCAACGGGCTTTATTGGCAATGCAAGCAACCTGTTTAGTGTGATGGGGCAAGAACTTAAAGGTGGCGTAAAGGGCAAGCTTGGCATCAGCAGCATCAGCGATGAACAGGCCAAAGCGTTTGGTACTGTACTCGCCGCCGCGGAATTCCATGAAAGTGCCGTGCGTCAGGGATTGCCATTGATTGACTGGAGCACGAACAATGTCGTGGCCAAATATCCCGGCCAAGCAGCCGGAGCGGCGGTAGATTGGGCCGGCAGCACGAGTGCATGGGCCTTCATTAAAACCTGCGCAAAATTTGTTGCGAACCTTTTTTCCAGTTATTTTGGAGACGATAAAAACAAATACGAAGGTGTGGATTTTGGTCAACGCTGGGCAAAAGTATGGGAGCAATCCCAAGCGGAGGCAAACGCCGAGCAGGCTGCAAAAAACCCCGGCCTATCCTACGAAGAGCGCCTCACAGCGCGCGTGAAAGCCGGTGAAACCGACCGCGCGGCTGAAAAAGTAACGCGTGCGGAAGTGGAAAAAAACTTCGGCATGCCAGAAGGCACCACGGGTGCTAGCGCCAAGGGAACGCCCTTCGTTGCAACTAACGGGACGCTGAACCAAGTAACGGCGGATGCCGCAGGCACGCCCGAGGCAAAGCCAGTTACCACTCCTAAAGGTACAGAAATTGGCCGCGTTGACCGCGTGGTGCAAGCAGTGGCGGCCATTGTCTCTGAGACATCGGCTAAAGTTACATCAGGTGACCCTGTAGCGGTAGCGGGAGTGGCTGGTGGCACAGTACTAGCAAGCGGAACGTTATTGCAAGGCACGCGCGGTATACGCGAAGGGTTTGCCTCGCAGCAAGCGCTGACGCCACTTCGCATGGTGGATGCGGCAGAGACAGCGCATGATGCAGCAAAGGCTCGCGTCGCCACACTGACCGCAAAAGCTGATGCGTTGAGTTCAGGCAAACCTTCTGGGCTAGATGCAGCAAAAAACTTTTTTCGTTCTGATGCCTCAGCAGCCAAAGCCACTGCCGAAAAATTGGCGGCAATCCAAAAAGAGTTGGTTGACGCAGTGAAGCTAGAGAAAGCTGCCAATCTCAAAGCGGATCAGCTTTTTGCGATGGCCGAAAAATCAACAGCTGCATCGAACCCTGTAGCCAAAGCGGGCTTGAATAAAATCGAGGGCGGTTTCTGGAAAACGGTGACGGTCGATGCGCCGCGCCATGTGAGCCGCTGGGCGGGCCAAGCGGCTGGCTGGGCAAAGGGTATTACCGATACATTGGCTGGGAAAGAAGCAGATGCATTAGCAAAAGTAGCTGCACATAGGGCGGAGGTTATTAAGAATGCACCTGCCATTGCCACTGATGTTGGTAAAGCTGCGGCAGCTTCGCTTGTTGAGCCAGTGGGCACAATGGCAAAATTAGGGCGTGCTTTCACTCTCTATGCTACACCCGTATTAGAGCCTATTAGCTTAGGACTTGCAGTAAATAGTGACGATCAGCGCGGTATTGAACAATCTAAGGCAGCTATGTATACATTTGCGAGCGGTGTCGCTGGCACCGCGGCGATCGTTGCCGTTGCTGGTTTAGGAGCAATTGGCTCAGTAGCGGCTCTGCCATTGGTTGCGGTGGGGGCTGTGTTAAGCGGTATAGCAGTGCTTGGAAGCCGTTATCTTGCGGGTCGTAATTACGACGCGCGCGTGGAGACAGCAAATGCATCTATGACGAATGCTACACCCGCAGGCGCCCTAGGCACCTCTGACAAAGGCCTCGCCGCTGCAGCGGTGGCGCTGGAAGCAGCGAACAAGCAGCGCCTTGCGGCGGCTACGGCGGGTTCGCAGCAGGCGGTGGATGATGCGAAAATGGTTCTCACGCGCATGCCATTTGCGCGGGCGACTACCGCGTTTGGCGGGGTAACGCCGACGGCCAATCTGCCGCACGCTGCGGTGACCTTTGCTGAGTTGTCGTCTTAGCTGGAGGCCTCGCCCATCGCACTGTTAACAATCCATAACCATTGCTTGCACGTGGCGGCGGCTGGGTTAGCATACACCTCATAAACATGAGGCGTGTATGAGCAAGGTTGTTGCAATGACGGATGCTACCCCGATGGATGAAACCTTCCCCACCAAGCGCGCCACTTCCCCCGCGTTGGAGGCGATTTTGTACGATACCATTCCCGTGCTCGATCACGGCTTCATCCGCGTGATTGATTACATGGGGGACGATGCGGCGATTGTGCAGGCGGCGCGGGTTTCTTATGGCCGCGGCACCAAGCAGGTGAGCCAGGATAAGGGGCTCATCAATTACCTCATGCGCCACTGGCACAGCACGCCGTTTGAAATGTGCGAGATAAAATTCCATGTGAAGCTGCCCATTTTTGTGGCGCGGCAATGGATTCGCCACCGCACGGCGAACGTGAATGAATACTCCGCGCGCTATAGCATTATGGATAAGGAATTTTATATTCCGGATGCGAGCCAGTTGGCGCCGCAATCCAAACTCAACCACCAAGGGCGCGGTGATCAGGTGCTTAGCGCTGCGGAATCGGCCCGGGTGCTCGAGATTTTGAAGGGGGATTCCGAGCAGACCTACGCGCATTACGAAGAGCTAATGAACGCGGATGCGACGGGCAAAGTGATCGACGAAAGTAAATCCGGCATTGCCCGCGAATTGGCGCGCATGAACCTGACGCTCAATTATTACACCCAGTGGTATTGGAAAATCGATTTGCATAACCTGATGCATTTTTTGATGCTGCGGGCGGACCCCCACGCGCAATACGAAATCCGCGTCTATGCGGATGCGATGATTAAGGTCATCGAAAAATGGGTGCCCTTCGCGTTTGAAGCGTTCGAGGAACACCGCCTGCATGGCTCGCGCCTCTCGCGCTCGGGCTTGGGTGTGGTGAAGCGCATGATTGCGGGCGAAAAAGTGACGGCGGAGACAAGCGGGCTGACCAAGCGCGAGTGGGATGAGTTGATGGGGACGCTGGGTTAAGTAGTAGCCCCTGCCTTCACCTTCGCATCGTAGAAGCGAAACAGGAACGGGTTCGCGACAATCGACAGCATCGCCCCGGCAAGGATGAGGTTGTAAAGATCCTGTGCGATGAGCCCGCGTGTGAGTGCAAGGCCTCCCAAAATAAACGAAAATTCCCCAATCTGCGCAAGGCCGATGGCGACAGGATACGCCACGTTACGCGGCTGGTTGAACCAGCGGGTGATGGCCAGCGCCGCAATGCTTTTGGCGACCACAATGATTAGGAAGGTGAGTAGCACCGCCAGCGGCTGGGTGACCAACGTGCTGGGGTCGAACAGCATGCCCACGGAGACAAAAAACAGCACCGAAAACGCATCACGGATTTGTATCGAACTATCGGCAGATTTGCGGCCAATGGCGCTTTCGCTGAGCATCACCCCGGCAAGGAAGGCACCCAGTGCGAGCGACGCATCGAACACTTCGTAGGCAATAGAGGCAAAGCCCAGCGCAATGGCCAGTGTGCACAGCGTGTTGAGTTCCGCAGAGCGCAGCTTTGCCACGCGCACCAACACCCACGGCAGCAGCCTGCGCCCCACCACCAGCATAAACACAAAGAACGCAGCAATTTTGATAAGAATGGCGGCGGCGGTGCCAACAATTAAACCAACCGAGGCGACTTGCGTGCCATGGTTAATTTCGGCCAGAAGCGGCAGCATGACCAGCGCCAGCACCATGGCGATATCCTCGACAATCAGCCAGCTGATTGCAATTTTACCGCCCGCACTTTTCAGCAAATTGCGTTGTTCCAGCGAGCGGATGAGCACAATGGTGCTCGCAACCGACAGCGAGAAACCAAATATAAGCGACGGAGCCAGTGGGTGACCGAGAAACGTGGCCAACGCAGCACCCACCAGTGTTGCGCAGAGCATTTGCGCCAGTGCACCAGGCAGGGCAATGGTGCGGCTATCCAGCAGATCACGCAGCGAGAAATGCAACCCCACGCCAAACATGAGCAGAATGATGCCAATTTCGGCGAGTTGTTTAGCGAGTGCTACATCCGCTACAAAACCTGGTGTGTGTGGGCCAATGGCGATGCCAGCCAGCAGGTAACCAAAAATAGCCGGTAATTTCAGGTGCTTTGCCACCATGCCAAATATAAAAGCGGCGACGATACTGGCAATAATCGTGGTGATGAGGGCGTGTTCCATGGCGTGAGTATATGCTAGACAGGCGGGTAAACCAAGGATAGATGGTGCATACTTGTTGCAGGAGGTTACTGTGGAAAAAATCATAGAACGTGGCCTTTTCGCCAGCCGCTGGATTCTAGCGCCGTTTTATATCGGCCTGATTGGTGCGCTTAGCATGCTGATGCTGACATTTATGCAAGAACTCTGGCATTTTGTGATGCAGGTGCTGGCGAGTTTTTCGGGCGAAGCGGGTACGGTGCTCAAGGCGCAGGATGCGATTTTGGCGTGCTTGGCGCTGATTGATATTTCGCTTGCCGCAAACCTGATTATCATTGTGGTGTTCTCGGGCTACGAGAATTTTGTTAGTAAAATTGATGTGGGCGACCATGAGGATGCGCCGAGCTGGAAGGGCAAAGTGGATTTCACGGGACTTAAAATCAAGCTGATTGCCAGTATTGTGGCAATTTCGGGCATTCATTTGCTGAAGATTTTTATGGATATCAAAAAATACACCGAAGCGGAAATTATGTGGATGGTGCTCATCCATATGGCGTTTGTGGTCTCGGGTGTGATGCTCGCGCTGATGGATAATTTTATGGCGAAATCCAAAGCACTGAATTACCGCGCGGATTAGATACGCACCCTCATTACGCCGCGTCAGTCTCTGCTTTTTTCGCAGGCTTTTTCGCGGCCGCTGTTTCTTCGGTATCGGTCAGCAGCAACCGTTGCGACAGGCGCTCCAGCTTGTTTAGGGCGGCAATGTAGGCCTTGGCGGAAGCCACCAGCGTATCCACATCCGCGCCGTGGCCCGTGACGAGTTTGCCTTCGTATTCGAGGCGCACGGTCACTTCCGCTTGCGCGTCCGTCCCGCCCGTAATGGCGTGCACTTGGTAGAGTTTTAGCTCCGCCTCGTTCGCATCCAATGCCATGGATTTGATGCATTTAAACATGGCATCCACTGGCCCGTTACCCTCTTTTTTCGCGGTGCGCACATGGCCGTCGATCCGCATGCCAAGGCGCGCCATTTGCGGGCCTTCGGAACCGCACTCGATGTGTAAATTGGCGAACGCATAGCGCTCACTGGCTGCATCCGTATCCATTAGCGCGTATAAATCTTCGTCGAAAATTTCTTTCTTTTTATCGGCCAGCGTTTTGAAGCGCACGAAGGCATCTTCCAATTGGTTATCGCCCAAACGAATGCCCATCTCGGCCAGTTTATCCTTGAATGCGGCGCGGCCGGAATGCTTGCCCATGACCAAATTTGTTTTGGTCACGCCGACGGATTCGGGGGTCATAATCTCGTAAGTATCGCGGTTTTTCAGCATGCCATCCTGATGAATGCCGCTTTCATGCGCGAACGCATTTGCG
>Ga0163144_10015433_pt1 | contig 15757 bp, 19 predicted proteins | sample OliLak19BULKMAT1_FD_123175 | JGI IMG/M metagenome (GOLD analysis project Ga0163144, IMG submission 123175) | Freshwater microbial mat bacterial communities from Lake Vanda, McMurdo Dry Valleys, Antarctica - Oligotrophic Lake LV.19.BULKMAT1 | ecosystem: Environmental > Aquatic > Freshwater >...
CGCTATCATCCACATCGCCCTTAAAAAACGTCTCTATTTGGTCTTTCATATTAACTATTTACATCAATTATATCTACCACATCACAGGCAGAATTTTCCTTAATAAAATTTTCAAACAGATGTAGATTATCTAAACTGATTATTTCACGAATTTTTGTATAGCGTGCACCTTGAAGCGCAATAAAAAATCCAGTAAAAATAGAGAAAAAAAATGTAGTAACAGTGATGAAAATTTTATCTGCATCAACAGCTCCGAAACTATATTTAAAATAGACAAAAGACAAAACGATAAACAATACTAAGAGTATAAACTGCGAGTTTATAATTTTCATAGATTATTTTATTCCACTAAATAATTTTAATCGTGCTTCCACCACTTTCTCAATAGCATCCACAGCTGGTTGTAAGATTTTGGCAGGAGTTATTTCTGTTGGATTGTTTTTAATAGAAAGCTCCAATGCTTCTTTAAAAGCAAGCCGGATCTCGCTGTTTATATGCACTATACTGATACCTGCTGCTATGGCATTCGTAAAATCTTCATCCCGAAGCCCAGATCCTCCATGTAACACCAAGGGGACACCAGTCACGTCTTTGATCTTTTTTACGAGTTCGGCATCGATATGTGGTTTGCCGCTTTTTATGAGGCCATGAATACTACCGACTGATGGGGCGAACAAATCCACTTCAGTCATCTGTACGAATTTCCGAGCATCTTCGGTTGTAGTCAACACTCCGGCGCCCTCAGGCACAAAATCTCGAATCACTGAACCTGAGCCAATGAAGCCAAGCTCTCCTTCTACCAGAATTTCTCGGCCAGTTTTTACGCCAACTTCTCGAGCATAGTCCACGCATTGCTTGGTCACGGCCACATTTTCTTCAAAAGAAAGTTTTGCCACATCAATAATCACCATATCAAAACCTGCATCTATACATTTTTTTACCGATTCAAAAGTAGCGTGATGGTCTGCGTTCAAAAATATTGGATAATCGTCTCGCTCACGAATAGTTTTCACAAGTACTACCGCTTCTTCTAGTCCCACGAAGGCTTGCTCGCCCTCAGATACTCCAATAATAACAGGAAGATTTAATTTTTTAGCAGCATTATAGATACCACGCAAGGCCTCTAAGTTTGAAATATTGAAATGACCTATGGCGATTTTCTTTTCGACTGCTTCTGTAATATATTCTTTTAATGTTTTCATGTTTCTATTGTAGCAATTTTTTGAGAATGTCTATAACCATCTGTGGATTGGCGCTACCATTACTTTCTTTGATGACCTTTCCCACCAGGGACATGATGGCATTTTCTTTGCCAGACATATAAGTGTCTACCACCTCAGGATTTTGTGCAATTATTATTTCTGCAATTGCCGTGATGGCACTTTTGTCATTGGTCTGAATTATATTTTTCTTTGTAGCAATGCTTATCGGTGAATCGTCTGTAAGTACAATCATAGCCAAAATATCTTTGGCGCCACGAGAAGAAATTTTATTTTCGCTCAACATTTCTATCATCTCAACGAAGTGGGCAGAGCTAGGCAATGTAGTATTCTTATTTGCCTTTTTTAGGCCCATAAAGTCTGAGGTTACATAATTGGAAGCAGTTTTGACTTTTGCTACATCTATCAAGATATTGGCCACTTCTTCAAACCATCCTGCGAGATCAGGATCATTGATATACACTTCAATGTCTTCATCTTTGATACCAAATTCTTTCTGATACCGAGCACGCTTGGCGAGCGGAAGCTCTGGTAGATAAGTTTTCATTTTTGCCAAATTAAATGCGGAATGTAATTTCATTTTAGGTAGATCCGGATCTGGAAAATACCGATAGTCAGCACTGCCTTCTTTCTTGCGTTGTGAAAATGTAATACCTTTGCTCTCATCCCAGCCGCGAGTTTCTTGAACTATTTGACTTGCATTGCCTGAATCGTGCAGATCTCTCATTCTTTCAAGTTCATAGAGTATCGCTCGTTCGACGCTCTTAAAAGAATTTAAATTTTTGACTTCTACTTTAGTGCCTAAAACTTTCTGATCTGAAGAAAGAGAAATATTTGCTTCTACTCGCATTTCGCCTTTTTCCATATTGGCCTCAGAAACGCCTAGATACCACATCACTAGCTGAAATTCTTTGGCAAAATTAGACGCAGCTTTGGCGCATTCTATATTATCCTTAAAAGTATTGGCCTCAGTTACAAGCTCCATAAGGGGAACGCCCGCACGATTAAAATCAATCAGTGACGCTTCGCCTACATGTTTGTTGTTCGCCGTGTCTTCCTCCAGATGCACGCGAGTAATATCTATCCCTTGCAAGCTACCGCCAGAAACTATAGGATATTTGTATTGAGAAATCTGATACCCCTTCGGAATATCCGGATAAAAATAATTCTTTCGGTCAAACTCAGAAAAGTCGGCTATGGTGCCCCCAAGGGCAAGACCCACCTTTATAACATTCTCCACGGCCTTTTTATTGATAACTGGCAAAGCTCCGGGGTGTGCCATGCAGACAGGGCAAATGTTGGTATTTGGTTTTTCTTCATCGGGGTTGTTCTTGCAAGAACAAAACATCTTGGTAGCAGTCGATAGCTCCGCATGAATCTCAAGTCCTATAGTGGGGTAATATTGATTGGCCATATTTATTTTGAGTATAACAACTCAAATTCAAAAAGTCTAAGTTACTGGTGAGGTTTGTTGTCTCTAACGATTTTACCGTCTTCTAAATAAACAATTCGATCGCAAAATTTTACGTATTCTTCTTCGTGGGTCACCATCACTATGGTTTGACCTGTTGCGTGCAAGTCTTTAAAAAGTTGAATTATAGAATGACCAGAGGCACTATCTAGGTTGGCCGTAGGCTCGTCTGCAAACAAAATCTTCGGATTGTGGGCCATGGCTCTAGCGATGGATACTCTTTGCTGTTCACCACCAGACAGCTGGCTCGGTTTGTTGTCTGTGCGATGTGCCAAGCCGACCCGCCCAAGCATATCTGTAGAAATTTTCTTGGATTCATTCATGGAAAATCCCTTCATCAAAAGCGGAATCATAATATTTTCCGTAGCAGTAAGTTCTGGAATCAAAGCATAATCCTGAAACACATAGCCCAGCTCATTTAATCTCATTTGAGTGCGAACCTCCGTAGACATATTTTCCGTATTCATTCCATTTAGAATAATCTCCCCTCCAGACGGATGATCCAATAGACCTATCTGATACATCAGAGTAGATTTACCAGCTCCAGACTTGCCCATTATTCCCAAAAACTGACCTTCTGGCACTTCCAAATTTATGTCACGCAAGACAGGAGTCTCGATGTCTTTGGTGGAATAAGTCTTGAATAAATTTTTTACGCTAATTATATTTTTTGTCATAAATTTTATCTTCCCAAAATACTATCTAAAGTATTTTGCTTAACAATTTTTCGGGCTGGTATGTATCCGGCAATCAAAGTCACAAACAAAAGCAAGAAAAATCTAAAAACTGTGCCCTTCACTGGAGCCACAAGGATTCCATCTGAAAAAGGAAAGTTCAGCGGGTAGGCTGCGAACAAGGGCACAAGAATTACGTACACCACGAACACCCCAATAATTCCACCTATTGAAGCATAGAATACGGATTGAAACATATAAGAAATCTCAATGGACTTTTCTGAAATACCTATGCCCTTCATGATGCCGATGTACTTTCGGCGAGTCACCGCATTAATAAATATAACAATGAATATAGTTATGGAAGCCACAACTATACCGATGGCACCGATTACGTTACCCAATAAAGAGAAAGCAATCCGGATTTGATTCAAAAAGTCTGGGATGGCTTCGAGAGCTGTTTGGATTTTACCATCAGGAGCAAACCCAGCTTTCACTAAATTATTTTTTATATCATTTCCAGTAAAAAATGTTGTCGGTGAAAGCTTTACGGTTATCTCGTTCCCATTTAATTCTGGCCTATCCACTAGACGCCAAAAGTCTTCTTTGGTTATGAAAGCTCGAAGCGACACCTCGTTGACCTTGGTATCTACAATTCCTTTAACAATAAAAGTTTTAGTTTTTTCACCTATAGTTACTTTTACCTCATCTCCTGGATAAACACCTTCAAGCGTTGCAAAAGCATCTCCGAAGTCAGTAGAAAATCTTTTAAGCAAATTGGCACCTATCACAATCCCCCCGCTTTCATTTGGATTTAAAAAATTTCCTTCTATTACAAACCCGGAAATACCAGAGAGAGCTTCTTCGTCCACAACAGAAATCCCGGTAATTTGAGTACCCACTGTGTCTTGAAGCTCACTGAAGTCTCTTCTGGTTTTATAGTTTGCTTCTATCCTGCCTGATTCAAAATATCTTGTATTTACTACAGCCACACCAGACATCTGTTTTAAGGTATTTTGAATTTCATTGGTTCTAGCTATAGAAGACTTGCCAGCCAAAGTACTGACAATCAGATCTCCAGTGTATTGATTTTTATTGGCTATATTTCCTCCTTCTATCAGACCAACCAAAACACCAGATACCACCACCAGATTTAAAAAAGTAAGCATCATAATAAATATGATAAGTATTGTGGTGGAGATATTAGAGCCAATAATTTGCTTCTTGGCTAAGAACCAGCCTACCCACAAAACATTTAAATTATTTAGCCATTTTTGTTTTAAAGATTTTTTAGGTAACATTTATTTAGCAGATTTTACAATCACTCTGTCTCCAAGGTTTAAACCAGAAATTATTTCTACCATACTGTCTGTACTAGTCATGCCCACAGTAACTTCTTTTTGTTCTGCTTTTCCAGCAGAGTTCATTACCTCGACAACATCTTTTCCATCAGCTTTTTCTATAAGATATGAGGGTACAGTCAAAACCTGGCTTTTTGTCGCAAGCACTATGGTGGCACTAGCGCTCATACCTGTTTTGATACGAAGATCTGACGACAGCTCCACAAAGGCTTCGTATACTGGCACTCCGTCTATTGTGGTATCTCTTGAGTTTATAGTATTGAGTGTTCCCATAAATTCTTCACCAGGAAAAGCATCCAAAGTGATTTTTATTTGTGATCCGGCAGGAATTCTAGAAACATCGAGCTCGGAAACCTGTAGCACTACTTCTAACTTCTCTTCGCCTAAAATAGAGATTACTCTTTCCCCCACAGAGGCATTCTCACCTACTTCTCTTTCAATGTTGGTTACCTTGCCGGCAAAAGGAGCATAGATAGTGTTCTTGCGAATCTCAGCATTTATTTTTTGAATTTCAGCTTGAGCTATAGAAGAGCTTGCTCCGCTATCGCTCTCAGTCAAAAGTTTCTTGTATTTAAATTCTGCCGATTGCACTGCCAAATCTCTGCCCTTTTTAGCTTCATTGTAAGAATTGAAGTTGGCCACATATGAAGATCCTGCTTTGTTTGGGATATCCAAATACCAAGTAGTGTCTTTGTAATCTGCTATTGGGTCCGAGAAAGATACATAAAGGCCCTTGGTTCCAACTGGGGTTGTGCCATTTTCATTTATGGTGGCAGTAATTCTTTCCAAATTAAAAGTTCTTATTTCGTAATCTGTAGAATTTATATTTACCTTATCAACGTTAATTTTGTATTGTCCCTCTTTCCCGACATAAATACCATTAATGATCGGTTCATTTACTTGATAATCATTATAGCTTGGGACCAAATCTAAATCATTTGATAGTAATTTCCGGTAAGCGCTTTCTACTTTGGTTTCTTCCTGTGTTTTTACGCGGTCTAGTTCATTCTTGGCGGCTTCCAGATCCACGTTTGAAGTACGAAGATTGGCTTGCTTTATATTCAAATCAGCCAAAAGGTCGCCAATTTCAAGTTGGGCCAAAGTAGCACCTTTCGCTACGGCTTGATTGTTTTTAACTATAATATTTGCTAGTCGCCCAGAAGCAGCAAAGCCCAAATCAGCCTTGTCTGTGGTTTGGACTTTTCCAGACAAAAGCACGGACTGAGTTACATCCGCTCGTTTTACTTCATATGTTTTCACTTGAGCATTACCTCTACCAAAAGCAAAGTAGAGAACTACGAGAAGCACCAGAAAACTGAAAATAAATGATTTTTTGTTGTTATTAAACATAATTTTAATTTTATTCATATATATTTACATTATAACACCTTTTTCTGCTTTTTTACCCTTGCCACAGTCAATGACTCAGGACGAGCCTCTCTAAATATTTTAATCAATTCGTCTCTCAGATTTTTTACGGAAGTGTCATCAAACAAAGAAAGCACAAAAACTTGTTTACTAAATTTTTCAAATTCTTTTACTTTTTTGGCTATCACTTTCGGATCTTCTTGTACATCAGACTTTGTAAGGATTATTATTTCATTTTTGGTAGCCAGGCCGTCTTCACTCAAACCTAGGTTCTTATCATATTTTTCAAGTTCTTTTCGGATTTCTTTGTAAACTTTACTCATACCAGTACTGCCCAAAGACAAGTTTTCGAAAGATACAAGATGCGCAAGCATTTTGGTGCGCTTGATGTGGCGTAAAAATTTTACACCCAAACCCTTTCCTGTATTGGCCCCCTCGATAATTCCTGGAATATCAGCTATGGTGTATCCATAAAACTCTCCCAGGTTGGGGTCAAGTGTAGTAAAAGCATAGTCACCGACTTTAGCACTCGCGTTGGTTAGGGAATTCAAGAGTGAAGATTTCCCAGCATTCGGCAAACCAATAAAACCAATATCGGCAAAAATTTCTAATTCAATGTGAAAATTTGCATTCTCGCCTTCTTGGCCGAGCCTTCGTTCCATCGGAGTAGTGTTGATGGAACTTTTGAAATGTTCATTTCCGAATCCCCCATAGCCACCTTTTAATAATTTTACAGTTTCTCCCTCTGAGAGTAGTGACCACTTTTCTCCTGTAGCAATGTTCGTAACGATAGATCCTACGGGTAAATCAAGAAAAAAGTCTTCCCCGTTTTTGCCATGCAGGCTTTTGTTGCCCCCGTCTTCACCTCGCTCAGCAACGAAGGTTTTCTTGGCTTTGTATTTCGACAAAATATGCACGTCTCTCACTGCACGAAAGAAGAAATCACCCCCGCGACCAGCATCTCCGCCAGCAGGCCCACCCTTGGGTACGAATTTCTCTTGACGCCAACGCACCACCCCGTCACCACCACGGCCAGCCTCCGCATAAATTTTTATTTCGTCTATAAATGCCATATTTTATGATTGTACCGCAATTTGAGCTAATTTGATAGCTCCCTCTTTAGATTTGGCCACTGACATGAAAACTCCCCTATGACAAAATATGGCGTCTTCCACGGTTGAAACCTTCTGCAAATCAACACCCCGAAGACCAGCCCAAGCAGATGGAAAGTCTTTTTTGTTCTTAAAATCTTTTGGATTCATTCGGACGGCTTTGACTGCCCAACAATTATCTGTTTTTTTAGGATATATTACATACATCGGTTCCGGCATCGCCGAAAGAGCGTATTCGTATGGATAATTTGTATCTAATATAATTATTCTTTTGTCTTGAGCATTGTGGTAGGCTTTCAAAACTTTACTTTCAGCTTCTAGCGCGTCTGTGGCTCCAACTATTTCTCTTTGCAAAACTGTTTTGGCTATCTCGACACATTTCATAAACATTGCATTCATAACAGAAGAGGATTCTTTCCAGGTCGGATGCATTGCGCCGAACAAGCTTTGGACCAAATACGGAGATACGTCATATTTATTTTCCACCAAACTCATACCATTGTCCCAAGCATCTATCGGTGCCACCAGCCTTCTTTCTATATAATCCACTACTTTTTGGTCAGCAACTAGCTTCATTCCAAAGTTTTTCCAGACCAGACCGAAAGCGGCGTACTCTACAAACATTGGCTTCTCTCCATTGCCCATCATTCTATTGCCTGCACCTCCAGCCTGGTGATGATCAAAAATGTTTTTCTCTACGCTGTACTCACCACCCAAATCAAAAACATAATCCCCGCTTTTTATAATCTCTGGATCTCGAGTCCGAATAACTTCAAACTTTTTACCTTCCTTTTCTAGCACCAAGGCAAGAGTAGCACACGCGAATATATCATCCGAATGAAAAGCTCCGTTGTGTGTAACCAACTTTATTTTTTTAAATTTATTGAATCCCCACATTTTAGAATAATCCGTCTACCACCTCTTTGACCACATTTCCATCGGCCTTTCCTTTGAGGTCTTTCATCAGTCCGGCCATCAGTATACCTTTCTTTGTTGCATCAATAATATTAAGCTCAGCCTTCTTGGCCTCTGCGAGTTTTTGTACTTCACTTTTCTCCATTAGTTTCGGCAAATAGGTTTTTAGGATTGCTAGCTGGGATTCTTCTTCTCTGACCAAATCTTCGCGTGCGCCTTTTCGGAATTGATCAATAGAATCTTTGCGCTGTTTGGACATCCGAGTTATGACTGCCAACGCTTCTTCGTCAGATAGCATTTCATTTGGCTTATGTCCCTTGGATACTAGCTCATTCATAAAAGCGGCCACCATGGCGCGCAGGGTTTCGAGCAATAGACTATCTTTTTTGATCATTGCGTCTTTTATTCCATTTTTGATTTGTTCGTGTAACATATCCAAACTATACCAAATTATGATAAAATAGTTAAATGCCAAATATAATATTTTTTGATACTGAAACAACTGGAAATACAGAAAAAGATTTCTTGTGCCAAATAGCTTACAAAACTCACCAGGCCTCTGGCGAGACCAAACAGAATTCTTTCGTCGGCCTTTATAAACCTTCAGTCAGAATACCCCCAGAAGCATCTGCGGTGCATCACATCTCAAACAAAATGGTGGAGAACCTTCCGTCTTTTACTCAAAGCGGAGACCAAGCAAGAATAAAAAAACTTTTTGAAGATGCCGATGTTGTGGTAGTGGCGCATAACGCACCATTTGATTTAAATATTTTAAAAAAAGAAGATATCGTGCCCACTGCTTTTATCTGCACTCTTCGCGTAGCTCGATATTTGGACAAAGAGGGCATAATTGAAAAATACAATTTGCAATACCTCCGCTATTTCCTGGACATCGAAGTAGAGGCTACCGCTCACGATGCCATGGGAGATGTCATAGTCCTCGAAAAGCTTTTTGAAAGACTAGAGAAAAAAATTATTGATGAACAGGGCCTAGACCAAGATACGGCTATCACTCAAATGATTGAAATATCTTCACACCCATCACTTCTGCGTACATTTAACTTTGGTAAACATCTAGGGAAGAAAATCGAAGTGGTGGCTAGCAGCGATCGAGGATACCTAGAATGGCTTCTGGCCCAAAAGCTCAGTAGTGACGTGGCGGATGAAGATTGGATTTACACTTTAAAACATTACCTAGGAAAATAACCACAAAACCAAAATGCAAACAGGGGAAATCATAATCATAGTATTGCTTGGAAGCGTCATTGCTTACCTGCTACTAAACAAAAAAAATGAAACGCCGAAAAACGACCAGTCTTTTTTGCTCTTGCAACAACAGCTCGCCGAACTTACTCGCGCACTTGATTCCAAACTCACTGAGTCAAGAAGAGACATGCAAGACGCAGTCAAAACCCAATTTTCTGATTCCCAGAAATTAATTCGCGAAATTAATGAACAAATGAACAAGAGCCTCATAGACGTGACTCGCGAACAAATCAAAGCCAACGAAGCCACTCGAGAATTCGTAACCATCGCCGAGAAACTGGGCAGCTTGGAGAAAACTTTGAAACACCAGAAACAACGCGGCAACTGGGGTGAAGCTTCTTTGGAATTGATTCTTTCCAATACTTTGGCCCCTGGTCAGTACAAAATGCAACACGAATTCAAGAACAAGGAAACTGTGGATGCCATAATCGTTACCAAAGAAGGCATCATCCCGATCGATGCGAAATTCTCACTCGACAATTATGACAGGGTGGTGCACGCCATAGACGATCGCCAACGCGAAGAACTCGAAAAAGAATTTAAGAATGATTTGAAGAAGCGCATAGATGAAACTGCCAAATATGTCCGCCCCGAAGAAGGGACACTTCCCTTCGCATTTATGTATATTCCAGCGGAAGCTATTTATTATGACCTGCTGGTGAACGAAGTAGGTTCTATTAAAGTAAACACTCGCAACCTCATAGACTATGCCTACAACGAAAAGAAAGTGATCATCATTTCCCCTACCACTTTTATGGCTTACCTCCAATCCGTGCTGTATGGATTCAAGGCTTTCAAGATAGAAGAGTCTGCTAAAGAAATTATCAAAAAAGTAGAAGACTTGGGTAAACATCTTAATGCCTACAGTGAATACCACACCAAGCTCGGCAATGCTATCAACACTGTCGGCAACCATTACAATGCCTCAAACAAAGAACTGAAAAAAATAGACAAAGACGTGCTACGTATCTCTGGTGCTTCGCCAGAACTCAATTTACTTGAAATAGAAAAACGAACTGGTGATGAGTAAGGACACTAACTACCTCTAAGAACTCTTTCTATAACAATAGTAAGTATTTCTTCTAAATCAACGTTCTCTATGGGCGTGGCACCGGAATTTTTCAGCCTTTCTGCTTCAGCTTCGTGCTTTTGGGTTATAAATTCTGTTGTGTTGTCTTTTGTTTGTCTGAGCCAATTTAATGTTTCAATTAGTTTACTGTAGTGCATATTCTCTGTAGTATATTTTTGCAGTTTACCCTCTTTTTCGAGCTCTAAGCCGATAATTCTAGTTTCTGGTTTCATGATATCCATTTTTAAAAATTTAATGACACTATCTTCTATTATTTCCCTTAGTAACAAGTATTCGTTTGTATCTTCTGGGGTGTTATAAAAAACATCTGTTTCTAAATTTGCTTGTGAGTCTATATTCCAAAATTCTAGATCTTCTATTTGAGAGAGATGTATTTTATCCAAATACTCTACTATTATGATTTGACATAAATAATGTTCAATTGAACTTTTCGCAAATTGCAATATTTTAGGAATTTTTTCTTGGGAAAGAAAACTCGCTTCCTTTTTTTCTGATTTTCTGAACTCGTCTGTGGACTTAATATTAATAGCAAAAAGATTACCCAAGTCTTGACTCTTATGCTTCGAGAAATCATTTCTTGAAACTGCAAGCAATGCCTCAATGGCTCTTTTGTCTTTTGAGTCTATTTCATCACTATCTTCAGGTCTAGGAAGATTATCGCTTGGCATAGAATTAATTGAGAAAATTAAGTTGATTTTTTTAATACCTTATCAACAGCTTTTTCTATTATAGATTTTGCTTCTTTGTCTGTTAAACTCTCACTATTACCATTACTCCTTGCAAAGACTTTTGTTGCTAAATCTTGTCCTAAAATATTGGTATAGTCAAACTCAACACCTGAATCCGTATCTATCTCAGGATCTTGCATCGTGAGCGCTCGTATAAAAGGATCTGAAAATATTCTTTCCACAATAGCTTGTGATGTTCTCGATTTAGCTTTTATGGATATATATTTTTTATCATTCACTGTATCAAAAATTACCCCTTCGGATTCTCCTTCTACTTTCAAACCAAGCAATGGATATTCCGGTGTTGGAAAATTTTTTTCTGTCATATATAAAATAATTAATTTATCACTACGCCTATTTTAAAATTTACCAATTGGCTCTCGGGCCTCTTTTGGCCACCATGCTGAGTATTAAAATTTACTGAAGAGTCTGTTCCGCACATCCCCTTTATGGCACCAGTACCTCCAGGATGCTGAGCGATCCAAGCAGTCACATTGTAAACATTGCCATTTAAGATGGTCCAACAATCTGCCGTAGAATTGTGTTTGGCTACTTCCACTGCTGTGTACCGTCCAACTGTTAGTTCAACTTTATCTGAGGGTATAGGGCTGGTTTTTGTGTTGTCCGTAAGTGTGATTTTGGTATAAGTAATGGGGTCATAGGTGGTCTTCTTGCGGTCAATGGAAGCTAAAGCTATTCCTAAAGCTAATAGAATTACTATCCCTCCGATAATATATGGTTTCAGTTTGCTATTATTCATGATTTGATTATAGCATATCAGTATATTAGATTAACAATAAATAAATAAATCAATATACGCCCAAATATTTTGTTGACAACGCATTCTCCTTACTGCATCAAAAGAATTAGTTCCCGCACTGTACGTTTACACTATAGAATATGCAAAAGAAAGATTCAACCACATTTTATTGCTTTTGGGGGTTGTTGAGTATTTTAGTTTAAAAATCTAAATTTTTTTATTTATTACAAATGTCTCCACGGAATCAAAACCATTTTGTGCAAGTAGATCTTTGATTTCTTTTAGAGTTTGACCCGTATTTTCTATATCATCTACAATAACTGCTTCTTTTATTTCAAATGGTTTCGACAGCCAGGATAGAACCGCAACACCATCTTTGAATTTTATTTTGTATCCAATATTGTCATTCTGTAACCAACCGGGAACAATAATATTCAACGTCTTACTTTTTTCATTAAAAAACTTCAAAAAATAACTTAAACCACTAAAAGTTGAATGCGCAGTGAGAAAAATTTCCTGTTTATTTAAAGCGAGCTGAGCTGCGGCTTCTTTAAATTTCTCCTGCCAAAACTCAAAGCCCTGACGTGACCATTGCGCTAATTTATTCGCTTGAACAGAAAAACCCTTCTCTCCTGCCAAACCATTATTTGCAATTTCTCGTACTAGACCGCTAGAATTTTCTGAGTGATTTTTTAAAACAGCTTCCACAAACACCTGAAGTAAAGCTCTATGTTTTTCAGGATTTTCTGATAAGCCTTTGAACACTAAGTATAATGCCTCATTCTCAAAGTTATTATTTATTAATGCTTCAATGTCTTCAGAGTTTAAAACAGCTTCTTTGTATTGCAAGGCGTACCGTACATCATGTGGCAGAATTTTCTCCTTTGCTTTTTCCTACAGCGGTTTTTCTCGGTTGAATCCATCAAGAAATCTCATAAGAACATGATAACATGAGTTTTATATATTTTTTAATAGAAAAATGCTATATTGGGTAAATTAATATATTTGTATTTAGGCCCTATCGTCTAACGGTTAGGACACATCCTTCTCAAGGATGGAATCAGAGTTCGATTCTCTGTAGGGTCACTGCGCACTTCCTGTATGAACCAGATTATTTTCATGTTAGAATTTTTCTATGTCAGACCTTGTAATACTTGTAGATGAAAATGACAACCCGTTGGGATTCGAAGAAAAGCTGAAAGCTCATCAGGATGGCAAAATGCACAGAGCATTTTCTATTTTTATTTTTAATTCAACCAATCAACTTTTGCTTCAACAAAGATCTACGAGTAAATACCACTCCGGAGACTTGTGGACAAACACCTGCTGTAGCCACCCGAGACCAGATGAGCAAGTTGTGAATGCTGCCCACCGCAGACTAAAAGAAGAAATGGGATTTGATTGTGAGCTGAAAGAAGCTTTTACTTTTACATACAAAGTGCATTTCGAAAATGGTTTGATAGAGCATGAATATGACCATGTCCTTGTAGGGCGCTACAATCAGGATCCAATTTTGAATCTCGAAGAAGCTCAGGATTTTCGTTGGGTTGACCTAAAAGTTTTAGAAAATTTAATTTTTAAAAATCCGGAAATATATACGGAATGGCTAAAAATTATCAGTTCAAAAATATCAAAATATAACCATGAAAAAATGGAGTAAATATTTTATTTATCGTCTTTTGGTAAATTAATTTTTTCTTCGTAATACTTATCCATCATATTATCGCCTTCTTGTCGATTGATAAACCTGCCAGTCGAGGTAACGAAGCCTTCTTCGACAGTGTCCCAATTCATAGCCTCACCCTCAAATGCTTTTTTTATTTCTATGCTCGCATCTAAATGAGTCGCACCAGTAAAAACTCGATCGCGATATCTCAAGGCGGATGATTTAACGTACTCTTCAGTTTCCACTTTTTTATTCTCTGATTCAGGTTTTATGCTTTCTCTCATATTTTTAAGACTTCGTTAATAAAAACTCAGCAATTAAGTAAAATCGGTAGAGACATCTACTTTCTTCGTAAACCCTTCGAAGGCCTTAAGGACCTCTAAGGGAACCATATAGACCACGGTATTACTTTGATCTGAAGACATGTCATTGATAGATTGCAAGGTTCTTAGGTGCAATGCGCCAGGAGTTCGAGAAAGCATTTCGGCAGCTTTGGAAATATTTTCAGAAGCAGCTAGCTCCCCTTCAGAATTGATGATGACAGCTCGTTTCTCCCTTTCAGCTTCTGCTTGTTTACCTATGGTTCTTTCCATTTCTGGTGGCAAACTGACATCTTTGAGTTCTACGTTCTGCACTTTTAAACCCCATGCATCTGTTTCTTTATCTACTATTTCTCTTATTCGATCAGCTATCTTGTCTCTACTCGAGAGCAATTCATCTAGGGTAACCTCTCCCACGATATTCCTCATAGTAGTTTGAGCGTATTGCGATATGGCATATCTGAAATCTTCCACTTCGATAATAGCTTTATCGGCTTCACTTACTTTGTAGTAAATAACTGCATTTACCCTGACAGAGACATTGTCTCTTGTTATAGCGTTCTGGTCTGGGACATCGACTGCTTTGATTCTAACATCCACTTTTTGATAACTTTGAATCACTGGCCAAACAATCCTCCAGCCCGGATTCATGATAGATGAAAATTTTCCAATGGTAAATCTAACTCCCCTTTCGTATTGATTGATCTGACGAATACTTGATAGCACCAGGAATATAATTGCGATAATAAAGTATGGCATATGAAATAAATTATGATTGATAAACCTTTCAGTTATTATACTACATAATTACCCAAAACTGACTAATCCTAGATTTATTTACAAAGTTTACAAAGTTTGGACCTTTGTAAAATTCTAATCTCTGTGAGATTGTTTTTCTAATGCATCCAACTTTCTAGAAACCTGAACCAGTTCGTCTTTGATGTCAGCTATAGCTATGATCTCACTTTTGACTTCTTCACCGGTACGCTCTTCTAGTCTGCGCTCGCCACGAAGACCAGAAAGAATAAGCTCATTACCGATAAAACTAGAGGTGAAAGCTCCAGTGAAATAAAGCATCAAAGTTCCTACCACAAAAGACAGGGGTCCGTCCCACCATTGACCATCCATTAAACTGGTGGAAGAAACGGAAGCAAAATAAGCAAAAAAGTTGTGCGCGTAGTCTGCGGTGTGCCAGACTCCTCGCCAAAACAATACTATACCGATACCCACAATCAGGGCATAAACTTTTGGATAATGACTCAAGAAATGCTCGATCTTTCTTTCTATTTTTTTAAACATATATAAAAATACTAACAAAATTTTGTAAAATTTACTAGGCAATTGTCCTAAAAAGCAGAAAGAGCGGCGTCACATGAAGTGACGCCGCTCTTTTTCTGATGTTTTTACTTCAGGGGGTTCCTCCGCATGGGAGGAGGACCAGATGGTAAGAAAATGCCCTGGGGGTCCACTTCTCCAATGCACCTCCCACCTACCCACAACATCTGGCGCATTGCGGCCGCCAGCTCTCGTTCTTCAGCCGAACTGCTGAAGAAAAGAGGAAGTTGCGTTTGATGAGTCTTTCGACCCAGCAAATTCCTCAGATATCTAGAAAATTTCATGTGTACTCCGTTGCTGGTGAACAACAAAGACCCAATCCATACATGGGTCCCACTTAATATATTATATCACATTATAAAAATAAAAGCAATAGAAGGAATGGTGAACAAAACAGGGCCTCGGCTAATTATTGATCGCTGTGCCAAGTCAATTTTAATTTTTCTGTTCTACTTCTTGGCCAACCATTCC
>Ga0163144_10015434_pt1 | contig 15756 bp, 12 predicted proteins | sample OliLak19BULKMAT1_FD_123175 | JGI IMG/M metagenome (GOLD analysis project Ga0163144, IMG submission 123175) | Freshwater microbial mat bacterial communities from Lake Vanda, McMurdo Dry Valleys, Antarctica - Oligotrophic Lake LV.19.BULKMAT1 | ecosystem: Environmental > Aquatic > Freshwater >...
CCGCATGTCAACAACGCCACGATCGCCGCAGGATGCCCAGGCCGCCGCTGACCGGTTTCGCGCCGACTTTGGTGCGGTGAGGGAGCAGGTTGGGCGGGTGATCGTGGGGCAGGCGGAGATTGTGGAGGGGGTGCTGATCTGCCTGTTTGTGGGGGGACACTGTTTGCTGGAGGGTGTGCCGGGGATCGGCAAGACGCTGCTGGTGCGGACGCTGGCGCGGGCGCTGGACCTGAGTTTCGGGCGTGTGCAGTTCACGCCGGACTTGATGCCTGCGGACATCACGGGCACGACGGTGGTGAGCGAGGCGGAGGGGGCGGGGGGGCGGGTGACGCGGGAGTTCCGTTTCCAGGCGGGGCCGTTGTTTGCCCAGATTGTGCTGGCCGATGAGATTAATCGGGCGACGCCAAAGACACAGTCGGCGCTCCTGGAGGCGATGCAGGAGCGGAGCGTGACGGTGGCGGGGGTGACGCATCCGCTGCCGCGGCCTTTCTTCGTGATGGCGACGCAGAACCCGGTGGAGCAGGAGGGGACGTATCCGCTGCCCGAGGCGCAGCTGGACCGGTTCTTCTTCAAGTTGCTGGTGGGCTCGCCCTCGCGGGAGGACCTGGCGGAGATTCTGGCGCGGACGACGATGGGGGTGGAGGCGGAGGTGCGGGCGACGCTCTCCGCGGCCCGGCTGCTCGAGCACCAGGCGTTGCTGAGGGAAGTTGTGATCGCCCCGCACGTGCAGGACTACGCGATCCGGATGGTGCTCGCGACGCACCCGAAGGCGACGAGCGCGGGCGGGGGGCGGCGCGGGTTCGGCGGCGATCCGTCGGCGGGGGTGTACGCGACGCCGATGACGAACCAGTATGTGCGGATGGGGGCCAGCCCGAGGGCGGCCCAGGCGCTGGTGCTGGCGGCCAAGTGCCGGGCGCTGCTGGAGGGCAGGCCGGCGGCGGGGGTGGATGACATCCGGCATGTGGCGCTGGCCGCGCTGCGGCACCGGTTGATTCTGAACTTTGAGGCGGAAGCGGAGGGTGTGACGCAGGATGCGGTGGTGGGGAACATTGTGGAGACGTTGGCGGTGGAGGGGTAGTGGCTCAACGGAGCCGACCGCGCGAGCGGTCGGGCAAGTGACGCCTGGTGGCAGCGAGCCGTGCGACGTGGAGAAGCCCGTGCGGGTACGCTCTGAATGCGTTCGGCAAGTTTGGCCACTCTGGGCGTTCGGACGCTTGCCCGATCGCTCGCGCGATCGGCTCTGTTGGAGCGTGCGATGGCGGTTCCCATGGGCTGCTTCCTGACATGGTCATGTTCCGATGCACGCCTTCCGGGCGACAGGTTCGGATCGGTTGACGATCGCCATGACACCTTCGGTCAGGAGTACGCCCCGGCCGCTTCCGCGCGGGAGCAGGCCAACTGTTCGGCGATGACGGTCCAGGAAGTCGTGCTGTCCGCCCCGGCTCGGGCCGTTGTTGAGACGGCCCTTGGCAGGCACTGCGACGTTCGGAACTGGTCGATCGCCGCACTCAACGTGCGGAGCACGCACGTCCACGTGGTGCTCGTTCGGTGCGAGCATCGCCCGGAGATCGCGGTCGGCCAGCTGAAGTCATGGGCGACGCGGTACCTCCGTGAGGCGGGTCTGGCGAACGATGATCGGGTCTGGTCGCGAGAGGCAAGCACGCGGTACCTGTGGTCGGGGCCGGATGTTGACGCGGCGGCGGACTATGTTCTGAACATGCAGGGCGATGTGGCGCAGATCGGGTGGCGAGAACCCGGCGCGTGGCGGGCGAGGATGACGGGAGGCGATGATGCGGGCTGAACGAGGAAGTCACGGGGACGCAACCAAGTCGACCGCGCGAGCGGTCGGGCACATGAGACATTGTGCGCGGAACCGGTCGGGTTTCCGGGCGTGTTGGGCGTCAGGACGGGCGGTCCGGGCGAGTCCAAGGGCCTCGGGCGGTCGTGCGGTTGCCCGATCGCTCGCGCGATCGGCTCTGTTGGTCGCGGGGCTCGCTTCGCTCGCGTTCGGGCAGGTTGCGGCGCCGTCGCCCGATCGGTTGCGGGCGTTCCATGACATGACGGCGGATACGCCGCATATTGCGGGGATGGCGGGGGACCGGGTGGTGGTGGATCGGCTGGTGGCGGCGTTTGAGGGGATGGGGCTGGAGGTTGAGCGGCACCCGTTCTGGGCGTTGTTGTGCGAGCCGTTGGCGGCGGAGGTGCAGGTGGTGGGGGCGGCGCCGGGGGCGGGGGCCGGGTTGGGGCGGAACGCGGCGGAGGCGGTGTTCCCGATCGATCTGCCGCTCAAGGAAGTGATTCCGGGCGATGCGCTGCTGGATGACGTGGCACTGACGACGGCGTGGAATGCGTACTCGGGGTCCGGGGATGTGACCGCCCAGGTGGTGTACGCGAACTATGGCACGCGGGAGGACTTTGCGCGGCTGCGCGAGTTGGAGATCGACTGCACGGGCAAGATCGTGATCTGCCGGTATGGCGGGAACTATCGCGGGTACAAGGCGCGGTACGCGGAGGCGGCGGGCGCGGTCGGGCTCATCATGTACACGGACCCGGCGGACTCGGGGTACACGCGGGGGGACACGTGGCCGCGGGGCGGGTTCCAGAACGAGTGCGGCGTGCAGCGCGGGTCGATCGTGACCCAGGGGTTCCAGGGCGATCCGCTGACGCCGGGAGTGGAGGCGACGCGGGATGCGCCGCGGCTGGCGATCGAGGATGCGGACTTGCCGCGGATCCCGGTGCAGCCGATGGGCTGGGTGGCGGCCCGGGAGATCCTGGGGCGGATGGAGGGGCGGGCGCGGGAGGATCAGTCGTGGCAGGGGGGGCTGCCGTTCACGTATCGGCTCGAGGGCGGGGCGGATTTGCTGGTGCGGGTGCGTGTGGAGCAAGTGCGCGAGATTCGCGAGTCGTGGAATGTGATCGCGACGCTGCCGGGGGAGACCAGCCCGGATGAGTGGGTGATCGTCGGATGCCACCATGATGCGTGGGGGTATGGGGCGAGTGATCCGACGGCGGGGTTGATCTGCTTGCTCGAAAGTGCGAGGCTGTGGAGCGATGCGGCGAAGGTGGGTGCGGGGCCGCGGCGGACGATCAAGTTCTGCTGCTGGGGTGCGGAGGAGTTCGGGATCATCGGGTCGAGTGAGTGGGTGGAGGGCAATGCGGAGGAGTTGAGCCAGAAGGCGGTGGCGTACATCAACCTGGACATGGCGGTGACGGGGCCGGACTTCGGGGCGGCGGCGTCGCCCAGTCTGCGGGAGGTGGTGTGGGACGCGGCGGCGGAGGTGCCGCAGTGCAACCGGCCTGACATGAGTGTGCTGGCGGATTGGCGGGAGCGCCAAGGGATCAAACCGATCGCGGGGGACGCGGCGCTGGCGGTCGGGCACATGCCGACGCCGACCACGCTTTCGATGCCGTCGGTGGGCAGCCTTGGAGGCGGGTCGGACCATGTGGCGTTTCTGTGCCATATCGGGGTGCCTTCGATCGCGCTGTCATCGGGCGGTTCGCCGGGCACGGCGTATCACACGAACCACGACCATCTGGCGTGGTATCGCGCGACGGTGGGCAATGACTACAAGCCCGCGGCCATGGTCACGGCGGTGACCAATGGGGTGATCGAGCGCCTGGCGTGGGATGGCCGGCCGATGATGCGGCCCGAGGCGACGCTGCGCGAGGCAGGGCGTCTGCTGGTGGGCGCGATGACGAGGGCGATGGAGGCCGGATTGATCGGCGAATCGGATGGTGAACTGGTCGGGCGTGTGGCGGCGGCGGCGGAGGCAAGCGAGCGTGTGGAGTCGCCGCTGGAGCGCTCGCCGCGAGTGCTGGTTGATGGGATGGGCGGCGCGGAAGCGTCGATGGCCGAGATGGATGAGGATGTCGCGCGCGTGATGCGGCTGGCCGAGCGAGCGTGGCTCGATCCCGCGGGCGTGCCGGGGCGTCCGTGGTTCCGGAACCTGTTCGCGGCGACGGATGAGTATTCGGGGTATGGAGCGTGGGTGCTGCCGGGGGTCGAGGCCGCGCTGGACCGGAAGCACGCGCGGCTGTTTCGCGCTGAGGTTGAGCGGGTTCTGGAGAGGATGGAAGCGGTGGCGGAGGTGCTGCGTCCCACGCCGTGAGCCCGCCAGCGCTCGACGACAAAGCGGGGCGTGGGCGCGAGCCCACGCACCTGTTGCCAGGAGCGTGGGGACACCAGCGTTGATCGTGCGGCGGCTCGCGCCGCCCGCCTCGTCTCTGGTTCAGGTTTCGGGTGCGATTGATTCAGCAGAGTGCCAGGAAGGACATGACGCTCAGGAGAAGGAGGCGCTGACGGGACGCTGTGAGAACGAGTGCACGGGCCATGGTGTCTCTCCGGTCTTGGGTTGTGTGACACTCGCTTCAACTGGCGTGCCAGGCCGCGCAAAGGCTGCCTGCCCCGATCTGGACCCGACGGCGGGGGGCGGCGCGTCCTAGAACATACCAGTTGCGGGCGGTGCTTGCCGGGGTGTGGTGCCCACGCAACAGGGAGCGTTGTCCGATGAACACCCGCAGGTGGGCCAAAGACCGAGAACTGCGTCAAACTTTCCCGGCGAGGGGCGTCGCGATCGGCACGGCGCTGGCGGCGCTAGTCGCGTGTGGATTGGCTCTGGGACCGACGCCCGTGTGGGCGGGGGTGTTCCAGCCGCAGGAGCCGGGCGGTGCGTCGGCGCTGGCGAACACGCAGCCCGGGGTTGTTCAGCGGATGGAGCCGCCGAGCCAACCGCCGGTGCCCGCAGTCGTGGGAGGTTCCGCGCCGCTTCACCCCCCGGAGCCGGGGGAGGCCTTACGCGCCTTCACATTGGTGCGGTCGTGGCTGGATGCGTGGGCGATGGGGACGGCGGCCGCGCCGGCGACGGCCTCGGCGTGCGTGACGCTGCGGGGGATCGATGGGCAGGTGGTGGCGCGGGCGGAGGCGATCGCGGGGGAGGGGACCGGCGGCCAGGGTGTGATTGAGGAAGCAATCGCGGCGGCGATGGAGCAAGCCGAGGAGCGTTCGCGGGTGTCGAACGACGCGCTGTGGGCCGAGCGGATGCGCGAGTACGCCAAGACGCTGCGGCTGACGCTGGAGATGGGAGGGCTGGCGGTGCCGGTGGATGTGGAGTCGTTCGAGCAGGCGGCGCTGATGGTGTCGCCGGGGGTGGGAGGCGTCGGGGCGCGGGTGGGGAGCGGGGCGACGGGGCGAGTGAGTTTGATGTACCCGTCGGTGATTGTGGCGACGGGGATGGATGCGGGGGCCGCGCTGTCGAGCGCGGGTTCGGACGCGCTCGAGCAGGGGGATGCCGCGCTGGCGGGCGCGAGCGCGCTGCAGGAGCGGGGGGTGCGTTTCCTGGCGTTTGAGAGCGTGTGGGTGACGGAGTTGGGTGAGGACCGGATCGCGACGTTCCTGCATCGGGGCGGACGGGTGTTTGAGACGCGGGATGTTTCGACGGCGATGGTGCGGGAGTTGGGCGAGCGGCTGGCGGGGGTCTTGGAGGGGCGTGAGGTCGAGGATGGGTCGGCGGCGTCGATGGGCGCGGCGTTGTCGGCGTACGCGCTGGCGCGGTGGGGCGGGGTCTCGGGGGGGACGCAGGAGCAGCGGGAGGTGTGGACCCGGGCGGCCCGCGCCATGCTGGCCCGGGCCTCGGGCGGGATGGAGCGGGTGACGCCGGGGGCGGCCGCGCTGTGGGAGATGACGGGGCTCGAAGCGGGAGCGCAGGGGGATGCGGAGGTTGGTCAGGCGATCGCGATTGGTCGCGGGCGGGCGGGGCAGGTGCTTGTGGCGGCGCTGGCGGCACCCGAGTCGTTGCCTCCGGCGGTGGCGGCGATGGCGGCGTGGGCTGGTGCGGGGCGCGCGGGCGCGCTGGGGGACATGGGCCAGGTGGAGCGGGCGGATGCCGCGCTGCGGTCGGCGTATGCGAGGACCCCCGCGGGCGAGTGGGTGGGGCTGATGCCGTGGGCGGGTTGGGCGGAGCAGGAGATCGCGTCGGCACGTCGGCGCGTGGCGGGCGGGGATGGGGCGCTGGGGGGGGCGGCCGCGCTGCGTGAGATTCGCGATGTGGTGTGGAAGCACCAGGTGGGCGCGACGGACGTGATGGGGCAGGACCGTGATCTTGTGGGTGGGATCGTGTTCACCAGGGGGAGGCAGCCGTTGCCGACGTGGCACTCGCTGAGGCCGCTGGCGTATCTGGCGACGATGCTGGGCGATGAGCGGCTGACGCCAGCGGCGGAGTTTCCGGGGCAGGTTTTGCGGATGCTGGCATCGCTGCGTTTCTTGCGGCAGTTATGCGCGGATGAGGCGGTGATGACGTGGGGCGATGGGCCGGCGTGGGGCGTGCGCGGGGCGGTGTGGACCGATGAGCAGCCGGGGGAGGCGACGGCGATGGGGTTGTTGGTCCTGGGTGAGACGGTGCGGAGTCTGGAGGCGGTGCAGAGGAGGCGGGCGGGAGGTCAGTGAGTGTGCCAGCCAGTCAGTCCGGCTTGGCGGACGTGACACCTCCCCCGAGCGGGGGAGGGGGCACGTTGGGTACCATCGAGCATGCAACGCGAGATCGTGATCCTTGCTCGGCGGCTCGTCGCGTTGATGGCGGCTGTGGCCTTGTTGTTCGTCGGGCGCGTCTGGGCGCAGCCTGTGCTTGGACAGGCGGCGGGGTCGGTGGAGCGGGTGGGGCAGCCGCAAGCGCATGGGGGGCATGGGTGGGCTGTTGTTCCTGAGCCGCGGGGGAGTGGGTTTCTGGTGGTGTATCTGCCACCGCGGGAGTTCGCGGCCCCGGGTGGTGGTGTAGCCGGGGCGGAGGCGGGGACGGTGCGGGTGGCGGTGCGGCTGACCGAGGCGCCCGAAGCGATCGCGGCAGTGGGTGAGGATGTGTACCTGGTGTTCCGTCCGACCGCGAACGGGCGGGGGGCGATGCAGCGGATGGTGTACTCGCTGACGGCGGTGCAGGCGGGGCTGGATGAGTGGTCGTACATGCCCACGGATCGGCTGCGGGCGGAGGATGCACTGGCGGGTGAGGGGGAGTTGGTGGGGCTGGCGGGGACGCCGGTGGGACCGGCGGCGTTGATCGACCGGGGGCCGCGGGAGAGCGGGGCGGGGATGGAGGTTGAGGGTGGAGAAGCGGGGCGTGCCATGCCGCGTCCTCCGCCTGAGCTGAGTCTGTCTGTGCTGTCGGGCGGGTTGTGGCGGGAGGTGGGGCTGCCGGCGGAGGCAATGGCGGGAGGTGGGGTGGTGGGGTTGGAGGTTGAGGGGGAGGCGGCGGGCGGCTCGGAGCGGATTCTGAGGCGGTTCAAGTTGGCGACGTCGGCGGAGGGGATTGCACTGCTGGCGACGAGGCCGGCGCGGCGTGCGATGGTGTGGAGCGCGGCGCTGACGACGCAGGCGGTGCGGGCTCCGGAGGCGGAGCGGGAGACGGTGAGGCGGGAGCGGGAGGAGGCGGCTCGGGCGAGTGACCGCGAGAGGCGTGTGGGCGATGAGGAGAGGGCGGGCCGCGGGTCGTCGGCGGAGGCGGAGCGGGACGAGGAGGAGCTGCCGCTCGCGCCGATTGAGGTGGAGTGGAGTGCGAGGGCGATGGCGCTGCCCAGTGGGGGTGAGCGGTCGATGGTGCTGCCAACCGGGCCGATCGCGGTGATGGGCTCGGGGCTGGTGTTCGCGCACCAAGAGGGCGAGGGCGGGGTGGCGGTGTATGTGGCGGGGGGAGGCGGAGGGCAGCGGATCTTCGGGCTGTCGCGGGAGCGGATGCGGGTGGGGCGCGGGGCGCCTGGCGACACGGGCGGCGAAGGCAAGCCGGCGGCAGTGATTGGGGTCGTGAACTGGGTTGAGTCTGGGCGGGTGGGGCTGGTGCTGGCCCCGGCGGGAGTGGTGGGGGAGCGGGGCGGGTCGATCCTCGATCTGGCGATCAACGTGCGGGTGGTCGAACTGTCGGCGGACACGGGGGCGGTGGTGTTTGACGGGCCCTCGACGACCGGCGGTGCGATGGGGCGGGAGCAGTTCCAGGCGTTCGTGCTGGTGGTGCTGGGGGTGACGACGATCCTGCTGGTGTGGACGATCAAGGGGGGCGGGGCGGAGCGGGCGATCAGGTTGCCGGAGGGCAGCGCGCTGGGGGAGCCGGGGCGGAGGTTGATCGCCGGGGGGATCGACTTTCTGGTGACGTGCTGCGTGACGGGGTGGATCGTGGGGGTGCCGCTCGGGGAGGCGGTGACGTTGCAGATGGTGTTGGGGCCGGGGGCGACGCTGGGGGGGTTGGCGACGCTGCTGGGTGTGGGGGTGGGCTTGAACGGGCTGATGGAGGGTTTGCTGGGGCGGAGCCTGGGGAAGTTGGCGATGGGGCTGCGGGTGGTGGCGGTGGTGGGGCGGCGCGCGGGGAGTTGGCGTGGGCCGGGCGTGTGGCGGGGACTGTCACGGTGCGCCTTCAAGTGGACGGCGGCCCCGCTGGCGATTCTGGGGCTTTCGAGGGCGGATGCGAGGCACTTTGGGGATGTGCTGAGCGGGACGGGGGTGGTGGTGAGGGTGGATGGGGAGGCAGAAGAGGAGTCGGAGCAGTCGGGGGTGGAGTAAGGAGGAACAGCAGGCGACGCGGAGAAGGGGTATGCGGAGGTAGCGGGGGGAGCTGCGTCGACTGGTGGCACGCGCGGGGGTGTTCTGGGGCGGTACCGCGCAAGATCAAGCAATTGAGGGCTGGTCGACGATAGAGGGGGACCGCTCGTGGTTGTCGGCCGGACGTGGTCGCGCAAGGAGTGCGCGACGGGTCGATGATGAGCGGCAGGGATGGACACGTGGCGGAGAGCCCGGCCCCCAATCCGGCCCCGACCGGCGGTGATGCGCCACCGGTGGATTCCGCGCCCGTGCGCGGGGAGATGGCGGGGAAGCGGAGCAAGCCTTCGCTCAAGAGTGCGTGGCAGCTGCCGTTGCTGGGGGGCGGGGTGGTGCTGCTGGGCGCGGGCATCGTGGCGGCGTTCATGACCAAGCCCAAGGTGGACCTGATGGCCCGGCTGGACGAGGCCGAGGCGATGATCCGGCGGGATCAGTATCGCTCGGCGGTGGAGTTTCTGGGCAGCGACGAGGTGTTCGGGTTCCTGGACGCGGGTCGGATGACGACAGAGGAGGCGATGCGGTACCACCTGTTGATGGCGCGGGGGATCTATCGCGGAGCGCGGGAGATGGACGTTGAAGACCCGCGGAACCACCGGTATGTGGTGAAGGAGTATGGGGAAGCGGAGCATCTGGGGGCGCACCTGGATCCGGGCGACAGGGAGGCGATCGTCGAGACGCATGTGAGGCTGGGGCAGTTGGATTCCGCGCTGCATGAGGTGGAGCGTCTGCCTCCGGAGATGCACGAGCAGCGTGTGGCATTCCTGAAGCGGATCGCGGTGGAGTCGCTGGAGCGTCCGGTGGCGGAGCCGGATCGGGCGCTGTCGATCATCGCGGGGATGCTGGGGGAGCCCGGGCTGGCGGAGGAGGACCGGATCTGGGCGGTGGGCGAGCAGGCGAGGCTGAGCCTGGAGGATGGTCGGCCCGAGGATGCGATCGAGCAGATTCTGAGGGCGACGCCGCGATTGACGCATCCGAGCGGGGACGCGTTGGCGGGGCTGCTGACGCAGCTCGGGCGGGCGTACATGGCGCTGGAGGTTCCGGAGACGGAGGAGGCGCTGACGCAGTTGCGGCGTGCGCTGGAGTTGTTCGCGCCCAGCAACGAGATGTCGGCCGAGGCCTTGATGACGGTGGCGCGGATTGAGATGCAGAGGGGGGAGCTGGAGCAGGCGCGGGAGCGGCTTCTGAAGATCGCCCAGTGGTTCGGGGGGACGGAGTGGTACATGCCGTCGCTGCTGGCGATGGCGGAGCTGGAGGCGGCGTCGGGGAATCTGGACGCGTCGGTGGAGCACTATGAGGGGCTGGTGACGCTGGCGAAGGCGGAGGGGCTGCCGCGGTGGATCACGCGGGAGCAGATCGCGCGGAGTTTGACGGCGGAGAGCGCGTCGCGGCTGTCGGCGGGGGATGCGGACCGGGCGGAGCGGCTGGCGCTGCTCGCGCTGGACTTCACGGGGCTGGATGACGCGCCGGCGGAGGTCTTGAAGGCGATCGCGGACGCGGATGTGGTCGCGGCGGGGGAGTTGATGCCGGTGCGGCGTGGGTCGTCGGAGGCGGTGTTCGCGCTGTCGGAGATGGCGCCCGAGACGCGGGCGCAAGTGAGGCGGCACCTGATCCGGGCGGGGACGTACCTGAAGATGTACGCCGAGCGGATGGTGCTGTTGGACCGCGAGGCGTATGGGCTGGCGCTGTGGCGATCGGCGGACGCGTTTGACCGTGCGGGTGACACGGAGGAGGCGATCCGGAGTTTTCAGGAGTTCATCGAGTCTTTCCCGGAGGATCCCAGGCGGGCCGAGGCGAGGTTCCGGCTGGCGCAGGCGAGGCAAGCGCGCGGGGAGTTCGCGGATGCGGCGGAGCTGTACCGGGGATTGGTGGCGGACCGGGGCGATGCGAGCGCGAGGGATGTGGGGGAGTACGCGGATCGGAGCGTGGTCGCGCTGGCGCGGACGCTGCTGGGGGACAACGAGGCGAGCAACGATGCGGAGGCCGAGCGGCTGCTGACGGGGGCGATGTCGGGGCGAGAGGTGGGATTCCCTGAGTCGGAGCACTTCCGAGAGGCGCTGCTGGAACTGGGGTTGATGTACTACCGGCAGGGGCGGTATCCCGAGGCGATCGCGAGGCTGGAGGAGGCGGTGGAGCGGTATCCGACCGACCCGCGGATGGCGCAGGTGCGGTATCGGCTTGCGGACACGATGAGGCTGTCGGCGCGGGAGGCGGCGTCGCTGTTGCAGACGGAGCTGACGCCGACGAGGCGGCGCGAAGTGGAGGCGGTGCGGAGCGAACGTCTGGAGGGGGCACGCCGGCTGTTCGCCGCGGTGCGGGACGAGCTGCAGGGGTTGGCGGACCGGCGCCGGACGATCCTGGAGGAGGAGTACCTGCGGAACTCGTACTACTTCCTTGGTGCGTGCGCGTTTGACATCGGGGACTTCCGGGGGGCGATCGAGGCGTACGACGCGGCGCGGGAGCGGTATCCGAGCGACCCGGCGTCGCTGGTGGCGATGGTGCAGATCGTGAACTGCTACGTGGAACTGGGTGAGTTTGAGCGGGCCAGAACGGCCAATGAGCGGGCCAAGTTGTTCTACCAGAGTCTTCCCGAGGAGGTGTGGAACGACCCGTACCTGCCGATGGGGAGGCTGGAGTGGCAGAGGTGGCTGGATTCGACGGCGGCGTTGTATGTCGGAGCAGAGTGAGGAAGCGACGGAGCGACGAAGTGGCGGTGTGCATGAGCTTGGCGCCTTGAGAAAGGGGCATGGATGGCCCGACAGGTGAGCGGTGGTGAACAGTGTGGTGGCGGATGGTCCGGAGCGGCCCGGCTGTCGCGTGTGCTCGATGACGTCGAAAGGCTGTGCGCTGAACTGGGGGAGATGAGCCGTCGGCAAGGCATGGACCTGGACGAGGGGCGGGCGGAAGACGCGGCGGCGGTGGTGGGGGAACGCGTGAGGCTGGTGGCGCGGCTTGAGGAGGCGGCGCGCGAACTGGGTCCGGACGCGGAGTCGTTTGAGAGGCGGCTGCGGGAGATGCCCGAGGCGGCAGCGTCGCGGGCGAGGGCGCAGGCGGCGGCGATGGCGGCGGCGGTGGGGGCGGTGCTGGCGCGGGATGCCGAGGACGCGGAACTGCTGCGGGGTGAACGGGATCGGTTGTCGAGCGAGATGAGCGGACTGGGTCGAGGGAAGTCGGCGATCGGGGCGTATGGCGGCGCGCGAGATGCCGGGCCGACGATGCAGGATCGGGAGGGTTGAGCGTGGGCGTTGCGGTCGGGCAGGCTGTGGCGGTGGAGGCGCGCGAGGGGCGTGTGGGGCTGGGCGCGCCGGTTGTGGCGGTCGGTGGTGGTGCAGGGGCGATGCAGAGCGGGCGGCTGGGTGCCCAGGACCTGACGGAGATCCTGTCGCGGTTCAGCCAGGCGAGCGAGGCGTTGCAGCGGACGCACGAGACGTTGCAGGCCGAGGTGGCGCGGCTGACGCGGGAGTTGGGCGAGGCGAACGAGGAGCTGCAGAGGTCGAGGAGATTGGCCGCGCTGGGTGAGATGGCTGCGGGGATCGCGCACGAGGTGAGGAACCCGCTGGCGTCGATCGCGCTGGATGCGCGGATGCTGGGTGCGGAGGTGGCGGAGCGTGCGGAGGCGCGGGCGGCGGCGGATCGGATCGGGACGTCGGTGCGGGGGCTGGACCGGGTGGTGGGGGACGTCTTGTGCTTTGCGCGGGAGATGAGGCCCAGGGTGGAGGCGGTGGGGGCGGAGGAGTTGATCGAGCGGGCGGTGGGGGAGTGCGGGGCGATGGCGTGCGCGGCGGGGGTGGAGTTGGTTTGGGCGTGCGACGACTGTGGTGGGCCGGGTGCGGTCGTGCTCTCCGAGGCTGGTTGTCCGACGAAGCAGGCCAATGGCGGTCCGCCGGTTGTCGGCGCGACGGTCGCTCAAAGCAGCGACAGTCGGGGCGCGACGATGGGCGGTCGTGGCATCGTGGTCTGGTGCGAGCCGGAGTTGGCGCATCGCGCCCTGACGAACCTGGTGCGCAATGCGATCGAGGCGGTGAGCGAGCGGGGCGGGGATGGGGAGCGGCGTGTGGTGGTGGGGGCGAGGCGGAGTGGCGGTGGCGCGCGAGGGGGGCGGGGCGAGGGTGTGGTGATGGTGCGCGACACGGGGCCCGGGATCGCCGATGGCGTGCTGGACCGGATGTTCAATCCGTTCTTCACGACGCGGGCGGCCGGGACGGGCTTGGGGCTGGCGATCGTGCACCGGATCATGGATGCGCACGGGGGGCGTGTGGAGGCGAGGAACAACGCGGACGTGAGGGCCGCCGAGATGGATCGAGCCGGGATCGAGGGCGATGGGTTGCGCGGCGAAGGGACTGGCTCCCCCGGTTGCGGCGCGACGTTTGAGCTTGTGTTTCCCGAACCCAGCGTGCGGGGTCGGCCCCGGCGTGCAGCGATGGAGAAGGACCGATGAGCACTGTTCTGGTCGTTGACGACAAGGAAATGATGCGAGAGAGCGTGACGGCGACGCTGCGGCGTGCTGGGTTCGAGGTGGCGTCGGCGTCGGACGGGGCGGGGGCGCTGGAGGCGATTGCGCGCAAGCGGCCGGATGCTGTCGTGACCGACCTGCGTATGCCGGGGCTGTCGGGCGTTGAGCTGCTCGAGCGCGTCAGGCGGATCGACGACGACATCCCGGTGGTGTTGATGACCGCCTTCGGGACTGTGGAGACGGCGGTGAGCGCGATGAAGGCGGGGGCGTTTGACTATGTGACCAAGCCGTTCGAGGGCGATGAGCTGATCATCAGCGTGAAGCGGGCGATCGCGCACGCGGCCATCGTGCGGGAGAACGCGGTGCTGCGGGCGTCGGCGACGCCTGCGGCGGGGGGCAACGCCGGGGCGTCGGGCGAGAAGCGGGGCGTGGGGCTGGACCGGATCATCGGCAACTCGCCGGCGATCCGGCGTGTGAAGGAGCAGGTGCTGGCGGTTGCGGGGTCTCACGGCACGGTCCTGATCTGCGGGGAATCGGGCTCCGGCAAGGAGGTGATCGCGCACGCGATCCACGAGTTGTCGCCGCGGGCGGGGTCGCCGTTTCTGGCGGTGAACTGTGCCGCGCTTTCGGAGTCGCTGCTGGAGTCGGAGTTGTTCGGTCATGAGCGGGGGTCGTTCACCGGGGCGGACAAGCTGCGCAAAGGGCGGTTCGAGCTGGCGCACGGCGGGACGCTGCTGCTGGACGAGGTGAGCGAGGTGGGGCCGCAGATCCAGGCGAAGCTGCTGCGGGTCTTGCAGGAGCGGGCGTTCGAGCGGGTGGGCTCGAGCATCACGATCGGGGTGGATGTGCGGATCGTGGCGACGAGCAACCGGGACCTGCCACAGTCCGTGAAGCGTGGGGAGTTCCGGCATGATCTGTTCTTCCGGTTGAATGTGCTGCCGATCCATCTGCCGCCGCTGCGCGACCGGGCGGAGGATGTGGGCGCGCTGGCGACGCACTTTGTGGCGCAGATCTGCCGGCGCGAGGGACGCGACGCGCTGGCGATCTCGGCCGAGGCGCTGCAGGTTCTGGCGGCGTATCGCTGGCCCGGGAACGTGCGGGAGCTTCAGAACATCTGCGAGCGGGCAGTGGTGCTGGCGGGGCGGGCGTCGTCGATCGAGCGCGGCCTGATCGAGGGGTGGCTGACGGGCGGGATGGAGTCGATGAGCATTGAGGCCAAGCCGATCGCGGTGTCGATGGGCGGGCATGTGAACGGGGTGAACGGACACGCCAATGGCTATGCGAACGAACATGGGAACGCGAACGGCGCGGTGATTGGCAATGGGTACGCCAACGGGCACTCGAACGGGCAGGCGGCGTATGCCAATGGGCACGCGGGCGGCGGGACGGCGGTCGCCGAGGGCGAGTTCGTGCAGTCGGCCGGGCGCACGCTGGAGGAGATCGAGCGCGACATCATCGTGCGAACGCTGGGTCGGTTCAACGGGCACCGTCAGAAGACGGCCAGGTCGCTGGGGATCGGAGTGCGGACGCTGGGGCTGAAGCTCAAGAAGTGGAAGGACCTGAGGCTGGTGCCGGCGACGCTGTGAGAGCGGAGTGGACGACCTGTTCTCGACAATCAAGCGAGCCGTCGCGGAGGAAGGCTTCCTGGTTGGCGCACACGCCCAGGAGCGGATGCGCGAGAGGCGAGTGCTGTTGGGGCACGTCGTGTCGGGTCTGGCGGATGGCGTGCGAATGCTGGAAGACGCCGCTCGTTGGCCGAATCCGGTGGTCGAGGTCGAGCAACTTCTTCCCGATGGAACTCCCGACAAGGCGGTCTGGTCGTTTCTCCGAGACGATGATGCGGCGAAGCTTGTGACCGTACACTTCTTCGACGGGCGGTCGAATCCACGGTGAAGGGTCGGCGAGTGCGGATTCCGCGGTGGATCCACGCGGCGCGTTGCGTCGTGAGGGTGGAGGTCGATGCGATCATCCCCGACGCGGATCCCAGCGAGCCGTGCCTCGAGCTGGCGACGGTTCGGTGGCTTGAGGACGTGCAGGCAATGGCCGATGCGTGTGAGTTCGACCGTTTGGCGGCGATCGGCGAGCTGTACGTTCGTCGCAGCGCGTGACCCTCGCGCCGTGGTGGCGTGCGATGGGCCTTTGGGACGGTCGCTGCTCGGCACGCCCCTTGCGGGCACGCCCCTTGCCATGATGATCGATCAGGTGACGAACGCGGGTGCGGCTCCGGCGCTGGAGATGGTGATCCGGTTTGCCGGGGCGCGGCAACGGGAGATCGCGCACAACGTGGCGAACCTGACGACGCCGGGGTTTCGACCGGTGGAAGCGAGCGTCGGCGGATTCCAGGAGATGCTGCGGGGCGCGATCCACGCCAGGCGCGCGGGCACGGGTGGGATGCACGGGAACCTGGATTGGAAGGCCGGGGGCACGTTCCGGCGTGGAGCCGACGGCGGGCTGGAGATGAGGCCGCGGGTTGGGACCGATGGGCTGGTGTTTCAGGATGGGGCGCAGCGGGACCTGGAACGGCAGATGCAGGCGGTGGCGGAGAACGCTGCGGCGTTCCGGATGGCGACGGACTTGCTGAGGCAGCAGACGGGGATGATTCGGGCGGCGATGTCCGAGCGGGTGACGTAGGAAGTCCTGGGTTCTGGGTTCTGAATCCTTGAGGTCGGTCAACGATGGCCCGGGGGCTCCCCGAGCAACAGTTGCTCGACCACCCGGACTCGGGACCCCGGAC
>Ga0163144_10015436_pt1 | contig 15756 bp, 7 predicted proteins | sample OliLak19BULKMAT1_FD_123175 | JGI IMG/M metagenome (GOLD analysis project Ga0163144, IMG submission 123175) | Freshwater microbial mat bacterial communities from Lake Vanda, McMurdo Dry Valleys, Antarctica - Oligotrophic Lake LV.19.BULKMAT1 | ecosystem: Environmental > Aquatic > Freshwater > Lake...
CCGGCCGCGCGGCGCCACGCCGCAGCGCGACCAGGCGATCGAAGTCGAGCTGGTCAACGACCCCAAGGAGCGGGCCGAACATGTGATGCTGATCGACCTTGCGCGCAACGACATCGGGCGCATCGCCAAGACCGGAACGGTCAAGGTGACGGAGGCGTTTTCGGTCGAACGCTACAGCCACGTGATGCACATCGTCAGCAATGTCGAGGGTGTGCTGAACGACGGCATGACCAGCATGGACGTGCTCAGGGCCAGTTTTCCCGCCGGTACCCTGACCGGTGCGCCCAAGGTGCATGCGATGGAGATCATTGACCGGCTCGAGCCAAGCAAACGTGGCATCTACGGCGGCGCCTGCGGGTACCTCAGTTATGCGGGCGACATGGATGTGGCGATTGCGATTCGCACCGGCATCGTCAAGGACGGCCATTTGTACGTCCAGGCCGCGGCCGGTGTGGTGGCGGACTCCGTGCCCGAGATGGAGTGGAGGGAGACCGAGGCCAAGGCGCGTGCGCTGCTGCGCGCCTCCGAACTGGTCGAGGAGGGGTTGGAATGAGTGCGCTGCGAACGATCAAACACCTCGAAACGATCTGCGAGTAGTCGAACAACTCGCGGGCCAAAGGCATTAGGCCGACATCGCGATCGGGACGGGCCATGATGGGCTTCCTGGCGACGTGGCGCGCGATGTCGATCATCTCCGGGATCGTGCGTCCTTGCACGACGGGACTTTGCAGCGCGTTGGTGGCGTCGCACGTTCATTGACAATGAGAGCGAATCTGTCCTTTTTTTAGATATCGAATGGTAATATTCGATATCTTTACTTAGGACAGATTCATTCAGCCAGCGCCATGTCCCTGCACCCCGTCCTGCTCGAAAAACTCAACGCCGCGTTGCTGCCCATAGCGGTAACCGGGATGACCGTGCGCGATGCGCGGCTGCCGCCTGTGCCCGGCAAGGTGCATGCGGTGATCGGCATGCGCCGCGCTGGCAAGACCACTTATTTGCGTCAGCTGCAGGCCGAGCGGCGCAATAGCGTGCCACCGCAGCGTGCGCTTTACTTGAGTTTTGACGACGACCGGTTGGCTGGGCTGGGAGCGGACCAGCTCTCGCTGCTGCTGGAGGAATACTACCGCCGCTATCCCGAGCTGCGCGGGCGCAAAACGGTGACATGGCTACTGGACGAAATCCAGCTGGTACCGGGCTGGGACCGCTTTGTGCGCCGCGTCATGGATTCGGAAAAAGTGGAAATCGTGGTCTCGGGTTCTTCGGCGCGTATGTTGTCGCGCGAGGTGCACTCCTCGCTGCGCGGGCGTGGCATGGAGACCGTCATCCGGCCGTTTGGCTTCGGTGAGTTTCTACGCCACCGTGGCGTTGCGCCGAAACAAGAGCCGACGCGCTGGACGGCGCGTGAGCGTTCGGGGGTGGAAAAGCGCTTTGGCGAATATGTGGTCGAAGGCGGTTTTCCAGAAACCCAGGGCCTTGCTGCGGCCTTGCGCGTGGAATTGCTGCAGGGATATGTGGACACGGTGCTGTTTCGCGATGTAGTGGAGCGCTACGGTGTGTCGCAAGTGGCCGCGCTGCGCTGGCTGATTCGCCAATGCCTGCGCAATCCGGCCGGCGCCTTTAGCGTGCACCGCCTGCACCTTGACCTCAAGGCCCAGGGGCATGGCATGGCCAAGGACGCGGTGCATACTCTGTTTGGGTATTTGCAGGATGCGTTCTTGATCGATGCCGTGCCGCTGGCGACGGATTCGGAGCGGCGCCGCAACTCGAATCCGCGCAAGGTTTATCCGGTGGATACCGGCATGATCGGCGCCTTTGACAACAGCGGTCGCGCCAATCTGGGCCATGCGCTGGAATGCGTGGTGTATCACGAGCTGGCGCGGCGCGGCGGCGAGGTCGGTTATGTACGCACCAGCCGGGGTTTTGAGGTCGACTTCCATGTTCGCGCCGCCGACGGTTCAACGGAACTGATCCAGGTGTGCGCCGATATTGCGGATGTCGCCACGCTGTCGCGGGAACTGCGTGCGCTGGCCGATGCGGCGCTCGACTATCCACGCGCAACCCGGCGTTTGCTGGTGCTGCACAGAGGCGCGCTGGCGGTGGACCAGTCCGGCGTGGTGGTGCAACCCGCATACGAGTGGTTGCTGACGCCGCCGGCGCCAGGTGGGTTTGAGGAATAGGGAACACAATGACCATTGCTAACCGCGACTGCGTCGGCATGCGACAGGGATCAGTCATATGCGCACCACGAACATACGAAGCGTGGAGACAAATTGCGCGGCCACACTTGGCCACATATGGAATCCATGGTTCGGATCCGCGAAACCGACCTTCCACCAAGCATCAACCATGACATCGCGAAGCCCATCATGAAACTGCGACCACAAAGCCGAGCGCTAGACAAGCTTTACAAGCGCAGAGACCGCTACGATATCCCCGACTGGCAGAGGACTAAGGTCTGGAACACCAAGAAGCAGCAATTGCTCATCGACAGCATCCTGCGCGGATGGCGTTTGCCCAAGTTCTATTTTGTCAAAGTCGACTCCGATCAGTTCGAAGTAGTCGATGGCCAGCAGCGGCTCGACGCCATTTTCCGATTCTTCGGAAACGAACTGATGCTGTCACCGAAATCGGCAGAGGAGTTCGGCGGCGAGTTTTACAAGGATTTGAACCCCCAAATCAGCGACTCCTTTGACGACTTTGAGATCGACTATGACGAGATTTCGGATGCCGACGAACCGGAGCTCAAAGGCTTTTTCCAGCGGTTGCAGCAGGGACTACCCTTAACGGCGAGCGAGCGGCTGAACGCCGAACATGGCAAATTGCGCGATTTTTGCAAAGAGCTCGCTCAGCATACGTTTTTCACTGCCTCCGTCGCCGTACCAGATACGCGCTTCGCGCATTTCGACATCGCCAGCAAAGTCGTGACGATCGAAGTGGATTCGGTCGACGCAGGCCTCCGCTACGATGACATCAAGAACGTATTCGAGGCCAACAGCAACTTCTCGAGGGAGTCGGCAGCCGGTGCGCGCCTCTTGCGCGCCTTCGCCTTCTTGGCGACGGCATTTCCCAAGAAGGAGGCAGTGCTTAAGAATCGCACCATCGTGCAGTCGGTCACGACACTAGCATGCCGCTTGGTCGCCACTGGTAAATCGCCTGGATTGGAGTCGAAATTTGCGGCGTTCGTGCGCCAGTTTATGAAAGACTTGGCGACCCAAATAGAACTGGGGCAGGCGGCCACGGACATGGACTTCGTTCGATTCCAAAAATCGATCAGCGCGAACGTGAAGGCTGGGGCGAAGACACGCCACGAAATCTTGCTGCGTAAGGCCTTCGTGCACGATCTGGCGCTGGCAGCAGCGTTTGATCCAACGGCGTTGAACGAGAGCGGCATCGCCGGGCGGATTGGCGAGCTGGGCAAACAGATCGTAGCGCATGTATCAAAACTGAACACGTCCTACGCTGCCATTCACGGCAAGGATCTGTTCAAGGCCACTAACAAAACCGCCATGGCGCAGGCCCAACTGAAGGAGCCGATCCAAAACTTAGTCCAATACAAGGCGCTGATCGACGATCTGTACTACCTGTTTTGGGAAGGACCCGGCGAGAGATTCGGCAAGAGCCCCCCCGTGTCTTTCAGTGACGTAAACACCTTACGAACCGATCTTCAGCACGATGTCGACCATGGGAAGTCGGGCACTGTGAAGGCAAAAAAGAAGAAGATAGGCGCAACCTTTCAGAAATACGGGGGAAGCTCCTCCCCTGAGGCGCTTGATCCGCTACGCTTTGTACTGGTGCAGGCGAACTTGCTGACCGCATTGGAGCACGACCTTGCGACGTTGCCAGACCCTTTTCCCACGCAGCCTTTGCCGTAGGCGAATGGCGCTTGACTCATTTGAGGAAATGCCAGTCGCGGATGCGACGGTGCGAAGTCACCTCGCGCGCAGCCAATCGTAGCTCAGAGCCCAAACTTTTTGACCCGGATACCCAATACCTATCGATTGCCTGAGCACGACCGTCGTGTTGCACGAGCCGGAGCCAGCCGACAAATTTCAAATTGAGATGCTTGGACAGTTTGGAAAGGTATTTTTGAACCGACGCCCGCCCTGCGTCCTTTCGGGCACGAGAATTCAAGCTCTATGATTTGGCCAGCACGGGTCTGTCACGCCAATAGAGCACGCCTGAGAATCCCAGGAGAAAAAACCGCATGAAGACTGTCCGCGACGCCTGCCAACTGCAACCCAACGCTCTCGCGATCAAGCTCAGCGACCAGATCGAACAGCTCGACGGGCTGATCTCTTCGGAAGGCGACGGATCGGCCTTTTTCCAGAAGACGTTTATCACCCAGGGGATGAGGGACCTGATATCCGAAGGTATCGCCCGGCTGGCCGGGGCTTCCTCGCAGGCCGTGTTCCATCTCAAACAAGCGATGGGCGGCGGCAAGACGCACCTGTTGGTGGGGTTCGGTTTACTCGCCAGGCACGCGTCGTTGCGGGCGACATACTGTGCCGGCATGGCGCATGCCGATGCGTTTCAGGGCGCCGCCATTGCCGCATTCAACGGTCGCAACAACCCCGACCACTTCTTCTGGGGCGAGATCGCCAACCAGCTCGGCAAGGGTGAGCAATTCCGTGGCTTCTGGACCGGTGGCCCCAAAGCGCCGGACGAGACAGACTGGCTCAAGCTCTTCGAGGGCGATCAGCCGGTGTTGGTCCTGCTCGACGAGATGCCGCCGTACTTCCATTACCTTGACACCCAGAAAGTCGGCAACGGCACCGTGGCGGACATCGCCACCCGCGCTTTCGCCAATCTGCTGACGGCAGCGGGCAAGAAGAGCAACGTTTGCATCGTCGTGTCCGATCTCGCCGCCGCCTACGACACGGGAGCAAAACTCATCAACAAAGCACTGCACGATGCGCGCGCCGAGCTTGGTCGCCAGGAGCGCAGCATCACGCCTGTCGATCTGGCCGCGAACGAGATTTACGACATCCTGCGCAAGCGGCTTTTCGAGGCAATGCCGGACAAATCTGAAATCGAGGACATCGCAGATGCCTTCGGTCGCAAGCTGGAGGAAGCCGCCAAATCCAAAACGGCCAATCGGGGTGCCGAAGCCATTGCCGACGAGATCGTCGCCACCTACCCGTTTCACCCGCGTCTGAAAAACGTCGTGGCGCTGTTCAAGGAGAACGAGCAGTTCAAGCAGACGCGCGGGCTGATTGAGCTTGTATCGCGATTGCTCAAGTCCGTCTGGAATCGCAATGCGAACGATGTGTTCCTGATCGGCCCGCAGCACTTCGACCTGGCCGTGCCGGAGGTGCGCGACAAGCTCACCGAGATTTCTGGAATGCGCGACGTGATGGCCAAGGACCTGTGGGACGCGCAGCAGTCTGCCCATGCGCAGATCATCGACCTGCAGACCGGCACGGAGGCTGCTACGCAGGTTGGTGCGTTGCTGCTGACCGCCAGCCTCTCTACCGCCGTCAATGCCGTCAAGGGTCTGACCCGTGAGGAGATGGTCGAGTGCCTCGTGTCACCATTGCGTGAGCCTTCGGATTTTTTGGCCGCGTTCGAGGAGTTGGAGAAGGCCGCCTGGTATCTGCACCATACGCCAGAGGGCCGTTACTACTTTGATCGCCAGGAGAACCTGACCAAGCTCTTGCAAAGCCTTGCCCATGACGCGCCAGAAAACCAGGTCGATGACCTGATCCGCCACCGCCTGCGCGACATGTTCAAGCCGACGCGCAAGACGGTTTACGACGACGTGCTGCCGCTGCCCAAGCTCGCCGAAGTCGCTGACCGCGTGCGCCGGGGCCGCGTGTTGTTGGTGGTCAGCCCGGATTCAAAAATCCCACCCAATGAAGTCCAAAAGTTCTTCGATGGCTTGAGCCAGAAGAACAACCTGTGTGTGTTGACCGGCGACAAGACGGCGATGGGCAGTGTGGAGAAGGCGGCGCGCCAACTGTTTGCAGCGCAGAAGGCCGATGGTCGGATTCCAAAGGGTCACCCACAGCGCGACGATCTGGAACGCAAGCAACAAGCCTACGAGCAGGATTTCAACGCCACTGTGCTCAGTCTGTTCGACAAAGTGTTGTTCCCGATCCAGCGGGCCGGCAAACCCGCGCTGCTTGCGCCAAAGCCGCTCGACATGACACGTGATTCCACCAAGCCGTTCAATGGCGAGGAGCAGATCGAGAAAACGCTGACGTCGAATCCGCTCAAGCTGTATCTCGACGTGGAGAAAGAGTTCGACGCCATCCGCGACAAATCGCAAGATCTTCTCTGGCCCGAGAACCAGGACGAAACTCGGTGGTCCGACGCGGCTGATCGTTGCGCCGAGCAGGCGGGCATGCCCTGGCTCCCGCCCCGTGGGCTCGACACACTGAAGACCATTGCCTGCAATCGTGGGCTGTGGGAAGACCTGGGCAATGGTTATGTCACCAAGAAGCCGAAGAAAAAGCGAACCGGCGCGCAGGTCGTGGCGGAGCCCGAACTAGGGGACGAAGGCCGCGTCAAGTTGAAGGTGAACCCGGTCAATGCCGGCCCGGCACCACGCGTCCACTACGCGGAGGATTCGGCCGTGTCCGAAGCGAGCCCGGTGCTCAAAGACAACCCGTACGCCACTACTGCCCTGCGCGTGAGTTTTCTGGTGTGTGACGTGTCCGGTCAGTACGAGACTGGTGATCCAATCACCTGGGCGAACCAGCTGGCATTGCGCAACCGCCTGATCGATATCAACGGAAAGCGTGCCGTCGAACTTTTCGTTGCGCCGCGTGGCGACATCCGCTACACGCTGGACGGCAGCGAGCCGCGTGAGGGCACGCCGTATGCCGGGCCGGTAGAGATTGGTGACAGCGATGTGCTGCTGCGTGCATTTGCCGCACTCGACGGGATCGAGACAAAGGCCGACTTCCGTTTCCCTGCGCGTGGCAAGAAGGGCGTGCAGATCGACCAGGTAAAGGCCGCGCGGCTGGTATCACGCACCGGCCGCAAGCTTGACTCGCGAGCCTCGACCTTTGAAGGGCTCAAACAGGCGGCGGACAAGACGGTTGATTTTGAAAACGTCACCCTCACCATTGGTCAGGGCAGCAAGGTGGCGCAAATCCAGGTAGGCGAGGTGCGTGTGGATGCAGCCTTTATCACTACGTTACTCGAAAAGGTGCTCGAGAAGTTCGCGCCCGATACACCCGTCACCATGACCTTTCGCAAAGCCCATTTCGCATCGGGCCATGACCTGAAGGACTTCGCTGGCAAACTTGGCATCGAGCTGGAGCAGACGGACGTGGAGCAATGAGTGAGCCAATTGCCACCACCGATTTCGGTGCCCCCACAAGCTTCGGAGCGCATGTGTTTCGCGTCGAAATCTCGGCGGCGCGCAATGATTCGGTGGTGATCGTCGAGGACTACGGCTATCGGGGCCATGAAGCCGGCGTTCCACGTGATGAAGAGAGAGTGGTCCTCTTGCGCGGTGTCTGGTCGGGCATAGCGGACGTCGCGCGTAGAGAATTCAACGACCGACTCAAGGCAGCTAAGACCCTGACCGGCCGCTGGCACACCGGCACGAACCTGGTGGAGCGTTTGCTGGGCAAGGAGTTGTGCGTACTGGCCTGGGCCGCCGAGACGGCGAACGACGAGCAGTTGCCCGTTATCGGCAGCAAATGGGCGGCGATGCGGCCTGAAGAACGCTGGTGGCTGTTCTCCATGACTGTGGCAGAAGCCGGCCTGCCGGGCGACACGCAACGAGGCTGGCGGCGGGCGCTTTTTCATGCGCTGTCCGATGGCGAGAAGCCCGCGACTGGTCGCCGGCGCCGGAGACCGGTCGAGGAAGACCTGATCCCATTGCCACTCTTTAAGGAGGCGGAATGAGCCCGCACGTTGTTCCGTTTTCGCTGAAGGACGCGCCCGCTCTCATTGAGCGCCTGTTGCCGGTGCAGAAACTTTCGGCGGAGGCGTACAAGGAACAAATGGCCGGCAGCGGAAAGACACTCACTGCACTTGGCAGCTATTGGAAAGGGCGCAAGCCTCTTATTCTGAACAAGGCGTGTATTCTTGGCTGCCTGCTACCCGCCACCGAAGACCCAGCGCGTGACCTTGCGATATTCGAGAAGCTGATGGCAATGGACGACGAATCCTTCGTCGCGCGTTGGAAGCGTAGGCCCAGACCCAAAGAGATTCTTGAGAAGCTCTCTATCGCCCGCATTGCAGATTACTTCACCGTGTCGCCCGAGGGCGTACTTCCCATGTCGGCCCCGGTGGATTGGTCGAATCCCACTTTTGCAGAGGTACGTCTCGCGTGGCGTGAGGGCTTGCCAGAGATCGAGCGCCGCCGACTGGAAGCGCAGATGCTCCCACGCTTGCCATACCGCTCGCGAGCAGAGGAAGCGCGACGGCCTGAGGAGGTTATGGACACGGTTCACGACCACATATGGGACGACGTAAACGCCCACCTGGGGACGAAGGCGGAAAATTTCCCGACTCTGGTCGAACAACTTGGCGTTATGCGCTTCGGTCGCCGTCCTATCGTGGCGGACACGTTTTGCGGCTCTGGGCAGATCCCATTCGAAGCGGCGCGACTCGGTTGCGATGTTTTTGCCTCCGACCTGAACCCAATGGCGTGCATGCTTACCTGGGGTGCATTCCACGTTGTGGGTGGCTCCGCAGATAGCCGCAAGAGGTTGGCGCGGAATCAACAGGCGCTTGTGGCGCGCGTTCAGGTAGTGATCGACTCTCTCGGGATTGAAACCGATGGACAGGGGTGGCAGGCAAAGGTGTACCTCTACTGCGTTGAGGCGCGCTGCCCACAAACGGGCTGGCTGGTGCCGTTGCTTCCGAGTCGCGTTATCAGTAGGCCAAGGACTGGCAATCGAAATAACGTCATTGTGGAATTGGTTCCAGATGCCGTAAACAAGCGATACGACATTAACGTTCGTTCGCAGGCAACGGATGAACAGGTGAGGGACGCCGCCGAAGGCACGATTCGCCGAGAGGGGAAATACGGTGAGGCCTACTTGTTTCATCGGATTGGTGGCGTCGATTACAAGACCAATATATCGACACTTCGTGGCGACTATCAGCGATCTGATGGGTCTATCTCCAACCACCTTCGCCAATGGGGAAAATTTGACTGTGCCCCGCAGGGCGACGATTTGTTGGGGGAGAGGCTATATTGCATTCAGTGGATGCGGATCGAAAACCTCGGCAATGGCGATGAGTATGAATTCCGATCTATTACGGCAGAGGACTTGCAGAGAGAGCGAATTGTTCAAGACTATTTGACTGCGCATCTCCCGTCTTGGCAGGCCGAAGGTTGGCTACCGGATATGCGAATTGAGGTGGGTGGTCCGCCGCGCTATCAAGGTCTCGACTTGGTCAGGGCGCGGGGCTGGCTGTACTGGAGTCACGTCTTCAATCCCCGCCAGTTATTGAGTGCTGCGCTTGTGAACCAGATGAGCGGCGCGATGGAGAAGTTCGCTCTGGGTAGGCTGCTGAATGCCAACTCGCGATTAAGTCGATGGGACACTGTCAGCGGTGGCGGTGGATGCGTGCAAGGGGCTTTTGACAATCAGGCTGTAAATACGCTTTTCACCTATGGATGCCGGTCGTTTGCGAATGCCTCGGAACTCTTACTCAAACCTCTAAGGTCCTTTCCAATCTCGCCGCAGCAAACCGTCAGTGTTCGATCAGGGCCAGCAGACCAGATTGAGACTGAAAGCGATATATACATAACGGACCCGCCATACGGGGACGCAGTCAAGTACGAGGAGATTCTGGACTTCTTCATTTCTTGGCTGCGAAAGAACACGCCCGATGAGTTTGCCGGATGGGTCTGGGACAGTCGTAGGGCACTTGCGGTAAAGGGCGAAGATGAAGACTTCCGTCGTGGCATGGTGGCTGCGTACCGACGTATGACCGAGTGCATGCAGGACAACGGTATCCAGGTCATCATGTTCACGCACCAGTCTGGCTCGATATGGGCAGACATGGCCAACATAGTATGGGCTGCAGGCCTTCAGGTTACCGCCGCTTGGTACGTGGTTACTGAGACCGAGAGTGCACTGCGTGAGGGCGGCCATGTCAAGGGTACGGTGTTGCTAGTGTTGCGCAAGCGCCAGGGGAATCTCAAGACCACACGCGACGACTTGGCCTGGGAAATTCAGGAGGAAGTCGAGGCGCAGGTGGCCGCGCTTACGGGCCTCAATCAACAGGCTAAGGGGCTCTATCGTGATGAAAACGTTTTTGAAGACGTGGACATCCAGATGGCGGGCTACGCAGCGGCACTGCGCGTGCTAACGCGCTATGCCTCGATTGATGGCCGCGATATGACGGCTGAGGCGAGCCGTCCGCGCGTGAAGAACGAGATGACCTTCGTGGATGGCCTGATAGCTTTTGCTGTGGACACCGCCAACCAGTGCCTGGTGCCACAGGGCATTGCCAAGGGCCATTGGGACCAGCGGTCGGGCGCAGAACGCTTCTATCTCAAGATGATCGACATGGAAGCCCGTGGCGCCAAGACGCTCGACAACTATCAGAACTTTGCCAAGGCTTTTAAGGTGCGCGACTTCAAGTCATTGCTCGCCAGCCACAAGGCGAACGAGGCGCGGCTCAAGGGCGCGCTTGAATTCGGCCGCGCCGAGATGGGCGAAGGGTCGGAGTTGTACCAGTCTGTCCTGCGTGCGGTGCTGTATGCGCTGATGGAATTGGCGCAAAACGTGGATGGTGCCGAAGTGTTGGCGCACATTACGCTCAACGTGCCCAACTACTACGGCGACATGACCCAGCGCGAGTTGGTGGCGGAGCTGGCCGACTACCTCGCAAAGCGGCTGGATGCCCTCCGCCCGGATGAAGCCAGTGCTGCCCGCGTGCTGCGCGAACTGGTGAAGAACCAGCGGCTTGGTTAAGGGCCCTGTTGTCATGGCCAAGGCATCGATCTTCATCAGCAGCGTGCAGAAGGAGTTTGCCGCCGAGCGGCGAGCGATCCGTGAATTCATCGAAGGCGATGCGGTGCTGGGCCGATTCTTCGACGTGTTTCTGTTTGAGGACTTGCCGGCAGCCGACCGGCGGGTGGACGAAGTTTATTTGGCCGGTGTGGACCGCTGCGACGTTTATGTCGGTTTGTTCGGCCTTTCTTACGGCTTCGAAGATGCCGAGGGCGTTTCACCCACCGAGCGAGAGTTCGACCGCGCCACGCTGAAAGGCAAGTCGCGCCTGCTGTTCGTCAAGGTGGGCGACGAAACGCAGCGGCGTCCGAAGATGGCAGCCTTGTTGGGCAAGGCCGGGTTGCAGATGGTCTGGCGGCGTTTTGCTGACACTACTGAGCTTGCGCGGGAGTTGTCGCGCAGCTTGGCGGACCGGCTGGAAGAGCGTGGCTTGTTGCAGAACCGCGCCTTCGAGGACCGGCCCTGCGTCGATGCATTGGAGGCCGATGTAGAGCCGGCGTTGGTGGCGGCTTTCGTGCGCCGCGCGCGTGACGAGCGCCAATTCGCGTTGGCCGAAAACACACCGGTAACCGAAGCGCTCGAGCATCTACATTTCCGGCGCGACGGCCACCCCACCCAGGCTGCGATGCTGCTGTTTGGGCGCGACCCGCAGCGCTTCATGCCAGCAGCGGAAATGCGCTGCATGCATTTCCATGGCACCGAGGTCGAACGGCCGGTGCCGCTGTATCGCATCTTCAAAAGCACGCTGTTCGACCAGGTGGACCGGGCTGCGGACTTCGTGCTCTCTGTGTTGAACCGCAGCGTTGGGACGCGTGCTGTCAGTACACAGGTGCCGGTGGTGTATGAGCTTCCGCCCGATGTCGTGCGTGAGGCCATCGTGAATGCGGTGGCGCACCGCGATTACGCGTCGGCGGCTGCTGTGCAGGTGTCGGTGTTCGCAGACAGGGTAGAGGTGCGCAACCCGGGGCACCTGCTGCCGCCGTTGACGCCCGCGCGTTTGCGCGAGCCCCATGGTTCGGTGGCGCGTAATCCGCGTATTTGCGAGGCATTGTTTCTGGCGCATTACATTGAAAAGTTTGGCACTGGCACGCTGATGATGATTCGCTTGTGCCGTAGCCGGGGCTTGCCGGAGCCAGTGTTCGAGCAGCAGGGTGACGAATTCGTGGTGACGCTGCGGCGGCCGAAGTCGGCACTGATGGATGGCTTGGCTTCGGGCGCTGTGGCCGGGTCAGAGTCGAGGCCAGAGTCAGGGCCAGAGTCACGGGCAGAGTGGTGGCGCGGCAGGCCAGAGTGGCGGCCGGAGTGGGGGCCAGAGTCGGTGCAGGACCGAGTCATGGCGGCAGCGCAGGAACGGCCTCTGAGCAGGGCCGACTTGGCCGCCGCCCTGGGGCACAAAGGCGTATCCGGAGCGCTGCGACGGGCGATCACTGATCTGATGCAGCACAGGCTCTTGGCCTATACGGTTCCCGACAAGCCGGGCAGCCGCATGCAACGCTATCGCGCCGTACAACCAGAGAAGGGGCCATGAGCGAAATTTGCCGCTTCTCGTCGCGTCGGCAGCGGCTCGACCACGCCTTCCTCGGCCAGAAGCTGGCGGGTGCCAAGTCGTACCGGCGTATTGCGGGCTACTTTCGCAGCTCGATTTTCGAATTGGTAGGTGAAGAAATATCGACCATCGCGAAAGTGCAGGTGGTCTGCAACAGTGAGCTGGACGCTGCCGACGTCGTCATATCCAAACATGCGCGCGAGACGGCGCTCAAGGAGCGCTGGAACGAGGCGCCAGCTGAAGTCGAGGCGCTGTTGCACCGCGAGCGCTACCGCAAGTTGCACGCGCTGCTAACGAGTGGGCAGGTGGAAGTGCGCGTTGTGCCGAAGGATCGGGTATTCGTCCACGGCAAGGCCGGGGTTATCGAGGCGGCAGATGGTTCGAAAACCTGCTTCCTCGGCTCCATCAACGAGACGAAGAGTGCGTTCGCAAAGAACTACGAAATCCTGTGGGAGGACCCGTCGCCAGAAGGCGTGAACTGGGTGGAAGAGGAATTCGCAGCGCTGTGGGCAGACGCTTATCCGTTACCTGACGCGATCATGGATGAGGTGGGTCGCATCGCGGAGCGCGTCGAAATTCGCTTTGCCGACGCGAAGCCCGACGAGATGCCGGCGGCGGCGCTCGCCGAGAGCCCGATCTACCGGGGTGGCGAGCAGCTCCAGCCGTGGCAGCGGTCGTTCGTCACCATGTTCCTGCAGCACCGCGAAACGTATGGCAGGGCACGGTTGTTACTGGCCGACGAAGTGGGTGTGGGCAAGACGCTGTCGCTCGCCGCGAGTGCAATGGTATCGGTGCTGTTGGACGATGGGCCGGTGCTGATCCTCTGCCCCTCGACGCTCACCCTTCAATGGCAGGTGGAGCTGATGGACAAGCTGGGCATTCCCAGCGCGGTGTGGTCGTCCACCAAGAAGCTGTGGCTTGATCCACGTGGCCATGAAATACGGACGCGCGGAGCGGAGGACGTGGCGCGCTGCCCGGCGCAAATTGCCATCGTGTCCACAGGGCTGATTTTTCATGACTCAGACGAGCGCCAGCATCTGCTGACGCGCAAGTTTGGGACGGTGATCCTGGACGAGGCGCACAAGGCGCGGCGGCGCGGCGGGCTCGGAAAGCAGAAAGACGAGCCCAACAATCTGCTCGACTTCATGCTGCGTATTGCGCCGCGCGCGAAGAACATGCTGCTTGGAACAGCGACACCGATCCAGACCGAGGTGCACGAGTTATGGGACTTGATGCAAATCCTTAGTTCGGGTGCCGACTTTGTGCTGGGTCGCGAGCCGTTTGCGCGCTGGGCTGACTGGCAGAGGTCACTTCCCATTGTCAAGGGGACCGAGACTCCGGTGGAAGACCGCGACGTGTGGGATTGGCTGCGCAATCCATTGCCGCCCGCGAGCGAAGACGCTTTGTTTGCGACGCTGCGGCTGCAGCTTGGCTTGTCCGAGCAGGTGTTTTTCACGGACCGGGGCTTTGGCTCGCTAGGATTTTTGGAGCAGCAAGCCGTTGCCCAGGGGATCGCGCCGGGATTCCTGCGCGCGCACAACCCCATCGTTCGGCACACCGTCTTGCGGCGTCGAAAGACGCTGGAAGACGCCGGCCTGCTGGAGCGGGTTGGGGTTGCCGTGCACCCGGACCCGGAAGCGCCCGCCGATGCCTATCCGGGGATTGGTTTCGAAGGCTCGGGGCTGTTGACCAACCACCCCTTTGATCTGGCTTACCGTGCGGCGGAAGACTTCACCGCAGCATTGAAGAAGCGCACGAAGGCGGCCGGGTTCATGAAGACATTGCTACTGCAGCGCATCTGTTCCAGTTTCGCGTCCGGTCGGGCGACCGCCGAGAAGATGCTGCTTCGGGAAATTCTGGAGGAGGAAGAGCAGACCAGCTTGGTGGCTGAAGTGCTCAGTGCGCTGACTTTGGAAGAATCAGACTATCTGAAAGCCATCGTTGAGGAGTTGTCAAGGCCCGAGGCACGTGACCCAAAGACCGCCGCCGTGCGCTACTTCCTCACTGAGCATCGCACCGACGGCAGGACCTGGCTTGAGCATGGATGCATTGTTTTCAGCCAGTATTACGACACTGTCCGCTCGCTTGCCCGCGAGCTGGCGGCGGCACTGCCCGGCGAACCGGTGGCGATATATGCCGGCGCGGGCAAGAGTGGAATATTTCGGGATGGCGATTTTGCGTCGGTCGAGCGCGAAGATATCAAAGCCGCCGTCAAGAAGCGGGAGATTCGCCTGCTCGTCGCCACCGATGCAGCCTGTGAAGGCCTGAACCTGCAGACGCTGGGCACATTGATCAACGTCGATCTACCCTGGAATCCGTCGCGGCTCGAACAGCGCCTGGGTCGCATCAAGCGCTTCGGCCAGGTTCGGCACAGCGTGGACATGCTCAACCTCGTCTACCACGACACACAGGACGAAAAGGTTTACTCCGTAATATCCCGGCGCATGAAAGACCGCTACGACATCTTCGGCGGCCTGCCCGACACCATTGAGGACGAGTGGATAGAGAACGTGGAAGACCTGGAAAAGAGGATGGACGAGTACATCCATCTTCGGGCGAAAGCACACAACGTTTTCGAGATGCGCTACCAGGAGACTATCGACCCCGACAAGAACCGCTGGCACCTGTGTTCCCGGGTACTCGCGCGGCGGGATATTGTGGACAGGTTGTCGGCGCCTTGGTGAAGCGCGTCCACGGTGGACGACGAGCAGATCACTGTGATGGCGTTCCCGGTCGAGGCAACTGCCATGGAATTCGTCCTGCCCATGCTGAAAGCTGGCTGGATTTCCGAGGCCGTGCCGTATCCGGTTCCATGACGTGGGGGCGGAGGTCGAAAAGGGAGGTGTATGCCATGCAGTCAATTTTCTGGGGCAGAATCGACCTGCGCAAGCGAGTGAGCCCAGTCAGTTCCAGACCATAATGCCAACCATGTTCGTTACGCTGTCATCCCCGGCGACGCTCTTTCAACGGCGTTGGCGCAAGCCTGCCGCCTGACTGATCTATTGCGTCCGCATGGACGCGCAACATTCCCCACCTGCGTGTGACACTGGTTATTCCAGTGACCGAGAAAGCGGGTACCAAAGCGGGTGTCGAAACCGGGGGCGCCAGAAGCTCCCAAATCAAATCAATAGTTTGGAGCGCACATGCTGCTTGTGATCGACAACTACGACAGCTTCACCTACAACATCGTCCAGTATTTCGGTGAGCTCGGTGCCGAAGTCGAGGTGTTCCGCAATGACGAGATCACGCTCGAAGGCATTGCCGGGCGGTCGCCGG
>Ga0163144_10015437_pt1 | contig 15755 bp, 14 predicted proteins | sample OliLak19BULKMAT1_FD_123175 | JGI IMG/M metagenome (GOLD analysis project Ga0163144, IMG submission 123175) | Freshwater microbial mat bacterial communities from Lake Vanda, McMurdo Dry Valleys, Antarctica - Oligotrophic Lake LV.19.BULKMAT1 | ecosystem: Environmental > Aquatic > Freshwater >...
GTCCAGCGTTCGGCATTGCAGGCAAGGCGCAGGCCGCCGTTCATTTTCCAGCCGGTCTGCAGGCCGGTTTCCGCCTCCAGCCGTTTGTAAAGCGCGACGGAGTGTCCAAGCAACTGGGTGATGTTGGCCGATGTGCGGAGCTGGCCCACGAGGCCTGCGGCGTGGAAGGTGGTGCCTGACGTCAGTTTCTTCCGTTCCAGCAGCACCGTATCGGTCCAGCCAAGCTTGCCGAGGTGATAGGCCACCGAACAGCCGACGATGCCACCGCCGATGATGACGGCGCGCGCAGTGCTGGGAAGGTCGGTCATGGGAAGGTCCTGAAAGCGGCCAAGGCGGCACGGTAGGTGTCAAGGTAAGCCGCAGTGTAGGATCTGTAGTCGAATTCCAGGGTGGAATGACTCTCCTGCACCATCGACCACATCGCCTCGCGCAACGCAGCGGCAGCCTTCATCGCGCGGTAGCGGTGCCAGAGGTCGGGGTCCGGCGGGCGGTCGAAATAGGTCCGCAGCAGCCATTCTTCTTGCGCGAGATCGAGCCCGATGTTGGCCGCAAGCCCGCCGAGGTCGAAAAGCGGTGAGTTCCAGCCGCCATAATCCCAGTCGATCAGCCACATCCTTGTGCCGTCGTGCAGGAAGTTGGCTGGAAGAAGGTCGTTATGACCAAAGACCAGATCGATCTGGCCGACCGCGGTCTCAAGCTCGGCGGCCGCGGCCAGAAGTTCGGGTAAAGCGGGGCTGTGCCGCGATCCGGCCTCGGTCAGGGTCGCCGCATAGTCGCGCAGGACGTGGAACACCCAGAAGACCAGCGACGGTCCGCGCAGGTACTGCGGGATGGTCCGATGCGCATGCTCTACCAGGTCCAGCGCCTGCGCCAGCCGGTCGGGGTCACGCAGGTCTTCGGCCGTCATCGTGCGGCCTTCGACAAAGTCGATAACCAGCGCTCCCTGCTCATGATAAAGGACCGCAGGCGAGATCCCCGCCGCATGCGCAGCCTTGCTGGCGGAAAGCTCGTTGAACCGCATGATCTGGTGGACAGGAATGTCATCGCCGACCCGCACGACCGCGCTCCGCGCTGCATCGGTCACCCGAAGGTTGATATTGGTGATCCCGCCCCCCAGCGGTTCGACGGTAACCTGCCCAGTCCAGAGCGGCAGTCCCAAAACCCGGGCATAAGGGTCGATCCGCGCGGTCATCGTCTGGGCATGTCGGCTACGGCTGGCAAGATCAATGGCATCCCGGTGGGTCAACGGCCGAAAGTCGGCCACGGTCGGCAGAGTGGTCCGGGATCATCTTCCCTGTCAAAGGGATTGTCGCCGCGACCGTCAACCCGCCGGGGCAAGGCAAGCCCAGAGCGCTTCGGACAGGCGCTCGATGCGAAGCGGCTTGGCCACCACAGCGACGAAGCCCTGGTCAAGATACTCCCGTACCTGATGCGTCATCGCGTTTGCAGTGACCGCGATCACCCGAGGTTCCGCTGCACCGCAGTCCTTCGCCCGTTGCCGCAGCGCCCGCAGCGTCGCCACCCCGTCCAACCCCGGCATCGAAATGTCGAGAAGAACCGCCGAAAAGTCGCCGGGCCGCCAGACCCGTAGCAGTTCGTCCCCACTGCCGATGGTTTCGGCGGTCACGCCCAGGGACTGCAGCATGCAGTTCAGGATGATCCGGTTGCTGGCATTGTCTTCGGCTGCCAGCACCGTGATCGGCGGCAGGTCTGGGGGTGGCGGGGCTTTCTGAGGTGCTGCTACCGCTTCGGCAACTGGAATGGCCAGATCGACGGTTGCCATCAGCCCCCGTTCCGCCGCCCGTTTCAGGCCGACTTCGCCATGCATCAATCCGGCCAGTCGTCGCACGATTCCAAGCCCAAGGCCGGTGCCACCGTAACTGCGGGCGACGCCGCTTTGACCTTGGGTGAAATCCTCGAACACGCGGACCATGTCTTCTTCGGCCATCCCGATGCCGGTATCCGTGACGATGATACCCAGGCGGTCGGGGCGTGAGGCGTCGATCTCGATCCTCACCTCACCGCTGTCGGTGAACTTCACGGCATTGCCGACAAGGTTGTGCAGGATCTGGATCAGGCGCTGTTCGTCGCCAAGACGCAGGGCCTGCTGATGCTCGCCCGAGATCATTGTGGCAAGCCGGATCCCCTTTTTCCCGGCATTGAGACGGTGGATCGCGGCCACCCGCACCAGGATGTCTGCAAGGTCAAAGGGCGCCGCCGCCAGAACCAGATGCCCGGCCTCGATCTTGGCCAGGTCGAGGATATCGTTGATGACGGACAACAGATGTTCCCCGGACTCGCGGATCACCTGCAAAAGTGCCGATTGAGCGGGGTCGTTCATCCGGCGGTCCAGCACTTCGACCATGCCGAGGACGCCGTTCAGGGGTGTGCGCATTTCGTGGCTCATCGCCGCCAGAAAATCCGACTTTGCCCGACTGGCCGCCTCGGCAGCGGTCATCGCGGCGCGCAGACGATCCTCAGCCTCGACCGCATCGGTCACGTCGGTCATGGAGCACAGCACTGCAAGATCGGTGTCAGGAGCCGACAGTCGCGCCAGATTGACCGACAGGATCCGCCGGGTGCCGCAGGGCCACAGGATGGAAAGCCGCACGTCCTGCTGCACCATATTTCCCGCCATCGCCAGCGCAAGCGGGTCATCCTCCGGCAGCATCGGCTTGCCGTTCGGGTCGGCGACGTCAAGGATCACGCAAAGCTCCCCAAGATCATCCCCCGGCATCACCGGGCGACCGAGGACCGCTTCGGCGGCGGCATTCGCGAAGACGACCTTCCCCAGCCCATCCACCGCAAGGATGCCGGAAACCGAGGTTTCCATCATCCGCGCCAAGGCATCGCGCTCCCGGGCGAGGGCAATTTCCATCGCCTTGGACGCGGTAATGTCGATGTTGACGCCGCTGGTCTTGACGACCTTGCCGGTCACGTCCCACTCGATTGCCTGATTGCGCGACAATACGACAATCCAGTGTCCATCCCGATGGCGAAGGCGAAGCTCTTGCTCATATTGCCAGTCTCGCGCTGCGAACGCCTCGTTTTCATGCGCCAAAAGCGAGGCAAGATCGTCGGGATGCACCATGTCGAACCAGCGATGCAACGATAGCGGGTTCAGGTCGAACGCACGAAAGCCGATGATCTCTGCCCAACGATCGTTCACTACCGTTTCGCCGCTGCGCAAGTCATGCTCCCAGGTCCCGACTCGCGCCCCGTCGATCAGCCGCGACAACCGCTGCTCGGCCTCGTAGCGCGCGGTCACATCCAGCGTCACGCCGGAGATTCGCCGGGGCGCCCCGTTGGCCAGCCGTGCCAGCACCCGACCGCGCGACAAAAGCCATAACCAATGACCGGCTGAATGGCGAACCCGGCACAAAAGGTCGAACTCGTCATGCCCCGGCTTGGAGAGCATCGCCTTGGCTTCCAGCACCTGTGCCAGATCGTCGGGGTGCAGGCGCGCCAGAAGTTCGGCCTGCAGATAGTCCAGCCCGATGCCCGGCCCCAGAATTTCAAGCCAGCGCTGGTTCAGCGTGTTCAGGCCAGAGTGGTGGTCCCAGTCCCACAACGTCACATCGCCGCTTTCCACCACCTGCTGCAGCCGCAGATCGGTAAAGCGTGACTGAGTCACATCTTCATAGACGCCAACCGTCTCACGTGCCGGGGTTGACCGTTCCCGCACCCAGATCAGGCGACCATCGGCGAATTCGTCTTCACTGTCCCAGATCTCGGTCAAGGGCCGATTGAGCCTGCGTTGCAGCGATGCGTCGTCCCGTTCACCCTCGGCCCCGAAGATTCCCCGCGCGATGGCGGCACTCAACAGGTCGTCGTAAAGCGCGCCCGGCACGATCATGTCGGCAAGATCGGCAAATACCCGGGCGTAGGGTTCATTCCACAACACCAGCCGGTCATCGGCATCGAAGATGGCAAATCCGTCGTCCAGCGCCTCGATCGCCGAGACGAGCCGCGCCCGCGTTGCCTCGGCATCACGTTGCTGCGCCAGAAGTGCTGCCTCCTTGTCGCGAATCTCGGTCACGTCCTCGATCAGCGCCCAGACCAGCCTGCGGCCGTTGGGATCCATGCTCATGAATCCGCGCAAAACCGCCGGAAAGCGGCTGCCGTCGGCCCTGCGCAGGCTGGCCTCGATCGGGCCGTAGTTGAGACCGGTCTGCAGCGCCGCATTCGTCTTATCGATCACCCAGGCGGCATCGGCGGGCAGCAGGTTGCGCACCGCAACCGCCGGTGACCGCTGCGGGTCGATCCCGAATACCAGCTTGAATGCACGGTTGGCATCCAGAAGCTCGCCTGTGTCGAAATCGTTCAACAGGATCGGGTGCGGACACATCTCGAAGAACGCGGTGAACTGGCCTTCTCGGTACGAACTCATCTCGCTGCTGGCCTGTGATGACGATAGATCGCGGATCACTGCAACGAATCCGGAGTCACAGGCTTCGGGTTTGACCGGCAAGGTCGCGATCGAGACGTCGTACCAATGCTGCGACACCAGACTGGGAAGACCGACACGGCGCGTGCAGGATGTGTGGCTTTCCGGCGGGTCGCGCATCATCTCGGCAAGCGTCTGCGCCAGCTGTTCTGGCAAGACCTCCATCATCGGGCGACCGATACCGCCCCGCACCAGGCTGGCGAGCCAGGGCAGCTTTTCACTGTGGACGGCGACAATATGGCCGTTGGGGCAAAGTTCGATCACAAGGTCAGGCAATGCCCGCAGCATCGCTTCAAGATGGCTGCGCGTTGTGGCTTCGGCTGCTGCCGCCTCGGCACGAAGCAGGACCGACGTGACCGCCCGCCCAAGCGACGTGATCAGTTCGGACTCATCATTGCCCCAGCGGCGATCCGGCGACTGGCTGTCAAAACCGATCACGCCGAACAGGCGTTCGCCGTCGCAAAGCGGCAACATCAGCGACGAGACGACGCCGATATCCTCAAGAAATGCACGCTCGGGCATATCCTCTCGCAAGTCGTTCCGATTTGCCACCGCCACCGTCTTGCCCGCAGCAAAGGCCGCCCGCCAGGTCTGGTGTTCGTCCTTGCCGATCACCGGCATCCGGTCCTTGAGCCGCACGACACCGGGAGCCACCCATTCGTGGCTGTTTACATGACTGCCGTCGGGCTGCACGCGAAACAGGAAAGTCCGGTCCAGACCGCAGGCCGCGCCAAGCCGCGCCAAGGCTTCGTCGAGCGCCCGGTCGATGCCGCCCGGCCCCGGCTCCAAAAGCCGGTTCATCAATTCGATCACCAGAAGCTCGATCCGCACCGGACGGACGGTATCAGCCTCAATTGGACCCGTATGTCCCATCCCATGTCCCGTCAGGATACCCAGAGGTTGAGTATCGGCCAGAAATCCGGTTCAGGCAACAGCCGTCACAGCGGCAGCCGCGCCTCGGCCATCGCGGCAAACCAGCTTGCCCCGAAGGGGATCGCAGCGTCGTCAAAGTTGTAGGCCGGGTTGTGGACCATGGCGGTGTCACCGTTGCCAAGAAAGATGTAGGCGCCAGGGCGTTCGTTCAGAAGAAACGAAAAATCCTCGGCTCCCATCAGCGGGGCGGTGTCCGGATCAACATTCCCCGAAACGGTTTGCGCCACGTCGGCGGCATAGCCGGTGTTGGCGGGTGCGTTCATCGTGACCGGATAGCCGCGCCGGTAGGTCAGCTCTGCCGTCGCGCCAAGCGCCAAGGCCGTACCCTCGACGATGCGCGCCAGACGTTCTTCGACCAGTTCCTGCACCTTGGCATCCATACTGCGGACCGTGCCCTTCATCGTCACCACCTGCGGGATGACGTTATGCGCGGTCGAATCCGTCTCGACCGTGCAGACGCTGACCACCACCTGCTTGAAGGGGTCGATGTTCCGGCTGGCGATGGTTTGCAACGACACGATGATCTGCGCTGCCACCACCGTGGTGTCGATGCAGTCATGCGGCTTGGCGGCGTGGCCACCCTTGCCGGTCACCACAATCTCGAACTGGTCGGCCGCAGCCATGATCGCGCCGGGACGGATGGCAAAATGGCCGATCGCGATACCGGGCATGTTGTGCATGCCGTAGACCTCGTCGATCTGCCAGCGGGTGATCAGGCCGTCGCGGACCATCTCGCGCCCACCGCCCCCGCCTTCTTCGGCGGGTTGAAAGACGCAGACCACGGTGCCGTCGAACGCCCTCGTTTCGGCAAGATACTTCGCCGCACCCAGCAGCATCGCGGTGTGCCCGTCATGGCCACAGGCATGCATCTTGCCGGGGCTGAGTGAGGCATAGGCGACTCCGGTCTGTTCGGTGATCGGCAGGGCATCCATGTCGGCGCGGAGGCCGATCACCCTGCCCTGCGTGTCGGATCTGCCCCTGATCACCGCCACGACACCGGTACGCCCGATGCCCTCGGTCACCTCATCACAGCCGAAGCTGCGACAAAGCTCTGCCACCCGGGCGGCGGTGCGGTGCACGTCGAACAAAAGTTCGGGATGCTGGTGAAAATCTCGCCGCCAGGCGGTGATCTCGGGCAGAAGCTCGGCAATGCGGGGGATGGGTGGCATACTGGTGTCCTCTACAGGCTGGGACCGGGGGCGATCTTCGTGCCGTCGGAAAAGCGCGCCCAGCGAAACCGGCTGAGGTCGTGGCCAACCGTTCCGCCGGTCACGAGATCGGCGACCACCCGCCCGATGCCGGGGCCGATGCCGAAGCCATGCCCGCTCATGCCGGTGGCGATGGTCAGGCCCGGCAGGGGTGCGTGATCCACGATCGGAACGACATCGGGCATCGTGTCGATCATGCCACCCCATACGGCTTTCAGCTTCGGACGACCAAGGGCCGGGAAGGCCCGCGCAAAGGCATCCTGCACTCGGCCAAGCGTGCGCAGGTTCGGAGCGGGGTTCAGAATGCGGGTAGCCTCAAACGGGCTCGGTCCGTCTTCGCCCCAGCGGCGTGGCGTACCCCAGGCATCGGGAAAGCCGGACGGGGCCGCCGGACGGAACGTCGTGGCGCGAATGCCCTGCTTCAGCACCGGCATAAAGGCCCCGAACGACCGAAAGGCATCCGGTCCGACGAAGAAGTCGTGCTGCGACCCACCCGGAGCAAGGGAATAGCCGCCATCCGCGCGGCGGCGAAAGGCAAAATCGTCATCGGCGGCATTGCCGGGGAAGATCTCGGCCATCGACTCGGTCGCGGCGACAGAGGCCAGGACGGATAGCTGCGGAATGGCGATACCGTGACGGCCAAGAAACAGCCGGGACCAGGCCCCGGCGGCCAGGACGACATGGTCGCAAGCGACCCGGCCGGCCTCGGTGATCACGCCCGCCACACGACCGGCCGCAAGGTCAAGCGCGCGTACGGCGCAGGCTTCGCGGACCCAGACACCCATGGCCTCGGCTTTCGCAGCCAGCGCCGGAACCGCCACCCATGGCTCGGCCCGGGCATCGGACGGGGTGGACAGCGCGCCCAGCCACGGAGCGACGGCCCCTTTCAAGAGCGCCGTCGCCTCGGCACCGGTCAGGAGGTGCGTGTCAAGCTGATGCGCGCGGGCATGGTCCATCCACGCCTCGAAACCCGCTATTTCTCTCGCGGTCTTGGCAAGGTACAGGACACCGGTCTGGCGGAACCCAAGGGCATCCCCCATCTCGGCAGCAAGGCGTTTCCAGATCGACAGGCTTTCCACCATGATCGGCAGCTCTGCCGGATCGCGACCCTGCTGGCGGATCCAGCCCCAGTTGCGGCTGGATTGTTCGCCGGCGACACGACCCTTTTCCAGAACAAGGACGGACAGTCCCTTTTGCCGCAGGAAGATTGCCGTCATCACCCCGACGACACCGCCACCGATGATTGCCACATCCACCCTTTGCGGCAGGTCGGCAGCAAAGCGAACCGGGCTTGCATCAGTGATTGGAAACATCGCAACCCCCATGCCAGTCAAACTGACGGGCCATGCCGGGGCTGTCAATCACCCCCACCATGGAGCGAGTTGCGGATGCGGCGCACCAGAAGCCAGACGAGGCCGGCAATCGGCACGACCAGCATGGCAACCAGGACATCCTTCGACATCTCGAGCGCCTTGGCGATGGGGTAGGCTAGATAGGTCATCAGACTGACGGCATAATAGCTGATCGCCACCACCGACAGACCTTCGACCGTGCGTTGCAGCCGAAGCTGCAGATCGGCGCGCTTGTCCATGCTTTCCAGAAGCTTCTGGTTTTGCGCGCTCCGTTCTACATCCACCCGCGTTCGCAAAAGTTCCGCCGCGCGTTCAGCCCGTTCGGCCATAGCCCCCAATCGGCTTTCCGCCGATTTCACCGTCCGCATGGCAGGGTCATAGCGCCGCATCATGAATTCGCCAAAGGTCTGCCGCCCCTCCAGCCGCTGTTCGCGCAACACCTCGATGCGCTGGTTCACGATCGCCTCATAGGCCGCCGTCGCCCCGAAGCGAAAGGAAAACTGCACCGCTAGGCTTTCAAGCTCGGCCGAGATCGTCAGCAGGTCATGCAGCGCGGCCTCGGGTGAAGGCTCCAGGCTGTCGAGGCCGGAGACCAGCGCCATCAGCCGGGGGTCAAGCGCGTTCAGCCGCGCCGTCAGATCGCGGGACCGCATCAGGCCCAGCATCGACATCGCGCGGTAGGTCTCGATCTCGCAAACGCGCTGCACGATCCTGCCCACGCGGCGCGGGCCGGTTCCGGGCTGCACAAAGACCGCGAACCGCATATGTCCGGCGGCATCGATCCGGAAGTCGCCTGCCACCACGGCGGCCCCGTCCACCACCTTTGCGACGGCAAGACTTTCGGGCACGAACCAGTCATCCAGCGCCGCGACCAGGGCAGCCTCGGTGGCAGGCATCGCCTCGATCCGGACAAGGACAGAGGTCAACCGCTTGCCCTGCGCCCGTGCAAGCCAGTCTTCCGGCAGCACCTCGGCCTCGGCCGGGTCAAACGGGCGTTGCGACAGACCGCGTGTAAAGGCGGTGTAGGTCACGAATTCGGTGTGGCTTTCCCATTTCAGTTCGGCCCGCCCGATCGAGCCCTGGAAATGCGTGGCACCGGGCTGCGGATGCACGCAGCCATACCGGTCCAGCAGATCATGCAGATGCGCAAGGTCTCGCGATCGGTCCCGGTTCTGCGCCTGCACCGGTTCCTTGATCGCCACATACAGCGCCATCGACGGCACCTCGAGCGACGGGAAGGGTCGCGCGTGGAGTTCGTTGACGGTGGCATAGCGAAGCGGGTGGTCAGGCAGGGGCGGCATTGGCAGACCTTGGGTTGTCACGCCTGTGGTTTATGCCGACGGTCCGCCCAGTTCCAGCACTTCCGAAGGCGACAGGCAACGTCCGTGCGCTTTGTGGCCCCCGATCCGCGAGTTGCGCGAAAACCGGGCAGCAGATCCGGTCTTGCCGGCAATTGGGGGGCGGTCCGAAGGCCACCCCCACCGAAAAGTCTTGCCGCCTATTCTTGATCGAAGGTGCACTTCCAGCTCTGGCGCTCGTGCAGATCGAACAGGCCTGAGATGTCAAAGCCGCACTTGTCACGGCGGCTTTCGATCCCGGAAACCAAAACTGTTCCCGCGCGTCGGCCACGCTTTCGGGGAGCCAAGGAACTCGTTCGCCCTCCGTCCTCTGCAAGCCGTCTTATCCACCGCCAAACCGTTGCCCTGCTGACACCGAGCCCCAGACCGCATCGCGTACTCCGCTTTCCAAGCTGCCCGTGCCAGCGAGATAGTCTCGAACAAGTTGACGCAGCACCGCCGCCCTGCGCGCGGCTTCTGCTCCATTTGCATCAAATTCGTCTCCGCCAAGCGCGAATAGCGTGAAGAGTTGGGCGCGCTTTTTGGCGAAACACCGGTAGCGGGTTTTCACATGGCCGAACTGGCACTTGATGACGCGGAACGGATGCTCGACGCGTGCCCTGACCATCGCGATGATATGGTTGGCCCGTTCGTCGAGGGGGTGCAGCTTGCCGCCTTTCGGGGCCTTTCGCATCACACCCCAGACCTTGCCCGGCTCATTGAACGCAGCATCGCGCTCGGCGCTGACATAGCCCTTGTCGGCCCAGACTGCGGTCTCCTCGCCGTGCAGCAGTGCGTCTCAGACCTGGCTGTCGTGCAGCCTGGCGGTCGAGGTATCGAGGCTGTAGGCCACCCCGCTGTCGGCATCAACCCCGAAGTGCGCCTTCATCCCGAAATACCAGTCGTTGCCCTTCTTCGTAGACGACATCTCGGGGTCGCGCGCGCCCGCCTTGGTCCTCGTCGACGACGGCGCATCGATGATCGTCGCGTCGACGAATGTGCCAGGCCGCAGCGTGATGCCCTTGTCGGCGAGGTGCACGTTCACATCGGCGAAGATCGCTTCCGTCAGGCCGTGCCGCTCCAGCAGGTGGCGGAAGTTGAGACTTTTCGTCTCGTCCGGGATACGGTCGTTGCCGGGTTCGATCCCGGCAAAGCGGCGCATCGCCTCGCTGTCATACAGCGTCTCTTCCGGCATCGGGTCGCTCAGCGCATACTAGTGCTGCAGGAAGTACACCCGCAGCATCGTCTCTCGCGGCATCGGCGGACGGCCGACATTCGGCCCCAGCGTCGGATAATGCGGCGCGATCAGCGCCAGGAGACCCCCCCACGGCACAACCGCATCCATCTCAGCCAGGAACAGCTCGCGGCGTGTCACCTTCTTCTTGCTTGCATCGCGCAAACCGGGAAAGACGGGCTGTTTCGGCATCGGCTGGGGCTCCTTGCGCGGGTGCCCAACACTACCAGATCACGCTGGCAGTGGCAGGTTTTTCAGACGTTCCTTAACATCAGATCCGTCCGCCAATAGTGTCTACAAGAACCTGCTCTCGCTCCCCGCTATGTTATTCGGTCGACAACTGGCGTATTGCTCCCGCCATGTCTTCGACATGATAGCTCTCGACAATCTTGCCCTCCGACACTCGGTGGATATCGATTGTCATGATGGTGAAACTCTTTCCAGTCGGGGTGACCCCAAGGAACTCTGCGACAGGCGTGCCCGTCATGCGCGAGCGGACTATGTACTGGTCGCCGTCCTGAAGGACCTCGACGATCTCCAGCTTCAGGTCGGGAACGATGTTCCCCATGCCCGACAACATCTGGACCAAGCTATCCGGTGTAGCGGCGAAATCCGAATAATCCCCATAACTTTTCCAGTCAGCGGCGAGAACTTCGGCCGCAACGGCGCCGAGTTCAGTGGAAGTTGGCTGACTGAAAAGATCGGTGTAAAACCGTTCGACCGTTTTACGGTCATCGGCAAAACTGGGCATCGCCATGGCCGAAGTGATGAGGGCTGCAACCCCGATTGCGATCAACTTGTTCATTTTCTCTCTCCGCGTTTGTGTTTGCCGATGCCCCCGACAGGGAACCAGTCATTAAGCAGTTCAGCCCGGAGCAACCCCACCAAGTAAGCGGCGTCACGATGCTTTACGAATCTCGGCGATGCTTACGCCCCGCCGGTCTTCGTCGGATCAAGCGCGGTTTGTCACTGCGTAGCGGCGAGCGTAGCTGGGTCCATCCGCGTTTCGTGCCGCTCGACCTGCCAGCCGTCCGGGCCACGGGCAAAGGTATCGGTGATGACGGCGGTTCCGGCGAGGGTCAGGCCCGCCAGACGTTCGAAGACGATCAGGTAATAGACGGCCGTGGCTGTGTCCCCCTGCCCGTGGATCACGAGGTTGGTGGCCGTGTGGCGCTTGCCGGTGATAAAGGGTGCAGATTGGTTCAAAGATTCGACGATGGCTGCACGGCCTTCCACCGGGGGCCCAAAGCCTGAGTCGATTATGCCACTCGGCGTGTAAAAGCTGGCATAAAGAGGATAGTCGGCCAAATCGACGGAGTGGTTCATTCGTGCGATGATTGATGCGATCTCCGCTTCATCTTCAACCGACAGAGACGAAACCACCGTGACATAGGCTGCCTCCTCGGTAGATTGCGCGATAGCAGCGGCATCACCTGCGAACGACAGAGCCAGCGCGGCAAGAAAGTGAGTGACGTGTTTCATTTTTGGACGTCCTTTGCGTTAGATTGAAAAATCGAAGATTCTTCGAGGCGTAATGCGAGCAGCTGGCTCGCCAAAGGTGGCGCGCCATGATGAAAGGCTTGCGATGGCGCTTTCTTGATAGCGTCGTCGCGTGTCTCGCGGCCATGCAGGCACAAATGGTCGGTCCACACGGGGGACGGGACTACTCCGTGATACCTGCCTTTGGTTGCCGCATCCTCGAACACCCGCCAGCCGTAGCTCTCATCACGCATCTGCCGCAACGCGAGGTCGTGCAGCGAGGCCAGAAATACTTCGCGGTTAAGCGGTCGAATAGTAGAGGCAATCTCGAATAGCGCCGGGCCACGATCGGGATTGTCCGGCCCCGCTTTGGCTGGTTCGCCCCTATGGACCGACAGAGACAGGTCAGTCATCGGCCAAGTCGACGCGGTATCCCGTACTCGGGCGCCCACATTCGACACGAGCGTGTCTGCACAGATCACGGATAAGGTGCAGCGGTGCAGCGATGCCCAACGGCTAGGTTGTAGAGCCCCCATCACGCCCCCCGCGCCGACAGAACGGCGACCAACAACAGCCCGCCGCACAGCGCCACATGTTCCCAAAACGGCATCACTTGTGCGGGATCTCCAAGCCACCAGCGATGCGCCAATAGGGTCGCGGCGGCGGTGAAGGCGGCGAGCACCCCAGCCCCAACCCAGTCGAGGCCCGGCACGAACAACAAGGCCGACCCCGTCAGCTGAACCACTACAACCGCCATCGCAGTCACGCGGGCGGGATGCAGACCCATCCTCGCCATCTCGGCTGCTGCCCCGGCAGGATCGCGCAGTTTGGCGACGGCACTGATTATGAAAGGCGCAGCAAGGGCGATCATCGCAATCCAGCGGACTGCCTCGTTGCCAAGGATTGCCGGCGCCGTCAAAGCCCTACCCCCGGCGCACCGCAGGTCGTGACGGGTGAACAGTCCGGCAGCGCGGCCAGAGGAGCAGGCGAGACGGCGGCAAAGGAAACGTTTGCATGCACGGTTTGCCCGCCCACCAGCGTCAGGGCGGCGGTCAGCAGGGTCTTTCCGAGGTTGGCAGTGGCAGTGGGCATGAGGTCAGCGCCTTATGGGTCGGACGTCAGGTTGCGGGGGCGGAACCACCCGCCAGCGCGCGATAAACGGCAATCAGACTGCGGGCTTGCGCCGCGCGCGACACTGCCACTGCGTCGGCACGGTCCAGGCTGGTGCGTTCGGCATCGAGCACCGTCAGGAAGTCCGCGCTCCCCGCCTCGAATTGCACGCGCACCAGATCGGCCGCCTCGCGCGCCGAGATCTCGGCCTGCTGCAAGAGCGCGAGCCTGCGGCCCTCGTTGGCGTAGGACGACAGGGCGGTGTCGGTCTCTTCCAGCGCCGTAACCACGGCCTTCTGATATGTCGCAAGCTGTCCTGCCGCCTGTGCCTCGGCCCGGGTTATCCGCGCGTAGACCTCGCCGCGATTCAGATTCCACGACAGTGCAGGGCCAAGCGAGAAGGATTGCGCAGCCCTAATGTCCAGATCTGTAGCCTCGCTGGCCGAGGCGCCGAGCGAGGCGCCGAAGGTCACCGTCGGGAACAGATCCGCCGTGCTGACACCAATGCGCGCTGTTGCAGCCGCCAGGTCACGCTCGGCATTTTGGATGTCGGGACGGCGGCGGATCAAGCTCGCAGGGTCACCGACCGCCACAAAGCGCGGCATGGAAGGAATACCCTTTCCCTGACCAAGGCGATCATCCAGAGCGCCGGGGGCCAGCGCCAAAAGCGTCGTCAACCGGTTGCGCGCCGCGCGTTCGGCCGCTGCAAAGGCGGGAAGGTTCGCTTCGGTGGTCAGCTCCAGCGTGCGTGCGCTGATCACATCGGCCTGCGTGCCGCGCCCGGCTTCGGCCAGTGTGCCCACGATTCGGCTGCCCTCGCGCAACCGCTCGAGGTTGCGGCGCGCCACCGCCGACCGCGTCTGCGCCTCGCGCAGGTCCACATAGGCCAACGCTACATCCGCCGCGACGATCCGGGCAACATCGGCGCGCAGGGCCTCGGCCGCCTCGGCATCCGCGCTGGCGGCGGCAATGCGGCGTTCGATACGACCGAACAGATCGATCTCCCAACTCGCGCCTAGCGCAACCGAGACGGGCGACACGACGGGCGCGCGGATGGTCTGCCCCTGCGCCGCGTTCGACAAGCGCGCCCGCGCAGCCGACGCATCGACGTTGGCGTCGGGAAGCCGGTCTCCGGCCGTTTCCGCCAGCAGCGCCCGCGCCGCCCGCACATTCGCCACAGCAACCGCGACGTCCTGGTTGCGGGCCAACGCCTCGGTCACCAGACCCGCCAGAATAGGGTCTTCAAGATCCGCCCACCAATCCGCCGCCGGGGTCGCCGCCTGAAACCCGATGGCTGACGGTAGCTGCGAGGGCAACGCAAGGCCGGAAGAAGGCAGCTCATAGTCCGGCCCGACCGGCGTGCAAGCCGCAAGGCTCAGACCGAAAAGAACGGCGCGCTTCATCCGTGGTCCTCCGTTTCAGCCGACTTGTCGCGCCCGAACCAGTCCGACACGCCTTGTGCCAGCACATAGAACAGCGGCGTGAAGATCAGCCCAAAGAACGTGACCCCCAGCATCCCCGAAAACACCGCTGTCCCAAGCGCCTGCCGCAACTCGGCTCCCGGGCCGCTCGCGATGACCAGTGGCACCACGCCCAGGATAAAGGCGAGAGAGGTCATCAGGATGGGACGCAACCGCAGCCGCGCCGCCTCGATCGCCGCTTCGGCGCGCGACTTGCCTTCCGAATGCGCCTGCCGAGCGAACTCGACGATCAGGATGGCGTTCTTCGATGCAAGACCGATCAGCACGATCAACCCCACCTGAGTCAGGATGTTGTTGTCCAACCCCCGCAACCCCACGCCCAACAGCGCCGCCAGAAGGCACATCGGCACGATCAGGATCACGGCGAACGGCAGAACCCAGCTTTCGTAAAGCGCTGCCAGCACCAGAAACACGAACAGAACCGACAATCCGAACACAAGTGCTGCGGTGTTGCCTGCCGCGCGCTGCTGATAGCTCAGATCCGTCCATTCGTATGAAAACCCGTCGGCCAGCACCTCGTCCGCAACCGCTTCGACCGCGTCGAGGGCCGCCGTTGAGGACACCCCGGGGGCCGCGTCTCCCTGGATCTCGGCGGAGGCATAGAGGTTATAACGCGGAACGCGGGACGGACCGGAGGTGTAGGTAACGTCCGCCACCGCGCCAAGTTGCACCATAGACCCGTTCACCGAGGGCGCGCGGTAGGTCTCGATGTCGGAAGGCTCGTCCCGGAACGCGGCATCCGCCTGCGCCGTCACCCGGTAAGTGCGCCCGAGGATGTTGAAATCATTGACGTAGGCCGACCCCAGATAGACCTCCAGCGTCTGATTGATGGCTTGCGGTGTGACCCCAAGCATCTCGGCCTTGGTCAGGTCGATGTCGGCAAACACCCGGGGTGTGTTGGTGTTGTAAAGCGAGAATGCAAAGGTCAGCGCCGGGTTCTGGTTCAGCGCGCCGAGGAAGGCGTTCATCTGCTCTTCAAGCGCGCGCAAGCCGCGGCCCTGCCGGTCTTGCAGATAGAGCTTCCAGCCGGTTGCATTGCCCAGACCGTCCACTGGCGGCGGTTGGAGCAGGAAGACGTTGCCTTCGGACACCTGCCCCACCTGTGGCCACATCTCGCCGATGACTTGACCAACGCTGTGGGATCGCTCTTCGAACGGCTTAAGCGTCACAAAGA
>Ga0163144_10015438_pt1 | contig 15754 bp, 17 predicted proteins | sample OliLak19BULKMAT1_FD_123175 | JGI IMG/M metagenome (GOLD analysis project Ga0163144, IMG submission 123175) | Freshwater microbial mat bacterial communities from Lake Vanda, McMurdo Dry Valleys, Antarctica - Oligotrophic Lake LV.19.BULKMAT1 | ecosystem: Environmental > Aquatic > Freshwater >...
GAAGTGGACTTGCGGGCGATCGGCGGATCCGCGCTCACGGACGATGCCATCGACGTTCCGACCGATGGTGTGCACGCCGGCGTGATTCCCTCGACCTACGTCCCCGCGCGCAATACCATCCTTCTCTCCCTGGCGCTCGGATACGCTGAAGTCATCGACGCGCGCGACATATTCTATGGCGCGAACGCGGTCGACTACTCTGGCTATCCCGATTGTCGTCCCGAGTTCGTAGCGGCGTTCGAGGCCCTCGCCAACCTGGCGACGAAGGCCGGCGTCGAAGGCCGACCCATGGCGGTGCACGCGCCGATCATCCGAATGACCAAAGCCCAGATCATCCGTCGCGGGGCGGAACTCGGAGTGGATTTCTCCGTTACGGTGTCGTGCTACCAGGCCACCGGCGACGGTCGAGCATGCGGGGTTTGCGATTCGTGTCGCATCCGCCGCGAAGGCTTCGAGTCGGCGGGGGTCCCCGACGTAACGCGCTACGCTCGCGGCGAAACACCGGGAAGGAAATGAATCGGAGAGCGGAGAATCGCGATAAAACAGGCCCTTGAGCGCATCCCTCGCCAGTCTCGTCGTTGACACTCGAAGAGCCCGGCCGCTAGAATGCCCGCTCTTTTTTTCCGGGTGGTTAGCTCAGCCGGTAGAGCAGCGGACTTTTAATCCGTTGGTCGCGAGTTCGAATCTCGCACCACCTACCATCCGCCTCGCGCGATCATTTCCGGTTCGCGTATCGCAGTATTTCGGGCCGTTAGCTCAGCTGGTAGAGCAGTGGACTCTTAATCCATTGGTCGTAGGTTCAAATCCTACACGGCCTACCAACCAAAGCTCCCTGGATTGCTCCGGGGTTCGAAAGCCATCCCTCGCGCTGCGCCGCGATGGCGCACACGGGAGCTAAGATGCGCCTCGCCACGGTGGACCAGGATGGAATCGAGCAGTGTGCGGTGATCACGGCGCACGGCGCAACGCTGGTCGCCGATATCAATGCCCGGCTCGGCAAGGCGTGGGCGACGGATCTGCCGCTGCTCCTGCAGCGGGGCCTAAGCCACGCGCTCGAAGCCGACGCGTTCGCGGCTTCGAGCCATCGCGATCCTAAATCGCTGCGATTCGCACCGCCATACCGGCATCCGCGCAAAATCTGGGGCATCGGGCTCAACTACCGTGACCACGCCGCCGACCTGAACGCGGTCTACCCCGACGAGCCCGCGTCGTTCATGAAGGGCGATCAGACCATTATCGGGCCCGGCGATACCATCGAGCTGCCACCGGAATCGCAACGCGTCACGGCCGAATCCGAACTGGGGGTGATCATCGGACGCACCTGCCGCAGAGTCAACGAAGCCGATGCGCTCGACTTCGTGGCCGGCTACTGCCTGATCATCGACGTGACGGCCGAAGACATCCTGCAGAAGAATCCGCGGTATCTAACGCGCTCGAAGAATTTCGACACGTTCTTCTCGTTCGGCCCCGAGTTGATCACGCGCGACGAAGTCTCGGACGTACTTGCGCTCAATGTGGGAACCTGGAAAAACGGCAAACTGCATCGGGAGAATGTGGTGGCGAGGATGCAGTTCCAACCCGCCTACCTCGTGTCGTTTCATTCGCAGGTCATGACGCTCTATCCTGGCGATATCATTTCGACCGGAACGCCCGGTGCGGTCCTGATCGAGGACGGCGATGTCGCGGAGTGCCGCATCGAAGGGCTCGGCAGGCTCGCGAATCCGGTGCGCCGCGGATGACGTCGCGCCGCAGCGACGCGATCCCGTCTGGAACCGCTTAAATGCTTGATTCGCGCCATGATGAGTCTGTCGCCACGACGCGACGAACGCACTAGATGGACCCGGTGACGAATGAGCTGGAAGCCGAAGAAGAGACCGAGTGCCAGACCGGCATATACGAGAACATCGCCGCGGGCGCCGTTCATCGAACTGGCGTCAAGCCAGCGCTTGAAGCCATAGCCTCCGGCGAGGATCGCCACGACCATCAGGGCCGCATAGCCAGGATGCATGTGCCAGAAGGTGTCGAGCCACCGGCCGACCAAGCCGCCCGGCTTCAGCGCCTTGTAGATCAACCCGACAACGCCCAGCAAGAGCAGCACGAAGATCGCAACTTGCAACGCAGTTCCGCCGAGTTCCGAAAGCAACTGGGAGCGGGAGGCCGGTTTGTTCTGCGATATCGGCTTGAACATTCTGCCTCCTGAAAAAAGATCCGCCCGGGCCCTGGCGAGGCGCGGGCGGCGAAGTCCCACTTGACTAACGACGGCACCCGGTCGGGGGGACGCAGGCACCGCCACACGGTGCGTATCAATCGGCATGCCAGCGCGAAAAACAACTGGTGAAACAGTTGAGTGGGCAAGTCGATCGGGCACGGGGCCGATTCGCGGCTTGGTCGGACCGGTCAATTCGTCACTGCTGAACGACGCGTCGGGTTCGGCGTGATAGCCGGATCTACGGGGTATCGCAACTCACGAAGTTGCACACCGTATCGCATGCCGGATTGCGGCCGCATTCGAAGACCGCGAGCTTGGCCGTGCCGTCGGTGCTGGTACCGCACTGCTCCGAGGCTGCCATCAGCGTCGCGCGGGGCCGCCATTCGCATTGATGGCACATCCCGGCGCCGAAGGTATCGAGCCGTTCGCTGCGCGCCGACGGGAGCTTGCTGATGCCCCCGGCTGCGGGATCGTCTTCCGACTGGGCGAGCGCCGGCGCGCAGGCGAGCACCAACGCGCAGCAAAGCAAGAAGCGGGACAGAGCGACCATGGCGAAGTTCCTGAATGTCACGACGATATGCTGCGCCAAGTTCGGGCTGCCTGGTTGATCTGCGTCAGCTCTTGACGCGCCCGATCCGCCTCCGTTTCCGGCGCGTATTCACGAAATAGCCCGCGCCGAGGACCCCGCCGAGAATGATCACGTAGATCGCGTAGCTGACCCAGGGATAGGCTTCGAGCAACGATTGCAGCTTCGGTTCGTGGATGATCATCGCGGCGGAGGTCCATGCGAGCACGCCGGCACCGACATAAATGATTGCCGGGAATCGGTCGACCCATTTGAGGATCAGTGTGCTGCCCCAGACCATGATCGGGATGCTGATCGCCAAGCCCAGCACGACCAGCAGAAAGCTGCCCTTTGCTGCCCCGGCCACGCCGAGAACGTTGTCGAGCCCCATGACCGCATCGGCCACGACAATCGTTCTGAGCGCGCTCCAGAACGACGGGTCCTCACGGGTCCCGCCCAGGCTCGCGCTGATCTCGTGGTCCTCGTCGTGGCTGTCGGCCGCGAGCAGCTTGTAGGCGATCCAGATCAGCAACACCCCGCCGACGAAGCGCAGTCCCGGAACCGAGAGCAGCCAGACGACGACCAGCGTCATGACGATGCGCACGCCGATGGCCCCGAGCGTACCCCAGACGATCGCTTTCTTCTGCAGTGCTTTCGGAAGCGTACGTGCCGCGAGCGCGATCACGATTGCGTTGTCGCCCGCGAGCACGAGGTCGATGATGACGATCGCGACGAGCGCGGAGAGGAACGCGTAGGAGAAGAATTCCATGCGGTAACCGTTGACCCTTACGTCAGTGGCGGAGTGCCCCGAAGTTGGTGGTAGCTCAGCCCTTCAGACGCGTGATGCGGATCACCTGGGGGATGCGCCGAAGGCCGCGCATGATCTGGGCGAGGTGCAGACGGTTGTGGACCTGAAGCGTGAAGTGCACGTTGGAGTAGGCGCTCGAGTCGCCCGGCTCGAGGCTCACGTTGTCGATGTTGGCGTCGGACTCGGCGATCTCGGCGGCGAGCTTCGCGAGCACGCCGCGCTCGTTGGAGACGACGAGGCGGATGTTCACCGCGAACAACTTGCGGGCGTCCGGCGCCCATTCCACGTCGAGCCATTTGTCGGGATCGCCGCGCATCTTGCGCGCGACCGGGCAGTCATGGGTGTGGACGATCAATCCCTGACCCTTCTTCACGTAGCCGATGATCGGATCGCCGGGAATCGGGTGGCAGCATTTCGCGAACTGCAGCGCCATACCCTCGGAACCGCGAATCACCACCGTTCCCGGAAGGCGATTCGATTCGCCCTCCGGTTCGCCGATCATGAGCAGCCGGCGCGCGACGACGATGGCGAGCTGCTTGCCCAGGCCGATGTCGGCGAGGATCTCCTGCCGCGTGCGCTCGCCCTGGTCCTTCAGCAGCTTCTCCCAGCTGCTGTCGTCGACCTTCTGCGCCTTCGGCGACAGGGCTGCGACCGCCTGATTCAGCAGCCGTTCGCCCAGCTGCGCCGATTCCTCGTATTGCATGGTCTTGAGGAAGTGGCGGATATGCGAGCGCGCCTTGCCCGTCACCACGTAGTTGAGCCAGGCGGGATTGGGCTTGGCGTGGGCGGCGGTGATGATCTCGACACGATCGCCGTTGCGAAGCTCACTGCGTAGAGGGACGAGTTCGTGGTTTACCTTCGCCGCCACGCAGCGGTTGCCGATGTCGGTGTGCACGGCATAGGCGAAGTCGACGCAAGTCGCACCGTGCGGCAGCGACAGGATCTTGCCCTTCGGCGTGAAGACGTACACCTCGTCGGGGAACAGATCCACCTTGAGATGCTCGAGAAACTCGATCGAGGAGCCGCTCTGCGTCTGCATCTCGAGCAGGCTCTGCAACCACTGGTGAGTTTTCTTCTGCAGCTCGTTCAATTCCGCATCGCTCTGCTTGTAGAGCCAGTGCGAGGCGACGCCGGCCTCGGCGATCTTGTGCATCTCCTGGGTGCGGATCTGCACCTCGAGCGGAGTACCGAACGGCCCGAACAGCGTCGTGTGCAACGACTGATAGCCGTTCGCCTTCGGGATCGCGATGTAGTCCTTGAACTTGCCCGGGATCGGCTTGTAGAGCCCGTGCAGCGCGCCGAGCGCGAGATAGCACCACGGTACGTCGCTCACGATGATGCGAAAGCCGTAGATGTCGAACACCTGGGAGAAGGTCAGGTGTTTGTCCTGCATCTTGTGATAGATGCTGTAGAGATTCTTCTCCCGGCCGGTGACGACGGCTTCGATCTTCGCATCGGCCAGCTTGGCCCGGATCGCATCCTGGATCTTGTCTACCACTTCGCGCCGGTTGCCGCGCGCCGAGAACAGCGCCTTGTGCAGCACGCGGTAGCGGTTCGGGTACAGGTGCTTGAACGACAGCTCCTGCAATTCCTCGAACAGTCGGTTCAATCCGAGGCGATTCGCGATCGGCGCGTAGATGTCCAGCGTCTCGCGCGCAATGCGCACCCGCTTCTTCGGGTTCATCGCATCCAGCGTGCGCATATTGTGCAGGCGGTCGGCGAGCTTGATCAGGATGACGCGCACGTCGCGTGTCATCGCGAGAACCATCTTGCGAAAATTCTCGGCTTGCGCCTGCTCGTGGCTCTGGAACTCGATTCGGTCGAGCTTCGAGACGCCATCCACGAGTTCCGCCACCATCTTGCCGAACTTCTCCGCGAGTTCGGCCTTGGTGACGTTCGTGTCCTCCATCACGTCGTGCAGCAACGCTGCCGACAGCGCTTGCGAATCCAGGTGCCACTCGGTGAGGATCTGTGCCACTGCCACGGGGTGCGAGACGTAAGGCTCCCCGGTCATGCGGAACTGGCCCTCGTGAGCCAGGGCGCTGAAATCGTAGGCCGACTGCAGTTGCGAAACATCCTCCGGCTTGAGATAGCCGGAAACGTCGCGGAAGAAGCTGTCGGCGGGTGTCATTCGGCGCGGCGTCGCGAGAGTCCGATGGATATGGTCGCGCCGGGAGGCGGGCGCCTCTGCGCCCGGTAAGCGCTCAGGTCTTGGTGCGGTAGAGGATATCGATGCTGATAAGGCCCAGGGCCATCTCGCGCAACGCTATCACGGTGGGCTTGTCCTTGTTCGCTTCGACCAGGGGCGTGGCACCGTTGGCGATCTCTCGAGCGCGATAAGTCGCGGCAAGCGTGAGGTCGAATCGGTTCGGGATGTGTCTCATTGCGTCGTCGACGGTGATGCGAGCCATGGCTGTTCCTCTACTTCATGCGGTTGATGATTTCGCTGTGACGCCTGAGTTGAACCCCGGTGCGCAGCCGTTCGGCGCGGACGATTGCCTGAATATCTCCAGCCGCCTGTTCGAAGTCCTTGTTAATAATAACATAATCGAATTCGCTGAGATGGCTGATTTCGTTTCTTGCCGCTTGGAGCCGCCGTTCGATGACTTCGGGTGTGTCGGTGCCTCGCCGCGATAGCCGCTGGGCCAGCACTTCCACCGAAGGCGGCAGGATGAAGATGCTCACCGCCTCCGGGACCAGCTTTCGTACCTGCCGCGCCCCCTGCCAGTCGATCTCGAGCAGGATATCCTTGCCGTCGCGCATCTCGTTTTCGATCCACGATCGCGAGGTACCGTACAGATTGCCGTGGACCTCCGCGCTCTCGAGGAACTCGCCCCGCGACCGCATCTCATCGAACACGGCTGGCGACACGAAGCGATAGTCGCGTCCGTTTGTTTCGCCGGGCCGTGCAGCGCGCGTCGTGTAGGAAACGGACAGATGAATTTCGGGATCGTGCGTCAGCAGCCGGTGCACAAGACTCGTCTTGCCGGCCCCGGAGGGGGCGGCGACGATGAATAGCTTGCCGCTCATTCGATGTTCTGCACCTGCTCGCGCATCTGCTCGATCAGCACCTTGAGTTCCATGGAGGTCTGCGAGACCTCCACATCGACCGACTTGGAACCCAGGGTGTTGGCCTCGCGATTGAGTTCCTGCATCACGAAATCGAGCCGCTTGCCGACGTTGCCGCCCTTTGCGAGGATGCGCCGCACTTCGAAGAGGTGGGCGTTGAGGCGCGTGAGCTCCTCGTCCACGTCGATGCGCGTCGCGAACAACGCCACCTCCTGGCGGATGCGTTCCTCGTCGAGGCTCGCTAACACTTCCTTCAATCGCTGCGTGAGCTTGTCCTGGTGTGCCGCGACGAGCTGCGGAATCCTCGGCGCGATGTTGCGCGCCAATATCTCCATGGTCGAGACGCGCTCCAGCAGCATCGTCTGCAGCTTCTCGCCTTCGCGCCCGCGCGTGGCGGTGAAATCGTCCATGCCCACCGACAGCATGGACATGCAGGCCTCGCGCAGTTCTTCCAGCGGCAGCGTTTCCGCGCCGAACATGCCGGGCCAGCGCAGCACATCGTTGACGCCCAGATCCGCGGCCTGCGGCATCCGCGCCTTCACGTGCCCATTGAGTTCGGTGAGCTTCGCGAGCAACGACTCGTTGATTTCGAGCAAAGCGGGTGCCGCCGGCGCGCGCGTGAGTCCGACGCGACACTCGAGCTTGCCTCGAGTCAGCCTGGCGCCGAGCGCTTCTCGCATGGCCGGTTCGAACGGACGAATCTCCTCCGGCACCCGAAACTGCACGTCGAGATAGCGGTGATTGACCGAGCGCAATTCGAGGCTGACGGTGCCCAGCGGCAAGTCGCGGCTCACCGACGCGTAGCCGGTCATGCTGTAGATCATCGGTGGATGCGCTTTACAGGGAAAGGCGGCACGCCGAGAATGGCGCCCGCTCGGAAGATAGCACAAAGGCCTCGAGCGTCCGCCGATCTTCCGACGCTTCAGGGAACCCTCTTTCATGGCCAGTATCCGACCCAGTGCACGCCGCACCGACGAGCTCCGCCCGGTCGTCATCACGCGGCATTTCACTCGCCACGCCGAAGGTTCGGTGCTGGTCGCCTTCGGCGACACGAAGGTGCTCTGTACCGCGAGCATCGAGGAAAAGGTGCCGCCCTTTCTTAAGGGCCGGGGGCAGGGCTGGATCACCGCCGAGTACGGGATGCTGCCGCGTTCGACCCACAACCGCACGGACCGCGAAGCTGCGCGCGGAAAACAGAGCGGGCGCACGCAGGAGATCCAGCGCCTCATCGGCCGCAGCCTGCGCAGCGTGGTCGCGATGGACGCCATTGGCGAGCGCACCATTCAGATCGACTGCGACGTGCTTCAGGCCGATGGCGGCACCCGCACGGCGGGCATCACCGGCGCGTTCGTGGCCTTGTACGACGCGCTCTCGCTCCTCGAGTCTCGCGGCATGCTCGAAACGCTGCCCGTCAAGGAGTTCGTCGCGGCGATCTCGGTTGGCATGTATGAGGGTGCGCCGGTGCTGGACCTCGACTATGCCGAGGACTCGAACTGCGACACCGACATGAATGTCGTGATGACCGGGAACGGCGGCCTGGTGGAAGTGCAGGGGACAGCCGAAGGCGCGCCGTTCACTCGCGCCCAGATGTCGTCGCTGCTCGATCTCGCCGAACAAGGAATCGGCGAACTGATCGCCGCCCAGAAGCGGGCGCTGGGCCTCGCTTGAACAAGCTGGTCGTCGCGAGCGGCAATCCCGGCAAGCTCCGCGAGCTTGCGGGCCTGCTCGAGCCGCTGGGCATCGAGATCCTGCCCCAGGACCTGCTGGGCATCTGCGAAGCCGAAGAACCGCACGACACCTTCGTCGAGAATGCGCTGGCGAAGGCCCGTCATGCGGCTCGGGCTTCCGGCCTGCCCGCGCTCGCCGACGATTCGGGCATCTGCGTGCACGCGCTCGGAGGCGCCCCAGGCATTCAGTCCGCGCGTTACGCCGGGGCGCCCAGGAGTGACGCGCGCAACAACGAGAAGCTGCTCGCGGCGCTCGTGGGCGTGACCGATCGGCGCGCGCACTTCTGTTGCGTCATCGTTCTCATGCGCCACGGCGCGGACCCTCAACCGCTCATCGCCGAGGGCGAATGGCACGGCGAGATCCTGCGCGTACCCCGTGGCAGTGGGGGCTTCGGCTATGACCCCCTGTTTCATGTGCCCGAGCTGGGACTGACCGGCGCGGAATTGCCGCTCGATCGCAAGAACGGCGTCAGCCATCGCGGTCTGGCGCTGGCGCGATTGCTGGAGCGGATGCACCGAACCAGGCACGCTCTCGACGATCCGTCTTCGCTGGCGCGATCGCCATGACCGAACAGCACCGCGACCTGACCCGCACCACGCTCGCGGTGCTGTTCACCGGCATGCTGATCCTCGGCGCGTTCTTGATCGTGCGACCGTTTCTGTCTTCGATGGTCTGGGCCACCATGATCGTGGTAGCCACCTGGCCCATCATGCTCGGCCTGGAGCACAGGCTGGGCGGCCGCCGCTGGCTCGCCGTATCGTTGATGACGTTCGCGTTGGTTCTGTTGTTCGTGCTGCCGCTGATGATGGCGGTAAGCACGATCATCGAACACGGCGACACCATCGTCGCCTGGGCCAAATCGCTGTCGAAGGCGACGCTGCCGGAGTTGCCGAACTGGGTCCCGCGGCTGCCGGCCGTCGGTCCGCGGATCGTGTCGATGTGGGAGGAACTGGGCAGGGGCGGCGGGCAGGGTATGGTCGCGCGCCTCGCACCGCAGGTTGGCAGCGTATTCGGCTGGCTGGCATCGCAGGCAGGCAGCCTCGGCATGCTGCTGGTGCAGGCACTGCTCACGTTGCTGATCTGCGCGATCCTGTACGCCAACGGCGAGGCTGCTGTCACCGGAATATTGCACTTTGCGCGCCGGCTGGGCGGCGAGCGCGGCGATCGGGCACTGGAAGTCGCGAGCCGTGCCATTCGCGGCGTCGCGCTCGGCGTGGTGGTGACGGCGATCCTGCAGGCACTTCTGGCAGGTCTCGGGCTGGTCGCGGCCGAGGTTCCGCTCGCGGGCTTGTTGACCGTGGTCACTTTCGTCCTCGCAGTTGCCCAGATCGGCGCCCTGCCGATACTGTTGCCGTCGATCCTGTGGCTCTACTGGCGGGACGAGACAACCTGGGCCATCGTGCTCGCGGTGTGGAGTGTCATCGTCGTCAATGTCGACAACGTGGTCCGCCCGATCCTGATCCAGCGCGGCGCCAAGCTTCCGCTCATATTGATCTTCGTCGGCGTGATCGGCGGTCTGATAGCGTTCGGGATGGTCGGCATCTTCGTCGGACCCGTCGTGCTGGCCGTGACCTACGAATTGCTTGCGGCGTGGGTGAATCAGAACTCGCCTGCGCCGGTCTCCTCCGAATCCGCCGGGCCCGGCTTCGTGCCGCATGACGCTCGGTCGGGCTCCCCGCTGCCGGCGGAATTGCGCGATTTCTAGTCATCACCACGGCCCGCGATAGGAGCTGCGCCGCGATGTCAACCTTGGACATCCTTCTAGCAGGCGGTTCGGTCTGGGATGGCAGTGGCCGTCCCGCGTTTCCGGCCGACGTACTGGTGCGTGGCAATCGCATCCAACGCGTCGATCCGACCCGCTCGGTGAAAGGCGAGGCCCTCGACCGGATCGATGTGACCGGGCACACCATCATTCCCGGGCTGGTCGAAGGCCACGCGCACCTGCCCTTTGCGCACAAGGCGAGCGTCGCCGACACCGGCGATATCCCGCCGGAAGATCACACGCTGCTCACGCTGCACCATGCGCGCATCGTGCTCGAAGCAGGGTTCACTTCCTGCGTGAGCGGGGGATCCGCGAAACCCCGGCTCGACATCGCCGTGCGCGATTTCATCAATGCGGGGCACGCCCCGGGACCGCGGCTCCTCGCCGCCAGTCCGGAGCTGACCAACACCGGCAATCTCGGCGACGAACGCCGCCTGCACCTGTACCGCGAATCGATCGCCATGGTGGTCGGCGGCGCCGACGAGATGTTGCGGACCGTGCGGATGCTGATCCGCGAAGGTGTTAACACGATCAAGCTCAACGTGTCGGGCAACCAGACCATTCCCAACGCCCGGTCGCACGTGACCGTCATGCGCGAGGACGAACTCGCAATCGCCGTGGAAACCGCGCACGCGCACGGCGAACGGGTGGCCGCACATGTCCGCGCCGCGGCTTCCATCAAGATGGCTATCAGGCACGGCGTGGATATTCTCTATCACTGCGAATATGCGGACGAAGAATGTCTGGATCTCATGGAAGCGGCTCGCGACCAGATCTTCGTGGCGCCCGCCATCGGCCTGCTGTACGCCCTGATTCACGAAGCCGAACCGTGGGGTATCACCGAGCAGAAGGCGAGCGCGACCGGCGTGGTGGACCAGTTCGAGCACGCGCAGGTGGGTGTTCCCGGCGCTTCGCAAGCGCGGCGTGCAGGTACTCGTCGGCGGGGACTACGGGTTTCCCTGGACGCCGCACGGCACCAACGCACGCGATCTGGAGCATTTCGTCCGGTTCCTGGGGTATACGGATGCCGAAGCATTGGCGTGCGCGACGCGCATCGGCGCCAGCGCGATGCTGCTCGAGGGCGAGGCCGGGCTGGTCAAGGAGGGATTGCTTGCCGACGTCATCGTGGTTCAAGGCGAGCCCCAGAACGACGCCCGCCAGCTGCAATCGCCCCGCAATATCAAGCTCGTCATGAAGGACGGGCGCATCCACAAGAACCTGTTCGACCGACGGCACTGATCAAGGCCCCCGATGTTCCAGCAGCTCGCACTATCCCTGGAAGACGCCATGCGCGTCGCTGCCGCGGCTCGCGCCGAAGCCGAGAAGAACGGCTGGGCCGTGGTCATCGCGGTGGTGGATGACGGAGGTCACCTCATGTATCTCGAACGCATGGACGGCTGCCAGAAGGCATCCAGCCGGATCGCGGAAGCGAAGGGCCGCACCGCCATCCTGTTCAAGCGGCCAAGCAAGGCCATCGAGGATGTGGTGCTCGAGGGCCGCATCGTGATGATGGGCCTGCCCGGCGCCGTGCCGCTCGAGGGGGGTGTGCCCCTGATCACGGACGGCGCCTTCCTCGGCGCCATCGGTATCTCCGGCGTGCAGTCCTTTCAGGACGGCATCGTCGCCCGGGCGGGCGCGGCAGCGTTGTAGCTTACCGTCCCACGACGTCCCCGAACCGTACCCATTCCGTGCCGTCGAAGCGCATCAGCTGCAACTGGTCGATCGGGTCGTAATCCGCAGGACCGGTATTGACGCGAATGCCCGGCAGCAGGAGGCGGAGTTCCAGGTCACGCAGATTGCCCGCGTGACGCATCACGTTCTCGCGGGTGAGGTCATCTCCGCACAGCTTCAACACATGGACCAGGAGCTGGGCGTTGGTGTAGGCGTACACGTTGTAGATCTCGGCCGTGTCGCCCTCCGGGTAGTACCTCTGCATCCAGGTGCGCCATCCCTGGGTCGCCGGGTCGTTTCTCCATTGCGGATCGGTCGGATCCTTCACGAACGTGGAAGAGATGACGCCGATGGATTTGTCCGGGCCGGCGGGCTGCAACACCGCCCGCACGGAACTCGACGAATACACGATGAAGTGCAGCGGCTTCCAGCCGCTGTCGTGCACCTTGCGGATCGACTGGGAAGCGAACTTGGGCGAGGCGAAACTGAACAGCGTGTCTGCGCTCGAACTCTTCAGCGTCGCGATCTGCGAATCGACGGTCGGGTCCGTCGATTCGTAGGATGCCTCCGCGACGATCATCGAGGCGGCCCTGGGGCCGAGCTGGTCACGCAGCGCCTTCAGGTAGTCCTTGCCGAAGTCGTCGTTCTGGTAGAGCACGGCGATCCTGGCATCGGGCCGGCTGCGCAGCAGAAACTGCGCGTAGCCGCGCGTTCCCGTCGTCTGGCGACGCAGGAACGCCATCGTCCAGGGATAGTTCCTGGGGTCGCCCCACCTCATGCCGGTGGCGGCGATCAGCAACTGCGGCACGCCCTTCGCGTTCAGGTACTTCATGGTGGCCGTATTGGTCGGCGTCCCGAATGAACTGAACATCAACGGGACTTGTTCCGATTCCACCAGACGGCGGGTCTGCTCGATGGTGCGCGGCGGAGCGCAGCCGTCGTCCAGGGACAGCAGGCGGACCTTGTTGCCGTTGATGCCGCCGGCGGCATTGACGAAATCGAAGTACGCCGATTGCGCGCGCCGTATGGTGCCGAAGGCCGACAACGGCCCGCTGGAGGGCATGGTCTGCCCGATCCGTATCTCGGTGTCGGTCACGCCCGGCCCATAGTGCTTTTCGGCGTGTGCCGGCAGACAGCCCGGCGCGGCGAGAGAACCGACGAGCAACATGGACAGGATGCGCCCGGCGCCGGAGGCCTGCCGGATCGCGGAATCGATATCGTCGACGGGCATCGCTGTGCTCGCGGGCTCTCGGAAGGTTTGCCGGCAGCATACCCCGAGCGATCCCGGATCGCCGATGAAGCGCAATCCGAGGCGCCCCGCACGACTGCCCGGATCGCTCGACCCCTGTGCTACATTCGACCGCTGTGACAGACACCTCAGACAGTGGTGGCTCCGGGCGCTGGGTCGAGCTCGAGAACGCGGCTCGCGGCGCGATATTGCACCTGTCTGGGGAATGGCGGCTGGCGTCGCTGACGGCCATCCAGCATGCACTGCGGGCGGTGCCGAACTCGGATCCGGTGGTGAGCGTCGAGGGCGGAGCGCTCACCGCGCTCGACACCGCCGGTGCCCTGTCGTTGCTGCGACACCTCCGGTCGCTCGCGATCGACCCTGCGACGGTTGATTTCGCCGGTTTCGCCCCCGCCCATCGCCGGGTGATCGAGGTGGTCATGGACAACAGCCTGTCCGATGCCACGAGCGATCCCCGGGTCCATCGGCGCAACGCGATCGCTGCGCTCGGCGTCCAGACTGAATCCCTGGGGCGGTTGATGGCCGGTCATCTCAATTTTTTCGGTTACGTCGCCGCGGGCTTCGCGCGAATGATCATGCATCCGCGCAACCTTCGCCTGCATGAGCTTGCCGCCCAATTCAAGCAGGTCGGCATCAGTGCGATCCCGGTAGTCTCGCTAGTGACGTTTCTCATCGGCGTCGTGTTCGCGTACCTGCTCGGGCTCCAGGCCGAGCGCTACGGAGCGAGCATATTCGTCGTCGATGGCGTCGCCATAGGCATGGCACGCGAGTTCTCGCCGATTCTGGTGGCCGTGATCATCGCGGGGCGCTCCGGCGCCGCGTTCACCGCTCAGCTGGGTACGATGAAGCTCACCGAGGAGACCGATGCGATCCGCGCGCTGGGTTTGTCGCCGATGGATGTACTGGTGCTGCCCCGCGTGATCGCGCTGGTCGTGGCGTTGCCGCTGCTCGTGTTCGTGGGCGACGTCATGAGCAACCTCGGCGCTATGGCGATGGCAGTGGCGACCCTCGACCTCACGGCCTCGAGCTACATCGAACGCCTGTCCCTCGCGCTGACGACGCGGCATCTGGCCGTCGGCCTGTGGAAAGCTCCGGTGTTTGCGCTGTTTATTTCGGTCATCGGCATCCGCATGGGGATGAGCGTGAACCGCGATACGCGAGCCATAGGTATCAACACGACCTCGACGGTCGTGCAAGGCATCGTTTCGGTCATCCTGCTCGATGCGTTGTTCGCCGTGATCCTCCAGGAACTGGACATCTGAGATGGCCGCTGCGGATTCCATCATCGAGGTGGAAAACGTCGTGACGCGTTTCGGAGCGCAGACGGTCCACGATGGCGTGTCATTCTCGATCCGCCGGGGCGAGCTCGTGGGCTTGATCGGCAGCAGCGGGACCGGCAAGTCCGTCCTGCTGCGGGAGATGATCGGGCTCTCGCGCCCCACCGGCGGCGCGATTCGCGTATTCGGCACCGACGTATGGGCAGCGCCTGCCGATGAACTGGCGGCGATGCGACGGCGCTTCGGAATGATGTTCCAGGACGGCGCGTTGTTCTCTTCGCTGGACGTCGCGCACAACGTCGCCGTGCCGCTGATGGAGCACACGGATCTCGCGCCGGATTTTCTCTGGCCCCTGGTGCGCCTGCGCATCGCGCTCGCGGGATTGCCGCCCGATGCCGGCGCGAAGATGCCAAGCGAACTCTCCGGCGGCATGCGCAAGCGTGCCGCGATCGCGCGCGCGCTCGCACTGGAACCCGAGGCTATCTTCCTCGACGAGCCGACGTCGGGGCTGGATCCGATCACCGCGCGCGCGTTCGACCGGCTTGTTCGCTTCCTCGTGGACGACCTCGGCATCACCATCGTCATCGTCACGCACGATCTCGACACGTTGCTCACCGTAGTGGACCGTGTCATCGTGCTGGCCAACGGCAAGGTCATCGGCGACGGACCGGTGAAGGAGGTGATGGTTCTCGACGATCCGTGGGTGCGTTCGTACTTCTCGGTCCGTACAATGGCGCAAGGTACCGGCGAGCGGGGTGACCATGGAACCTGAAGTCCGCTACACATGGATCGGGGCAACGCTGATCGCTCTGGTGCTGGCGCTGATCCTGGCCGTGGTCTGGCTGCGTCATGCAGGCACACAAGTCACTGACCAGGGCTACGAGATCGTGTTCGCGCGCCAGTCGCTGGAAGGTCTCCAGGTGGGCGGTAACGTCAGCATGCGCGGCATCCGCGTTGGCCAGGTGGTCAGCTATTCGCTCGCACGCGAACAGATCAACCGGGTGAACGTGCTGATTCGCGTCACCCGTGACACGCCGGTCGCGGTGAATACCGTCGCGGTCGTGTCGCGCAACATCCTTACGGGGCTGGCGCGGATCAGCCTGATCACCCCCGAGCCGCCGGGTGAACCACTGGTCGCCACTGCGAACGAGACCTACCCGGTGATCAGGGAAGGCACTTCCACCGACGAGAAGATCGAAGAGGTTGCCAACCGGCTCGCCGAAAGCGGCATCACCGCGCTCGAGCGGATCGGCAATTTCCTCGATGCCGACAACAAGCAGGCGTTCACCGATACGCTCGTGAGCGTCCGCAACGTCGCCTACGGCCTCGAGCGCCGGCTCGAGAAGTTGGATCAGACGCTCACCATCATCGACCGCAACGTCGGGACCTTCGGCCGCGCCACCAATGACATCGCGA
>Ga0163144_10015440_pt1 | contig 15752 bp, 17 predicted proteins | sample OliLak19BULKMAT1_FD_123175 | JGI IMG/M metagenome (GOLD analysis project Ga0163144, IMG submission 123175) | Freshwater microbial mat bacterial communities from Lake Vanda, McMurdo Dry Valleys, Antarctica - Oligotrophic Lake LV.19.BULKMAT1 | ecosystem: Environmental > Aquatic > Freshwater >...
CGCCGATCGTCCCCGACAAGGTCTTCATCAACCCGCCGCTAACCAAGGACACCCACGCCCAGATAACTCACTAAACTCAGATCCCGGCTGTCTCATACCATTGACACATTCCGCATTGAATTCTCCAGCTGTGTGAACTGGATCGGCATTGTCCGCAACGCGGTGGGTTATGGAAGGGCGTCTGTCAGTTACCGCTTACGTCCAAGCGCGGTCACGGACTGGCCGGGATTGTGCCTCCTTGTACCAGCGCTCCAGTGTTCCCACGTCAACGCCAACGTCCCGCGCTACCAACGGCAGTGCTGCGCTCTCCGGCGCCAGTAACCGCGCTACCGCTCTGTTCTTGAATGCTTGTCCGTATCGAGCCACGTCATGAGGCCTTTCGCCCCCGGGATTGAGATTCTATCGGGGCGACAACTAGTCTGACGCGGGGGGGGGATGAACTGGATCGGCATTGTCCGCAACGCGGTGGGTTACGGAAGGGCGTCTGTCAGTTACCGCTTACCCTACGGCGACGGCAAGGCGGCCCCCCGCATTGTTCAGATACTCCGCCGCGCCTTGGCGGTCTAAGCTCTTGGCTTAGTTCGCGCGCGTGATCGCCGCGCGGAGCTGGCGGTAGCGAGGGTAGAGCGCCCACCAAGCTGCATAGGCCGGAACCAGAGTCGGCGTTTGCAGTTTGCGGTGAATCCTCTGTTCCTCGGCCAAGCGTCCTTTCAGGTTGGACCAGTCAAGTTGGCTGCTGACCCCGGTGTCCCGCATCAGGGCGATTACCGGTTCATCGTGGCAGCGGAAGCACGCCCCGGCCCGGTATGCGCGCAGGAAAAACTCGTAGTCCATCGCGATCCGGAGCGAGGTGTCGTATAGGCCGATCCGTTCGAACAGGGCGCGCCGGATAAAGGTGCCCTGATGGTTCAAGCCGGTCTTAAAATTCAGCCAGGCGCTGGCGCCGCGCGGACGCATCAGGGCTGCAGTGCCCTCGCTGCCGAACAGTACGGGAAACCCGCAAATATCCAAATCCGGTTCAAAGTTCCGGGCAGCCAGGGCCAGAACCTCGGGATTGCAGAGATAGTCGTCGCCTTGGAGAAACAGCAGCCACTCGCCCTGGGCCAGGCCGATGCCCTTGTTCATGGCATCGGCGATGCCGGTGTCTGGCTCGGAGACCCATCGACCGCCGGGGCGCAGTCCGGCCTCGATCAGGGCGTGAGTGCCGTCGGTGGAGCCGCCATCGGCCAACACATGCTCGCATTCAATCCCAGTCTGGGTCCGGACGGACTCCAGAGTCTGGGCGATGTGCTGGCTGCTGTTGAAGCAGGCGGTGATGACGGAGATGAGGGGGATTGTCATGCTGCTCGCAAAACCGAGAGTCGAGGGGCATTGTATTATCGAAGGCAAGGCAAAGAGGCGAAATGATGATTCCGTATGGCCGACGTCCCCGCGGTTTTGAGGAGCGCCGCGGTCGGGGCGTGAATGATGGAGAGGCGGGCATCATTTGGGTGGGACGTTGGTTTGCTGGGCGGGGTAATGATGGTCAGGATGCAGCTCGCGGTGATCCTTGCGTCAATCCACTTCCCGGCTATATATCCCATCGACCTGAACCATGTGGCCGGTAGCCGGTTCGCAATAGCCCGGTTCCAGCGATACCAGCTGGAATCCTTGATTTAGCAAGTTGTGGTGCAGCTCCATGAACGACAGCTCTCCTCGATAGAGTGGAAGCAGCGGCATCTCCATCTGGATAAGGCCTATAAACGGGAGTGCGCTCTTGGCGCCTGCCAGGACCCTTCCTTCGAAACCTTGGGTGTCCAGTTTCAGGTAGCTCACTCTGCTCGAGAAGACGCCGATACTGCAAGCCTTTGCGGGCAGATACTACAAATCAGATCAGAAAAAAGGATGCGCCGCACTGAGTATATTCGAGATTTTACCCAGACACTAATGAGTAAATGCACCCGCTCAACCTCATGCAAGAGAATCCCTTATCGCTCCACGGATTGCCTTTAGAATCCGAACTAACCTTCGCTTCAGGCGCGAAGGAAATAGCAGCGGATAGGAGTGCTCCGTGTATTTGGCATTGATAAATCGTGGGTTAATGAATATCCGCTTTCCTTTCGCTCGAAGCTGTTGATGCATTGGCACATGTTCCGAAACTTCTTCGCCCGAAGCGGTGACTCCAACGTACAAAGCGTCCGCCAACGCCTCTCTTCTGTAAATTGCCAAACCACCGAAGGATGACTCCACTTCAATCCAATCTTCGCCTGCATCGATTAAGATCATTCGCGAATGGACTGAGGCGAATAGGGCCTTCTCTGGACCCACTCCGTGGTCAACGAGAAATCTGCGCTGAGACCAGCAATCATTCGGACTCCAGTCTTTGTGACGGAGGGCCCAAATATCGTAATACGGTCCACGCTGATTTGCTGTGCAAACATCCCAGTCCTGTCTGGCCCAACAAGACAAGAATGACTCCTCATTCACACAAGTATTCAAGCCATCCAAGTCTGCCACTACTACATAGTCAACATGGGCGTACTCGAGATTTGTCTTGAGCTCGTCCAGATATTTGTTTCGGCAGAATGCGATACGCTCGGTGCGTAGCGGAAGCTTTGTGCGAAGCAAACCTAAGGAAATGAATCTAAAGCGCCCTTTCTCTGACCCAAGTTCTCTCAGTTTTTCAACTGTGTCATCATTACTATCCGATTCGATTACAAGCCAACTTATTTGCTTGCAGTTCCTCAGCGATGCCTGCAAATTGTGTACATCCGATTTTATATTCTGGCCGCAGTCCCGAGCCAGCCCAACTATCAGAAATGCTTTCGTGCTTAGTTCGCTCGAACCACCAATGTGTGAGGCCCGCTCGAGTCCAGAAGTGGTAACCATGTCGTCCATTGATGCTATTCCCGTGCTCATTACGTCGACCCTTGGCGCGGCCAGTCTGGCTGGCGAGTTGCCATCGCTACAATACTAGATTCCAGTGGAGTAACACCTAATGACATTTGTAAAAATGACAAAAAGGGCACTGAACCGGGCGTTAAGTGGGTTTGGCTATCAGATTCGAGGGCGCGGAGATGATGAGGTTCAGCGCCGGAATTTTGAGAATCTAAGTCTTGCTTATGAACATCGCCTGGGCGTAGACGGCGTGAAACTACCGGTCAGCGCGCGCCGCCATGAGCTATTGGCGAGATTGCTAGGTACCCCTCCCTCAGAGGCCTACTTTATTGTTGAGGCACTTGCGCGCTGCGCATCAGTCGCTGGAGATGTGTGCGAGTTTGGCGTTGCGCAAGGCGAGACGTCGGCCCTGATCGCTAACGAAATTGCGGAATCCCCAAAACGGTTACACTTGTTTGATTCCTTTCAGGGTCTCCCAAAACCTGGCGAAATGGATGAGCTGAAGGACGATATCTTTTCACTAGGCAGCATGGCTGCCTATGAGGGCAAAATGTCCTGCGCCGAGGACATGGTCTTGGCGCGTTTGGCTGCAATTTCATTTTCCGAAGATCGCTACACCCTTCATAAGGGCTATATCGAATCAGAGGCATCGCTGCTTATTTCGCTGCCGAAATCCGTGTGCTTTGCCTACATTGATTTTGACTTCTATGAGCCTATCAAGGTTGTGCTTAACTGTGTTCATCAATCACTACCGATCGGGGGTATCATGATTGTCGACGATTACGACTTCTTCTCGACCGGCGTAAAGAAGGCAGTGGACGCTTTTTGCTCACATCACAACAGCGGTGAGCAAGCCATATACGATCTGGTTGTGCCTGACGCCGTTCTGGGTCGCTTCGCCGTTCTCACTCGCGTCGGTTAATGTCAGGATGATACGCGCTGGGCGGGCGCCAAGTTTCGGATAACCATGGCTCTGAGCCATTGCACCCCTCGTTTCGCCGGACACAAGTAATCAGATACGGTTGTGTAGCAGGCGATTCGAAATAACTGACCTGACAGAACTGGAAGCCAGCCCCGACGCGATCAAGGTGGTAGCGCCAATTCCAGCAAGCGCTAATATACCCGGCAGACCAACAGGCAGTGTCGGAAAGCAAAGCTTGGCAATGCCTACTACCAAGAGCGCCGCGGTCACGGGCGGAAGAATGTCGCGTCTGTACCAGATTCCTGCGTGGCCCGGTAGTAATCGGCGATGCATGATAGGGATTGAGATCAAGACGTACCCCAGATTCAGCACTGCCCATGCGGCTGCAGCGCCAACGCCACCGTAGTGGTGGGCAAGCCACCAGACGGAGGGGACAAATAGAACGACAGCAATAAGGTTTTGGTAGAATGCGAGGCGAGTGGAACCATAGGCCAATTGCAATGCATATGGTAGATGTACAAGACCGTTCAGGGCAGTGCCGATGACCAGAACGGATAGAATTGGCGAGCTGTTAGCGGCAACTGTAGGATTGTGAGTCCACATTAATAATAGATCGCGAGAGTACAAAATGAGGACGGTCGCAACGGATGCCACGCAGACAGTGATCCACTGGTTGCTCGCGTGATACAAATCTATAAGCGCGGAGGTTTCGCCAGCAGCAACTAAACCACTGTATCGAGGATATAGCGAGTAGAAAAAGGGCCCAACCGTGCTGGACAGTGCGCCGGCGACGGTTGCTGCGACCGTGTAGTAACCAAATTCGTCAAGTGGCAGGATTGACGAGAGAATAATCTTGTCGGACTGCATCAGCAGTAGTGACACTATCGATATGCCGGTCAGGCCCAGGCTGAAATCGCGGACCTTCAGAAGCAGCTCACGGCTAAATTTCGGCGATCTATTTCCAGGAGGAAGCAATCGCCAGAGCAGTGTGCGCGACACTATCGTCTGCAGGGCCGCTACCGAAATCTGGCAAGCCAGAAAAGCGGGCAGCGTGGGTGAGACGTAAACCAAGACCAGAAGGCAGGCCAGCGTGCGAAGGACCACTGCACCGCCACTCAGCAGATTTAGAGTGACTTGTCGTTCAATACCTCTAAAACCACCTTGATATAGCGCGAAGGGCCACTGCAGAGCTGTTGCCAGGCCCATTAGCGAAATTGCATTTGCGGTTTCTGCGGGCGTTAGGGCTACAGTTTTCAACCAGTGGCTGGCAATGCTGCCACTGACGGCGAAAACCAGTACGGCAATCAGTGCGCCGATAGGCCAGTACAGCCATTCCAAAGTTCGCACCAGATCTCGCTGAATATTCGGGTCATCCTCCGAGTGTGTATATCGCGCTAGCTCACGGCTCAGCGTGGATGACAGGCCAAGGTCAAGGATGATAAATACGGCCTGTAGGCTCAGATAGAAACCAATCAGTCCATACGACTCGATGCCGAGAATTCGCAAGTAAATCGGCATAGCGAGCAGGCCAATCAGTATAGAAAGGGCCTGCCCGCCGAAATTCGCGATGACATTGACCCGAACACTACTCATGAAAGGAATCGCAGCTAAGTAAGCAGCCACAGTGCGAACAAAATGAGGTTAGACTCTGCATTCGGCTATACATGGCCACTCAGCGCCATCGCCCGAGCATGGATCGGAAGGCCAAACGCATCTGTGCCCACGTCGCCATCACGTTTAGGCGAAAAAGAATAAGTATCAAACGGGCCTTAGAGAAAACCGAAAAAGTGGAGGCTAATATCCAGGCTACTTTCGATAGCTCAAGAAGAGGCATTATGTACTCGTACCAGTGGTTCCGAGAAGCCGAGAATCTCCTGCTGCTCTGGCTTACCCCACCTCTTCCAATAAGAGTCCAGCCCTCATCAACACGACGGAATTTGCCCTGCAAACAGCATTCAAGAATAAACGCCCAGTCGCTTGCAAAAAAAAGATGATCAAGGCTATCGCAGCGCGTCAGGGCAGCGCGTCGGAACAAGGAGTAGAAACGACCATTGGCATGCCACGTATTAAAGAATGCAATGAAGTTCTTTTCGCACGTTGCTTCCAGCGATGCATCACCCATTCGGATGGGATCAAACTCACCGCCGACGTACTTTGTGGGTGAAGTCGACGCGACATACTCCGGATGGTGCTCCAGAAAGAGAAGATTAATTTCTATGAAATTAGGAGAACGGGTGTCATCTGCTGCATTCCATAAGAAGAACTCTGCAAGCGAATGTGTCAATACATAGCGAAAATTTGCGGCCGCACCAATATTCTCAGGTTGCCTGACGTAGCGAAATCGAGGGTCCCTGTTCGCATACTCAAGGCAAATGGCCTCTGTTGCATCAGATGAGCAGTTGTCGGAGATTAGGATTTCAATATCATTGAACGATTGCGTCCGTAGCGACTCCAATGCCTCGCGTAGCGAGGCTCCGCCATTGTAGACAGGAACGCCGATACTCACGCGCGGGGTGACTGAGAAATGCATGGAATGGCCGTAGATACTGTCAATTAATAGAACGGTGTCCGTTAGACTCGCTTCAGATAACCATCCGGCGCGACCGTGATGAGCAGCTTGCCCTCGGTTGTCTTGTCATTTTCTAACGACAGAGGTGTTCCGTCGGCGCCGGTGCGCCCTTCTACCTCAAGTAGGCGCAAATATTCCCACACTGCGGTCTTCGGGTTGTTGCCTTTGCCCCAAGGCCTGCCGGAGACCAGGTCTGCTGGCATGTCCTCAATCAGGGTGTCAAAGACCACGCAGTAACTATTCTTACTAACAAGTGGCGCGTATGCCTCCAGTTCGGCAAGCACGTGCTCGTGGGTGTGATTGGAGTCGAGCAGCACAAGCACTTGCCGGTAGCCGCTAGCAATCTCGCGGACGCGGGTGATTACTTCGGGCGCAATCGATGAGCCCTCGATCATATCGATGCGGTGCGCCATCGGGTGTGCTTCAATTGCGGTTCGATTGTGCTGACGAATGTCAATATCGATGCCAAGCACGCGACGATTGGTCGCGCTCGGGTTTAGAGGGACCCCCGCATTCACCGCGTCACAGTAATCGAGCAAGGCCAGAAGCGAAGCGCTCATCACTAGCGAGCCGCCGTGCGCGATCCCGGTCTCGATGATAAGGTCGGGTTGAACAAGCCAGACCAACTCCTGCAATGCGGCCATATCTTGCGGAAACTGGATGAGTGGTCTGCCCATCCAACTAAAGTTGTACGCATATTTGTACCGAGTGATCTCTCGAAGCCAGACCCGAGAAAGCGCCTGTACGTCAGTGTCCTGTCGGAGTCCGGCGATATTCTCTGCGACCTCAGTTTGAAACGATTGGATTTCATTCATCACTTATAAAATCCTTCCAATAAGTTGATCCAGAGCAAACACATCTAATGCCGCCAGGACCTGAATTGGCGACAAGATCGAGCGCAGAGACAAAGGGGGTAAACTCGCCGTGAAGTTGCGGATATGGAATGTTCGCATAGTTCATGTATTCGACCCTTACGCCCATCTCATCGAACTTCTCGTGGTCCAGATAGTGACTCGCGCCATGCCCAGTGAGATAAATACTGCCGCCCAGCGCAGTAACGATTTCGAGAACACGATTGCTGCCAGATCCGCCGATCCCGAGTGTGGCCGAGTTTTTGAAGTTCCGGTTTAAGTCGAGCCCATAGTATCTGCACAATGCCATAAGTGATGCCTGGCTGAGGCTGCCGATAGTTTCATGCTGCTCGTTGTAGACAGATTCGACCAGATGCATCATCTGGTCACGGTACGGAGCGGCAGCGTACGCTTCGCTCAATAATGCCAAATGGTGTTGGCGCCAATTCTGGCTATCGTTGATCCTGACTTCATTAATGCATTGCCCGAGTCGCAAGCCATGCAACGGAATGGTAAGCCACCTGACCCCACCTTTCGTCTTGATTTGTACCCGATTTACGAAGCTCCCCTTGGAAAATTGAACGTCCGGGTAATGCACAAAGACGGCGGCTGCTTGAACCTGTTCAAGCATTCCGATCCAAGGAAACAGCATCGGTTGGGAGATAACGACGATCATTCGCTCAGGAATATTTCCATGATCAGCACGTCGTGGTATTTGTCCTTCTCGCGAAAATGACTTTCCATCCTTCCGACTTCGCGATAGCCGTACTTTAGATAGAAGGCTATAGCTCGCGCGTTGTCAGCTCGCACCTTGAGAGTAAGCTTGCGCAGCGCAAGTACCTGACGGAGATACGGGTCGAGAAGTTGGCAGGCCTCTGGTGCGAGTTTGCTTCCTTGCGCTGAAGCGGACAAGCAGATGCCAAACTCACCGACGCCATGGAAGCGATCAATATGGGCTACTTGCACGTAGCCAATCGCTGCGTCGTCGGTTCGCTGCGCCGCAACAAAGAAGACCATGTCGTCAGTGGACGATCGATCCACCAGCCAGCGCCGCACTCTCTCGATGGAGTTCGGCCTCGCCTGGGTCATCAGCAGTGCCTGCAACTGGACGTTGTTGCGGAGTTTTGCCAATGCTTCGACATCGGATTCGCGCCACTCGCGAAGGGTCAGTCTGTCACCTTGGAGCACAGGAATTCCTCACAAGTAGAAGTAATTCAGCGTTTTTCCGGCCAGTGACTGGATGTCGGATATGATTGCCTTCGCGTGTGTTGGATTGAGGCCAACAAATATAGTCTTTACATCGTGTGGTAGTTCACTGGGTCCCAGTATAGGGCGCGCGTTGAACGCCTTGCCTTGAAGATAGGGATTCTGGTCGAGATAGCAAGTTATACGATCCGGCTGACTCAGGCTTGCAGAGATGAATGCGCCATAGAAGCCGGCGCCATAGACTGCAATTCTGCTCTCGTTGGCTAGTCCGCTTTCGTAATTACGTATTCCGGACGCGGCGTTTCGCCAGAAATCTGCGACCAAAGAGAGCTCGACGCACGTACGTTCAATGTCAAGACGGGGCACGCTCGATGCAGGCATTGCCTCGCCAATGGATTTTCTTGCCACGATAACGAAGGCACCACGATGCGCACTCTCGTCGATCTCCTGCAGTTCCAGCCCCGCATCTGACAACAGCCGTTTGAGCGATGTCGGCGTGAAGTGATTGCAATGGTCGACCACAATGAAGTCAGCGATATTGCCAAAGACGTTCGGAACGATGCAGTAGAAAACGCCGCCTGGCTTGAGCAAGGTGACGATATTGCGCATGGTTTGCGCAACCGTTGGGATGTGCTCCAAAGAGAAAAACGACGTCACAATATCAAATCGTGAGACCCATTCCGGCTTCGTTGTGTTCAATGCCCAATTGTCAGGGTTTACGAACTTCTCCCAAAACGGAATATAACGTGTGCTGACATCGAACAGGTGTGGGGTTACGTTCGCGGAACTGGAACACAGCGCGCGAACTGTCGAACTCTTGGCGCAGCCATAGTCCAGTAAATCTGTGTGCTGTTCGAGTGCGAGCTTTCCGAGCAGAGTCTGAACCTGGTGCTCTGTCCGGTATATCGGAAGACCATCGCGAACCTCATAGATTTGGTCTTCCTCCTCGCTATCGACAAGGATGTCGTACTGCGCGTCGTAGTAGGTATCGACGTCGGCAATTGCTGGGGTCTGCAAGTGGCCACAATCGCCGCAGACGAATACCGCTGTGACCCCGGGGTGAATCCGGCACAGCGAAGTCAGCGACCTGTCGCCTGGAGATCTGTAGACGGCTTCGTCGAGCTGGTTGTAGCAGACCGAACAGTGAAGGTGATGCATCGGTGATCCTAGTCGGCGCAGAGTTCAGGATGGATATGCTTGAAGTCGACACCGGCAGCAAACGATCCTTTCCAGCCGTGCATCAAACCTGTTGGATCATCAAAATTGAAGTAGCGGAACTGCAATGACCAGCGTGATCTGTCGCTGCGATTGAATCCAGACGCATGCAGTGTAAGAAAATCAATTATGACCAGATCTCCGGGGGAAGTGAGAGGAGCAATTTTGGTATAGCGCTCAAGTAAGCTGGCCTCGTCCTTCAGGTGAAGCGCATAAGCACCATTTTTGTTGCTTCGCTCGCTGTTCATGGTAAGCACAGGGACCGCGCCGTTGTTATGGGATCCTTGGCAGAACTGGACTGGCCCCATATCCGCAGTGATGGCTACCAGCGGGCTCCAGAAAACCAAACCATCCAGGCTGCGTAACTGAGCAGGATAGTCCTGGTGCCATTCTGCCCGGAAGCGATCTTCGCCGGGATTGTCTATACGAATTCCGTAACCTCCGGCTGCGATACCCGGCACAGCTCCTGGACGCAGCGCGGTAAAAAGCATTTCGTGTCTGAAATCCGCAAGAAGGCGTATGAACGCCGGAATCTGTTTAACTGCATCGTAGACTTCGCTACCGTAGGTGCGGCTGAGCGCGAGTAACGACTGGTAGCCATCATCGAATCGTTCACTTGAAAAAGTCTGCCGAACGTCAGGTATGCCGTGCCGTTTCATGACTTGTCCCACCACGCGGTGTATGGCGCGCTGAACCGGGACGATATCTGCCTCCAAATCATAAAAGCCAGGTATGACCAATAGCCCATCTTGCTGGAACTCATGTCGCTGTGCGTCGGATAATTGTAGGACCTGCTTGTTCATGATGAGATTCCCATGACAAACGTCTTCACAGAGCGCACGACGCGTACAAGATCAAGGATGGATAAGTCATGATAACTCGGCAGGTTTACCGCACGCTCGAACAGACCATACGCTGTCCTATTACCACTGACTTCCTGGAACATCGGTTGCGATGAAAGAGGCCAGAAGAAAACCCGGCCATCGATATTATTGGTTTTGAATGCAGCAAGCAATTGTTCGCGATCAACTACTACGCCGGCGTCAACCACAATGGTTGGCATCCAGTAGCCATTGACGGTGCCCGATGGCTCCGGATTCATGGTGACTGGAAGGTCGCGGAAGGCGTCAGCATAATACTGGAAGACTCGTCGCTTGCCAGCCACAAGCTCTTCTATGCGTTCAATCTGGGCCAAGCCAATCGCGGCCTGCAGGTTCGACATCTTGTATTTGTAACCAACCCGCTCCGGCCAGAACTGCTTGGACTCACCACGCTTGCGGCCGTGGTTGGAGAGAGTGAGCACGCGTTCGTACAATTCGCTGTCGTTGGTGGCGAAAGCACCGCCTTCGCCAGTAGTAACGGTCTTGGTGCCGTGGAATGAGAAAGTAGAGAACGCGCCCATCGAACCTGCACGTCGGCCATGCCAGACCGATCCTATGGCTTCGGCTGCATCCTCGACCACCGGGATGCCGTGCCGCGCACCGATGGCCAATAGAGTGTCCATATCGCAGAGGTTCCCATACAGGTGCACGGCAAGGATGGCCTTCGTGCGCGGTGTAAGAGCCGCTTCCACGGCTTCCGGATCCAGGCACCATGTGTCGGGCAGAATATCAACGAACACGGGTGTTGCACCCAGGTAGGTGATCGGTGCGGCTGAAGCGATCCAGTTGATGTCAGCAAGAATCACCTCATCGCCGCGGCCGATGCCTAATGCTGCGAACCCCATATGCAGAGCACCGGTGCAACTGGAGGTTGCCAGAACGTGCGCAACCCCGAGATGGGATGCCAGCGCCTGCTCGAAGCGACCGATGTATTCGTAGCAGCGCTCGCCCCAGCCGTGGGTCGCCGCGTCGGTGACGTAACTGATCTCGCGCTCGGTGATCGAGGGTTTGGTGTAGAAAATGCGGCTGGGCATACTGTCTGTCATAGAATTTCCAGCCGAGGTACGGCGGTGACGAACTTCCCGCCCCAGTCCCGGATATAACCAAGCTGCTTGGTGATTTCCGCTTTCAGGTTCCACGGCAGAATAATCACGAAGTCGGGCTGGTATTCGCGGAGTTGCGCTTCGTCCACTACCGGAATACGCACTCCAGGCAGGAAGCGCCCTTGCTTGTGCGGCGAGGCATCAACGACGAAAGGCAGCAAGTCCGGCCGCACTCCCGCATAGTTCAGTAGTGTATTGCCCTTGGCGGCAGCGCCATAACCGGCGACCTTGCGACCATTGCGCTTCTGCTCCAGCAAAAAGGCAAGGAAGTCGTTCTTGACCTGATCGGCAAGCGACTGGAAATGCCGGTAGTAGCTGATGTCACCCATGCCGATATTCTGCTCTTCGCCCACCAGATCTGAAACGCTGCCTGATGATGCATGGCTGGACGCCGCGTGGGCGGCCCATAACCTGAGCGAGCCACCATGCGTCGGCAGGTGTTCGACATCCCAGATCCGAAGTCCGTGGGCGGCGAAGACCCGTTGCACGGTAGTGAAGGAAAAGTAGGAAAAATGTTCGTGGTAAACGGTGTCGAACTGCCGTTGCTCGACCAGGGTCTGGAGGTGGGGAAATTCGACGGTGATCGTGCCTTCTGGCGCCAGCACTAGTGCCATCCCTGCAACGAAATCGTTGAGGTCTGGAACATGCGCCAGAACATTATTGGCGACGATCAAATCTGCTTGGCGGTGTGACTGAACAAACTCGGTTGCGAAGATTCGGCCGAAGAACCGTTCAATGGTCTCGATACCTTTGTCGCGCGCAGCCCGGGCCGTACTGGCGGTAGGCTCAATGCCAATACAGGCGATACCATGTGCGGCGACATACTGCAGGAGATAGCCATCGTTGGAGGCAATCTCCATTACCAGGCTGTCGCGAGTGAGCCCGAGCCGGGCAACCGCCTGGGTCACGTATCGCGCGGCGTGGGCCAACCACGTGCTGGAGAAAGACGAAAAGTAAGCATAGTCCGACGCGAACAGCGCGGTATGCGATTGAACCTCGTCAACCTGTACCAGGAAGCAGTTGTGGCAGGTGAATAGTTTGAGCGGATAGAAAAGTTCTGGCGCATTGAGTGCCTCCGGCGCCAGGAAGGCATTTGACGGCGGTGCACTGCCGAGATCCAGGAACAGATGCTGTAGCTCGGTTTGGCAGAATCGGCAATTCACAACACGACTCCAGGGAAATCCTCGGAGAGTAACGAATAGCTGCTGTCCCGATCCGAGACTTGCGATACCGGCAATGGCCAGGCGATGCCCAGACGCGGATCGTCATGTCTGACGCCGATCTCGTGACTGGGTGTCCACGGGGCTGTATGCATGTAAAGCAGTTCGACTTCGTCGCTGAGGGTTTGGAAGCCATGAGCGAAGCCCTCCGGGATCAGCACTTGCCGATCGTTCCCGGACGATAATTCGACTGCATGCCAAGCAAGGAATGTGGGCGAGCCCCGGCGCAGATCGACCGCCACATCAAACACGCTGCCGCGCAGGCAGCGGATAAGCTTGGTTTCCGCTGCTGGCGGTATCTGATAGTGCAGTCCACGCACAGTTCCACGTTGCCCGGTTGCGGATAGATTGATCTGGCGGAACTGAAGATGGGGCCGGGCCGGAGCCAATTCGGTATCGCAGAAAACGCGCGTAAAGCGGCCACGCGCATCCGTGACGGGTGCGGTTTCGATAACGAGAAGCCCCGAGAGCGGGGCCGTACTCGTCTTCATGCGGCCCACGCAAGGCCCATGCGCTTGGCATCTGACACGTAGGCATCCAGATCACTTGAAGTCCGGATCGTTCCTGTCTTCTGGTACGCCAGATACCAGTCCCGGGTATGTCGTATCGTGTCATTCCCGCCCCAAACCGGGCGCCACGAGAGTTGGGCTTTCGCCTTCTGGCAATTCAAGCGCAGGACTGCCGCTTCATGGGGATGCGCATCCCTTGACCGTGAAATCCGTACATCCGGCCAATCGTGCGCGAGTTGTTCTGCCAATTGCCCAACGGCGATTTCGCCGTCGCACTCCGGCCCGAAGTTCCATGCACCCTCGGCTTCGTCATCTGTAAGCAACCGTTGGCCGAGCAGCAGATAGCCTGACAACGGATCAAGTACGTGTTGCCAAGGGCGGATAGCATCGGGATTCCGGATCAGCACCGGATTGCCGGTGATTGCAGCGCGCGCGATATCCGGAACCAGTCGGTCTTCCGCCCAGTCGCCACCGCCGATCACATTGCCGGCTCTTGCTGTCGCCAATCTTGTTGTTGAAGCGCGGTCATTATCGGGAGTGAAGAATGATTTCCGGTAGCAGTCGGAAAGCATCTCTGCGCAGGCTTTCGAAGTGCTGTACGGATCGTGGCCTCCGAGTGGATCGCTCTCCCGATAGCCATCTGGTGTTTCATGTTCGGAATACACCTTGTCGGTCGTTGCATTTACGACGGCCTGAACCGCGCTACAGTCCCGGATTGCCTCGAATAGATTCACCAAACCCATCACATTGGTCGAAAACGTTTCTACCGGGTCGCGGTAACTGCGCCTGACCAGTGGCTGGGCAGCCAGATGGAACACGATTTCCGGGTTTACCTCGGCAAGCACGCGTTGCACAGATTGGGCATCGCGAATATCGACGCGACGATCATCAACGGCCGTCAGCCCAAGCAGTTGCCAATGCGAGGGCTGCGTGTCGGGGGCGAGTGCAAGCCCGGTGACCCGCGCGCCCATCGCGGTAAGCCAGTGGCATAACCAGCTACCCTTGAAACCCGTGTGCCCGGTAACGAGCACCGATTTCCCGGCATAGACGCCTGAAAACAGCTTGTTCAAGTCCAGACCTTCCAGGGGGCCTGTGCTGTCTGCCAAAGATCTTCAAGCTTGACTCTATCCCGCAGCGTGTCCATGGGCTGCCAGAAGCCTTCGTGCTTGTAAGCACAAATCTGGCCGTCTCTAGCCAGCGATTCGATCGGATCGCGCTCCCAGATCGATTGGTCGTCTTCAATATAGTCGAGCACGCCACGTTCAAGAACAAAAAAACCGCCATTTATCCACGAGCCATCACCCGAGGGTTTCTCCTCGAAACGGGTGATGCGGTGGCCATCGATAGCCAGGGCGCCAAATCGACCGGGAGGTTGCACGGCGCACATGGTGGCGAGTAGCCCTTGGTGACGGTGGAATTCGATCTCGCGACGGATATCCAAGTCGGCCAATCCATCACCATAGGTGAAACAGAACGTCTCGTCGTCAAGATAGCTCGCGACCCGTTTCAGCCGGCCGCCAGTCAGCGTGCTATCACCCGTATCCACCAGGGTCACACGCCAGGGTTCGGCGTGTTTGTGGTGCACTTCAATCTTGTTGCTGGACATGTCGATGGTAACGTCCGACATGTGCAGGAAATAATTCGCAAAATACTCCTTGATCATGTAGCCCTTGTAGCCGAGGCAAATGATGAAGTCGTTGATGCCATGATGGGAATAGATCTTGAGGATATGCCAAAGCACCGGCATCCCGCCGATCTCTATCATTGGCTTCGGGCGCAACGTGGTTTCTTCACTAATGCGAGTGCCGAGACCGCCTGCAAGAATGACGGCCTTCATGAGAAAGACCCGTAGTCGCGCAGGAAGCCAGTTAAAATGGAGCCGCCAGCCAAGGGCAAGTTGGCCAAGCAGGCGCTATCGCGGCCGGTCACGCTAGCAATAGGTGAATTGTCCACGTCTTTGCGCCTGGTCGAAATAAAGTGCCGGGATTGGCGGCTAGGCCCAATTATCAGCCCTGATCGCCGTTGAATGGAAGCAGGAGCCGAAAGACCGGAACGCGATCGCCGATGCGCGCGAAAACTCTCAACGAAATGCTCGTGGATCTTGGCATCGAGGCGAACTTCGCACGGCCGCAGCAAAGCAACGACAACCCGTTCAGCGAAAGCCTGTTCAAAACGCTGAAGTATTCGCCGACCTTCCCGGACCACTTCGACAGCCTCGACCACGCCCGTGCCGTGCTCACCCCGTTCTTCGACCACTACAACCACCGCCACCGGCACAGCGGGATCGGCCTGATGACTCCCGCCACCGTGCATCGCGGCCACGCCGCAGCGATCACCACGGCTCGTGCACTGACCTTGAATGAAGCATTTGCTCTCCATCCCGAGCGCTTCAAGGGCAA
>Ga0163144_10015443_pt1 | contig 15751 bp, 14 predicted proteins | sample OliLak19BULKMAT1_FD_123175 | JGI IMG/M metagenome (GOLD analysis project Ga0163144, IMG submission 123175) | Freshwater microbial mat bacterial communities from Lake Vanda, McMurdo Dry Valleys, Antarctica - Oligotrophic Lake LV.19.BULKMAT1 | ecosystem: Environmental > Aquatic > Freshwater >...
AGATAACGTCTAGCCTCATCCGCCGCCCAGCACAAAAGTGCTGGTCTAACTCAGGACTCGCGCTTCTGATTATCGGCTATAATCGGGTGATTATCCCCCTATCATCACCGACGGCCTATTTTCATGTCCGATGTCGCTTCCCCCCGTTCTTCCCTCTCGTTACGCTGGCGTCTCGTCCTGCCATTTGCGCTGTGGGCGGCGCTATTGCTGCTGCTGACGGTGTGGATTCTCAGCGATGTGACGCCTACCCGCGTGCTGGTGCTGGCTGCCGCCGCGACTTTGGGGACGATGGTATTGGCCTTCGCAGTAGGGATAGGGTTGGCCGGACGGGTCAGACGTTTTGCCGATTCTGCCGAGTCGCTGGCCGCCGGACATCACATCGCCCGCGCCCCGCAATCCCCCGCCGATGAACTCGGCATTGCTGGCACGGCGCTGAACAGCTACGCCGATTACACTCAGACCAAACTGGACGACCTCCGCGCCCAGATTCGCGCCCGCCGCCAAGAGGTCACGCAGTTGACCTCTGCCGTGATGTCTGTGCCGGAAGGCGTGGTCGTGCAAGACCTCGGCGGGCAAGTTTTGGTGATGAACCCGCCCGCCCGTCAAATCTTGGGCGCAAGCCAATCCGCCACCGATTTGACCGCGTTGACGGCGCTTGTCACCGATAAACTGGGCGAGGCGCTCGCGCCGGGGATTTATGCACTGGGCGACCCGCTGCGCGTTGATATGGGCGAGCGCGTCATCCAATCCCAAGTGGCGGCCATCATGACCGGCGAAGATGTCCGAATTGGGACGCTGATTATGCTGCGCGACATCACTCCGTCTGCACGCCATGACCGCGCCCGCGCCACCCTGATTGACCAACTGGACGGGGTGATTGAGGTCTTGCCGCCCGATTATGCCGAGCCGCTACGGGTATGGGCGAAGAAGATGCGCAACCTCGACAGCCCGGACAGCCAGACTCTATTACGCGAGGACTCTGCCTTTGCAGTGGAGGCGCTGATTTGGGGCGTAGCGAACGAATGGCGGCAAATCGCCAAAAATCACCATCTCGAAATGCAAGTGGATGTCAAAATACGCGGCTTGAGCGCCCACGGCGACCCCAAACGATTGTCATGGGCGCTGGGGGCGGTGTTGGACAACGCCATCAAGTACACCCCAGCTGGGGGGCAAATTATGGTGCAAGTCAGAGAGCCAGAAAATAACGCCATCACCATCCGCGTGCGCGATGACGGGGTGGGCATCAAGCGCGAGGAATTGGCGAAAATCTTCACCCGATTCTACCGTGGGACGCCAGAGATGCCCGACGGACGGGCATTGCGCGTGCCGGGGATGGGGCAGGGCTTGGCGCTTGCCAAGCAGATTATCGAATCGCACGACGGCGTGATAGAAGTCAAATCACGCCCCGGCAGCGGCACGGCGGTCTATATCCGGTTGCCGCTGCATTCTGAACGGTAGGCGCAAAAAGGGCGCAGCACGCTGCGCCCCCTACCAGTTGGGTTATTCTTCCGAGACAGCCCACTTAATGGCTGTGCCGTCAAAGCTGGCGGTATACAGGGATGTGCCGTCAGCGCTGAACTCGACGCCGTAAACGCCTGAGGTATGGCCTTCCAACCGAGTCAATGCCGTGCCGGTTTGGGCATCCCACAGCCGCACCGCGCCGCTTTCGCGCCCTGTGACCGAGCCGGTTGCCAACAGCGCCCCATCTGGGCTGAACGCCACGGCATAGAAGATGTCGCCGTCAACCGTCAGGGTGTTTTCTTGGCGTCCGGTGACGACGCTCCATAGGCGTACCGTCCCGTCTTGGCTGGCGCTGGCGAGTCGTGCGCCATCTGAACTAACGGCGAGGCCGTAGACTTCGGTGGTATGACCGACGAAACTCAACATGGACGCGCCGCTTTCAGCGTTCCAAAGCCGTATCGCGCCGCCTTCGCCCGCGCCGACCAGCGATGCGCCGCCGGGGCTATAGGCCAACGCGAACACGCGCCCAAATCCACCCTCTATGGCCTGTTTTTCACCGCCCGCTTCCGCATCCCACAGCCGGACGAACCCATCTTGGCCGCCGGTTGCGACGGTTTTTCCGTCTGGGCTGAACGCCAGCGACAGGATATTTGACCCGTGTTCGCCGAGTGTGGCGATATTATCCCCGCTGATGGAATCCCAGACGCGCACCCGCCCATTGGTCTCGCCCGTGGCGAATACCAATCCGTCCGCCCGCAACGCCATAGCGGTTGTGCCTGCCGGTAAGCGGACTTGCTCCTCCGTACCGGCGACCACATCGAAGATACGGACGCCGCCGCGCTCCTCCGCCACCAAGACCCGGCTACTATCGGGAGTCACGCCGATGTCTAGCATCGGGCGGCCATAATCGCGCAAGATGACAAAATTCGTGCCGTTGTTCGCCCGAAAAACGCGCACAGCGTCGCCGTTGCCCACTGTGACCATCCATTGACCATCGGGGCTAAAGACCAATTCGCTCGGTATGGTCTCTAAGGTGCGGATTAAAATTCCGGGTGCGCCGGTCTCGGTATCCCACATGCGGAGCGTGCCGTCCTCGCTGGCGGTAGCGATGGATTGCCCATCTGGGCTGAACGCGATGACGCCGACCCAGTTGATATGGCCGGTCAAGGTTTTTTCCTCGCGGGCGGTCAGCACATTCCAAATGCGGACGGTGTTATCGAAGCTGACCGTCCCCAATAATGTGCCATCTGGGCTGAAGGCCACATCCATCACCGATGAACTATGGCCGATGAAGACATCAATCTGCACGCCAGTGGCGATGTCCCATAGTTGGGCGGTGGTATCGGTTGTGCCAGTGGCGATGCTCTCGCCGTCCGGGTTGAAGGCCACCGATGTGACCGGCCCCGGCGCGGTGATGGTCTGCCGCAGCACGCCGCCGCTATCCCAGAGGCGTGCTGTGCCGTCAAAACTGGTCGTGGCGATAAAACGTCCGTTGGGGGAATAAGCCACTTCTGTGATATAAGCGCTATGCCCCAACAGTGAGGAGCGTTCGCTACCCGCTTCGACATCAATCATGTGGACGACGCCTCGGCTGTCGCCTAGCGCGATGGTGCGGCCATTGGGCGCGAGCGCGAGCGCCGTCGGCGTATAGTTCGATTGGATGAAGCGCGGCTCTGCCAGCAGGTCGGCGGTATCATATAACCAGACGCCCACCGACGAGGCTACCGCCATCATTGAGCCGTCCGGCAAGAACGCGACATCACGGGCGCTACCCCGCCCAAAGCGTTTGACCTCACGCACAGTGGTCGAATTTGCCGGGGTCAGTACCACACCCTCTTGTGCAGCCGTGGGCAGCATCACCCACAGGATGAGCAGGAATAAGCCTAAACGCCGCATACGACCCCCTTAAACAAAAACCTGAAACAAAAACATCATACCCTGTCTATAGTTTAGCGTGGTGTTGCGGGCGTTCACAGTATAGGAACGCTGATTGCTTATTTAACGCTTAATCAATTTCCGGCATAATACCCATACTGTGTGAATGAGGAGCGCACACCCTATTTTTTCTGCCCCTCAAAAGCTAACGCTAAGGAAGTGACCTATGGATCCAAAAATGACCAAACCCGTCTTGGCAGAATTTTTAGGTACGTTTACATTGGTATTCGTCGGAGCGTGTGCCGTCGTGGTGGCGGGGCAATTCGGAGTCCTCGTCCCGGCGTTCGCGCACGGATTCGCTGTTCTGGCTGGCGCATATATGTTCGGCGCCATCAGCGGCGCACATTTTAACCCCGCTGTGACGTTCGCCCTGCTCATCACGCAGAATATCACGCTGATGAAGGCGCTTTATTATTGGATTGCCCAATTCGCGGGCGCGATTCTGGCGGGATTGTTGGTCGGTTATCTGACCGGCGGATTCGGCGAGACGTTGGGCAGTATCAACCCCAACAGCGACTTCGTGAAGGTGACAGTTTTTGAGACCATCTTGACCTTCTTTTTGGTCAGCGCCATCTTCCAAACTGCCGTGCATAAGCGGGCTGGCGATTTCGCGCCCATCGCCATCGGCTTGACCTTGACGATGGCGATTCTGGCGGGCGGCCCATTCACTGGCGCATCGCTGAATCCGGCACGCACGCTCGGCCCAGCGTTGGCGGCTGGCAACCTGAGTTATCTAGCGGCCTACTTCATCGGCCCAGCGGCGGGCGCGGCCTTCGCCGCCCTACTGCACACGCGCTTATTGAAGTGATGAGTTAAAAGTGATGAGTGATGAGTGGGTGCAAAATAGGCGCAAGACTCGGAGTATAGCCTATGCGTTTGTCCTGTACTTTACCCTTGTACCTGCTTTTTCTCAGGACTCATCACTCCCTTTAGACCGGCGGCCACGGGTAATGCATCCCTCTGTCGCCGGCCTTCGGATAGCGCCCGGATTTTAGGATGCGCTCAATGCGGTGCTGAAACGCCGTGATTTCGCCTGATACAAGGTGGCGGTTCAGTTGAATCGTCACCGGGTCGGCGCTGTCGCAAATCCGGTCAGAGAAGTCGCGGAGGTCGCTGATGAGATGCGACGGCACGTCCTCGGTCTGGAAATCCCACACCACCGTCCGCAGCTTGTGGGCGACGTTAAAGGTCAGGCCGTTATCAATCGCCCAGATGCGTTGGCCGTCTCCCAATAGGATATGGCCGCCTTTGCGGTCTGCGTTGTTGGTGATGCAGTCAAACGCGCATAAGACCTTCAACTGTTGCAGCACCTTTTCCCCAAACGTGAAATAGTTCTCGGCGGGGTCGTGGTCGATGAACCACTGGAAACTGCCCATCCCATTAGGGCCGTCGCGCATCACCGTCGGCGGGACGAGATTCCACCCCAGCGCCTCGCTGATGAGATACGATGCCACCTCGCGGTCTGCCAACGTGCCATCCGGGAAGTCCCATAGCGGGCGCTCGCCTCGGCGCGGCTTATAGACCGCTTGATGCTCGCCCGCCTCGGTCTTGAGCGTGACGAGGAACGTGTAATTGGAACTGTTTCTAATCAGGCCGTGGACTTCAGTTATTTCGCCGTGAGTCAACAGGTCTAGCGCGGTTTGCGCGTCAAACGGCTGAGGGGTATTGTTTGAGTTGTCGTTTGGGTCGTCCATGTTTAAGCCCTACTCATCTCTCATCACTCAGGACTCATCACTTCACTTCTTATGTCCAATAGTAAACCAACCGCCCGTTTAGGCGTGGGTCAACGCGCCCTTGTTTCACGGTGTCGCTGCCGTGTGCGCTGAGGGCTTTCATCTGCTCACGGGTACACCACAGGCGCACCACGCTGGGGCGGGCGCTGTCGTCATCTGCCGCGTCGTCATCGTCATCGTCGTCATCATCATCGTCAAACGCGAACGGGTCGGGTTCTACGTCGTCTCCGAGTTCGCTTTCGCGCTCCGGCTGCCCCAGCATCAGTTCTTGGGCGATGAGGACGATGCGATCTTCTTCCTCATCATAGCCCAAGCCCATGCGTGAGACTCGGAATAGCGGTTCGATGGGTTCGCGCAAGTCCATATCCATGCGCGACATATCGACGCTTGCGCCGATGCCTTTACGCTCGTCGAGGTCATCCATCAGTTCGCGCAGGGCTTCGCCCAACGCCCACGCCTGCTCTTTTTCAATCACCATCGACAACAGACGGCGGCCTTGTCCGGCTTGGATGTAGAAGGTGCGCTGCCCTTTGGGGCCGATTGTCCCGATGGTGACAAAATCCACCGGATTGAGGTCAATTTCAATGTTTGGCATGGGGAGTGTTAAGCCTTATGCTCGCGTTTTGGCTGCCGTAAGTGGGCGATGTCGTTCACGCCGACCACGTATGGCGCACCGTGTCCCAATTGTACCGTACTGATGGAAGCTGTCGAAATTTCGATGCGCTGGAAACTATCAATGTGCATCCCCAAGAAGTGCGCCAACATCAGTTTAATCACGTCGCTGTGGCTGAAGAAGGCGATGAGTTGGGCGGGGTGCTGATAAACCAACTGCTCAACGGCATGTACCGCCCGATATTGGGCGTGGGTGAAGGACTCGCCGTTGGGGAACGTGGCGCGGGACGGGGTGTGCTGCACGACCTCCCACAATTTACGCTTGCGGAGTTCGGACAGGCTCATGCCCTGCCACTCGCCAAAATCCATCTCTTTGACGCCTTCGGCGATGTTGAGCGGCAGATGTGGGTGATGGACTTGTACGGCCTGCGCGGTCTCGACGGCGCGTTCCAAGGGGCTGGTATAGAGCGCTTTCAGCGGGGCTTCGGCCAGTCGTTGGCCGAGCGCTTCCGCTTGGGCGATTCCGTCTTCGTTGAGGTGGACGCCGGGCGTCCAGCCAGCCAGCTTGCCGGTCTTGACGTAATCATTGACCGCGTGGCGGATGAGCAAAACAGTTGTCATCTAGGTTCTCCATATCCCGCCTATGATAGTACAAATCAGTCGCGAGTTGGGAGATGCGGTTTGATGAGAGGCTTGGTATCCGTTATCACCGTAAGAAAAGGCCACTACTCAGAAGGTGAAATAGGCGCGCTGGTTATGTCCTTAGACGTTAAACTCACGCGGTAAGATGTGAATTTAGACAAAAAGTCGGGCGAAACCTCATTAAGTACGCCCAAGTCTTATAAATTCGATAACCATGTTTTAATTTGAATCTCTAAATTTTTGAAAGCGGTTAATCCTCTCAGTACCGAATAGTCTTCAATCAACTGAGCCATACGATATACGGCCGACTGAGGTCTAAAGTCTTTCTCTCTGCGGCCTTTTAATCCACTAGCAGACCTAAGCAATTCATAAAGGACTTCTTTGGGGTCGTTGATTTCTTCTAGTCGATTGAACGATGGCAATTTGATGGGTATTTTGCCATTTGGATTACTAGCCGCCTCACGGATAGCCATCTCATTAATCAATAACCATGCTTCTTGCATCCGAATAGGGATAACACAAATGTAGGGAATTATTATGTTAGAAAGTTTAATGGCTCCTTCAATTTCAGTCTTACGCTTCATCAAAGTATTGCCTTCAGCATCGCGATGAATAAATAAAACATCGCATGGGTACATCTGTAAAGCGCGGATAATCTTATGGGACAATTACTTTGGGGGTTTAGGCAATTGCCTAAAATCTGCCCATTGAGCCCCTATTGCATGGTTAGGCAAATATTGCCGTAGAAGCCAATTTAATATTGGAATGAGTGCGCGATCCGAACTTCCATCGGCGATAAACGTGTATTGGAGACGTTTTTTCATGATTGCCAAGTTACTCTATCTCCGACGAAAAATCGGGTAGGATCAGTTGACGCACATCTTCTCGATCAACAACTCGCCCCTCATCAAAATATTGCCTATCTATCGGTGATAAATAGGCTAACAAATCCCCTAGTGGGATAGACTCTTCTTCATGCTTTGTCCGCCAAGTATCGCTCAAGCCTAAAAATTGGACATGAGTATAACGATTCCCCTCATCATCCAATCTCTCAACCTGTTTAGCAGCGAGTAGCTCATCTGGCTTAATTCCTCTGACAATTACGGGAGAATGGGTGTTAATGATGACTTGTCTAAGCGGATTATCTGTCCCCATAGGAGCCATCGTATCAACTGCGATACCTTCCAATAAATGTAACATCGCGGGAATTCTGAGAGGATGAATACCGTTTTCAGGTTCTTCAAGGCAAATCACGCCCGTATCTGTGGAATCCAATCGTAAAGCAGCTAATGCCAAAAAACGTAGTGTTCCATCTGAGAGTGCTTTGGCAGAGTGAGTTGTACCATCCACTGCGCGTACCTGTAAGGTGTAAATCTCTCTTTTATCGTCACGATCAATCAGAACTTCCCGTACATCTTCAATTAATTCACTAAGGGTAGCAACTAATTGATAATATACGTTCGGGTTGGAACGAGAAAGATGATATAGCATAGCGGGAAGATGAGAGCCATCAACTGCAAGACGAGGAGATGCTGTAAATTCATCTGGACGGCGCAAAACCGAAGGCTCCAATTGAAGCAAGCGCCATGATTGCATTTCACGACGCGCTAATAGGACTGTGGGGCTTTCGGCAGCATTGCTGGCAGATAAAATTGTCCGTGGTAGATTTGCTGCATGGCGTTCTAAGGGACGTCCTCTACTTCCGCCATCTTGATGCAACTTAATAGAACGTTTTATTTCATCGGTTGAGATTAAAGGGGTTGTCCGTCTCCCTTGTAATGCTGAATCTCGCCATTCTTTGCTTGTTTCAAATCGCAAGTGATCTCTCCATTCAGTCAAATTGATATGAGATAGCTCCTCACTTAACAATTCAATCGGATATGCACCTTCATCTCCACGATATTTCAACCGTAAGCTGTAGCGCAAAAACGTAGTTGTAGCTCTAGCAGGTTGGCCGAAGTCATCGAGACCGCTAGGTGAAATAATCATTTCAGCCTCGAATGACATTTCATCTGCTTGTTGTAGTCCTGATCTGTGGAATAGATCGCGCAAATCGCCACCGCGTCCAGCCTCGTCTCTGACGGAGAGCGCCGCTTCAACGATAGAGCGATCTGCTAACGCACTCATAAAAGCAATAGCGTCAAACAGATTTGATTTCCCGACGCCATTTGCTCCGGCAATGCACGTAAATGCACCAAAACGCACATCAACATTAACCAGATTTTTGAACCCATCAACCTTAAGGCGTGTTAGCATTGCGTTGTTCCGATTTCTGTTTTCATACCCTCATTATCCACTAAAAACTGTTTCTTTACTCATCTACAAGGTGGTAAAGAAATGTTGACGCAGGGTAAAGGTCAGCCACCTGTTCATGGAGGGATGATTTAAAATCCAAACGATCTTTGATCGGGGTTTTAGCATAAAACACACCCAAATAATCGTTTGAATTTGTTTCGATTTCCCCATCAGTATAGATATGGCGAATTCTGGAGTCATCTAGGTTCTCCATATCCCGCCTATGATAGTATAAATCAGTCGCGAGTTGGGAGATGCGGTTTGATGAGAGGGTTGGTATCCGTTATCACCGTAAGAAAAGGCCACCGTCTATAAAGTGGGTCTCCGTTGTGGAGATTTGAGCCTCTTTCTGCTAGGATGGGATTTTATTGAGCGGCGATTAGCCCTCTTTGACCCGCTTCCTTCTGTCTCTTTACCGAACGTCCTGCGCGGAAGTTCGCTCACAGTTATATGTTGCATGGGATGTGGGCTATATTGATGAAGGAATATTTAATGCGTTGTGTGCTTTAGCGACTGAAACAGGTGAAATCATGAGTAATCTACAAGCATCGCAAGTCGTCATCCTTGGGGCTGCCCGTACCCCGCAAGGCAAGTTCCTCGGCGGATTGTCTGGCCTGAGCGCCGCCGACCTCGGTAAAGTCGCGTTCAGGGCGGCGATTGAGCGCAGCGGAATCAACACGGCGGACGTGGCGGAGGTCATCGTCGGCAATGTCGTCAGCGCGGGGATTGGTCAAGCGCTACCGCGTCAAATCAGCCTCGGCGCGGGCGTGCCGAATAGCGTCGGCGGCATCACGGTCAATAAAATCTGCGGCAGCAGCTTGAAATCGGTCATGCTGGCGGCCAATGGGATTAAAGCTGGGGACGGCGAGGTCTATCTGGCGGGCGGCACAGAGAGCATGAGCCGCGCCCCGTACCTCAACGACAGCATCCGTCAGGGCAATAAATTCGGTGAAGTCAAATTGCGCGACGCCGTGCAAGTCGATGGGTTGTGGTGCAGTTTGTGTGATTGGGGCATGGGCAACGCAGCGGAATTTATCGGGCGTGAGTTGGAAGTCACGCGCCGCGAGATGGACGAATTTGCCTATCGCAGCCACCTATTGGCCGGACAAGCCACCGACGCGGGCAAATTCAAAACCGAAATCGCGCCTGTGACCATCAAAGGTCGCAAGGGTGACACCATCATCGACTCTGACGAACCGATTCGCCGTGAGACCACGATTGAGGCGCTGTCCGCGCTCAAGCCCGCCTTTGAATCGGACGGCGCCGTGACGGCGGGCAATGCTCCGGGCATGAACGACGGGGCGGCGGCGGTGGTCGTCAGCAGCATGGGGTATGCCGAGGCGCACGGTCACACGCCGATTGCGCGGGTGGTGAGTTATGGTCAAGCCGCTGTTGACCCCAAGTGGATTTTCTACGCGCCCGTGAAGGCCATCCCCGTCGCATTGGCGCGGGCGGGTTGGACGGCGGACGATGTGGATTTATTCGAGGTGAATGAAGCATTCGCGGCGCAAGTCTTGGCCGATATGCGCGGCCTCGCTCGTGACGGGCATCGCGTCCCGATGGAGAAGGTCAATATTCACGGCGGCGCAATCGCGCTCGGACACCCGTTGGGCGCGAGTGGTGCGCGGGTGCTGGTCACCTTGATTCACGCGCTGAAGGCCAATAACCTCAAGCGCGGCTTGGCGGCCTTATGCCTCGGCGGTGGTGAGGGCGTCGCGCTGTGCGTTGAGGTGTTATAGGGCGTCGCCCAGCGCGTTGAGGTGATGGTGTGCTGACGAGTCATCACGAGTTACGACCCGTTTTCTTGACCCAAAAACTGGGGTGCGCTAATTGTGACGGGGTGATGTTTCAGGTAGCCAGACCCATGTCACCCCACCTGCAATGAGCGTCAATACCGCTATCGTCAGGATAGCGACGGGGAGGCTAAATACATCCGCTAACACACCGCCGACCAACGCGCCGAAGGCATAACCGGAGTCGCGCCAGAGCCGATAGACCCCCAGTGCGGTTGCCCGCCAAGAGGGGTGCGACAAGTCACTGATAGCCGCCAACAGCGTCGGGTAGACCATCCCCGTCCCCAATCCCATGATGGCCGCAGCGATAAACCACACGCCCTCATCGGCGCTCAAGGCCATTAACGCAATCCCAACCGATTGCACCCATAATCCGCCGGTAATCCACGGCTTACGCCCGGTACGGTCACTCAGCGCCCCAGTGAATAGTTGGCTGATGCCCCACACACCCAGATACGTCCCGCCCAGCGCGGCTACACGTTCGATAGGGATGCCCGCGCCAATCACATACAGCGGCATCAATCCCCATATCACCACATCGTTGAGGTTATTGACCAAACCAGCCTGAGAAAGGCTGAAAAATCGCCGGTCTTCCCAGCTTACCCGCCAGAAAATCGCCTTAAAGGATAGCGACTCTGCGGGCTTTTGATGCTGTCTCGCTTCTAATTGGGCATGTCCTCGCGTCTCTTTAACGAATAAGACCGATAGCATCAACCCGGCCAGCACGAACACAATTCCCAAATAGAACGGTTGCGGGCGTAGGGCGGTCTGAGCAGCAATCCAGCCCGCGCCCGCCGTCGAGAGCGCCATCGCCAGATAACCGGCAAATTCGTTTAAGCCGGTGGCGCGTCCGCGTCCGACGGGGCCAACGAGGTCAACTTTCATCATCACGGCAGTAGACCAGCACAGCCCTTGCTGCACGCCCAACAGCAGATTAGCGAACACGATCCAACCCCAATCTGGCGCGAAAATCACCAGAAATGGGACGGGTAGCCCAATCACCCAACCAGCCACCATCAGCGGTTTACGCCCCCACCGGTCTGCATTGCGCCCCGCAAACAGATTCGCCAGCGCCTTGACCACCCCAAAGCTGATAATGAACGAGAGCGTCACGCTGACCGAGGTCAATCCAAAATCTTGACCAGCAATCAGCGGAATCAGTGTCCGCTCTAGCCCCAACATCGCACCGACAAAGGCATTGATGAGCATCAATAGCGCGAATTGACCTATATTGGCGCGTAATCCCAATTGAATCCGGGCGGTGGCGCTCATGCGGGAATGTTTTGCGTATTGGCGTGGCGGATGGTCGCAAATTCTGACGGCGGCGGCGTCTGATTCTGCTGTACAAAAGTGATGAACGCGGCACGGTCATGGTGTTGCAGCGCGGGGTTATAGCGCCGTTCAAACCCGATGGTCGAACTCGGTTTACCACTCATAGCGCGACCACAGACCGACCCAGCAAAATGGCTGGGATAAACTTCTACCAAATCATCCAATGTCAGGAGTTTGGTGAATAGACTGTCGTATAACTGTCCGGCTAAACTCGCCGTATTCGCGTCACCGTGTAGGTCTGGCCGCCCGACATCTCCGACAAATAATGTGTCGCCAGTAAACACCATCCACGGCATATCCGCCCGCACACGGTCTGCGACCACAAGGCTGACGCTATCTAATGAATGGCCGGGGGTGTGCAGCACGCGCACCGTATCATTGCCCAACTCAATCAGATCGCCGTCGCGCATCGGTGTGAATGGGAAATCGACCTCCGCTGACTCGTGCAGATAAATTGCCGCGCCGGTTTGGGCGGCCAGACTCACCGCGCCGGACAGGTGATCAGCTTGGACGTGTGTCTCAAAGATAGCGACAATCGGGGAACCGGCCTGCTGCGCGATAGCAAGGTAATCCTCAATGTGTTCAATATGCGGGTCAACTACCGCGAGTTTAGCCTTGCCGGTACACCCGAACAAATACGAGGCGCAACCAGTAGCAGGGTGAAGGATTTGGCGGAAAATCATCAGGTTAAAGCCTCTCTGTAGGGTAGTCAGCCAGTTGCCAATCGGGGTAGCCATCGTGCATCCGACGGGCGGTATAGCCGTGCGCGGTGAGCAGTTGCACTGCCTCATCCGCAAAGACGCAGTATGGCCCACGGCAATAGGCGATGATTTCTTGTGTTTTGGGCAGTTCATTCAAACGGTGCGCCAATTCCTCAATCGGGATAGACCGTGCGCCCATAATATGACCGTGGGCATATTCCACGGGTGGGCGCACATCAAGGATGACCAACCCCGGCTCGTCCATGCGTGAGCGCAGTTCATTGAGGGTCAGGGCATCTAAACTGGCGCGTTCGGTCAAGTAGGTGTCTACGATGCGCGTGACCTCGGACAATTGGCGCTCCGCCAGCGTGCGGATGAGCTGGGTTAGGCGGAATACATCCGGGTCTGCTAGACGGTAATAGACGCGCTGACCGTCCTTGCGGGCGGTGATAAGGTGCGCCTCGCGCAGGGCTTGTAAATGTTGAGAGGTATTCGCCACCGATAGGGCTGCCTCACGGGATAAATCCTCAACACTGCGCTCGCCCTGTGCCAAAATATTCACCAGTTCCAACCGGTGTGGATTGGCTATGGCTTTGGCGATTCGGGCAAATTGCTCGTTAATTTCAGTTTTGAAGGGGCTATTTCCCATATCTTTTTCTCAAATATTCAATTGATCTATTGAATATATATTACGTACCCATCCTTTGTCAATCGCATAGAGCGGCTGACTGTTTTTCGCAAGATTGCATCTTAGGCGAGATGCGTTACAATCAACATCAAACCAGCGTGCGATGAGGGATGTTATGGAAAGCTCAACGAATATTGAAACCTTCATCAGTTATGCCCGCAAAGACGGTCTCGTCCACGCCGAACGTCTTGAGCGTGAATTGCCTAATACATGGCGTGATAAGCGCAACCTCGACCCGTTCAAAGACTTCACGGCTGAAATCGAACGCGCCATAGATGCCTGTAAACAGGTTATCGTGGTCATTACACCCGATACCATGCGTGAAGATAGCTTTGTGCGCCGTGAGTTAGCGCGTGCTGTCCGCAAGAAAAAACCCATTATTGTCGTTCGTTTTGATGACATAGACCCGCCAATTATTGTTGAGACAAATACGTGGTCTGAGTGGTTCAAAAATGGATGGGATAAAACGCTAGACGAGATTCGACGGTGGATAACCACGTTTGTCCCATCTTTTAAATCCCCACAGTTGGTTGCAGCACTCCATAACGACCCTTACCGCGATTATCTCGGTACGTTATACGATAGCATCATTGACTATCTCGATCAGGTCATCATCAAAGAGGTGACACTCAAGGCAAACCACACGAAAGATGCGGTTGCCAATGAGGTTAGACACTCCCCGCTTGGTAATCTCTATCGACGTAACAGCATAAACGAGCCAGAAGTCCGTATTGAGACGCTCAGAGAAGGGCTTGAGCATTTCAAAGGACGGCTGTTGCTGTTGGGCGAACCGGGCGCTGGTAAGACTGTCTCATTGCTGGCAGCCGCACGGGATGCTGTTGTGCGACGGCTGAACGACCCTAAAGCGCCTTTACCAGTTTGGTTGCGCTGTACGGAATGGCCGTCAGAACATAAAACATCCCTAGCCGATTGGATTAAACAACAACATCACCTTACCCTGACAACATTTGACGACACCTTCATATTTTTTGATGGCTTCGATGAGTTGGGGACAAACCGAATCCGCAAAATAAAAGATATTGATGGCAAAGAACGCGAGGAGGGTTATGACCCGCGCCCCTTGTTTTTAGACATCATCCCATCCACTGGAAAAATTTTGCTGTCGTGCCGGATTAAAGAGTATGAAGATTTTGGCACGAAAGTGAACCTCAAAGGCGCAGTTAGACTGCGTCCGTTGGAAGATTCACAAATTGAAACTTATCTCTCGGATTTACCGGATTTATGGGTTTCGATATCCAGTGACCCCAATTTATTGGATATGATGCGAACACCGCTATTGTTGAGCTTATTCGCTTTTGGCTATCGTGATGCGCCAGAAGATGTTCGTGCCTTGCGAGATTTGAACACCGCGGAACTCAGTGAGGTGATTTTCAAGCGATACGTTGAAGAGCGTTACAATCATGAAGAGCGCCGCTTGCAGGAAATGGGACAAAAATCTCCTTTCACATTAGATGAAATTTATGAGGAGTTGGGGCGTATAGCGATGCGTAATGCGAGTGGTGCTTGGAGAGTAAAAGACAATGTACTAGAGGTCGCTGATTTTAGCCTTGCGCTAAAAGATTTCAACCGCGTACAGGAGTTTATCGAGTATGTAAAACTCTTACATCTGCTTATTCCTATTGAAAATGCTGTCCGCTTTATCCACTTAACACTACGTGACCATTTTGTGCGGAAATATTGTTATCCACGGGTTGAGAATCCGCTTTACTATCAGGAACAATACTATGGAACGCCTACCCTTGCACTTGCCAGTTTGCCCAATGCTGAAGCCTTTGATGTGCTTGAAGGGCTACTCTCAAATCCAAAAACTCAGATAAATACTCATGCAGTCGCAGCTTTAGGACGAATGCGTGATATACGAGCGGTTGAGCCTCTGATTAAAGCGCTCAAAGATAAAAGTATAAATTTGAGTAGCAATGCAGCAGAGGCTTTGGGAGTTATTGGCGACGCAAGGGCGGTTGAGCCGCTGATTACGGCACTCAAGAGTAGAGATGTATTTCTTCGTCAAAGTGCAGCAGAGGCATTAGGCATTATCGGTGATACACGCGCCGTTGAACCACTGATTACTGCGCTCATGGATGAGGACGACTTTGTGCGCCAAAATGCAGCACGATCTTTAGGGGAAATCGGCGATAGACGCGCTGTCGAACCGTTGATTGTTGCACTCACAGATGAGGACTCTGTTGTGCGTGGTGATGCGGCAATGGCTTTGGGAGTTATTGGCGACGTAAGAGCGGTTGAGCCTCTGATTGCCATTCTCAAAGATAAAGACATGTTTGTTCGCCAAAATGTGGCAACAGCTTTAGGTATTATCGGTAATGCACAGGCAATTGAACCACTGACGATGTTGTTAGATGATGATAATGATGATGATATTTTTAACCCTAGCTACGCTGCCCAAAAAGCACTTGAGCGTATTGGCACACCAGAAGCGCTGAAGGCATTAGAAGATTGGCGCAAAAGACAAGATAACCGATAAAAGCATTTTATATCTCCCAACCTCACCATACCCAAAGCACGCCCAATCCTGTACCGTAA
>Ga0163144_10015444_pt1 | contig 15751 bp, 12 predicted proteins | sample OliLak19BULKMAT1_FD_123175 | JGI IMG/M metagenome (GOLD analysis project Ga0163144, IMG submission 123175) | Freshwater microbial mat bacterial communities from Lake Vanda, McMurdo Dry Valleys, Antarctica - Oligotrophic Lake LV.19.BULKMAT1 | ecosystem: Environmental > Aquatic > Freshwater >...
GCGGGCCCGAGGCCGACGCCGGGCGCCGCGGAGGCGCGGAAGAACTTGTCGAACACCCGCTCCTCGGCGCCCGCGGGCACACCCGCACCGTGATCCGAGACGTCGAGCTCGATCGAGTCGCCGGCGCGGCGGGCGCGGAGCTCGATCGGCGGCTGCCCGTGCTTGATCGCGTTCTCGATCAGGTTGATCAGCGCCTGCTGGAACAGCACCGGATCCACCGCCACGCCGAGCCCGTCCTCGACGTCGACCATCACCGCGAGATCGCCGAGCGCGCGCTCGAGCCGGGTCAGCGCCGCGCCGACCAGCTCGTCCATCGGCACCCACTCGCGCGCCGGGACCTGCCCGGTCTCGACCCGGGTGAACGCGAGCAGGTTGGCGAGCACGCGCTCGAGCCGCTGCGCCTCCTCGACCACGGTGTCGAGCAGCTCCGCGCGATCGGCCGCGGCGAGCTGGCCGCGATCGTCGCGCAGCGAGGTCGCGGCGCCGGTCACCACCGCGAGCGGCGTCCGCAGATCGTGCGAGACGGCGGACAGCAACGAGCTGCGCAGCTCCTCGGTGCGGATCTTCACCGCCGCGTCGCGCGCCTCGACCTCCTGGTGGCGGAGCCGCAGCGTCAAGGTCGCGATCGTGAGCCCCGCCGCGAACATCACCGCGAACGTCAGCAGGTGACGCAGGTTGTCGACCGCGAACGTGTACCGCGGCGGCACGAAGCAGAAGTCGAGCGCGAGGACCGCGAGCGACGCGGCGCACAGCGCGGGGCCGCGCCCGGCCAGCGACGCGACGACGATCGCGACCAGGTACAGCATCGCCACGTCGGCGAGGCCGATCGCGGCGTAGGAGACGGCGCCGATCCCGGTGGCGACGCCGACCATCGCGACCGCGCGCGCGTAGGCCCAGGGCCCCGGTCGTTCGAGCAGCTCGAGCGTGAGGTCGGGCACGACGGCCCGGAGCCTACTCCCTGCCCGGGCCGAGTGTCCGGATCAGCCCGACGAGCCCGGCGGCCGCGACGAGGCCGGCGATCGTCGCCTCCGCGTGGAACGGCTCGCCGCCGACCAGCGCGAGCAGCACGCGGACCAGCCCGAGGGCGAGCAGCACCGCGTAGAGCATCCGGTCGTCACCTCGATCGGGCTCGCCATGCGGCGGCGGCGACGGCGTGCGGTACGGACCCATGCACCACACCTACCGCCCGCCGCATCAAGATGGCGTCAAGTTGGTCGGGTCCGCGTCAGGCCGGCTCGCGGAGGCGATAGCCGACGCCCGGCTCGGTGAGCAGCCACTGCGGCCGGGCCGCGTCGCGCTCGACCTTGCGCCGCAGCGACGCCATGTGGACGCGGAGGTAGTGCGTGTGCTCGACCGCGTTCGGGCCCCAGATCTCCTTGAGCAGGTGCCGGTGGGTCAGGACCCGACCGGCGTGGCGACCGAGCATCGCCAGCAGCCGGAACTCGATCGGCGTGAGGCGAACCTCCGCGCCGTCGACCGTGACGGTGTGCGCGGCCTCGTCGATCCGGATCGGGCCCAGCACCAGCACCGGCTCGCCGCCGCCGCCGCCGGCCGAGCGGGCGTGGCGCAGCGCCACCCGGATCCGGGCGAGCAGCTCGCCGTCGCCGAACGGCTTGGTGAGGTAGTCGTCGGCGCCGGCGTCGAGCGCCGCGACCTTGTCGTCCTCGCGCCCGCGCGCCGACAGCACGATGACCGGGGTCGGCGTCCAGGTCCGGAGCTTGCGCACCAGGTCGATGCCGTCGCCGTCGGGCAGCCCGAGATCGAGCAGGATCAGCGCCGGCGACTCCTGGATCGCGCGCGCCTCGCCCTCGGCGAGCGTGCCCGCCTCGACGACGCGAAAGCCGTGGCCGTCGAGCGTGGCGCGCAGGTAGCGTCGGAGCTGGGCGTCGTCCTCGACGACCAGCACGGTGTCGGCCGGGGTGTGCACGCGCGCTGACTCTACTCCGGTCCGGGGGCCGGCACCGCCGGCGGCTCCGCGGCCGCGGGCAGGACGATCCGGAAGCAGGCGCCGCCGCCGGCCCGGTTCTCGGCCGAGATCGTGCCGCCGTGCGCCTCGACGATGCCGCGGACCACGGCGAGCCCCAGGCCCACGCCCGGCGCCTTCGACGCGCGGAAGAACTTGTCGAACACCTTGGCCTCGCTGCCCTCGGGCAGCCCGGCGCCGTGATCGGCGACCTCGAGCTCGACGTGCTCGCCGGCGGCGCGGGCGGAGATCTCGATCGGCGGCGTGCCGTGCTTGATCGCGTTCTCGATCAGGTTGAGCAGCGCCTGCTCGAACAGCACCGGATCCACCGGCACCGCGAGCTCGGCCGGGACGCGGACCGCGACCGGCCGCTCGCCGAGCGCACCCTCGAGGCGCGTCAGCGTGGCGCCCACCAGCTCGTCGACCGGCACCCACTCGCGCGCCGGCCTCAGCCCGGTCTCGACCCGCGTGATCGACAGAAGATTGGCGAGCACGCGCTCGAGCCGCTGCGCCTCGTCGACGACCGTGTCGAGCAGCTCGGCGCGCGTCGCCGCGGTCATGGTCGCCGCGCCGTCGCGCAGCCTGGTCGCCGCGCCGGTCACGACCGCGAGCGGCGTGCGCAGATCGTGGGAGACCGCGGACAGGAGCGCGTTGCGCAGCTCCTCCGCCCGGACGCGCAGCGCGGCGTCGCGCGCCTCCTCGGCGAGCCGGGCGCGGCCGATCGCGAGCGCGGCCTGGCGCACGAACGCGTCCAGGACGTGGCGGTGATCGCGATCGAGCCGCGCGCCGCCGCGGGTCTGCACCACGACCACGCCGACCGCGGCCTCGTCGACCACCAGCGGCAGCGCGAGGATGCGCGCGCCGGGCAACGTGTCGGTGCCGTGGCCGGCGAGCTGCGCGTGATCGAAGCTCCACCGCGCGACGGTGAGCTCCTGCGGCGCGAGCGGCATCAACCCGGCGGCGGAGGTCAGGCCGCCGTCGCCGTCCGGGACGAGCGCGGCCGCCGCGACGCCGAGCACGTCCTCGAGGTGACGCACGGTCGCGGCGGCGACGTCCTCGGTGCCGTTCGCGGTCCCGATGTCGCGCGTGAACGCGAGCAACGCGGCGGTGTCGCGCTCGCGGCGCCGCGCGCCCTGCTCCTCGCGGCGCAGCCGCACCGTGAACGCGCTGACCACGAGCCCGGCGCCGAACATCACCGCGAACGTGAGGATGTACTTGGCGTCCGAGACCGCGAACGTGAACCGCGGCGGCACGAAGCAGAAGTCGAACGCCGCCACGGCCAGCGAGGCCGCGAGGATCGACGGACCACGGCCGGCCAGCGACGCGATCATGATCGCGATCAGGTAGAGCATCGTGATGTCGGCGAGCGCGACCCGCGGGTGGACCACCAGGCACGTCGCGGTCACGAGCGCGATCGCGCCGCTCGCCCAGGCGTACGCCGCCGGGCTCGCCCGCGCCTCCGCGGGCGCCTCGGCCGGCGGCGCGCGCGGCGTGGTCTCGTCGAGCGGCGAGATCACGTGGACGTCGATCGCGCCGGAGCCGCGGATGAGATCCACGAGCATGCTGCCGCGGAGCCAGTCGCGGAGCCGCGAGTGGGTGGGCTTGCCGGCGAGGATCCGCGTCACGTTGTGCGCGCGCGCGTAGGTCAGCAGCGCCTCGGACACGTTCGGCCCGGTCAGCCGCAGCACCTCGCCGCCCAGGGACTCGGCGAGCCGCAGGTGCCCCTCGAGCCGCTCGCGATCCGCGGCCCCGAGCGGGCCCGCGCCGAGCGGCTCCACGTACGCGGCCACCCACGTGGCGTCCAGGCTCTGGGACATCCGCTTCGCCGCGCGGACCAGCCGCTCGGAGCCGGGGCTCGGCCCGATGCCGACGAGGATCCGCTCGCGCGCCGCCCACGGCGTCGCGATCCCGTGGGCGTGGCGGTAACGGCGGACGTCGGCGTCGACGTGCGCGGCGGTCCGGCGCAGCGCGAGCTCGCGCAGCGCCAGGAGGTTGCCGCGCTGGAAGAAGTGCTGGGTCGCGCGCGCGGCCTGATCGGGCAGGTAGACCTTGCCGTCGGCGAGCCGCTCCAGCAGCTCCTCGAGCGGCACGTCGATCAGCTCGAGCTCGTCGGCCCGCTCGAGCACCGCGTCGGGCACGGTCTCGCGCACCTTCACGCCGGTGATCTGCGCGACCACGTCGTTGAGGCTCTCGACGTGCTGGACGTTGAGCGTCGAGTGGACGTCGATCCCGGCCTCGAGCAGCTCGAGCACGTCCTGCCAGCGCTTGACGTGCCGGCTGCCCGGCGCGTTGGTGTGCGCGAGCTCGTCGACCAGCACGACCTCGGGGCGGCGCGCGAGGATCGCCTCGAGATCGAGCTCCTCGACCTCGACCCCGCGGTGATCGATCGTTCGACGCGGCAGGACCTCGAGCCCTGCCAGCAGCGCGGCGGTGTCCCGGCGGCCGTGGGTCTCGACGAGCCCGACCACGACGTCGACGTCGTCGGCCCGCAGCGCGCGCGCCGACGTCAGCATCGCGTAGGTCTTGCCGACGCCCGGCGCGGCGCCGAAGAACAGCTTGAGCCGCGCGCGCGTCTCCCGGACCTCGTCGGCCTTGACCTGGGCGAGGAGCGCGTCGGGATCCGGGCGGTCGTCGTCGTCGATCACGTCCCTCCGAGTCGCTCCAGGGCCTGGTTGAGGGCGACCACGTTCACCCGCCGCTCGCCGAGCACGGCGACCGTGCGCTCCTGGATCATGCCATCGACCAGGCGCTTCACGGCGGTCTCGGGGAGGCCACGGCGACGGGCGACCCGCGGCACCTGGTAGTAGGCCGCGGCGGGCGAGATGTCCGGGTCGAGGCCGGAGCTCGACGCGGTCACGAGGTCCACCGGGATCGGCGCGTCGTTGCCGGGATCGAGCGCGCGCAGCGCCTCTACCCGACCCTGGATCGCCTCCAGGAGCGCCGGGTTGGTGGGCCCGAGGTTGGCGCCGCTCGACGTCGTCGCGTCGTAGCGGATCGCGGACGGTCGGCCCCAGAAATGGGCCGGATCGGTGAACGTCTGGCCGACCAGGGCCGCGGGCTCGGGGTGCGGGATCGCGGGCGCCGCGACCATGACGAGCAGCGGATAGGCCACGCCGCAGATCAGGCTGAACAGGACCAGCAAGACGAACGCGGGACGAGCGGTGGCGAGGATGTCCTTCATCTGGGCCTCTACATCAACGGCGTGATCGCGAGATCGATGAGCTTGATGAACGGGAACGGCAGCACCAGGCCGCCGAGCCCCCACACGAGCAGGTTGCGGCGCAGCACCGTGGCGGCAGGCGCGGCGCGCACCTTGATGCCGCGCAGCGCCAGCGGGATCAGCGAGACGATGATCAGCGCGTTGAAGATCACCGCCGACATCACGGCGCTCTGCGCCGAGTGCAGGCCCATGACGTCGAGGACCTCCAGCCCGGGATAGACGCCGACGAACGCGGCCGGGATGATCGCGAAGTACTTCGAGACGTCGTTCGCGATGCTGAACGTGGTCAGCGATCCGCGCGTCATCAGCATCTGCTTGCCGATCGTGACGATGTCGAGGAGCTTGGTCGGGCTCGAGTCGAGGTCGACCATGTTGCCGGCCTCCTTGGCCGCCTGCGTGCCGCTGTTCATCGCCACCGCGACGTCGGCCTGCGCGAGCGCCGGCGCGTCGTTGGTGCCGTCGCCGGTCATCGCGACCAGGTGCCCCTTGGCCTGGTAGTCGCGGATCATCGCGAGCTTGGCCTCGGGCGTGGCCTCGGCGAGGAAGTCGTCGACGCCGGCCTCGGCGGCGATCGCCGCGGCGGTCAGCGGGTTGTCGCCGGTGATCATGATCGTCTTGATGCCCATCCGGCGCATCTCGGCGAACCGCTCGCGGATCCCCGGCTTGACGACGTCCGACAGCGCGACCACCCCGAGCACGCGCGTGCCCTCGGACACGACCAGCGGGGTCTTGCCCTTCTTGGCCACCTCGTCGACCGCGGCGCGGACCTCGGCGGGTAGCGCGGCGCCAGTCTCGCGCGCGATCGCGTCCGGGGCGCCCTTGCGGATCCTGCGCCCGTCGAAGTCGACGCCGCTCATCCGGGTCTGCGCCGTGAACGCCACGAACTCCGCGCCAAGCGGGATCGGGGTCTCGCCGGCCTTCGCGCCACCGAGCGTGACGATGCTCTTGCCCTCGGGCGTCTCGTCGGCGAGCGACGACAGCGTCGCCGCGGTCGCGAGCTCGGCCTCGGTCACGCCCTTCGCGGGCAGGAACGCGGTCGCCTGCCGGTTGCCGTAGGTGATCGTCCCGGTCTTGTCGAGCAGCAGGATGTCGACGTCACCCGCGGCCTCGACGGCGCGGCCCGAGGTCGCGATCACGTTGGCCTGGATCATCCGGTCCATGCCGGCGATGCCGATCGCCGACAGCAACGCGCCGATCGTCGTCGGGATCAGGCACACCAGGAGCGACACCAGCACGGTCATCGTCACCGGCTTCGCGAGGTCTCCGGCGCGGTCCGCGGCGTACTGCGAGAACGGCAGCAGCGTGACCGTGACGATCAAGAAGATGATCGTCATGCCCGCGAGCAGGATGTCGAGCGCGATCTCGTTGGGCGTCTTCTTGCGCTTCGCGCCCTCGACCATCGCGATCATGCGATCGAGGAACGTCTGCCCCGCCGCGGTCGAGATCCGCACCACCAGCCAGTCCGACAGCACGCGGGTGCCGCCGGTGACCGCGCTGCGATCGCCGCCGCTCTCGCGGATCACCGGCGCGCTCTCGCCGGTGATCGCGCTCTCGTCGACCGAGGCGACGCCCGCCACGATCTCGCCGTCGCTGGGGATCATCTGGCCGGCCTCGATCAGGACGTGATCGCCCACCTTCAGCGCCGACGACGACACCGCGACGCGGCCGGCGTCGCGGCTCGGCCCGTCGAGCCGGTACGCCATGACGTCCTGGCGCGCCTTGCGGAGCGTGTCGGCCTGCGCCTTGCCGCGGCCCTCGGCCATCGCCTCGGCGAAGTTGGCGAACAGCACGGTGAACCACAGCCACACCGAGATCCCGAGCACGAACCCCGTCCGCTCGTGCAGGAACAGCAGCGTCGTGAACGCGCTGCCGACCTCGACGACGAACATCACGGGGTTCTTGATCATCAGCCGCGGGTCGAGCTTCTGGAACGCGCCGACGGCGGCGCGGCTGACGATCGCGCGTTCGAACAGCGGGCGCGGTTGCGCGTGCGTGGTCATGGCAGCTCCAGGTGCTCGGCGATCGGGCCCAGCGCGAACGCCGGGATCAAGGTCAGGACGCCGACCAGCAGGACGACGCCGACGAGCAAGGTGATGAACAGGCCACCCTCGGTGGGCAGGGTGCCTGCCGACGTGGGGACGAGCTTCTTCTTGGCGAGGGACCCGGCCATCGCCAGCGTGGCGACGATGATCCAGTAGCGCCCGATGAACATGCAGATGGCACCCAGCGTGGCGAACCAGGTGCCGCTCGCGGTCAGGCCGCCGAACGCCGAGCCGTTGTTGTTCGCCTGCGAGATGAAGGCGTACAGCACCTCGGAGAAGCCGTGCGCGCCGGGGTTGGGCACGGCCGTCTTCACCTCGCTGGTCATGACCGCGATCGCGGCCGCGAGCAGGCAGATCATCGCCGGCGCGAGGATGCCGACCGAGGCCATCTTCATCTCGAACGCCTCGACCTTCTTGCCCATGAGCTCGGGGGTTCGCCCGACCATCAGGCCGGAGATGAACACCGCCACGATCGCGAACAGGATCATGCCGTAGAGGCCCGAGCCGATGCCGCCGAACGCGACCTCGCCGAGCCCCATCAGGAACATCGGCGCCAGGCCGGACAGCGGCAGGTAGCTGTCGTGCATCGAGTTGACCGACCCGTTCGAGGCCGCCGTGGTCGAGGTCGCCCACAGCGCCGACGCCGAGATGCCGAACCGGACCTCCTTGCCCTCCATGTTGCCGCCGGCCTGGTCCACCGAGGCGACCTGATCGACGTGCTGCTCGTCGAGCAGCGGGTTGCCTGCCTGCTCTACCGCCGCGGTGAAGATCACCCAGGGCAAGAACAGCACCCACATCGCGATCAGGAACGCCCGCCCCTGCCCGGTCCGCTGGACCATGCGTCCGAACATGAAGCAGCACGCCGCCGGGAACAGCAGGATCGCGAGGTCCTCGAGGAAGTTGGACAGCGGGGTCGGGTTCTCGAGCGGGTGCGCCGAGTTGGTGTTGTAGTAGCCACCGCCGTTGGTGCCGAGCTGCTTGATCGAGATCTGCGAGGCCACCGGGCCGACCGCGACGTCCTGAGCGGTCGCCGACTCGACGAGATCGACGCTGACGGTTCCTGCGGCGGTCTGCGGCACGCCCTGCCACACCAGCAGCGCCGCGAGCACGAGCGCCACCGGCAGCAAGATGTAGAGCGTGGATCTGGTGAGGTCGACCCAGAAGTTGCCGATCGTCTCGCTGTGCTTGCGCACGAACCCGCGGATCAGCGCGACCAGCACCGCGAGGCCCACCGCCGCCGACACGAAGTTCTGCGTGGTCAGCGCGATCATCTGGACGAGGTGACTCATCGTCGTCTCGCCGCCGTAGGTCTGCCAGTTGGTGTTCGAGTGGAAGCTGATCGCCGTGTTGAACGCGACCTGCGGCGTGACGTTGCCGAGGCCGTTGGGGTTCCACGGCAGGCCGTGCTGGAGCCGCAGCATCAGGTACACGACGACGAGGCCGAGCACCGTGAACATCATCAGCGCGACGGCGTACCGCCTCCAGGTCATCTCCGCCTGCGCGTCGACGCCGGCGAGGCGGTAGATCACGCGCTCGATGCGGCCCACGGCGGTGCGCTCGAACACGCGCGCCATGTACAGGCCGAGCGGGTACGCGAGCAGCATCAAGGCGACGCAGTACAGGGCGATCTGCGCGATGCCGAGGCCGGTCACTGGAGCTTCTCCGGCGCGAGCAGCGCCACGAGGAGATAGATGAACAGGCCGACGGACGTGAGGCCGGCGATCCACAGCAGGGCGGTCATGACAGCTCCTTCACAGCCGATCGAACAGGCGGACCATCCCGAACGTCAGGGCGACGAGCACGACGGTGATCAGCAGGTAGATGAGATCCCAGGTCACGGGTTCGCTCCCAGGTCGACGTCGATGTCGATCTGCGCGCTCCACATCCAGCGGTTGCCTCCGGGCTGCAGGTCGGGCTCGAGGAAGAACACCGGCCCGGTCAGCAGCGCGACCGCGGGTGTGAAGTAGACGTAGACGCCGGCGCCGGCCGCGCCGAGCGCGTTGTGGCCGGTCTGCACATCGGCGGTGAGCACGAGCTTGTCGATCTTCGGCACGTCGATCGCCGGCGACGCCCAGCCGGCGAGCACGCCGACGTCGTCCAGCCCGTGGTAGCCGCCGACCGAAACGGAGCCGACGTACGGCAGCGTCTTGCCCACCATCGCGTAGAGGACGGGGACGTCGGCGTCGACGTCGAGGTTGTAGACCCCGAACGACCAGCCGGGCTGGTGCTCGTGGAGCGCGCCCTCGGGCGTGCCGACCTTGGCGTTGACGTAGATCGGCACCGCGACGCCGTCGCCATCGACGATCGTCGGGAACAAGAGGCCGGATAGAGCGCGTCGTTGGCGAAGTAGGCGTCGTCGCCGATGTGGAGCACGCCGAAGCCCTGGAGGGACGGCGTCGACGGCGCCCACATGGTGGTGGACGGCGTTGCGTGCGCGGCGCCCGGCAGCAGCACGACCGCGGCGATCCGCAGCTTCGAGAGGTGTCTCATGCGAGAACACCTTGCCCACCGCGCCGTCAAGACGGGATCAAGGCGGAGGTCGGGCGCGTAAAGGCGCCGTCAATTTTGCTCAGGCGACGCGCGTCATCGAAGGGCGCACGGCGCGGGCACCCGCGACGCGCGCGATCACGAACTGGCGCCGGATCCCCTGCGGGTCCTCTTGCCACAGGGAATGGCGCGGGGTCGTCATCGGCTGCTCGCGCCACAGCGACAGGGACAGGAAGAAGTTCTCGGCAAACATGATCAAGAGGAAGAGCAAGCCGCGTGCCCCGCGTAATGACCGGAGATCACTGGGGCCAGATTCGCCGGTGGGTCAGCCCTGACATCCGATCATTCCAGTGACAATCACGGCATGCGCATCCACGGGGGAGCGGCGCTCGGCGCCGCCGTCGCGTTGTTCGTCGCCTTGTCCGCCTCCGCGCAGGCGGGCGCCTTCTGCCCCGGCGAGTCCGCGTGCGAGGTCAGCTGCGAGGGCGGCAAGGTGCTCGCGTGCCGGGAGCTCGGCCGGATCCGCGCCGACGGCGAGGGCCTCGATCCGGATCACGCGGGCGCGGTCGCCGCTTGGACGCGCGGGTGCACCGGCGCCGCCGGCAAGAAGCAGGCGGCCGACGACGCCAAGCGCGACGCGCGGTCGTGCCTCGAGCTGTCGCGGCTGCAGCGGAGTGGCTGGACGCTGGAGGTCACGCGCGACGTCGACTCGGCGAACGCGCGGCTCACCGACGCGGTGACGCTCGCGACCCCGAAATGCGACGCCGGCGACGGCGACGCCTGCGCCACCGTCGCGTTCGCCCTGCGCGACTCGCTCGAGGTCGAGGGCTGGCCCGGGACCGGCAAGGACGCGGCGAAGGAGGTCCTCAGGCGCGCGCAGGCCGGGTGCGAGGGCAACGCGCTGGAGGCGTGCGCGTACATCCGCCACGACGTCTGGGAGCTGACCAACCAGCAGCTCCTCGAGCCCGACGAGCTCAAGCCGGCGCGCGACGCGGTCGACAAGCAGCTCGGGGTGATGTGCAAGGGCGGCGACGCGTGGGCGTGTCTCGACGTTCCGAGCTCGGTGCTGCGCGACGAGAAGAACCGCAAGGCGATCAAGGCGGTGATGACCGAGCGGTGCGCGACCAAGGATCCGGCGGCGTGCCTCGCGCAGGCGATGGCGATGTCGGCGGACATCGACGACGACGACCTCGACTCGGCGAAGGCCGCGCTGGTCGAGCTGGTCGAGCTCGCGCTCGACGCGTGCGAGACGCTCGATCACGAGGAGTGCCCGAGCATCGCGCTGGAGATGACGAAGGAAGACGGCGAGTTCGTCGAGTACGGCGTCAAGTCCGACCCCGCCCGCGGCGTCCGCATGCTCCGCAGCCTGTGCAAGACCGGTTCGGTCCGCGCGTGCGAGCACGCCGCGACGCTGCTCGCCGAGGGCGCGCCCTCGATCAACCAGGACGCCCCGGCCAGCCGCGAGCTGTACGACCGCGCGTGCCGGCTCACCTCGCCGCTCAAGAACGGCAAGCCCGTCACCTGCGAGATCTGCCTCGCCGACGGCTACGACGATCTCGCCGAGTGCCGGCGCCGCGACACCTGGCAAGTGTCCACGCGTTGCCTCGAGGGCAACCTCGAGGACTGCGAGGAGCTGGGTGATCGCTACGGCAACGGGTTCGGCGTCGACCCCAGCGCGGCCGACTCGGCGCGCAGCTTCAAGTACGCGTGCGACGGCTCGATCAAGACCGCGTGCGGCAAGCTCGACGACGTCTGCCACGCCAACACCGACCTCGGCGAGCAGGTGTGCGCGCCGTCGCTGCTCCACACCGACGTGTTCTACGAGGCCGAGTGGCAGCTGCGCACCAACCAGACCGCGACGCTGTCCAAGGGCACCGCGACCACCGGCGGCGACGTCACGTCGGTGACGGTCGCCGAGGCGAACGCGGGCGGCGGCGTCCAGGCCAAGCGCGGCAAGCTCGACGCCGATCTCGTCGTCAGCGTGGTCCTCGATCGCGCGCGCCAGGCCGCGGCCCGGCTGCTCGCCGACGAGCTGCGCGATCACCTCGGCTCGTCCGGGCTGCGGACATACATGAAGGATCTGCTCGAGCAGGGCGCGTCGCTGCTCGCCGACTCGACCAGCCTGCGCCGCGACGCGCTCCAGGATCTCGGCATGACGCTGGTCCGCGCGTTCGCGGCGTCGAACCTGGTGCGGACCACGCTCGGCGATGCCGACGCCCTGCTCGCGGCGCCGGTGATCGGCGTGGTGGTCAAGGGCTGGAAGCGCACCCAGCTGGTCAAGGACGGCCGGCTCGCGCCGCAGCTCGAGGCCTACCTGGCCGACGTCGCGTACTGGACGCTGAACACCGAGTCGCTGTTCGCGCGCGCGGGCGCCGGCGACGATCCCGCCCCGGCCTGCCCGTTCCAGGACGATCGCAAGGCGCTGTGCGACGCGCTGTCGACGCGGGCCAAGGTCACCGAGGCGCTGCGGATCGACGGCGTGCTGACCGCGCTCAACATGGTGCGCGCGCTCGGCTCCGAGGGCGGCATCGACGTCCGGCGGCTGATCGAGGCGATCGCGCAGTCTCGGTCGATCGTCGACTTCGCGTCGACGCCGGGCCTCAACCTCGGCGCGTGGCAGAGCCGGATCGTCGAGGGCCTGCGCGGCCGCGGCGCGCAGCTCAAGGACGGGCTCGGCACGCTCACCAGCCTGCTCGACATCAACACCTACGCGAGCGCCGGGCCCGATCTGCCCACGCTCGCCGCGCAGCTCCGCGCGCTCGCGGTGTTCGTCACCGACGGCGACGGCGCGGTGCTGCTCGGCGCCGACCTCGCCAAGGACCTCACGCCGCTGCTGTCCGTCGCCAGCCTCATGCCGCAGGGCCTCGGCGGCGCGCCGACGCCGGAGATGCTCGCGACCGCGCGCGAGCGCGCGAAGGCCGCGATCGACAAGCTCGGCAAGCCGTGGCGCGACGGCATCGGCAAGAAGATCGTGGCGATCACCAAGAAGCTCGACGGCATCAACGGCTCGCTCGACGAGCTGGTCCGCCACATCAGCTCGGTGCGGACCACGCTCGAGCACCACCAGCCGTCCGGCACCGACGTCCGTGTCCGCCTGGCGATCGACGACGTGCCGCTCGGCGATCTCGACGAGCTGCTGCTGGTGTTCCCCAAGGTCGTGACCGTGCTCGACACGCTCGACGCCAACGCGCGCGATCTGTTCGACGGCATCGACCTGCGCGGCCTGCGGTTCGCGCGCAGCTCGTGCGTGCGCCTGCTCGGCTTCCTCGATCTGATGGGCCGGGTCGCGCGCTCGGTGCGGCTGACCCAGACCGTCGCGCAGGTGATCGAGACGCTCCAGCTGCTCGGCCGGTGGAGCGACGGCGAGTTCTCCGCGCCGCTCTACGACATGCTCCTGCCGGTCCTCGATCTGATCGAGACCCGCACGCCGATGCCGCTCGAGCAGCTGTTCGCGATCATCGGCCGCGTCCGCCTCGACAGCCTGGTGACGTCGCTGCTCAGCGACTCGCCTTGCGCCAACGAGGACCGCGCCGAGTGCTGGGTGTTCAAGATCGCCTACTCGCTGCAGGAGGCGATCACGCGCGACGGCGACACGATCAAGATCGACGGCGCCGAGGTGGCCAAGCGCCTCGCGAAGTTCGGCGACGACTTCCGGCGCCGCGAGAAGGGCCGGTGGTACTTCCACCTCACCGTCGGCGTCGGCAGCCTGTTCTCGCCGCCGCCGCCAGATCCCGCCGGCGGCATGAGCGAGGACCTGCGGTTCACGCCGATCATCGCCGAGCAGGTCGGGTTCGGCTACGCGAGCCCGGCGGTGTGGAAGGACCGGCTGACGTTCAAGGTCGGCCTCGCCGCGTCCGGCGTCCTCTACCGCGTGCTGCTCGACAACGAGGAGTCCAACGCCGTCATGGGCCTCGGCTTCCTCGCGGTCGACATCTACGATCTCGTCGAGATCTACGCCGCGGGGACGGTCCTCGCCTACCCGCCGTCCGACACGAGCGACGCGCGGGTCGAGCCCGGCGTCGCGTTCGGCCTGTCGGTGCCGCTGTCGGCGTACCTGGAGAAGCTGTAGCCGCGACTACGGCTTCGGCTCCTTCTTCGAGCGGAACTTCTTCTCGCCCTTCTCGAAGATCTCCTTCTGGTAGTACTCGCTGCCCGACACGCCCGAGGCCTCGGCGATCGCCAGCTTCTGGTCGATGATCTGGTGGAACGAGCCCTCGTCGATGCCGCCCGGGATCATCGTGCCGTTGATGTAGAACGCCGGCGTGCCGTTGACGCCGAACTTGTTGAGCTCGGCCATGTCGCCCTGGACCAGGGCCTGGCAGTCCGCGCCCTTCAGGTCTGCCTCCCACTTCGCGAGGTCGAGGCCCACGCTCTTGACGATCTCGCGCAGGTTCGCGCCGCCGAGCTTGGTGGCGTCACCGCCCTTGGCGTAGGCGTTGAAGCCCTTCTCCCAGAACGCGTGCTTGTACGCCATGAACTTGCCCTGCCGCGCGGCCGCGCAGGAGCCGAGGTGGGCCTCCTGCACCTGCTGCGGGTGCACGACGAAGTTCTTGTAGACGACGCGGACCTTGCCCGCGTAGTCCTTCACCAGCTTCGTGAGGGTCGAACTGACCCTCATGCAGTGGGGTCAAGCAAAATCCCAGGCCTCGATGATCGTCACCAGCGCGTCGGTCGGCCCCTCCGTCATGTCGGCGGCGTTCGCCGAGATGTCGACCGCGAACACCGCGTCCTGCGCCGGCGACTGCGCGTCCTCTTCCTCTTGCTGGCGCTTCTGGCCGTCGAAGGCCTGCTGCAGGAACGCCATCGCGTCGGCGCGGCGCGCGTTCTCCTCCTCGAGCGCCTTCACGCGCGTGGTCAGCTCGTCGACCGCCTTGGTGTCGACGGTGCCGCTGCCCTCCTTCTGGCAGCCTGGCTGGCAGGCGGCGGCGAGGACGGACAGGGCGACGAACAGGAGGCGTGCGCGAGACATCGCGTGAAATCTACTCCACGACGACGTGATAGTGAAGCCACGAGCACGACCAGCACGAGCACCAGCGAACCGGGCCCGCCGTCCGGACCGCCCGGCGACGAGCACGCGAGGTAGCTGCCGCGGCCCTCGTCCGGGTCCGGGTCGGGGATGAGATCCACGACCCCGAGGCCCGAGATCGGGATCTCGACGCTGCCGCCGGCCCAGGTGATCGAGAGCGACGCCGCGTGCGCGCCGGCGCGGGTCGGCTCGAACAGCACCGACCACGTCGAGGTGTCGCCGACGCTGACGGTGACGCCCGACGTGGGATCGCCGGGCAGGATCTGGAACGCGTCCGCGTCGACGCCGGTGAGCGCGACGTCGGCGCTGATGCTGGCGCCGGTGCAGTTGATGACGCCGAGATCCTCGGCGCCCGACAGGTCGCCGACCTCGACCGCGCCGTAGTCCTGCGACAGCGCGGTCGCGCCGACCACCGCCTCGAGCCCGCGGCCGCGCAGCGGGACGCGGTGCCCGGTGTCACCGGGAACGTTGGTGTTGATCTCCAGCGCGCCGTCGCGCTCGCCGGCCTCGGTGGGCTCGAACCATGCGTCCAGCGACCACTCGACGGTGCCGCCGGGAGGCAGGATCGCGGGCGCGGTGTCGAACGACTCGCCCGTGAACGGGAACTGCGGAACGAAGCTCACGCCGGCGAGCTGGTACGCGCCGGTGCCGGCGTTGCGGATCCCGATGTGCACGCGCTCGGTCGCGGCGCCGACGCACGCGGTCCCGAGGTCGATCACCGGATCCGGCGGCGTCACCGAGATCAGCGCGGTCGCGCCGGTGCCGCTGAGGCCGACGTTGAGCGGGTCGCCGCCGCCGGCAAACTGGATCGCCAGCCTGCCGCTGACCTCGCCGTCGCCGGTCGGCGTGAACGTGACCTGGAACGGCAAGGTGCCGCCGACCGAGACGTTGGCCCCGACGGTGAGGTCGTGGACGAACGTGCCGGGGCCGTCGGCGGTGATCGCGACCGAGGCGATGCTGCCGAGCGAGCCGCCGTTGTTGTGGAGCAGGAAGTCGATCTGGTCCGAGCCACC
>Ga0163144_10015445_pt1 | contig 15751 bp, 16 predicted proteins | sample OliLak19BULKMAT1_FD_123175 | JGI IMG/M metagenome (GOLD analysis project Ga0163144, IMG submission 123175) | Freshwater microbial mat bacterial communities from Lake Vanda, McMurdo Dry Valleys, Antarctica - Oligotrophic Lake LV.19.BULKMAT1 | ecosystem: Environmental > Aquatic > Freshwater >...
CCTGAGGTAGTATTCAGCGCAGCCTCGGATTGAGCGCGTCGCGCAGCCAGTCGCCGAGCAGGTTGACCGACAGCGACAGGATCACCAGCGCCAGCGCCGGGAAGATGACGATCCACCATTCGCCCGAGAACAGGAAAGCGTTGCCGATGCGGATCAGCGTGCCGAGCGAAGGCTGTGTGGCCGGCATGCCGACCCCGAGATAGGAGAGCGAGGCTTCGGCGATGACCGCCAGCGCCAGTTCGATGGTGGCGATCACCAGCACGGGGCCCCAGGCATTGGGCAGCACATGCCCCAGTGCGATCCGTACGCCGGGCACGCCGATGATGCGGGCGGCATTGACATAATCCTTGTTCTTTTCGGCCAGCGTCGTGGCCCGCGTGACCCGCGCGAACTGCGGCCAGTAGGCGAAGCCGATCGACAGCACCAGCACCCAGATGGCGACGCTGTCGTGGACGCCCTTGGGCAACATCACCCGCGCCACGCCATCCAGGGTGAGCGCGATCAGGATGGCGGGCACGGTGAGCTGGATGTCGGCCACGCGCATGATCACCGCCTCGACCCAACCGCCGCGGAAGCCGGCCAGCAGGCCCAGCAGCACGCCCGTGGTGACCGACAGTACGATCGCGGCGAGGCCGATCATCAGCGACATGCGGCAGCCGTAAAGAATGGCCGACAGCATGTCGCGGCCCTGGTTGTCGGTGCCCAGCGGATGCTTGGCCATGCCGCCCTCGCTCCACGCCGGGGGTGTGAAGGCATCCATCAGGTTGAGCGACTTCACGTCGAACGGATCAAACGGCGCAATCCAGGGCGCGAAGGCGGCCCCGACGAAGTAGACCAGCGTGACCACGGCAGCGGCCACGGTGAGCGGGGAGTGGCGGAAGCTCCACCACATGTCGCTGTCGCGAAAGCGGGCGAGGGTCGAGCTGCGGTCGCTCATGATACCGTCATCCGCCGGCAGAGGAGCGCGCCCAGCGCGCCCAGGAGTGCCAGGACGGCGGCAAGCGGGCCGAAGCCGTCAAAACCGTCCCAACTGATGATCGCGGCGCCAAGCGCCGCCGCGCCCACCCAGCCGACGCTCGCCGTGGTGCCATTCAGTCCCAAGACCGTGCCGCGCACATCTTCCGGCACTGCGGCAAGTGCCGCCATGTAGGAGGGCCGGCCCAGCGCATTCAGCAGCACATAGACGAGGCCCAGGGCGACGGAGACTTCCAGACTGGGATGCCACAGGAAGAGAACGAGGGCCGCTACTGCCGAGAGCGCCATGGCAACGGCGAAGACCATCAGCCGGTCGCGCAGGCGGTCGGCAAGTTGTCCGCCCAGGATCGTGCCGGCGACGTTGCCGATCGCGAACACCGCAAGCGGCAGGGCGACCTGGATCAACGACAGGTGATAGGTCGCCTGCAGGAAGGTTGCGAAATAGATCGCAGCGAGGCCGTAGCAGATGCGCTCGGCGATACCGGAGGTAAGGAGACCCAGCACGCGAGGCGACAGCGCGGTCCGGAACGAGGGCCGCGCCATCGGGTGGGTGTGGCCGGCGGTGCCGCGTCCCACCGTGAAGAACAGGCTGAGGCAGGCGAGGAGGGAAAGACCACCCAGGCAGACCAGCCAGCCACGCCAGCCGATCAGCGAGCCCACGGCCGCTGCCATCGGCACGCCGATCAGCAGAGTAAGCGATTGGCCGCTCATCACCCAGCCTAGCGCCCGGCCGCGCTGGCCATCGACGACGCGGCCCGAAACCTCGGCCATCACCACGCCTGTGAAGGCGCCGCAGCAGGCGCCAGCCACCGTCGCCCATACGCCCACCCAGAAGAACGACCCGGCCAGAGCTTGCGCCACGAGGCACAGGGCGAGCGCAAAGGGTGAGGCGACCAGCAGCGCCCGGCGGCCGACGAGATCGGACAGCCAGCCGCCGAACGCCGAGGCGACGCCCCACGAGACCGACGTCAGCGAGACAAGGTTGGCAACCAGAGGCATGGAGACGTCGAGGTCGCGCGCCATGTCGAGCAGGAAGGGCGCGCGCGTGGTGCCGCTCGAGGTGGTGGCGAAGGAGCCGAGGCAGGCCGCCCCGATCAGGGCCCAGGGAAGTGCAGGGGGCAGCGTGCGTGAAGCAGTCACGGTCAGCCGCCCGCCGTGCCGAGCTGGGCGCGGTCGAGCCGGAGCCGGGGGTCGATGGTGGCGTAGAGCAGGTCGACGAAGAAATTGATCGCCACGAAGATGAACGAAACCATCACGAGATAGGCCGCCATCACCGGAATGTCGGCGAACTGCACCGACTGGATGAAGAGCTGGCCCATGCCCGGCCACTGGAACACCGTCTCGGTGATGATCGAGAACGCGATCAGGCCGCCGATCTGGATGCCGATCACGGTGATCACCGGCAGCAGCGTGTTCTTGAGCGCGTGCCGGAAGTGCACCGCGCGGTCGGTGAGGCCGCGGGCGCGCGCGAACTTGATGTAGTCGGTGCGCAGCACCTCCAGCATCTGCGAGCGCACCAGGCGCAGCACCAGGGTCATCTGGAACAGCGAGAGCGTGAAGGCCGGTAGCACGATCGCCTTCAGCCCCGACGCGGTCAGCAGGCCCGTATTCCACCAGCCGAGCTTCACCGTCTCGCCGCGGCCGAAGGAGGGGAAGCACCATCCCGCCGGCAGCCCGATCGCCGGCGCCCACGAAATGCATTCCACCGAAAAGACATAGATCAGCAGAATGCCGATGACGAAAGTGGGCATGGCGACGCCGGCCAGCGAGAAGGTCATGATCGCGCCGCTGTCGACGCTGTGGCGCCGCAGCGCCGTCAGGACGCCCAGCGGGATGCCCATGGACAACGCCAGCAGGGCCGCCACCGCCACCAGCTCCAGCGTCGCCGGCATCCGTTCCACGATCAGATCGGACACCGGCCGGGCCAGGCGATAGCTCTTGCCGAAATTGCCGGTCACGGCGTTGCCGAGGAAGCGCGCGAACTGCACCGCCACGGAGTCCTCCAGGCCGAGGTCGCGCCGCATCTCCTCGCGGTCCGACGCCGACGCCTCCTGGCCGACCATGTTGTTCACCGGGTCGCCGACGAAGTTGAACAACACGAAGCACAGAAACGACACCGCCAGCATGACCGCCAGCGACTGCAGGAGACGGGAAACGATGAAAGCCAGCAAGGCGCCGGCTTTCCTTTTGCTTCAGGACAGCCTTACTTGATCTTCGAGTATTTGAAGTTGGGCGTGTCGTTGGCGAAGATCGGCATGGTCACCTTGTCGCTCATCGCCCAGACGATCAGCTGGTGATGCAGCGGCAGGTAGGGCATGTCGGCGACCACCGTCGCCCAGGCGTCGGCGACCATCTTGTCGCGCTTGGCCTGGTCGACTTCCTTCAGCATCGCGTCGCTCAGCTCGTCGAGCTTGGCGTTGCTGTAGCCGGTGAAGTTCCAGCTTCCCACCTTCTTGGCCGCGTCGCTGGTCTGATAGAGGAAGGTGAAGACATAGTGCGAATCGAGCGTCGGCACGCCCCAGCCCAGCAGGAAGAAGCTGGAGTCCTTCTTCTGCAGCTTGGGGAAGTGCAGCGTCTTGGATCGCGCCTGCAGATCGACCTTGATGCCGATCTGGGCCAGCATGCCGGCGACCGCCTGGCAGATCTGCTCGTCGTTGTTGTAGCGGTCGTTGGGGCAGTCGAGCGTGACGCCGAAGCCGTTGGGATAGCCCGCATCGGCCATGAGTTTTTTGGCCGCCGCGACGTCGAATTTCTGGCGCTCGTCGAGCGCCGGCGTATAGCCGTGCACGCCGGGCGAGGTGACCAGGCCGGCGGGCGCTGCGAAGTTGCGCATCACCTTGGTCTTGATCGCGTTCATGTCGATCGCCTGATACATGGCCTGGCGAACGCGCTTGTCGGCGAACGGGTTCTTGCCCTTGACGTCGGAGTATTTGAGCTCGGCCGAGCCCATGTCGAGGCCGAGGAAGATCGAGCGGACCTGCGCGGTCTCCTCGGTCTTGAGGCCGGCGGTCTGCTTGATGCGCGCGACGTCCTGCAACGGTGCATCGAGCACGAAGTCGACCTGGCCCGAGATCAGGGCGGCGACGCGGGTCGAGGGTTCCTTGACCGGCGTGTAGACCAGCTCGTCGGGATAGTCGGGAAACTGCTTGGCGCCCCAGTAGGTCGGGTTCTTCGTCATCACGGTGCGCACGTCGGGGTCGCGTTGCTTCACCATGTAGGGCCCGGTGCCCATGGCATTGCGCACCGCGAAGGTCTCTTCCTTGTCCTTATAGCTCTGCGGCTTGGTGACGTTGTTCTTTTCTGCCCACGCCTTGGACATGATCATGATGCTGGTCGTGTAGTCGGGCAGGATGGGGTTTGGCCCGTTGGTGATGATGTGCACCGTCAGCGGATCGATCGCCTTCACTTCCTTGACGCTCGAGATGTAGGCGCGGAAATCGGAGGTCGGCGCCAGTGCGCGGTTGTAGCTGAACACCACGTCGTCGGCGGTGAAGGGCGTGCCGTCGCTGAACTTGACGTCGGGCCGGAGCTTGAACTCCCAGGTGTCGGGGGCGATCGGCTTCCACGACAGCGCCAGGTTCGGGACCTTGGCGAGCTTGGGGTCGCGCTGGATCAGCGGATCGTAGATGTGCTGGTTCATCGCGGTGGTCGGGCCCTCGTTCTGCGAGTGCGGATCCATGGTGAGGGCGTCACCTTGGCTCGCCCAGCGCAGCGTCTTGGCCTCGACGGCCGATGCCAGGCAAAGGGTGGCGACAGTTAGGGCGGCGATACGTGCAACGAACATGTCATTGCCTCCTGCAGTTGTTGTGTAGCGACCCTAACGCAGGCCTGCGCGCTTGACGAGGGCGGCTGCAACGACTTCGCGCGGCTTACCTGCTACTTCTGTCCGATCTTCGGCTCGCTGCCAGCCAGCAGGCGGCGGATATTCTGGTGGTGCTTGGCCCACACCAGCAGCACCAGCACCGCCGCCAGCATGGCCACCGGGCGGGGCGAGAGCCACCAGGCCGAAGCGGCGGCGAGCGCCGTGGAAATCAGGGTGGCCAGCGAGGAATAGCGCAAGGTCACGAGGATCAGCAGCCACACGCCGGCGCCGACGGCGACGATCGGCCAGCTCAAACCCAGGAAGACGCCAAGCACGGTCGCCCCGCCCTTGCCGCCCTTGAAGGAAAGCCAGACCGGAAACATGTGGCCGAGCACCGCGCCTGCTCCCGCGCCAACGGCGGCGAGTTCGCCGATCTGGTAAGCGATCAGCACCGCGACCAGGCCCTTCAGGGCATCGAGCAGCAGGGTGGCGGCGGCCAGGTCCTTGCGGCCGGTGCGCAGCACGTTGGTGGCGCCGATATTGCCTGAGCCGACCTTGCGGATGTCGCCCAGGCCCGCGGCCCGGGTCAGCAGCATTCCGAACGGGATCGATCCCAGCAGGTAACCCAGCAGGAACGGTCCCAGGAGCAGGATCAGCGTCGAGACCATCGCCGCAGGCTCAGGGGCTCAGGACACGGCAGTTCGTGGAATCGACATAGGCGGTGGTCGGCGGGCCGACCAGCTCGGTGCTGATCTGCTCGCCGGGCTGGATCGTCACCGGCCCGAAATAGACATCCTCGATCGGACGGCCGGCGTTCATGAAGGTGCACTGGGCTTGTGTCTCGATCGGACGCTGCGTGTTCGAGGTCAGCGTGATTGAGACCTGCCAGTAGCGTGAGTCGCCGTAGGTCAGGTTGGCGGCGCCCAGCACCACCAGGGGCTGCGGCGTCGCTGAATAGGGGATGGGTCGCGTCCCGGTGCGGCGGACGGGCGGTCTCGGCTTGGGCTGCAGCCCCTCGGGTGGGCGCGGCTGGGTTGCGGTGCGCGGGTCGAAGGCGGCATTGGGATCATGCGGCTGGCCAAGCGGGCTCGCCGGCGGCTGCGCGCCGGCACCCAACGTCGCCACGCCGCCGCCGGGGATGCCGAGCGGCTGCGGGGTGATTGGCGTGGAACTGATCGACGAGCCGGTCGACGGCGCCGCCACACCGCCGGCCTGAAGCGGCGTCGGTGTGGGGGCGAGAATGGGTGTCGGCGCGCCGGCGGCAGGAGCGGCCCCCTGCACGCCGCCGACCTGCGTCTGCAGCCGGTCGTAGCAGGCGAGCCTGGCCTCGGTCGCGGTCATCTCGCCGCAAATCTGGATGTGGCGCGTCAGCGCGTCGAGCAGGTCGTCGCGCGACGGGCCGCGTGTCTGGGCGTGGCCCGCGCCGGCGAACGCGAGGGTCGCCGCTCCCAGAGTCGCTGCTCTTAGAATGATCGACTGTCGAAACATCATGAATTGCCCTGATCCGTGAGTACGCCGCGACAATACCAGACGAAGTGGCGGTTTCGAGGCGGCAATTAAGCTGCTGCTGCGGCGGTCACGAAACTGTCGTCGCGGTAGATCGTGCGGCCGCCGACGATGGTGGCCATGACACGGCCCTGCACCGGGCGCTCGTCGAACGGCGTGTTCTTGGTCTTGCTCCAGAGATCGGTGCGATCGATCTGCCAGGCATAGTCGGCATCGAACACCACGAGGTCCGCAGGCGCGCCCTTGGCGAGGCGGCCGCCGGGGAGGCCGAACAGGCGGGCCGGCGTGCTCGACAGCCGCTGGAAGAGCTGCGGCAGGGTGAGATGGCCGTTGTGCGCCAGCTCGAGCGAGATCGGCAGCAGGGTTTCGAGCCCGATGCCGCCCGGCAGCGCCTGGGCAAAGGGCACGCGCTTGCTGTCCTGGTCCTGCGGCCGGTGGTCCGAGACGATGGCGTCGATCACGCCGCTCCTGAGGCCTTCGACAATTGCCGCGCGGTCTTTCTCGGCGCGCAGCGGCGGCACCAGCTTCCCGAAAGTGCGGTAGTCGCCGACGGCCAGATCGTTCAGCGCAAAATAGGGCGCTGCCGTATCGCAGGTGATCTTCAGCCCGCGTGCCTTGGCGGCTGCGATCACCGCAACAGATTCGGCGGTCGAGATCTTGGCGAGATGCATCTTCCCGCCGGTCATCTCGACCAGGCGGATGTCGCGTTCGACCATCATCACTTCGGCCAGCGGCGGATTGCCCGACAGGCCGAGCCGGGTCGCCATCTCGCCGCTGGTCATGTGACCGCCCGAGAGCGTCGGCTCCTGCGGCAGATGGACGATCAGCGCGTCGAACGCCTTGCAGTAGTAGAGCGCGCGACGCATCACCTGGGCGCTGCCCACGGCGTGGTCGGCATCGGTGAATGCCACGGCCCCGGCCTCGGCCAGCAGGCCGATCTCGGCCAGTTCCTTGCCTTCGAGGCCCACGGTGAGCGCGCCGTAGGCATACATGTTCACCAGCTTGATCAGCCGGGCGCGGCGGGCCACGAACTCGATCAGCGAGGCATCATCGAACGGCGGCTCGTTGTCGGGCAGCAGCACCAGCGAGGTGATGCCGCCCGCGGCGGCGGCGGCGCCGGCGCTCTCCAGCGTCTCCTTGTGCTCCTCACCCGGCTCGCCGGTATGGACGCGGGTGTCCACCACGCCGGGGGCGAGAACGAGGCCGCGGCAGTCGACCGATTCGATGCCGTAGGGCGCGCCTGAGACGAACAGGTTGGGGCCGAAGTCGGCGATCTTGCCGTCGCTGATCAGGATGGCGCCGCGATACTCGCTGTCGGCCGTGGGATCGACGATGCGGGCATTGATGTAGGCCGTCGAGCCGGCGTGCGGCGGCGCGGTCTTGTGGATGCTGCCACTCATGCGACGGCTCCAATCTGGTTGCGTCGCCCGCCGATCAGCGCCTCGAGGCAGGCCATGCGCACGGCCACACCCATCTCGACCTGCTCGTGAATGACGCTGCGGTCGAGATCGTCGGCGACCTCGGAGTCGATCTCGACGCCGCGGTTCATCGGACCGGGATGCATGATCAGCGCATCGGGCTTGGCATATTTCAGCTTGGCATGGTCGAGACCGAAGAAATGGAAGTATTCGCTGATCGAGGGCACGAAGGTGCCCTGCATGCGCTCGGTCTGCAGGCGCAGCATCATGACGATGTCGACGTCGGCCAGGCCAGATTTCATGTTGTAGTGGACTTCTACGCCCATCTTGTCGATGTCGGTCGGCATCAGGGTGGGCGGGCCGACGACGCGCACGCGTGCGCCCATGATCTGGAGCAGGTGGATGTTCGAGCGCGCCACGCGGCTGTGCATGATGTCGCCGCAGATCGCCACCAGCAGCCCCTGCAGGCTGCCGCGTCGTCGCCGGATGGTGAGCGCGTCGAGCAGGGCCTGGGTCGGGTGCTCGTGCTGGCCGTCGCCGGCGTTGATGACGGCGCAGTTGACCTTCTGTGACAGAAGATTCACGGCCCCCGACTCATGATGACGCACGACAATGGCGTCGGGCCGCATGGCGTTGAGCGTCATCGCCGTGTCGAGCAGCGTCTCGCCCTTGCGCACGGAGGAGGTGGCGACATCCATGTTGATGACATCGGAGCCCAGCCGCTTGGCGGCGACCTCGAAGCTGGTCCGCGTTCGCGTCGAATTCTCGAAGAACAAATTGATGACGGTCCGGCCCGCGAGCATGTCGCGCCGTTTGTCGATCGATCTGTTCTGGTCGATGTAATTTTCGGATAGGTCGAGCAATCCCGAAATAGTCTCGGGAGCAAGTCCCTCGATGCCGAGGAGGTGGGGCAGCCTCGGCAGGCCCATGCGTTTCTTTGTCACTAAAGCGCGACGTTAAGCACGCAGGTGCCGGTCCCGCAAGACGCCGATTTGGTGGATAACGTCCGAACTGGGACAGACCACCGCCGGTCCGCCGGGCGCGATGAAGTCGGCCCAGATCGCATTGTGATGCTCGATGATCTTTGCAGCCGTCAGGTGGGGCCGGTTCGCCGCCGTGTGGCCGTCCGAGGGCACGACCGTCGGATAGCCGCGCGCCAGCGCGCTTCGGACCGTGGTGTCGACGCAGTAGTCGGTGGCGCACCCGGTGATGACCAGGCATTCGATGGCGCGGGAGCGCAGGAACGCGTCGAGCGTCGTGTCGAGGAAGGCATCGCACGACGTCTTGCGGATGATGGTGTCGTCCTGATGCACATCGAGGTCGGCCAGCAGCCGCCAGCCCGGCAGATCCGGCTGGTGGGGATCGCCCGCGGGGCCATCGTGCTGGATGAAGACGACGGCACCACCGTTGGTCCGCACCGCGCCGGCCAGTTCGTTCAGCCGACCAACGAGCGCGACGGAGTCGTGCCGCGGCGCGGCCTCGCCGAACGAACCTTGCTGCATGTCGATGACGATCAGGGCATGGGTCATGGGCGCGAGGCCTCAGGCTTCGGGTCGTGGGGCTCCGGGTCGCGGTCCTGTATAGCGCGCGCGCGGCCGAATCAATGCGCCGTTCGCCTGTTCCAGGGAATGGGCGATCCAGCCGACGGTGCGGCCGAGCAGGAACAGCGCCAGCGCCGAATCCTTGGGCAGGCCGAGCACGCGTTCGACAGTCACACTGGCGAAATCGACATTGGCCTTACGGTCGATCAGGCGCTCGACCGCCGCCGACAGGCACTCGGCGAACGTCAGTTCCGGCGAGTCCGGTAGGGTCTTGCGCAGCAGGGTCATCAAAGTTGCCGCCCGGATATCGCCGTCGGGATAGAGCTGGTGGCCGAATCCCGGGATGTAGACGCGGGCGCGCAGCATCCGCCCGAGGTCGGCGTCGAGGTCGGTGGTGTTCTTGAGATCGTCGAACATCGCCGCGACCCGCCGCGTGGCCCCGCCGTGACGTGGACCGTTGAGCGCCGCCAGCCCCGCCATGGTGGCGCCGTAGAGATTGGCGCCGGTGGAGGCGACGACCCGCGCGGCGAAAGCCGAGGCATTGAACTCATGGTCGGCCAGGAGCACCAGCACGGCCCGCAGCATTGGCACGCGATCGGGCGGCACGCGCCACGCCACCGCGAGCTGTTCGTGAACGGGCAAGGTGGAGAGTGGGCGCGCCGTCACCGCCGCCGTCAGCAAACGCAGCACGCGTACGCCGGTCTCCAGCATGGCGGCGCGATCTTCCACCCAGCTCGGATGATCGAGTGCCGCGGCGGCCGGCAGCAGCACGAGGCAGCGGTCGGGTGGCGACAGGGTAGCCGCGGCGATCCAGGCGCGGCGCAAGGCGGTGGTGAGCGGGGGCAGGTTGCTCGCAGCGAAGGGTTTGTCGTCGCAGTCCCATAGGAGCCGGGCGACATCTTCCAGCGAGGCCGTCTCTGCCAGTCGGGCGGCGTCGATGCCGCGATAATAGAGACGGCCGCCCTCGATCAACGTCAGGGCCGACTCGAGCACCGGCGTGCCGAAGTCCAGCGCGTGGTTGGCGATCGACTCGGCCTTGCGGCCGACATCGCGGCGGCGTTTTAGGCGCACGACGTCGTCGGCGCGGTAGCGCCGCTCGCGGCTGCCGTCGACCGCCTCCGAGCGCAGCAGGCCGCGACTGACATAGGCGTAGAGCGTGGCGGCCGACACGCCCAGCCGCCGTGCCGCTTCCCAGGACGTCAATAATTCAAGGGTCATAGTTATATATTGATCAATATAATCTAGATTGACAATATATTTGTGCAGATCGACCTTCCAAGCGACGCAAACGAAGGGGAAACAGATGCTGCAGACACGGGTGAACAGCGGCCTCGACGGCATCATCGTGGCCGACACGGTGATGAGCGAAGTCGATGGGGAGGCCGGCCGGCTGATCGTGCGCGGCCATGCCATCGAGGAACTGGTCGCCACCCGCGGCTTCGAAGGGGTGGCGGCTCTGCTGTGGGACGGTTTCGCGCAAGGCGGCGGCGACGAGCCGGCGGTCCGCGAAGGCTTCGCCCTGGCCCGTGTGCGGGCCTTTGCCGAACTGCCGAAGCTGCTGCAGGCGGCCAAAGGCCTGACGCCGGTCGAAGGGCTGCGTGTCGGGCTCGGCATGCTGGCTGACTCCGAGCCGATGCCGCACCACTATCTGGTCTGCGGTGCGCTGCCGGTGTTCCTCGCGGCACTCCTGCGGACCTCGGAGGGCAAGTCGGCGCTGGCGCCGGATCCCACGCTCACGACGGCGCAGGACCTGCTGCGCATGATCCGTGGCCAGCGAGCGCCCGCCGCATTCGAGCAGGCGCTCGACGCCTATCTCACCACCATCACCGATCACGGCTTCAATGCCTCGACCTTCACGGCACGCGTCGTGGCTTCAACGCATGCCGGCCTCATCTCCTCGGTGCTGGCGGGACTTTGCGCCCTGAAAGGCCCGCTGCACGGCGGCGCGCCCGGTCCCGTGCTCGACATGTTCGACGACATCGGCTCGCTCGACTGGGCCGGCGCGTGGTTCGACGACGCCTTCTCCAAGGGCACGACCCTGATGGGGTTCGGCCATCGCATCTACAAGGTGCGCGATCCGCGTGCCGATGTGCTCAAGAACACCGTCGCGACCTTGCCGCAAACGGCGGGCCGGCTCGCTTTTGCCGTCGAGGTCGAGAAGAGCGCCATCGCGGCGCTGCGCCGGCACAAGCCGGGTCGGCGGCTCGACACCAACGTCGAGTACTATACGGCGCTTCTGCTGGAGGCCCTCGAGATCCCGCGCAGCGCCTTCACTGCGTTATTCGCGGTCGGCCGCGCGGCGGGCTGGTGCGCGCACATTTTCGAGCAGGAAAAGGGCGGCCGCATCATCCGCCCGCAGTCGAACTACGTCGGGCCGCGCCCCTAGCTCCGGCGGACGGCCGAGCCGCGCCAGGTTCGCGCGCGCGTGCCGGCGGCGTCGAACACCCAGACGATCATGTCGGCGCCGCCCGGCGTGAAGCGGGCGGTGAAGTGGCGTCGCCAAAAGGTGCCGTCGGCATGGACGAACAGCGCCTCGGTACCGAAGTAATCGGGCCGCACCGTCAGCGTGGCGGAGCGCGGCAGAGGCTTCGCGTCGGCCGAGGAGAGCAGGGCAACGCCGTCGATCAGGGCGCCGAAGCGCAGCGTTTCGCCGTTCCTCGAGGTCTGCATCGGCCCGCCGTCGATGCGCAGCCAGATCGTGCCGACGTCTTCTGCGGCGCTGATGGTGAACTGGGCTCCGAATGGCGCGCGGTCGTCGAGGTCGACGTGGGGATTTTTGGGCGGCGGGAAGATGTCCTCGAGCGGGATCGAACGATAGAAGCGCAGCGCACCGGAATAATTGCCGAGCCAGTCCGGCCACTGCGGGTACTGGGCGCGCGCGGCTGGCGCGAGCAGCAACGACGCGCCAGCGGCACCCATGGCGCGCCGGCGGCCGATCACCTGGGGCGGCTCGCCACGATATTGAGGTCGATCGTGACCTCGTTAGCGACCTGGCCCGTTCCGGCCCATTCGTTCTGTCCGACGCCGTAGTCGAGGCGTTTGATGATCAACTTGCCGCGGGCCGTGGCGCGCACCGCACCGGGCTGCGCGGGATTGTCGACGATGGCCAGGGTGAAGGGCAGTACGACATCGCGTGTGACATCGCGGAGCGTGAGCTTGCCGCGGGCTTCGTAGCGGTCGCCGCCCGATGCGACGACGGTGCTGGCGACGAAGCGCGCTTCGGGAAACTTCCGGATGTCGAGGAAGTTCGCACCCTTCATCAGGGAGTCGACATCCTGATTGCCGGCGGTCATCGGCGCCATCTGGATGGCGATATCGATGCGCGCGCCGGCGAGCGCCGCGGGATCGAGCACAATGTTGCCGCTCCAGGCCGGGAAACGCCCGTTGACGAAGGCGCCGGTCTGGGTGGCGCTGAAGGTGAGCGAACTGGCGCGCGGATCGATTGTCCACGCATCCTGGGGCCCAGCCAAGGCAGGCGCGGCTAGTCCGGACGGTGCCAGCAGCAAGGCGGCGACGATCAGCCAACGGCGCATCAATTTCTCCCCAAAGGCCACATGCGGCGGAAAATTCCGTCGCGGCGCAGGACATCATGGTGAAACACGGCGACGATGTGCAGCGCCACGACCGCGATCAGGCACCGCGACAGCACGAAGTGCATGGAGCGCAGCGTCTCGAAAAGATCGCGATCGGGCGACACCGGGTTGGGCAGAGGCAGAACCCCGAACCACGAGACGCTGACACCCCCGGCCGAACTCATCAGCCAGCCGCTGGCCGGCATGGCGAGCAGGAGGAACAGCAGCGCCCAATGGCCGATCGGCGCGAGCGCGCGCTCCCAGCGCGTGACCGTATCGGGCAGCGGAGGCGGTGGATGCCGCCATCGCCACAACAAGCGGGCCGCCGTCAGAGTCAGCACGACAAGGCCGATCCATTTGTGCCAGTTGTAGACTTGGAGCTTCTGCAGGCCAATCGGCAGGCCGGTCATCCACAGGCCGATGCCCAGCAGGCCGAAGACCGCCAAAGCGGTGAGCCAGTGCAGTACCTTGGCGGCGGCGTGATAGGTCGGAAGCAACGCCTGCCGTCCTCAGTGTTGGGCTGCTTTAGTTGGCAACACCGGCGCGCTCCTCATGGGTCTCGAAGAAGCGCCGGCCGGCGGCACGTTGGTTCTCGTAGATCGACCCCTGATGATCAGCCGCGGGCAGCGGCATGCGGACAGGCGCGGCGCGAACGCGGGGCTCAACATTGGGCTCGCCCAGCACCATACGGCTGTTGAATTCGTCGAAGTCGGCGATGCCCATCAACGGCCAGGCGTCCGACGCCGTGTATTCATGCAGCAGCAGCCGGCGCTGCTGGTTGGAGGTGTTGAGCGCCGAGCCGTGCACCAATCGGGCGTGATGGATGGTCATCGAGCCAGCCGGGCCCATCAGGGGTACCGCCTTGCTGACGTCGAGGTCGCAGGATTCGGGGTCCATGGCGCCGCAGAAGCGGCCGTCGGCATGATGGCTGTAGGTCGGGCCGTGATGTGTCCCGGGCAGCACCAGCAGCGGTCCATTGCCGAGATCGCAGTCGTCGAGATAGATGCCGGTGGCCAGCACGTCGTCGTTGGTGTGCGGATAGAAAGCCCAGTCCTGGTGCCATTCCACCGGCGAGCCATAACCCGCCGACTTCATGTTGAGCTTGCCGCCGTAGTGTCGAATTGCCGGGCCGATCAGCTGCGTGAGAATGGCCGTGATCTTGGGATCGCGCACGAGATCGTGGAAGAATTTGTATCGCTTGAAGATTGTAGGTTTTAGCCGCCGCACCCGGGGCAGCGTGGCGTTGTGGCTGGGTTCGAGATCGTAGAGCTCGTCGTTGGCCGCCACGCCACGCGCCTCGGCGACGATGCGGTCGGTCAGTGCCCGCAATTCGGCAAGCTGGTCGCCCTCGATGAGGCGTGGGATGATCAGGTAGCCGTCGCGGTGGTAGGTCTCGATCTGTGTCGCGGTAAGCATGCGAAACAATAGCACGAGCGGCCGGGTTGGCAGATAATCACGGAATGGCGATCCGTGCCCTTTTTCCGACATTAATCCTCCAGGAGTCCCTGGTCCGGCCGGGATGGCCTGCCTTCAACCGGAGTCTGGCCGACGAATGCTGCTCCCTTGCCGTCTCCGATGCGGCGGGCCGGCGCTGGTCGGCGCGACACTATCTCGGTGGCTATACCTCCTATGGGTCGCTGGACCGCCTGCACCTCGTCTCGTCGCTGTTCGACCGCCTGCGCCGCCGCATCGATCCGGTCGTGAAGCGTTTTGCTCGCAACCTGCACTACGACCTGGGCGGACGCGCCGTGGCCATGACCGACTGCTGGGCAAACGTCATGCCGGCGGGCGTGGTGCATTCGATGCACCTGCATCCGACCTCGTTCATCAGCGGCACTTACTATGCCGCCGTGCCGAAGGGCGCCGGCGCGCTCAAGTTCGAGGATCCGCGGCTGCCGCACCATATGGCGGCGCCGCCCCGCCGCGGCGGCGCACCCGAGCGCTTCCGCTCCTTCGTCGGTGTGCCGGCGAAGGAGGGCGACCTGGTCCTGTTCGAGAGCTGGCTGCGTCACGAGGTGCCGCCGGCGCGCTTCTCCGGCGAGCGCATCTCGATTAGTTTCAACTACGCTTGGACCCCTGAGGCCAGGGCCCCCAAGCCTCGCCGGTGAAGGAGCATCTCATGCGCATTGGGCTTGTCTGGCTGTCCTTGCCTCTGGCCCTGGTCGCCGCGGCCGGCGTGGCCCGCGCCGACCAGGAACTGCCGATCTTCGACGCGCACATGCACTACAGCCACGACGCCTGGACGGTGGTGCCGCCCAAGGAGGTCGTCGAGATCCTGAAGAAGGCGGGTGTGAAGCGCGCCATGGTGTCGAGCTCGAACAACGAGGGCACCAAGATGCTGCAGGACGTGGCGCCCGGCGTGATCGTGCCGGAGTTGCGGCCCTATCGCTCGCGCGGCGAGCTGTCGACCTGGGCCAAGGACCCGACGGTCCTGCCGTTCCTCGAGGACCTCCTTTCCAGGCGCAAGTATGTCGCCATCGGCGAGTTCCACATCTACGGCGCCGACGCCGACCTGCCCAACATGCGCGGCGTCGTCCAGCTCGCCAAGAAATACGGCATGTTCCTGCATTCGCATTCAGATGCCGACGCCGTCGTGCGTCATTTCCAGCAGGATCCCGAGGCCAAGGTACTGTGGGCCCATTCCGGCTTCGAGCGCCCGGAGAAGGTGCGCGAGATGCTGCGCCGCTATCCCAGGCTGAGCTGCGACCTGGCGTTCCTCACCGCACACGCGTCCAACGGCAAGGTGGCGCCGGCCTGGCGCGAGGCTTTCCTGGAATTTCCCGACCGTTTCATCGTCGGCACCGACACTTTCACCCCGGAGCGTTGGCACTACGTCGTCGAGCATGCCCGCTGGTCCAGGGCCTGGCTTGCCGACCTGCCGCCGGATGTTGCCCGGAAGATTGCCTACGAGAACGGCGATCGATTGTTTGGCGGCGC
>Ga0163144_10015446_pt1 | contig 15750 bp, 9 predicted proteins | sample OliLak19BULKMAT1_FD_123175 | JGI IMG/M metagenome (GOLD analysis project Ga0163144, IMG submission 123175) | Freshwater microbial mat bacterial communities from Lake Vanda, McMurdo Dry Valleys, Antarctica - Oligotrophic Lake LV.19.BULKMAT1 | ecosystem: Environmental > Aquatic > Freshwater > Lake...
GCGACCGTCACCAAAAACGCTCCCGTGCCCTCGCTATATCGCGTGCATGAAGATCCAGATCCCGGTCGTCTTGAGGAGTTCGCCGACCTCGCCCGCACCTTCGGTCACCAGGTCGGCGATGTCAGCAATCGTGCTGAGCTGCAGAAGCTCCTGAAAAATGTTCGAGGATGCCTCGAGGAACACAGCATCAAAATCGCCCTGCTGAAAAGTCTCAAGCGTGCGGTCTATCTCGCCGAGCCACTCGGTCACTACGGACTTTCGAAGACGAACTACACCCATTTCACCAGCCCGATCCGCCGCTACGCCGATCTCGTGGTTCATCGCGTGTTGCGCCAATGGCTCTGCAAACAAGGCGAGCCCAGCACCGCACGCCAGGTGGATCGGCCGCCCACCCAAGCAGAGATGATCGGGATGGCCGAGCATATTTCGAAAACCGAACGCATCGCCGCCGAGGCGGAAATGGAGACCCAGCGTCTCAAGATGATCGAATACCTTGAGCGCCTCTGCGCGGAGGACGGCGATACGACTTTCTTCGCGAACATCAACGAAGTCCGCCCCATCGGCGTGTTCCTCGAACTCAACGAGCTGCTCGTCAAAGGAATGATCCGCCGCGAAGACCTTCCCCCCCGCGACGAGTATATGTTCGACCGCGCCCGCAATCAGTTCGTCAGTCGAGGCGGGGCGACGGTCCTGGGAGTCGGCGGCAAAATCAAAGTCCGCCTCCACCGGGTGGATCGGGATCGCGGATTCATCGATTTCGTGCCGGCGTGATCGGAACGGGTATCCTGCCCGTTTTGGAACGGGTATCCTGCCCGTTTTGCTGGGGCTTAGGGCTACGGGGGCTGGGGCTTCGGGCTACGAGAAGAGGCGCTCGACGAACTCGGCCTTCACCAGCTCTCTCGGTTGATTGAGGTGGTTGTAAACGATGGTCTGCGGGTCGATCGCCATGGCGTGATAGATCGTTGCGAGGATCTCGGTGGGATGGACCGGATCTTCCAGCGGGGCGGAGCCGGTTTTGTCGGACTTGCCGTGGACGTAGCCGCGTTTGATTCCGGCACCCCCGATCATGGCGGTGTAGCAGTAGGGCCAATGGTCGCGGCCGTCGGCACTGTTGTTGTTGCCGCTGGTGGAGATGCCCATCTCGGGGCTGCGTCCGAATTCGCCGATGGCGACGACGAGCGTTTCCTCAAGTAGTCCGCGATCATCGAGGTCAGCGAAGAGGGTGGAGAGTCCGGCGTCGAGCATGGGAGCGGACTGGTCTTTCATGCGTTTGGGCAGTCCAGTATGGTGATCCCAGCTATGGTTGTCGGAGTTGGCGACTTTGGGCCAGATGACTTCGATCACTTTGGTGCCGGCCTCGACGAGGCGACGGGCGAGGAGACAGCTTTGACCGAAGGTGTTGCGGCCATAGCGGTCGCGGAGCTTGTCGTCTTCGCTGTCGAGATTGAAAGCATCGCGGGCCCGGCCGGAGACGATCAGGTTGAGGGCTTTGTCGTAGTATTCGTCGAGGTTGTAGTCGGCCACGGCCTTCTCGATGACTGGCATCTGGTCGGTCAGGGCGTTGCGGAGCTTGGCGCGGCGCTGCAGCCGGAGGGAGAAAACATCGGGACGGAGCTGGAGGTCATCGACGCGGACCTGATTCATTTTGCTCATGTCGAGGTCGTCGCCGTCGGGGAAGAGGTAATAGGGATCGAAGGCTTTGCCGAGGAAACCCGCGGTGCCGCCCTTGTTGATGACATTCGACTCCTGGAGGGGGCGAGGCATCATGACGAAGGGGATCATGGGCTCGTCGGTAGGCTTGAGGCGCACGATGTTTGATCCGAAATTGGGGAAGTCCTTGGGCGAGGGCGGCTCAAGCTGGCCGGAGGGGCTGACCTTGTCGGTGGTGTAGCCGGTCATGATCTGGTAGATCGCGGCGGTGTGGTTGAAAAGCCCGTTCGGGGTGTAGCTCATCGAGCGCACCGTGGTGAACTTGTCGGTCACCTTGGCGAGGTTGGGGAGCAGCTCGGTGAACTGGAGGCCGTCGGTGGCAGTGTTGATCGGTTTGAAAATGGAGCGGACATTGTCCGGCGCATCGGGCTTGGGATCGAAGAGGTCGATGTGACTCGGGCCACCTTGCAAATACACCATGATGACCGACTTGGCTTTGCCCCAGCCGGGCCGTCCGATGAGGGCGGAGTTGGCGCTGGCACTTTGTACTGCGAAGATGTTGTTGAGCGTCATTCCCAGCATTCCCGCTCCGCCGAAGCGCAGAAAATCCCGGCGCCCTGGTTTGAGGTGAGAATCACAGAGGTCTTTGGCGATTTGTCCGGGGAGTCTGATCATTTTTTAAGCGGGTTAGCTGTTGGCTTTTTAGCGGTTTAGGAAAGAGGTAGCAGCGGCGTCCCGCCGCTTCTAGATAGGGTTGGGTCGTGGATTCAATAGGGTTGGGTCTGAATGTGTTCTTGCTAAAAAACCTAAACGGCTAAACGCCTAACAGCTGAACCGCTTCTTCCTCTCACCGATTAAACAAAAACGAGGGGCTGTTGACAAGTGCCCAGATCAGGTCCTGGGCGGCGGTGAGGCGGCGGGAGGCGGATTGTTGGATGGAGTAGCCAAGATCCTGTCGGAGTGCGAGGAGGGGGGCGGGCTCGGCGACGGGGGTTTCGGCGGTGGTCACGGCGGCGGTGAGTTCAGTCATCTTAGGATCGACAGGAAGAGGACGCTGCTCCTTGAGGTGGGCGAATTGCTTGCCGCGGAGGTCGGCGTCGTTTTCGGCGACGTAGGTGGCGAGGTCTTTCGCGTGGGTCTCGTTGCGGAGGGAAGGCGGGGTGGCGACGGATGCGGCGACCGTCGCGGGCAGGCCGAACTGGAGAGGATCGGCGTCGGTGGTGTAGTGGATCCGGAATCGTCCGAGGGGATATTCACCTTGGGAGTAGCGTGACATCACATTGAGGATCAGCTGGGCACCGGCTTTGTCGCCCGGCACCACTTCCTTGAAGGAGAAGACCGCGCGGTGGGGAATCTGGAGGTTGGTTCCGGAGAGGGCCCAGCCTTTGTCATTGCGATCCACATTGCCATTGAAGGAGTTTTTGACGTCGAACTCGTTTTGGTTGAAGTCCGCTTTAGCGTCCGCAAAGGCGAGGGGCAGAGCTTTCTTCGGATCGGCAAGGGTTTTCCAACTCGGTTGTAGTTCGGTCAGGACAAAATTGCCATCGCCGCTCAGTCCCGCTCCGAAGCCGGCAAAGGTTTCGTCGGGGATGGACTCGATCATGAGGCCGGTGATGTTTTGCTCGGCGATTTTGCCGGTTACGAGAATGTCCAGGTTGCGTTTGCCATTCCCCCCTGCGGAGCGGATCGAGCCATCGGGGAGGATCTCGACTTTTGTCTTGTCGCTGGCGACGGCGCTCTCGACGGGGAGGACGGACCAGCGGGTCCAGAGTTGATTCGCCGTCACGGAGGCGGAGAATGTTCCGACCAGTTTGGGCAACTCGGCTTCGCGATCCGCGACGGCTTTGGCGGCGGCGGTGATCCGGGCTTTCTGTTCGGCTTCGGCCTTGGTTTTTGCGGCGGTGTAGGCCGGGGTGTAAGCGTCAATGGCGGCTTGGGCGGACGCAATGGCTTGGAGGCGTTTGATTTCGAGTCCAGAGCGCTGCGCGACCCAGGCAGCTTCGGCCGCGGTATTGCTTTTGACGAGGGTCTCGTGATCGACGGCGATTTCCGCCATGCTGGCTTTGGCCAAGGAAATTTCCTCGGCGCTGGGGGCGCGGGAGAGGGTGCGGTAGTATAGTTCGGTGATGAGGGCGTCATCCTCGGGGTGGCTGGCGACGAGACCGGGCAGGTCGCTGGTGCCGGAGCCGATCGAGTCGGCGATGGCGGGACCGGAGAGGAAGGCCATGACGGCGCTCATTTGGAGATCGTCGGAGCGCTCGCACTCGCAGGAGCTCTCCCGCACAGGACGACCGAGATTGGCGAGGAAGCCGCTCTTGAGATCGAGTTTGGCATCGGCAAGCTGGCTGGCGCGGATGCCTTTGCCGGCTCCCGGGATGTCAGAGACGGCTCCGGTGACGGCATTGACCGCATCGAAGAGCACCTCGGCGGGAAGGCGACGGGCCTTGGCGTGGGAGAAATTGATCTCGTCGTCCTCGTTCCATTGGTGGGTCTCGATGGAGAGCTGGTAGGTGCGTGATTTGCAGACCTCGGCGATAAGGGCGCGGATGTCGAATTTGGAATCGATAAAGCGCTTGGCCAGGTAGTCCAGCAACTGGGGATTGCTCGGCGGATTGCCGGCGCGGATGTCGTCGAGTGGCTCGATGATGCCGGTGCCGAGCAGGTAGCCCCAGATGCGGTTGGCGTAGCTGGCGGCGAAGTAATCGTTATCAGGACTGGCAATCCAAGCGGCGAGTTCTTCGCGGCGGGTGGGGGCGTCCGGCTTCACGAAGGTGACTTTGGCCAAATTCGCCGAGTAGGGAAATTTGGGCGGGGTCACGACACCGGTGCGGTCGTGCTTGATTTCGCCCTCGGATTTGTCGGCAATGACCTCGTAGAGCGGCTTGGCACCTTCGACGGCGGATCCGCCGAGGTTCTCTTTCGGTGCATTTTTGCTGTCGCGTTGCAAATCGACTTGGGCGAAATAGGCGGCGGTTTGGTAGTATTGATCCTGGGTCCAGCGTTCGAAGGGGTGGTCGTGACACTTGTTGCAGTTGAAGCGGGTCGCGAGGAAGAGGTGGGTGGTATTCTCCATGATCTCGGCTGGCTCGCGGAGGATCTTGTAGTAGGAGGCGGCGGGATGTTCCTTGTTTGATCCTGAAGCCGCGAGGACGGAATAGACGAACTGGTCGTAGGGCGTGTTGGCGGCAACTTGCTCGCGGATCCAGTCGCGGTAGAGCTTGGCTCCTTCTCCGCCGAGGAATTTGGAATTCACTTGAAGCATGTCGGACCATTTGTTGGTCCAGTGATCAACGAATTCGGGATTGCCGATGAGGCTGTCGATCAGGGCGTCGCGTTTTTCACGGGTGGGTCGGGGATCGGCGAGGAAGTCTTTGGTGACCCGGGTAGCAGGCGGCAGGCCGGTGAGATCGAGATGGATGCGGCGGACGAATTCGTCATCGGTGCAGAGCTCGCTGGGCGAAACTCGCATGCGCTCCCACTTCGCGGAGACGAGTTGGTCGATCTCGCCCCAGGTCTCCGGCGATTTCCAGGTGAAGCCGCTGCGGTCACCCATGACGGTCAGGGTGGTGGCGGCATAGCTACCTTCGTAGCGGGCGAGGATGGGGGCTTCTCCACGACGAACGGTGGCGAGTAGACCGAAGTCATCGTGCTCGGCGACTTCGGTATTGCCCGAATCAATAAAGGACTCAAGCGTCACGTCGCGGCTGCGTCCGTCGGCGTAGTGGGCGATGACGCGGAATTGCTGCTTCGCACCGATGTTGGGAACCACGGGATTTTTCGGCAGCAGCTCGATGCTAGTGGCTCGTGGACTGGCTAGATCGACCTTCGCCCCCCCGGCGATCCAGGCGCGGATGGTGTGGTAGTAGCGCGAGTCCGGTTCGGTCACTTGTCCGGCCTCGTGGGGGACGGCTCCGGTCGCCTTCAGCAACATGAGCGAATCGTCCGGCGAGGCGAAGTTCACCCGTCGGGCACTGTGATCGTCACTGAACGCCCGCACATCATAGAGCGGATCGTAGCCGCGCAGACTGAGTTTGAATCCGTTTTTGCCATCCTTGGCTCCATGGCAAGTGCCCATGTTGCAACCGAGTCGGGTGATCACAGGATTGACATCCTGGACGAAGTCGAGTCGCTGCGGCTGATCGAGGGCGGCGATTTTGACGGGTATGTCGGCGCTGATTTTACCAAGTGTCGCGGTTAGGGTCGAGTCGCCCATGACGAGGGGACGGACCACGCCAGTCGCAGAAACTTCGACAAGCGGGGCCGCAGGTTTCCAAGTTACCATGCGGGTGACATCAGCCGTTTCGCCGTTGTCGAGGGTGGCGGTGACGAGTGCCTGCTGATACGCGTCAGGCGCGGCGAGGTCGATGGCGCTGGGGGAAATGGCGAAGCTCTTGACGCTGCGCCCTTCCGGGAGGGCTTCCTCTCCGCTGTGAATTTTGCCTTTTTTGCGATCCGTGCGGGTGCGGTCGGCGGCAGTAGCGGCAAGCTGGGAATCGACCTCGACGGGGGCGAAGGTGAGCTGGGTGCTGAGGTCAGCGGCCTTGAGCAGTTGGATCTGACCGGCGGCGGTGCCCACCGCGATGGTCTTTCCGTCGGGCGAGAAGGCCACGGAGAATACAGGGCTGGGCAGGTCGATCCCGGTGATCAATTCGGCGCCGCGGGTTTGGAACTCGTCGATGGCAGGATCGGACTTGGCTTGGTCGGCCCCGGCACGGGCGGTTTCAAAGAGTTTTTTCAGTTCAGGGGAAATGGTGGCGTCATACTCCGAACGATACAGGTGGACCTGGCCTTGGCCATCGAGGCTGGAGACGGCGACGAAGGTTTTGCCATCGGGAGCGAAGGCGGCGTCCCAGATGCGGCCTTTCATGGCAGGGTATTTGCGAATGAGGTTGGCGTTGTCCCCGATCTTGCGGGCGGTCTCGCGGACCATGCGATAGATCTGCGGCACTCCATCGGCTCCGCCGACGAGGACATGATCCTGAGTGGGGTGACGCTCGACCACATTAAGTCCGCCAGCGAGAGCACCCGGGGTGATCGAGGTGATGTTGTCGATGAAACGCTCGGTTTTGACCTCAGTCAGCTTCGCGCTCATGTCGCGGGCGACGGAGACGAGGTGGGTGCCTTCTTTCGACCACGTTGTATCCAGAACCCAATCACTGTGACCGCCCATGAAGAGGACTTGCTCGCCATTGCTCGCTTTAATCGCACGGGCCGTGTTGTCAGGCAGGCCGAAGGAGACCAAGGTGCCGTCGGGCGACCAGCTCACGCCGTATGCGGTGTCGAAGCCGACGATTTTGGAAACTTTCAGTTCGGTATTGGCAAGGTCCCAGATTTGGATTTCACCCATGCGACCGGGCAGTCCGCCGGCCACGGCGAGTTGCGTGCCATCGGGGGAAAAGGCAACCGACTCGATTCTCTCGGAAAGTCCGATGAGCCGTTTGGCCAACCCCGAGCCATCGGCTTTGTGGATGAGGACTTCGTGGAAGCCAGCCACCGCGAGGGATTGGCCGTCAGGCGAGTAGGCCATTGAGATCACGCCGGGGGCGACGGTATAGACGGGCGGATGCTCCATCGAGTAACTGTGGCGGGCGTTCTCCGGCGTGTCGTCGGTCGCCCCTTGGTCGATCCAGGCCCGCACGAGCGAGACTTCGTAGTCAGTCAGGACTTCGTCTTTGGGCGGCATCTCAGCACGCTTTTCTCCAGCGGCGGGCACGATGAGTTCAGCGAGGTGACTCTTGGCCGCTTGGCCGGGAACGACAGCAGCACCGTTCTCTCCGCCTGCGATCAACGAGGCGACTTCGGTCATGATGTAGTCGGATTTCGACTTGGCCGGTTGATGACAACCTTGGCACTTCGCCTGAAAGACGGGACGAACGTGTTTGTAATAGCTCACCGTTTCGGGGAGACCCTTCGGCTCCTCCGCTGCGAAGGTGGCAAGACAAGGGAGTAAAAGCAGGAAACCGAGCGGGCGATTCATAAGACCGTGCGAGACAGGAGGTGGCTTCCCAAGGATGCGTCGGCGAAGTTTCTTCGGCAATCACGCAATCACGGGCGGATTGCACCGTAAGCGGAGGTTTGATCCAGACGCGCTTATCTCAATTGACCGGGGTGTCGGGGCTCCCCGGTGTCCCTTCAAAGGAACCTCGCGAAATCTTCGAAACTTCCGGAAGTGATCGCTTGCTGGAAAAGACGATCGAGTCGGTCCCAGTCTTGGATCGTGAGAACTGCTTCACGCAGCCCGGTTGGCACAGCACCAAAACGAATTTCCAGGGCTCTGAGAATGTCTTCCTGTCGACTCTCCTGGCGCCCTTCCTGGCGTCCTTCCTGGCGTCCTTCTTGATGATAGCGTTGCGCGAGGGTCATGGCTTTGCTTCTGGTTTCAAGGTCGGGGATCGCACTTACTCTATCCTCGAAGGCATTCTTGTCAATGTCAGCGCTGAGGATATAGCGGAGCACAAGATGGAAGAATTCCGACGGCACTTGCAGAATGAGAGCGTTGTCCCAGAGGACATCTGCGAGCAAATCCCCGAGGCGTTCGGCCTTCATGGCTCGGAGGACATACTGTCCCGTGGCGGTTCCGGGGATGGCTTCGTAGTCCATCAATGCCAGCTGTAAGTGGAGGTAGGAAAATTGCGGTAGGAAGGGTCGGAGTTCATCATCGAGATCTGCGGGGAAGTCCAACAGATCGGAGAATTGAGTTGAGAGATCCGAGACTATGGTGTTTTGGGAAAGTACCACCGGAAGGATTGCGGGAAGTTTCGTTCGAGTCGGGGAAGTTTTTAGCAAATCTTCCCAAATCCGGTTCATGTAGCGCAGCAGTCGCAGTGGCAGGAGTGCATCGCGAGAACTTTGGTGCTCGAAAAGGATATAAATCAGCGAGTCACGCCCGCCGATCGGAGCCGAGAAGAGCAGGTCGGTATGCGAGCGAGCGTATTGGCTGTCCACGAACGAACCTGAGCGTAGCTGAAGATTCGGCCAGTCCACTGCGGCAGCAATGGGCGGAGGGAGGCTTTCCCGGAGGAGTCCTGCGGTATGCTCGGGGAGGCTAAAGGCGGCCTTAAACAGCTTGTCGTGCGACTCGTGGATGGGATCCTCCATGATCGCGAGTCTATGTCTCGACAATCGCGCAAGCAAGGAGGATCGACGCAGGCTCCCACCGGTGAGATTGGTCTCGCGGGCCGCCGAGCGATGTGAGATTCGTTCCTATAACTTAGCCTCGTTCACTGGAGAATTTGGCGCAGTTCCTGAGACGCTCTGTTTGAAACGCGTTTTGAGTTTGGATATGACCGCTTGAGTTGTGGCATCAGGTTCATGCGCCAAATTGTAAAACTCATGGGGATCAGCCTCGTGATCGTAGAGTTCCGCTCCCGTTCGCCCTTCGTCCCACTCGGTGTAGCGCCACCGCTCCGTGCGGATGCTCCGGCCCATGACCGGAGCGGGGAAGCGATCATTCGCGGGACGGAGGATTTGGCTGAAGGCGGGTCGGTCCCAAGGAGCAGTCGGATCGTCGAGCAAAGGCCGCAGGCTGGCTCCCGCGAGATTGGAGGGCGGAGTCAGACCGGCGAGGTCGGCGAGAGTCGGATACATATCGACGAACTCGACGATGCGGGAGCAGGTTCGTCCATTGCCCGCAGCGCCCGGCACACGCACGATCATCGGAGTGCGGGTGCTTTCTTCAAAGAGGGTGCGCTTCTGCCATACCCCGAGGTGCTCGCCGAGGTGATAGCCATGATCGCTCCATAGCACGACGATGGTTTTGTCCGTCAGGCCGAGTTGATCCAGGGAATCGAGCACTCGACCAACCTGGGCATCGACAAAGGAGACGCTCGCCCGATAGGCCTGGAGGGCGCGCCGCAGGGTTTCCTCGTCGAGGCCGTAATTCGGAGTTGGATTATTGTGGGCGAAGGCGGCGTCAGGAATGTCTTCGCGGTCATCAGCCGGCGCGGAGGGGAGGGTAATCTCGTCCAGCGGATGCAGGTCGAAATATTTCTTCGGTGCCACGAAGGGAGTGTGGGGGCGAAAGAAACCGACGCCGAGAAAGAATGGCTCGTCGTGATGTTCGCCGAGTAATCGGATCGCTTCGCTGGCGACGAGGCCGTCGGTTTGTTCTTCATCTGTCCCCTCAGCTGCGAGCCAACTGAGCGCCGCACTGACCGGTTTCTCCGGGAGCGGATTGGTGATGAGCGACTCCTCCGCGACATCGCGGCCTTTCGGATTGACGGTCTCATCCCATGACGGGGGATCGTCGAGTCCGGCGGTCCCAATGCCCTTGGGAACGTCGTAGTGGTAGAGCTTGCCGACCCAGGCGGTGAACCAACCCTTTTTCTGAAACAGTTGGGGGATGGTGATCACTTCGGGCAGGGCTTCCCGAAAGTGGCGCGTCAGATCATAGACTGTCGTCGTATCGGGACGCAGACCAGTCATGAGCGAGGCCCGGCTCGGGTTGCACAGAGGGATCTGGCAATAGGCGCGGTCGAAGAGCACTCCGCTGGCGGCGAGGCGGTCGAGGTGCGGAGTGGACGCTGTGGCGTCGCCGTAACATCCGACGGCAGCCCCGAGATCGTCGATGGCGATGAAGAGGATGTTGGGGCGGTCGGCGGCTCTGGTGAGGCCGATGGTCGCGGCCGTCGCTGCGATCAAGAGAACGGGAAAGGGCACCATCATGGAGCAGGTTGTGCTTTCGGCTTGTTCTTCTTTGGTTTGTTTTCGGATGTTACCGGCGCAACGAGTCCGTCATCCGGTTGATACCAGAGCCGCCATGGATCGTTGAGTCTGCGCATTTCGGAAAGAAGTAAACCTTCTAACTCAGCCCGCTGTTTCGCATAAGCCGGATCGTCTGCGAGATTGGTTTGCAGCGGATCGGACTTGCCGTGTTCAGCGAGAAACTCGTGGGGATTGGCGGCCAGATTAAACAATTGGGTTTGGCGAACGGTGCCGTCGAGCACGTCATATTGGATCAGCTTCCAGTCGCCTTGACGCACGCTTCGCATGCCCGGCTTGGTGCCGCCGTTGTAGACGCCGTAAAGGGTGTCGCGAACGGTGGGGGCCTTGCCCTCAAGCACCGGTTTGAAGCTGATGCCTTCGTTGCTCGCGGGTGCGGGAACACCGGTGAGATCGCAAATGGTTGCCAAGGTATCGAGCAAATAGATATTCCCCGCCACGCGGCTTCCGGGAGTGATGCCGGGACCTTTCACGATGTAGGGCACTCTCCAGGTGTGCTCGTAAAGATTCTGTTTGCCCTGCAAGCCGTGGCGACCGATGGCCATGCCGTGGTCGGCGGTATAGAAAATATAGGTATTTTCCAGTTCACCCATTTCGTTGAGCTTACCGAGCACTCGACCGATTTGAATATCGATATTCTCACTGCAGGCATACTCCCGCCCGATCTCGTTGCGGATGGTTTGCTCATCGCGGTTCTCCCAGACTCCGCTGACCGTCGTCTCGTCGCGCAAGCCGGGGTGACCATGGGGGAAGGGATGGGCGGGCAGGTAGTTCACGGGCAGGGGCGGCTGCTTGTCGTTGGCCGGGGGCAGGGTCTTCGGATCGGCGTGATTGGTCGCGCCATACTTTTCGAGCAATTCGGGACGGCCATCGCGCGTGTCGTGCGGATGGGAGAAACCGAAGTAGATCAGAAACGGATCGCTGTCCTTTGTAGTCTCGCGTTCGGCGAGGTAGTTCATGACCTGATCGCCGTGCCAGGGGCTACCGCTCTCGTCGGTGGGTCCGCGCTTCCCGGCATCGTGGCGGACAGTGAATTGTTTGTTCGCGGCTTCGTAGGAGTTGCCCTGCTTGCAGGTCCGCATGGTGTCGTAGCCGGCCCGATTGAAGACCGCGGCGAGAGTTTCCGTCTCAAGGTGTTCGGGGCAGTCGGCGCCGCCGCCGGGAGCATGGGGGGAAATCGGAAGGTGCCAGACGGTCCGTCCGCTCATGATCATGTGACGGGAGGGTGTGCAGACAGCGCCGGAGAAGGACCCCATGTGGTAGGCGGCGTCAAAGACCGTGCCCTCGGCGGCGAGACGGGCGATGTTTGGAGCTTCGAGAGTGGAGTCGGGATTGTAAAAAGAGAAGTCGAAAGGCGACTGGTCATCGACGAGGATGAAGAGGATGTTCGGGCGCTTGCCGTCGGCGGCGATGCCGGGGGAAGCGGCGAGGAGACAAAGGGCGATACAAAGGGCGATACAAAGGGTGGGGATTTTCATGTCGGAACGGAAGAGGCGGGAGGGTAGTCTCCTGAGGGTTGCCTGGCTTATGGGATCGCTCATCACATCATCTGATGGAGGCTCTGTAAAGTGCGCAAAAGCGGTGGGATCATCGAGGCCGAATGCGAAAAGGCTCGGTTCATCCGTAAATCGGGACTTTCCAGAGGAAGGGAGTTTCGACATGATGCGGCCAATGACCAACCGATGAAAATCCTCCTACTACCTTTCTTGTTTGCCGTCGTTTCGCCCTGCTCCGCAGCGGATTCACCGAACGTCGTCGTCATCCTCGTCGATGACATGGGCTTCTCGGATATTGGTTGCTACGGATCGGAAATTCCCACGCCGCATCTAGATGCTCTGGCGGCGGATGGCCTGCGCTTCAGCCAGTGTTACAACACCGGTCGTTGCTGTCCGACGCGGGCGGCGTTGCTGACGGGGCTGTATCCGCATCAGGCGGGGGTCGGCCGTATGACCGAGGACCAGGGACTTCCAGGCTATGCCGGGCGTCTCAGCGATCAATGCCAGACGATCTCCGAGCGACTGCGCCCGGGCGGGTATTTCACTGCGTTTTCGGGGAAATGGCACGTCGGACAGAATCTCGGAGTCACGCCATGGGGACGCGGATTTGATCGGTCCCTCAACGCGGCGGCGGGGGGATTTTATTACCCCGAGTCCTCCAAAGCCACCTTGTTTCTCAACGGGGAGCAAGTCGCCAACGACGATCCTCGCTTGTTGCAGGATTGGTATGCCACCGATCTCTGGACGGACCAGGGTCTCAAGTTCATCGACGAAGCGCGGGCCGCCGGAAAGCCGTTTTACCTCCACCTCTGCTACAACGCGCCGCACTTCCCTTTGCAGGCCCCGGAGGAGAGCATCGCGAAATTTCGAGGCACCTATCGCGAGGGATGGGATGTCATCCAGCAGCGGCGCCTCGCCCGACAGATCGAGTCCGGCTTGATCGACGCTTCCTGGAGCCCGGCTCCTCGCCCTACGGATGTGCCCGCGTGGGATTCGTTGAGCAATGAGGAGCGTGATCGCTTCGATCACCTGATGGCGGTCTATGCGGCCTGTGTGTATGAGATGGATCTCGGGGTGGGCCGCCTCGTCGAGGGATTGCGGGAGCGCGGTGTGCTTGACAATACGTTGCTGCTTTTCATGAGTGATAACGGGGGCAATGCGGAGAGCGGCCCCAAGGGCAAAAGCGAGGGCGATCCGACCCAGGCTTCATCGAATTGGTTTTGCGGAGAAGGCTGGGCCTACGCGCAGAATACCCCCTTCCGCCTCTACAAGCACTACAATCACGAAGGTGGCATCGCGACTCCGCTGATCGCTCATTGGCCGAAAGGGATTGCGGCGAAACATGAAATTCGCACGCAGCCGGTCCACGTCATCGATATCGCAGCGACAGTGTGTGAGGCAGCCGGGATCAAGGCGGAAGGTCTGGCGGGGATCAGCCTCCTGCCCGCGTTCCGCGATGAAGCACTGGCTCGCGAGGCACTCTACTGGGAGCACGAGGGCAACGCGGCGGTCCGGGCAGGGGATGAAAAGCTGGTTCGTCAGGGTGCGGCGGGAACCTGGGAACTATATGATCTCAAAGCGGATCGCACCGAAAGCCACAATCTTGCCGTCGAGCGCCCGGAGCGGGTCGCCGCGCTGAATGCGATGTGGCAGTCCTGGGCCGAGCGTTGCCAGGTGCTGCCCCGTCCGCAGCCGGGGAAAAAGAAGAAAGGCGCCCGGAAGAAGGGAGAAGCGGCGGAGTGAGCGGAGAGGCCGAATCGCTTCGATCATACCCTGTAGGGTCGATGACCATACCCTGTTCGGGTTCGTATCATACCCTGCAGGGTCGATGACCATACCCTGTTCGCCCCCACTCCCGTATGACACCGCCGCAGTGATTTTCCCCTTTCCCCGTCCCGCTTTTCTGGAACTGTACGCTATGCACGACCCCCGTATCGACCAACTCGCCCGCCAACTGATCCGTTACTCCACCGCAACGAAAAAGGGGGAGAAAGTGTTGCTCGATCTTTTTGATGTGCCGGAGGAAATCGGGATCGCATTGATCCGCGAAGTGCGGTCGGTCGGGGCGATCCCTTTTGTCAATGTCCACCAGGCCAAGCTCAGTCGCGAGCTGGCTCGAGGAGCGACCGAGGATCAATACGAGAGCGTCTCGAATACGGCGATGTTCCAGATGAAGGCGATGGATTGTTACATCGCGATCCGCGGCAGCCACAACGTCAACGAGCTCTCCGACGTGCCTGCGAAGAAAATGCAGATCGTTTCTTCAAAGATGCGCCCGGTCCTCAACGAGCGGGTCAACCACACCCGCTGGTGCGTGCTGCGCTGGCCGCATCCTTCGATGGCCCAGAGTGCCGGGATGTCCACCGAGGCCTTCGAGGATTTTTACTTCCGCGTTTGCCTGCTCGACTATGCGAAGTTGCGCAAGGGGATGGATGCCCTGGCCAAGCGGATGACCGAAGCGAAGGAAGTCCACATCGTCGGGCCGGGCACGGACTTGCGTTTCAGCATCGCCGGGCTGCCGGGGATCGCCTGCGGCGGATCGCACAACATCCCCGACGGTGAGTGCTTTACCGCACCAGTCAAAAACTCGGTCGAGGGAATCATCAGCTACAACGCTCCGTCGATCTATCAGGGTATCGGGTTTGAAAATGTGAAGCTCGAGTTCAGCCAGGGCAAGATCGTCAAAGCGACGGCGAACAATACCAAGGCGATCAATAAAATTTTCGATACTGACGAAGGGGCCCGTTACATCGGCGAGTTCGCAATAGGCTTCAATCGCGAGATCAAGGAGCCGATGCGCGACATCCTCTTCGACGAGAAAATCGCGGGGAGCTTCCATTTCACCCCCGGCCAGGCCTACGAGGTAGCGAACAACGGCAATCGCAGCTCCGTCCACTGGGATCTGGTCAATATCCAGCGCCCCGAGTATGGGGGAGGGGAGATCCGCTTCGACGGTGAGGTGGTGCGGCAAAACGGGCAGTTCGTTGAGAAAGCGCTCATGCCGCTGAATTACTGAGGTCACTCGCAACGTTTGCTGCTGGGGGCAGCGCCCATTTTTGATCTAGACAGGCGATAGCAGTGCTATCATATTGAAACATGGCGCAGCTACTTGTTCGCAAATTGGATCAAGCTATCGTGTCGCTGCTTAAGCAAAGGGCCTCTGAGAATGGGAGGTCGGTCGAGGAGGAGCACCGCTTGATCCTGCGCGAAGCGCTGTCTGGCATACCTGCTTCGACGGGATCTCTGTCTTTGGAGGAGTATTTGATCTTTGACCCGGACGAGGACGGGGAGATCCCGTTGACGGATCGGGAAGTCCCTCCGGTGATCCAGTCGCTATGATGACGGGATATTTGCTGGATACCAACGTGATTTCGGAATTGCGCAAAGGGCGGCGTTGCGACTCCAGGGTCGCGCGGTGGCACGCGACTTTGGCAATGGATTCGACTTGGCTGAGCGTCGTGGTGCTGGCGGAGATTCGCCGTGGAATCGAGCAGCTTCGGCGAAAAGACCCCGTGCAATCGATGCGGTTGGAAACGTGGTTTCGGGGCCTAAGGCAAGGTTACGCCGCACGCATCCTTCCCATCGATGAGAAGGTGGCGGATCGTTGGGGCATCATCAATGCAAATGATCGATTGCCCTACATCGACGGGTTTCTAGCGGCGACCGCGCTGGAACATGACTTGGTCCTGGTGACGAGGAACATCTCGGACGTCCAACGCTGTGGGGTGAGGTTGATCGATCCCTTCACTTTCGAGTCCCGCTAGCAGCCTGTCGGACTTATCCCGCCCGGCTGCGGAAATCGGGGATTCGGCCCGAATTCCCCTTCGTTTTCGTCATTTGTGTTCACACAAACTCCTCAAACTCATGAAAATTCTGACTCGAA
>Ga0163144_10015448_pt1 | contig 15746 bp, 7 predicted proteins | sample OliLak19BULKMAT1_FD_123175 | JGI IMG/M metagenome (GOLD analysis project Ga0163144, IMG submission 123175) | Freshwater microbial mat bacterial communities from Lake Vanda, McMurdo Dry Valleys, Antarctica - Oligotrophic Lake LV.19.BULKMAT1 | ecosystem: Environmental > Aquatic > Freshwater > Lake...
AACGGGTATTTCGTGGTCGGCGACGACTCCACACTGATCAGCAGTACGCTGGACAACAATCTGGCTCTGAGCGGATTCAATGCCTTCAAACTTCGTAATGAAGTTCGTGAAAATGCGTACTCCGGGTTCGACATTGAGACTGGCGGACCACTGCCGTTTCTCGGCCGCTACGGCATGAATATGTATGCCGGGCTGTACATGCTGGGCAATGACACGGGCTACGACACCACGGGCTTTCAGGCTCGCTGGGAAGCTCTGATCACTCAGAACCTGACCGTCAACACTTACCTGACGTCCGACGACACATTCGGGACGAACAGTTGGGTCAGCCTGCAGTACTCAATGCCTAACTACAAGAATCAGCGCATTCTAAAGCCGCGAATTGTGCGGGAACGGCTGCAGGATCCTGTTGTCCGCAGCACTCGGATTCATACGAACATCGATTCCGTGATTGCACCGGAAGCCTGCATCAATCCACTGACCGGCGTGGCGTTCAATTTGTTCAACGTGGACCCGAATGCGACGGTCGCAGGCATCGGAACGTTTGAGAACCCATTCAACACGCTGCAGGCGGCGGCCCTGGCGAACAATGCTGCAGTCGATCTGATCCGCGTGCGACCCCGAACGGACGACACCGGCACAAACCTGACCGTGAACGGTGGCATGGGGTTGTTTGACAACCAGATCCTGCTGTCGTCGATCAAGTCATTTGCATTCGATCCGGACTGCATTATCCCGGGGACACCGACAGCGACTGACCTCGGCCCGCTGATCAGTAACCCGATCATGGTGGCGGGCGGCAGCGTTGTCCGTGTCGGCAACAACAACCAGATCATCGGCATGCGGATCGACGCTTCGAACACCGACAACACGATTTTCGGCAACGGCGTACTGAATCCGCTCCCGATCACTGACATCAATCTGACGATGAACACGTTCACGGACTACACAACCGGTGCGAATCTGCAGGACGTCTCCGGTCGCGCGGACATCATCATGAATACCTTCAGCGGACTTGCAGGAACGTCGACGCACGGATTGAACCTGACCGCCGCGGGCGGTTCGACAATGGATCTGCTCGTCACCGGTAACACTGCCACCAACAACAGTGTGGCCGGGCTGAGCATCGTCGCGGAGTCTGGTGCGACCATCAATGCGTTTGATCCGAACAATGCCACCGCACCGACCGGTATCGTCAACAACACGACCACCAACAACGGCAACGGCATCGTGTTGAGCGGCGGCACAGGTTCTACGATCAACGCGGTGGTTGAGAACAATACTTCGACAGGCAATACGCTCAACGGCTTCCTCGGAGAGACAGACGGTGGGACGTACAACCTCTTCAGCATGAGGAACAATGCATTCTCGGCAAACGGCGCGAACGGAGCGTTTCTGCACTACTTAAACGGCGGTCAGTTCCGATCGGTTTCGGAGGACCGAACCGAGGATCTTAATCTGAACGGAGTTCTGGATGCCGGTGAGGACACTGACGGCGATGGACTGCTTGATGTTGCGAACGGGACCATTGATCCGGGTGAAGACCTGAACGGAAACGGTTTGCTCGATGAAGGCATCGTTTCGAACACGATGTCCGGAAACGCCATCGTGGGACTCTGCATCTTTGGAGAAGGCAGCGGCGACGGTTTCTTCGACATCGGCGGCGAGACGCCCGCACTCGGCAACCTGTTCGTCGGAAACAGCAGAGGCGGCGTGGCAGTCGATCTCACCGGAACCGCAGAAGCAACGATCAACGCGATGAACAACCGCGTATTCGCGTTCGGCATTCCCTCACCCGGGGACGTATTGCGAACTGGATTCAACCAAAATACGCTGGCTGCCAACGACGACCTGTCAACGGGGCTGATTAACACTGGATTCACAATGAACTTCTTCGGTCAGATCTTTAACGATCTGACTGTCAATAACAACGGCAACGTCTCGTTCAACGGACCACTCTTCACATTCACTCCCTTTCCGCTGCTGACGACCGCGACACCGATGATCGCGCCATTCTTCGCAGACGTGGATACTCGACTTGGTCCAATTGTAAGTTACGGTAACGGGACCGTAAACGGTCTGCAGGCGTTTGGCGTCAACTATGAGGACGTGCGTCACTTCAGTGTCTTCGGAACGAATCAGGGGCTGCCGACGAACAACTTTCAGTTAGTGCTGGTTGATCGTTCAGACGTGTCGCCTGGTGACTTTGATATGGAATTCAACTACGACCGGATTCTCTGGGAAGCCGGCGAGGCCAGCGGAAGCGACGCATTCGGGCTCGGAGGCAGCACGGCACGTGTTGGCTGGACGAACGGTGTCAACCGAGCCTTTGAACTTCCGGGGTCTGCGGTTGCGGGAGCCTTTCTGGATTCCGGGCCGGCCTCAACAAGTCTTGTGCAGAACAGCCTGAACAGTGGAGTTCTGGGACGCTATATCTTTGAATCGCGTAACGGAAACATCACTTCCGGAGCAGCCGTCAGCAACTCTGACGGCATCAGTGTGCGATTGTCGGGAGACGCGGTCCTGAATCAGGGACGGTTTATCAACAATACCATCAGTCAATCACTTGGCAACGGTCTTACGATTGCCGCGTCGGATAACGCGACTGCGTCAAACGTTGTAATTCAGGGCAACGATATTACTCTCAGCCGGTCGCATGGAGTTTCACTAACGGCTGACGGGCCCGGGGCTACGATTACGGCTGTGGTCGGTGGACTGGACAATAATGTTCTTCGTGGCCAATCATTCCCGCAGGGCAACACGATTACGGACAACGGTTCGTCCGGAACTGGAGATGGTGTTCATGTACTGGCCACCAACGACGGCACAGTTCAGGGCGGCATTTTCGGTAACGATCTTCTTGATAACGGGGGCAACGGAATCGGCCTGAATGTTGAGAACGGCGGAACCGTCGATTTCGGGACACCGGCCAGCAATCGGCTGATTTCCGGTAATACAATCACCGGAAATGATGGTGCCGGAATTCGGATCGTCAGCAACGTTTCGGCAACAACCGCAAACGTGATCGACGCAGTGATCCGAGACAACGAGATCTCACAGAACGCTGCAGGAGGGATCGTTGCAACTCTGAATGGACCTAACAACACACCTCCCGGTGTTCCGGCTGTGATTGAGAACAACGTTCTGAATCTGACGGTTGGCGGAACAACATTGGCGGACTCCAATCTCATTGACGGCAACGGTGACGTCGGAATTGGTGTTGAAGTCAACGGGAATGGTCGAGCCAACGTCGATATTCACGACGCCACGATCACAAATACAACAGACGGGCCGGATCCGATCCTCAACGGCGACGGCATCAACCTGCGTCGTGCGGATTCAGCGCTGCTGACTGCGGTCATCGACAATGTAACATCCACCGGAAATGCCGGTGATGGCATTGATGTTGAGACTCAGGGCAATGACAAGAACGATCCGAATCAACCGATGTCGGGCACTCCCAACACCGTCACGATCACGGACAGCAATTTCAGCAACAACATCCTGAATGGAGCCAGATTCCGCACGCGAGGTGACTCGGTTCTGATCGGCGATGTCAGCAACAGCACGTTCTCCAACAATGGCCAGAACGGCATCCTGGTGCAGACGTCTGAGAACTCATCCTTCGGAGATCCGACCATCGGACTTCCGCCCGGACGGCGCTCTGTGTTTGATGGCCTGTTCGTCGAAGGTAACGGTGTGGATGGCATCCAGATCGTCGCAACGGAGGATTCACGAGCCCTGGTCGAAATCACCAGCACGGCGATTGCGGCAAGCTCCTCCGCCCACGCAGCCGCAAGTACGCTTGGTGCCACGAGCATTTCTAACAACGGTCGTGACGGTGTCCGCATCACAACGACTGGCGGACGATCGGATATCCTGATTACATCCGGAACTGCGACGACCACCATCGACGGCAACGGGACCGCCGCCGGGGGTAACGGGATTCGCTGGGATGCCAGCGGTTCGTCCGAAGGAATTGTCCGTGTCACTCGCACAACAATCAGCAACAGTATTGCCGGGTTGACCGAGATCACAACTCTGAACGGCAACGGAGTGCTCGATCCAGGCGAAGACGTGAACGGCAACGGAGTACTTGATCCGGGCGAAGATGCGAACGCCAATCAGGACGTCGACGTGGCTGAAGGTGACGGCATTCAGGCCAACTTACTCAACAATGCAACGGCAACTCTGATTGTCGGCAACGTCGGCGAAGGCAACGTTATCCAGAGCAACGGAGATGATGGCATTGCCGTGACTGCCACCGGCTCAAATGCCAGCGGCAATCCTCGCCCAATCATAACGATCACGGACAACACGATTGGTGCCACGGTTGCCGGCATCACGGCCGGAAACGGTGGTGACGGTGTGAGTCTCAATGTCCTTGGCGGGACGAATGTCGGACTTGCCCCGGCCACACTTCCCCCGCCCAACGTGGACTTCACACTGCCAGGTCTTTCGCCCAACGATGGTGTGACGGAATCTGGAGCAGTTCCGCAATTCACGATGTCGAACAATCTGGTCAGCGACAACGAACGTCGAGGCGTAAACGTGCAGCTGACCGGAGCGTCTGGAACTCGTGACCGTGAAAACGGAAACTCATTCTTTGATCCGGTTCGCATCACCCTGGATGACAACACCATCGTTTCCAATGGTGAGGAAGGAATCTTCTATCGGGCTGATGCAGAAATGAACCAAAGCCGGTTTGTCTACCTTGACAATTTCGTGGTTGATAATACCAACTACAGTCCGTTCCGACCCGAGTTCTTTGCTCTGAATGTGGGAAGTGTCAACGGCAACACGGCCTACGCCCCTCCCTATCTGAACCTGCGAACGGTTCAGAACAGCTTCCTGACTCTGACCAACAACACCATTCAGAACAACGGAACGAATACCGTGACCGGAGAAGGCATCCGGATTGACGTGGGTACGGGTGCCTATGTCGCGGCGGATATTCAGGGCAATACCTTTGGAGGCAATCTGGAAGAAGACGTTGTGACGTCATCGTTCCTGTCCTTCGGAAATACATTTGACTCTCAGGATTCCACAACGATAAACACGACTTTCGACTTTGTTTACCTCGACGACTCAGCTCAGCTGGATATGCGATTCCAGAACAACTCCGGAAATCAGATCGCACCAAGCGACGCCGGAGCCGTCTACACGAACAACGATCTCCTGAAGCAGCAGTTCTTCGGTTTCCCCGGTGTCATTCAGCGTGAAGCATCGTTCTTCCAGGTCGACAATGGTCCGAGCCTGAACAGCCCGAACAACACATTTACCAACTTCGCAATCACTCAGGATATTCAGGCCGCCTTCACCAACGGCGGTTACAACCTGCGTGGTGCAGCAGATCCGCTGTTCCCGAACATTGGATTTGCTCCGTTTCTGCCCTAATCGTCAGTATTCGTTGTCGCCGAGGATGTCCTGAGCCATGAAGCCAGGGAATCGGCGACGACTTCCCGCGGGAGTCAGCAGCTTCAGATAGACTTTTCGATCGATTTCATCGCTGATCGTTCGGATCGATCCATCACACATGGCAAAATTGACGACTCCGAAGTGGTTCGATGACGGAAATGGCGTGTTCTCACCGGACAGTTTCATGTCGTTCGGCAGGCTGCTGACTCCGTCCGGAACAGGTGGGTCGTCGAAGTTTTCTTTCGTCACCAGTCCTGGTTCAACACCATAAACAAAGGTGCAGTTCGGCGGAGCGGGATCGGACCAGACTCCTGAACCGCCCGCGTTGATATTTTCCGCCAGCAGAAATGTGTTCGTGGTCCCGTCGGTGATTTCCGCAAAAGACAGGCTGAAATTCATCGACTGCACATGCAGCCAGGAAACTCCTGTATCCCGAGTGATGTCTGCATCTTCGTGATCGATCCACAAACCCGGTTCACCCGGTGCTTCTCCATCGCCGTCCCAGTCGATCGGAATGACGTTGTACATGTGGACAATGCTTTGTGACGGCAGCACTCCGGCGGCGATCGCAGCCGAGTAGGCGTAGAAACTCTCTCGTTCTGCATAGCCGCTGTTGATGACATAACTCAGACCGCCATTCTGATCGAAGGCGGTGTCATCATCCGGACAAGTCAGCGCTGCGATGTTCATCTTTCCCAGAGCGATATTGCCTGGATCATCCGGCAGCGCCTGGAAATTCCAGCGGTCGTAAATATCAGCCCGGTCGAGTTCTCCAAGGCATTCCACAACCCAGTTGACCATTCCCAATGGCTGACATCCGACCTGCGACGGCGGTGGATTGGAAACTCCTGCGGGGAAGACCGGAATAAAGTGACCGTAGCCGGGGATCCTGTCTTTACGCTTCGACGAATTCGCAAGGACTGCCGTGCTGACGTTGCGGAGGTGGTTCAGGCACTGCAAGCGCCTGGCAGAAGCACGGGCGCTCTGAATCGCCGGCAGGATGAGTGCCATCAGCACAGCGATGATAGAAATGACAACCAGCAGCTCGATCAGAGTAAACCCCTGACGGTGTGCGGCGCGATAACCAGAGCGGCGGATCGCCGCGGGACAATCCAGATTCCGTCTTCGAGTCGGTGTCATGCTGAATCCTTCATTCGTGAAATCAGGTATTGAAGATCCGGTCGCCGGCATCGCCGAGTCCGGGGACGATGTACTTTCGTTCGTTCAGGCAACGATCAACCGCACATGTAAAGACCGTGATCTCCGGAAACTTTGCCACCAGCCGCTGAATCCCCTCAGGTGCCGAAATGATCGACATCATCAGGATTCTTGGCACCTTCCATCGCTGCAGTGCGTCGATCGCAAGAGTCGCGGATCCGCCGGTGGCCAGCATCGGATCGAGTACAATCGCGACATCGGGCGGATTGTCCGCGGGTAGCTTGTCGTAGTAATGAACGGGCTCAGCCGTGGCTTCATCGCGGTAAAGCCCAAGATGCCAGACCTCAAGCTCGGGGATCATGTCAACCAGCGGTGTTACCATCCCCAGTCCGGCTCGCAGAATCGGAACAGCGGCGATGCGTTCGGCGAGCTGATGGCATTCCGTGACTTCAATCGGCGTTGTCACTGTGACCGGTGTCACCTTCAGGTCACGAGTCACTTCCGCTGCCAGCAGCATCGCCAGCACTCGCACATGCTGCCGGAACTCCGCCGGTCGAGTCCCTTTGTCACGCAGCCGGCTGAGGTGGTGCCGCGACAGCGAGTGGTTCAGCTCGACGACATTGGGATGATCAAACGGCATGCAGAATCTTCCAATTCCCACTAAAGCAGACTGCCCGGGAATCCTGACCAATCCGTTAACGTTGCCAAAGTTCCGTCGACCGCCGCAATTTGCCGAATTCTCCAGCGCGGCACCGGTGGAACGAATATTTGGTTCGCGAGCGCTCAACCAGCGTCTCAGACGGAATTTTGTACCAAACTGAACGATTGGTTTCCTGTCATCGACCTTGCTTCAGAAAGATTCAGCCATCCGGCGGTCCGGAGGAGGTTTGCTCCTGGGTCGAGTGCGACAATTCGCGTCGCAAAGCAGAATTGACCTGCCGGCTCGAAACTGGTGTCGCGGTTTTTCCGAAAATGCGGAGAATACCTCTTCAGAAATTCTCTGAAAGCATCGGACGTTCAGTGTCCGATAGCTGATCTAGAAGACACGAACGCAGGATCGGTTGGTGGCAGTTTCTGCCGCTCTGCTGATTGCCAGGTAATGCGAGTCCCCGGTTTAACAAGGAAACGTGGCATGTCCGATGACCCGCAACAGCGATTGAGCAGTGCAGACGAATACGAAGAGATCGGCAGCGAAGAAGTGGATCGTGTTGTCGAAGCGCTCGACCGTCTGATCGAAGGCATCCAAAGTGAAAATATCAAGCACTATCTCGAGGAAGCTGCCAGCAACATTTACTACCTGGTGTATGAAGAAGAAGAATCGCTGGCCGATGATGATTCGCTCGACCAGGCGGCTTAAAAACGCTCTCGCGACGGACGCAAGGTCAGTGGATGGAGCCAATCAGGCCTCGTCGGCTAAAGCCAACGCCACAGACAATTGTGTTCGCATCTATTCGTAACGTGGGCTTCTGCCCACATGTTGTGCCTCGACGTTCACACGCATGACTTCGCGAAGGCATCACGCAGCGCTTCGAGAAGAAGATCGAGGTTGCGCTGACCCGTATGAAGACATGCTGCGAAAAGCAGAAACGCAATCCCATAAAGGTGGAACGTGAGATCGGCAAGATGCTGGGTCACAACACTCGCCCGGAGAAGCTGTTCAAAGTCGATGTGACAAAGACCGAGGAAGATGCCGCTCGCATCGAATGGTCAAAGGTCGAAGCCACCCGCGACTGGGCCACTCTCAGCGCCGGCTGCTACCTGCTTCGCACGAACGTGGCGGACTGGTCGGACGAAGAACTCTGCAAAGCGTACATCCAGCTCACAGAAGCGGAAGCCGCATTCCGGATTCATAAGAGCGACCTTTCGATTCGCCCGATCTGGCATACGAAAGAAGAGCGCGTGCTGGCTCACATCTTCGTGTGCTTTCTTGCCTATGTGCTGTGGAAAACTCTGGGTCAGCTCTGTGACAAAGCGGGCCTGGGCAGCGAACCCCGTCGAGTGCTGGCGGAACTCTCCGAGATCCGTTCGATGGACGTCGTGCTGCCCACGAGGTCGGGCGTCGAGATCCGGTCCCGATGTATTTCCAAGCCCACCGACCACCAACAAATCCTGCTGGAAAAACTCCGCCTCAAACTACCATCAAAAATAATCCAGAAGAAAATGTAGTGAGAACTTTCACCCCGAAACCCCAGAAAACACAGTCTTTGTTCATCGAACTGGGGCAGTCGGGCTAGCCCTAGCCCTTTTCTCCTCACGGAGGCCGGCTGGCGCTTCGGCCGCCTACCGCCGCGTCACGCTGAGCAGCAAAACGTGGCCCAGGCCATGTGAGACCTCACGGGCAGTTTGTTACGGCTTTGGAGTAAGAAGGAAGCTCTTGAGCGCCGTGGTTTTGCCCTTCGCCACAAATCCGCTGCCGACTACGTGGCCGGCGTTGTTGATTCCATCTGCGGATTGAAGCGTCTGACCAGTGACGGTCGCAACCAGTCCGTTCAAATCAAACATCGTGCCATTCACCCACAGGAATGCGTGCTGCTGGCTGTTGCGGGGAGGGGTGTAGGACCAACCTACGATCTTGCCACTATCGTTAATACCGAGAGCCTTGCCGTGAACACCGCCCAGCGAACCCAGTGCCTTCAGGCCTTGCGTGGGGGTCCATAAAAACGGGCTGTAAGTCCCCGTGTCGATTCGCAAATCCGTCGAATAGCCAACCACTTCGCCCCAATTATTGATCGCAGTTGCGACACCCAGATCACCTGGCGACAGACCTGGCAACTTCGAACTGTGCAACGCGCCAGCCTCGAACCAGGCGATAGCCGCGGTGGAGTCTTGCAATCCCGCCATCTCATCCGAGTCGTTGATATCCAGCGGGCGGAAATTCCCGAGGTCCATCGGGCCGCTGACGCTGCCATCAGCCGCGATGGTCCACATGGCACCTTGGCCGAACTCCGGGTAGCCGGGCAGTTGCTGCTGAGAAACCACGTGTCCAAGATTATTGACCGCGGCGGGCGAGAAGCCGGCAGACCCGGGCAGTACCACTATTCCGACGCCGGGGATTTCTGCAAACAGGTGATTGTCAATCGTGCCTACGATCAGACCGTTGTCATTGACTGCGGTGTCCTTCATACCGATCACCAGATTTTGCCGGCTGACGACCACGCCATTGGCACCCACTTTCCATTTGGCCGAGCCGACATCGTCCCAGCCTACGATGTCGATCTGACCCAGGTTCGGTTCGTTGATACCGTAGGCCCTTCCCCAGTAGTAAGACCAATTCCTATAGCGAGGCGCGCCGAGGTCGGTGACGGCATACGCGGCCAAAGTACCGCCTGGCTTATCGGCGAGGGTCGGCCTTACGACGCCAGAACCAGCGAAGATCAATGCGACTGCTGCGAGAATCGCAACAACGCTCAATCGGGATAACCGGCCCGTACGGGCCAACAATTTGAGTCTCATGAGAAGCTCCTGATGGAGGTTTGCGATCGAATTAAAAAACGTTCGTTCCCAGCGCGCAAACCGATCGCCGGGGCGTGGCCATAAGGCCGGTGAGTGTCCTTCTGCGCGGTTGGGACTCACCGGCCGCTTTGCTTCAATTCGAACCACAGAGACCCAGAGAAGACACTACGTCGATTACGTTTTCTCTGTGCCTCTGCGTCTCTGTGGTTAGTCTTTCTTTTATTTCACGTCTAACAACTCCGCCGCTTCGGCACGGAATCGCTTGAGCTCTTCATCCTGCGGTTTGTTCTTCTCCGTCCACTCGACGGCCAGGTCGTACCAATTACGGGCCTCGTCTTTGTTGCCCAGTTGCCAGTGGGCCATTGCCAGGAAGAAGGCGTTGAAGCTCAGCTCTTTGCCACCGAGCAATTCATTGGATTTCTCTAGCGCCGCGACGGCGGCTTGCCAGTCCCCGGCGCGGTATTGGGCCACGCCCAGCGTGTTCGAGTAGAATCCCTCGTTCGGCGCCAGCTCCATGGCCTTCTTTGTCAGCTCGATCGCCTGGGCCGAATCGCGGAACTTGGCATCCGGGCACGTAGCGAGGAGCCAAGCCAAGTTGTTGTGCCCGACGGCATTCTTCGGATCCAGTTCGATGGCCATGGCGTAGGCCTCGATGGCCATGTCCCACTGGCTCGATTTAACGTAACCGAGGCCCTGCTGCGAATGGTCGTGTGCCCGAATCAGCGCGCCCAACTCCCCCACGTCCACTTCCACCCGCAGGTCCTTCGCGTCATACACCCTGGCAGGTCGGTACGCCGGAAGATCCCAATCCAGCCCCAGCTTGGCCAACTGCTCCCGGATCGGCCGCAGGTCCCAGACGTGGATCGACGCGTTGTCGGTATTGGTGGTGATCAATTGAGCGCCGTCCGGGGTGAAACTCAGGCTGCCGGAGCGGTCAAGGTGGGGGTCTTCCAGCCGGGCGTATTCCCGGCCCGTGTCCGGGTCCAACAGCCGCACCACGCCGAAACCGGTCTCCATGGCCAGCAGCTTGCTGTCCGGGGAAAAGGCGAAGGCGGTCCTGGCAACCCCGTCGATGTGCGGCCCCGCGCGCCAGGTTTCGACCGCCCACAGGCGGCAGCCCCGATCGCCGGTCACCAGCCATTTGCCGTTGGGGCTGAAACCGACCGTAGCACCAGGTTCCACGGACAATTCTTTATCGAGGTTGCCGCTCTGGGCTTCCCAGACCTTGACCTGCGCGCTTGCGCCGTGGCTGCCGGTGGCGACCCACCGGCCATCGGGGCTGACGGCGATGTAGCGGACGTCCTCGTGATCGGTGAGCCGGACCGGTCGCTCCGGGCGGTCCAGGTGCAGCACGAGGCCGCCTTGGAATAACTGAGGGCTTGCGATTACACTGCCATCGCGGCTGCACGCCAGGACGTTTTGGGAGCCCGGCAGGGACAACTTGAGAGGTGGCCCAATCCGCAGCAACGGCGGGGTGGCCGGCTCGGCTTGGACCGGCCAGCGCAGCAGGCTGGCCGGCCCGTTGGTCAGCAACGCACCCGACGGTTCGAACAAGGCCAGGTTCATGCCGGGCAACTGGAGAAAAGGGAGTTCCCTGCCGCTGGTCAGATCCCACAAGCCGACGCCGTCGAGCATCCCCACGGCCAGCAAGCGCCCGTCAAAACGGATCGTCGCGTTATGATAAAGTCCCGTTCCCGCGGCCGCAGCGCGGACCAGCGTACGGTACTCGCCGCCGGCGGCGATTTCCCACAGACCAAGCTTGCCGTCTGGAACAGAGCCGGCCAACAAACGGTCGTCGAGACTGAAGCGGGGAGGGCCACCAAGTCCCGGCCATGTCGCGCTGAAGAGTTGATGGCCCGTTAAGGGATCCCACAGCCGCAGAATCCCGTCCCAGCCGGTACTGGCGAGCAGGTCGCCGGAATGGTTGAAGGCGATCTCGATGCCGCCGTTTCGGATTCCCTCCAGAACCAGGGTTTGCTTGCCAGCGGGCACATCCCACAGATAGATCCGCCGGTCGTTGCCGACCACCGCCAGCGTCTTGCCGTCAGGGTGCCAGGCGAGATTGTCGGCGATGACGGGATTCGGCAAGTCCACCACGGTTCCCGTCTCCAGGTCGCGGATTTCCACCGAGGCGCCGCACGATACCGCCAACTGCCGGCCCTCGGGATGGAACGACAATTGTGCACCGCGAGTCCCCCTGGGAAGGTCTCGTGGTGGCAGCCCAGAAGCCAGGTCATACAAGCGAATCGGGCCGTCCACACGGCCGATGGCGCATTGCCGGCTGTCCAAACTGAAGTCGATACCATAGGCATCGTCGAGGTGCTCCACCCGAACCGGCTGGTGGCCGCCCAGTTTCCAGAGGGTCAGATGGCTGAGCGACCCAACGGCCAGGAACTTGCCGTCGCGGCTGAACAAGGGCCAGGTCTGGGCGCCAATCGGGGGCAGGCGGCCAACTTCCTCATCGTCGGCCACACGGCGGATGCTAACAGTCCCCTGGGCGCCCACCCGGGCATACTGTTCCAGCTTCCCATCGAAATCGACGGGAGCGATACCCTCCGGATAGCCGGGCCATTGCTTCGCCAGGCGCAGGTCGGGCAGGGCGAGGCAGGCGATGGCGGCGTTACGAAGTTCCAGAAAACTCTCCGCGGGCAATTTCAAGTCCAGGGCGATCCTGGTAGCTTTTTCAAGGGCGTTGAGACTATCGAATCGTTGCCCGACCCGCCGGCTGAGGAATCCCGCCTTAGCGTGGGCCAGGCGAGCGTCGAAGAGCTGGCGAGTCGCCCTCTCCTCAGCAATCCTGGTGAGCAACAGTTGCTCCCGCGTCGCTTGCTGCGCTTGGGTCTCCGCCTGCAACCGAGTTTGGGCCAGTCCTTCGGCTTCCGTCGCCCGGATTGCTTGCCAGGTGCTGACCGCCGTGCCTGCCACCAAGGCGAATGCCACCACGGCGACCGTCGCCAGAATGCGCTTGTTCCGCCGAGCGAACTTGAGAAAGCGATACCCCGCGGAGGGCGGGCAGGCCTGGACGGTCTCGTCGTTCAGGTAGCGCAGCACATCGGCCGCGAGACCATTGGCCGTCTCGTACCGGCGGTTGCGGTCCTTCTCGAGGGTCTTCATCACGATCCAGTCGAGCTCGTCGCGCATCAGCATCGATAGTTTGCCAGGCTCCGTGTGCCGCATCGCCGAGATCGAGGCGAGTGCCTCGCCTGAGTCGCTCAGCCGCGTACTCGGCTTGGGAGGCTCCTCTTCCTTGATCAAGCGCAGAATCTCGCCGAATGCGGCTTCCTTCATCTGTTGGCGACTCAGCGGCGTGCTGCCCGTCAGCAATTCGTAAAGCAGCACGCCCAGCGAGTAAATGTCGCTGCGGGTATCGATTCCTCCCGGCGCGCCGGGACTCATCTCCGCGTGCTCGGGACTCATGTATTCGAGCGTGCCGATCATCGTGCCGTACTGCGTGAACAGGGTCCGCTCGGTCAGCTTTTGTTCAGTCGCCTTGGCCACCCCGAAGTCAATGACCTTCGGCACCGGCTTGCCGTCGTAGAGCGTGACCATCACGTTCGACGGCTTGATGTCGCGATGAATAATTCCCTTCTGGTGCGCGTGCTGGATCGCATGGCAGACCGGCACGAACAATTCCAATCGCTGCCGCGGCGTCAGCCGGTTGTCGTCGCAGTATTTGGTAATCGACACGCCGTTGACCAGTTCCATGACGAAATAGGGACGGCCGACATTTTTGATTTTTGATTTTTGATTTTCGATTGCAGACGGATCGGACTGCTTTCCTTCAATCGCAAATCGAAAATCATCAGTCGAAAATCCAATCGTGCCGGCATCGAGGACACGGGCGATGTTGACATGGTCCATCATGGCCAGAGCCTGCCGCTCGGCCTCAAACCGAGCAATCACCTGGCCGCTGTCCATCCCCGGCTTGATGACTTTCAGGGCCACCTTCCGGCGGACCGGCTGTTCCTGCTCGGCCATGTAGACGACGCCCATGCCCCCTTCGCCAATTTTCTGCAGCAGCTTGTACGGGCCGATCTGTGTGCCGGATTTTTCCGCAGGAGTCGGTTCGAGGATGGTGGATGAGGAGATGTTGTCGCCCGGTCGTTCAGAGACATCAAGGAGATCGCCCGATTTTTTGCTGGCTCGGAGCAGAGCCTCAACGCCCGAACGCAGACGTTCATTTTCGCCGCAGACTCGTTCGAGGAATGCGGCTCGTTCTGCCGCGTCTTCGATTTCAAGTGCCTGCAGAAACATGGTTTCTTCGGGCAAAGTTTGTTCCGTCATGGAGAACCCTTCGCAGGCCACAGAAATGCGACCTCAACACTCAATGCGACGCGGTGCAGCGAAAGCGGCCAGCTTTTCTGGAAAATCGCGAATCAGCAGTCGGGTGACGATTTGTCGCCGGAAAGCGACTCCATCTCACGACGCAGCCACGCCTGGGAAAACGCCCACAGTCGGCGGGCAGACCGTGGTGGGATGCTTAACAAACCGGCCACCTGATCAGCCGTGAGGCCTGCGAAAAACCGGAGCTTGACCAGCTCGGCCGCCTGCGGACGTACGCTGGCCAGCCGTGTCAGGGCCTCGTCGAGCAGCAGCAACTCGTCGTTGTCCGGTCGAATATCAGGGATGTCCACATCGACGAAACTGATTCGCTGCCGCTGACCGCCATGTTTCTCGCGAGCCTTGCGGCGAGCATTCTCGACCAGAATCCGTCGCATTGTTTCGGCGGCGGCGGCAAAAAAGTGGCCGCGGCTGTCCCAATCCTGCTTCCCTGCGCCGTCCCCGATCAGCCGGAGCCAGGCATCATGCACCAGTGCGGTTGCCTGTAGTGTCTGGCCGGGCTTCTCCTCGGCCAGCCTGGCCGCCGCCAGTTTCCGCAGCTCATCATAGACTAACGGCAACAGTTGCTCGGAAGCCGACGGATCACCGGATTCGATTTGGGAAAGGATGCGTGTCACATCGGTCATAAACAACACAATACCGCCGCAACGAAGGCATATCCATCATGTTCGGCGTGGGGCACGCTGGCAGCTTGGCGAATCAATTTCTGAGCAAGTTCTGAGCAGGTCGGTTTCCTGATCATATTGGCAGGCTGGCAGCTTGCCGCACGGTGAAGCTGGCAAGCTCGGCAGTGCGACACGGGCGATCCAACGATTATGCATGCCTGTCTGTTTGGGTCGTCCGCAGAATCTGTGGGTAGTTTTGGACGCCGCGAGCTCAGCTCAGCTCGACAAAAGGGGCTCACCAAACATTTGATATTTGGCAGGCCGGGCTCCGGGAAGAGCCATGTTTTGTGTGCGCTGGCGGAGCAACTGGTTCACCAGGGACACAGCATCCTGTTCACAACCTGCAGCCTGCTGGTGCAACAACTGCTGATCGCCAAACGGGACTTACCACTGTCGAAGCTGATCAGCCAGCTGTCGAGTTTCGAGGGTCTGATCATCGACGACCTGGGCTACGTCCAGCAGAGTCGCGAGGAAATGGAAGTCCTGTTCACCCTGCTGGCGGAGCGATACGAACGGGGCAGCGTGCTGCTGACGAGCAATCTGCCTTTCAGCAAATGGGATCAGATCTTCAAAGATGCAATGTCCACCGCAGCAGCCATCGACCGGCTGGTCCACCACAGTGTCATCATCGAACTCAACGTCCCCAGCTTCCGGGTCGAAACAGCTCAACGCACCAAATCGAATGGACAGCCGTCAGCGAAGAAACCACCG
>Ga0163144_10015452_pt1 | contig 15744 bp, 12 predicted proteins | sample OliLak19BULKMAT1_FD_123175 | JGI IMG/M metagenome (GOLD analysis project Ga0163144, IMG submission 123175) | Freshwater microbial mat bacterial communities from Lake Vanda, McMurdo Dry Valleys, Antarctica - Oligotrophic Lake LV.19.BULKMAT1 | ecosystem: Environmental > Aquatic > Freshwater >...
AGTCCTTCTGTTACGCTTGGATTCAACAAATAAATGCAACTGCGAATAGGAGGAATAGGAGCTAATTTTTAAAAAAAGAAAAGAGTTTTGAGGCTCTTTTCCTAAAAAATACGCATCTTGCTTCTCGACAAAAATTGTCATACAACCAAATAACTTAATATGAGATGAGTTTATTTTTTAACTTCTTTAAAAAAACAGTAATCATTATGAATCATTTTCACAAGATATCCTTTCATTTTTTACTGTTGGCTACCTGCTTTATGTATGCTTGCCAACATACCAATGTACAACAGAATACAGAGGATTTAATCCCGATGGTAGATGCAAATAAAAACGATAATATTAAAAACTATGCACTCACACCAGAAGATACTTTTAATGTAGGTCAATTGGTTTACATTCCTATTTATTCGGAGATATATAGCTACAGCAACAAAAAAACCTTTCCTCTTTCGGCTACATTAAGCATTCATAATATTGATTTAACCAATGTCATTTATATCACTAAGGTGGATTATTATGATACCAAAGGAAAACTAATTCGTACTTCACAAGAAGAACCTATCTTGCTTAATCCACTTGCTACGAAGCATTATGTAATAGAAACTACTGAAAAGAAAGGAGGTGTAGGTGCTAATTTTTTGGTGGAGTGGAAAGCCATCAAGCAAAGTAATAAACCCATCATAGAAGCTGTCATGATTAGTACAGCCTCCAATACAGGTATTTCTTTTGTAACCCAAGGACGCACAATGCTAGAATACCTCAAGGAAAGTAAAGCTCAATAATTTTTAACTAGCTTTGTACCCAATTATTTAATTTCTACTCAATCAAACAAAATGGATCACCTCATTATAGGAAACGAAAAAATACCCAAGGGTGTAAATGCAGAAATAGAGCTTGGAATTGCTCGCCTTCCTTCTGGCACTAAGATTCACATGCCAGTCTATGTTTTTAGAAGTAAATTTGAAGGGCCTGTGATTTTACTCTCAGGAGGTCTGCATGGCGATGAAGTAAATGGAATTGAGATTGTACGCAGAATGATAGACAATCACATGCTAGAGAAACTTCTTTGTGGTACTGTGATTGCACTGCCTATTATCAATATCTATGGTTTTATCAATTTTTCAAGAGAAGTGCCTGATGGCAAGGATGTCAATAGAAGTTTTCCAGGGAGTGATAGTGGCTCTTTGGCAGGGATAGTAGCCAGTACACTCTGCACTAAGATATTGCCTGCTGTGGACATAGGCATTGATTTTCATACAGGTGGGGCAAGCCGCACCAATTATCCACAGATACGACACGCACCCGAAGACCCAAAAGCTAAAGAAATCGCTCACGCTTTTGCTCCTCCTTTTATCTTACATTCTAGTATTATCCCAAATTCTCTTCGTGGACAAATGCGTGCAATGGGTAAGACTATGGTGGTCTATGAAGGGGGAGAATCCTTGCGTTTTGATAATTTTGCAATAGATGAAGCTATCAGAGGTATTCAAAGAACTTTAAAACATCTAGGAATGATAAAAAATGCCCCTAAGCCTCGAGTTTCACACGTCTTTGAACAAAGTCACTGGGTAAGAGCAAATAACTCTGGCTTATTTCGCCTCAAAAAATACTCTGGTGAAAAAGTGGAGAAAGGAGACTTAATAGGCTATATACACGGCCCTGCTAATAGATATGAAGAACTCGTAGAAGCTGATACCAATGGCTATATCATTGGTCATAATAATGTGCCTGTGGTACATAAAGGAGATGCCTTATTTCATATTGGAAATATTAGTTAGTACTTTAATCACCTCTTACAGTACCCAAAAAGTAGGACAAAGTCAATTATCAACTAATGGCTGAGTTACTCGAGGAATTTTCAAAAAATGACTATTCCTTAAATCTTATTTGTCTAAATAGCCTTTTATATGATTTTAAAATCTAAAAATAGATTTAGAAACCATATTCTAAAAAATATCCAAATAAATTCTACAAAAATCTTAAAAAATCACTATTTTTGATATAAACCTTTGTAAAATATTATTCAAACATTAGATTATATGAAGACAATTAATGATTTTTTAGCCGCACTCGCCACAGGAGAAGCTGAGATTCTACACTATTTTTTTGTGATACTACCTTTTATTCTGGTGGTGATGTTTATCCAAGACATTACCAATAAAAGACAAACCATTAAACACAACTTCCCTGTTGTGGGTCGTCTTCGTTACTTTTTAGAGTCCATAGGACCTGAACTGAGACAATACATTGTGGCTAATAATCGTGAAGAATTGCCCTTTAATCGTAGTCAAAGGTCTTGGATTTATGCTTCTTCCAAAAAAGAAAACAACTATGAGGGCTTTGGTACTGACAAAGACATCTATGCTCCTGGACACGTATTTATTAACCCTGATTTATTTCCTTATCGCCTTAATGAAGATCATATCAATCTAAAAGATGAGAGTTTTTTACCTTGTGCCAAAGTAATGGGCTTGGCAAATGGACGTAAAAGACCTTATCGCCCCTACTCTATTGGCAATATCTCTGCGATGAGCTTTGGTTCTCTTTCTAAAAATGCTATTCTTGCTCTTAACAAAGGAGCTTTGAGTAGTGGCTGTTATCATAATACTGGTGAAGGAGGGCTTTCACCTTATCATCAGAATGGGGCAGATGTGATGTTTCACTTTGGTACGGGCTACTTTGGAGTGAGAGATGAGAAAGGAAACTTCTCTATGGAAAAAATAGTAGAGCTTACTCAAAAGAATCCTTTTGTGCGTGCCATCGAGATTAAACTCTCACAAGGAGCAAAGCCAGGAAAAGGAGGAATCTTACCTGCCAAAAAAATCACTAAAGAAATTTCAGACATCAGACACGTACCTATGGGTCAAGATGTCATTTCTCCTGCCTCACATACTGCCTTTACGACTGTGCCTGAGATGTTAGACTTTATAGAAGAGATAGCAGACAAGACAGGGCTTCCAGTAGGTTTTAAATCTGCAGTAGGTAAACTTAACATGTGGATACAACTTGCTGACTTGATGGTAGAGCGTGGCACAGGCCCAGACTTCATCACTATTGATGGAGGTGAAGGAGGTACAGGTGCAGCACCACATTCTTTTGCTGACCACGTTTCTTTGCCTATTGCTTTTGCCTTCCCGAGTATTTATAAGATTTTTTTGGAAAGAGGTCTGACAGAACGCATCGTATTCATAGCTTCTGGAAGATTAGGTTTTCCTTCTAAGACCATTATGGCGATGGCAATGGGTGCAGACATCATACACATGGCTAGGGAGGCTATGATGTCTATTGGATGTATTCAAGCCCAAAAATGCCATGATAATCACTGTCCCGTGGGAGTTGCTACTCAAAATAAATGGCTTCAAAGTGGTTTAGACCCTACTCATAAAGCAGTTCGTTTTCATAATTTTATGACTTCTTATCGTAAAGAAGTCTTGCAGATTACGCATGCATGTGGATATGAGCATCCTTGTCAGCTTACGATGGAAGATGTAGAAATGGGGGTAGTTGATACAAGATCTACTCTAACACTTGCAGATAACTATGGTTATAAAAAGCATCCTGTTGCTTTTGAGGGGATGAATGATTTATATCATTGTTCTCATCTAGGTGGCTTAGGCAAGGATGCACTTAATCCTGCTAAATATATTCCAGAGGGAAAGAAGAAAAGTTAAGTTACTGAGGGAGTTATGAGATATAAGTTATGAATGATAACTTAGTAATTATCTGATTTTGAGCGTTTTAATGACTAATAATAATTAGTTTATTTTAGTATTTTACTAAGTAAATAAGTAATCAGGAGAAGATAGAGTGATAACAAACTATTACTCTGCTTCTTCTAATCTTTTTTCTTCCTTTTTAATAAGTCTATCTATTTTTCTGGCATTCTTTTTCTTTTGAATATTCAACACTTCTTTACCATATTCGGTAAAATAATGGTGCTTACCCATAAAATTTTTGTTAATCAGTAGCCATTCCATTTGAGTCATTTTTGAGCCACGCATGGTTTCCCATTCTTTTCTAAGAAAACTACACCGATCCCAAAAATCTTTGGCAGCAAGATGTGCCAAATCTGCATCACAGATGATTTCCTCTAAGGCATTCTGAGGTGTCTGAGGCATTTTAGTAGCCTCTATACAGCCTAATATCTTCTTTATTTTTTTGAGAGTAAGTTTTTTTTCTTTAAAAAAGATTTCCGCAAGCTCTTGACTGAGTTCTTCGTGTCCCGCAGAAACTTTAAGATAACCCACATCATGCCACCAAGCAGCTAGCTCTAGAGTATGTAAATCATCTTCACTCAGTCCTAAAGCTTTACCGATAATTTGAGTATATTCTACCACATAAGAAGTATGTGTTAGGTTATGATAGTATAAGTACTCAGGAATTTCTGAAACTAGCAGATTACTTACATATTCTTGAACTTCTGTTAATATTTTTTGATTATTGGGCATAAATGAGCCATTTTTAATAATATTTGATTCAATAGCTTGAGAGGGTAGATACTTTCTACTTTTATGGAAAAAGCTAAAATCAGGTAATAGTTTCTTAAGGGTTATAAAAAATCGTCTTTTTTGATTTATAAGATATTTTTGAAACCCAGACTTTACTTCTCTTTTTATATTATCTTCCAATTTTTATAAAATATGGTATTCCTTTGATACGGTTTAGCTTCACAAATTTAATATAAGAAATCTAAATTAAGTATGAGATATGACTAAAAATGGATTCTTTATAAGTATGTGGGCAAAATTTGTGCAATAAATTAAAAAAACTTTCATTAAAAGCAAAGTTTGGCAAAAATCTAGTAGTTTTATATTTAAAATCTATGATTTATCGTCAAAGAACTAAATAAAACTTAGTACATTGGCAAATTAATACAGTTTTGTAAACCTTAATAAATATTATTACGATTTTATTTGTGGAGTTGCAAACGAAGACGATTACACTGGTATTAAATTTTGAATATTTATAATTATAATATTTAGCAGTATATCCAATGATTGACCCTAACCCATACCACAATAGCTCATCAGAAATCCAGACACCAAAGATACTAGAAGTGAAAAACCTTGAAGTTACTTTTAGATCTGATACAGGCACTATCAAAGCCCTCAAAGATATAAGTTTTGATATTCATCAAGGCGAAACTTTAGGCATTGTAGGCGAGTCTGGTTCAGGCAAATCTGTAAGTTCACTTGCCATTATGGGGCTTATCCCTAACCCACCAGGCAAGGTTACTAAGGGTGAAATCATCTTTAACTCTAGGCAGTTTGGACGAGTGAACCTATTAGATATCTCGAAAAGAGACATGAGAGAAATCAGGGGCAAAGAGATTGCAATGATTTTTCAAGAACCGATGTCCTCACTCAATCCTGTCTATACATGCGGCAATCAAGTGATGGAAGCTATCCTTCTGCACGAAAATGTAAGCCGCAAAGCTGCCAAGGCTCGCACGATTGAATTATTTAAAAAAGTGCAACTTCCTGACCCTGAGCGTAAATTTAACACCTATCCACACGAAATATCAGGCGGACAAAAACAAAGGGTGATGATAGCCATGGCTCTTTCTTGCAATCCTTCCCTTCTGATAGCTGATGAACCTACTACTGCCCTTGATGTAACTGTCCAGAAGACTATCTTAGACTTACTCAATATCTTGCGTGAAGATAATGATACTTCTATTATGTTTATCACTCACGACTTAGGTGTGATAGCAGAGATAGCAGAAAGAGTAATGGTGATGTACCGTGGACAAATCATGGAGTCAGGTGATGTTTGGGATATTTTTGATGACCCTAAGCACCCTTATACTAAAGGCTTACTGGCTTGCCGTCCTCGCCTTGATATTAAAATGAAGGTATTGCCTACGGTCAAAGATTTTATGGAAATCAATGATAAAGGAGAAATAGTAGAAAAAGCAGACCATAAATATGCCTCTGTAGGTGAAGCTCTTCTCTTCAATTTCTTGACAGAGGATGATATTCTGGAAAGAAATGAAGAGCTTTCAAAATTAGAACCCATCTTAAAAATTCAAAACCTAAAAACTTATTTTCCCATCAGAAAAGGGATGTTTAAGCGCTCCACTGAATATGTCAAAGCCGTAGATGATGTTAGCTTTGAAGTATATCCAGGAGAAACCGTAGGGCTTGTGGGTGAATCAGGCTGTGGTAAAACTACACTTGGACGCACTATTCTTAGGCTAGTAGAGCCTACTGCTGGCAATATTATCTTTGATGGTAAAAACATCAATGCATTAAATAAAAAAGAGCTTCGGGAGATTAGGCGAGATATGCAGATTGTATTTCAAGACCCCTACTCGGCACTCAACCCAAGGATTACTGTAGGAGAAGCCATTATGGAACCTATGCGATTGCACAAAGTACTAGACAATAATACCCAACGAAAAGAAAGAGTAATAGAACTACTTGAGACCGTAGGGTTGAGCAAAGACTTTTATAATCGCTATCCTCATGAGTTTTCGGGTGGGCAGAGACAACGAATTGCAATTGCACGCACACTTTCTCTCAACCCTAAGTTTATCATTGCAGATGAATCTGTCTCAGCACTTGATGTGTCTGTGCAAGCTCAAGTATTGAATCTACTCAATGAGCTCAAAGAAAAATTTAATCTTACTTATATATTTATCTCTCATGATTTATCCGTGGTGAAGTTTATCTCTGACCGAATCGTGGTCATGAATAAAGGTAAAATAGAAGAAATAGACTATGCAGAAGACATCTATGAAGAGCAAAAAACAGAATACACTCGTGGGTTAATAGAAGCTATCCCCAAAGGTACGCTAGATGATATCAGAAAAGCTCAATATGGTAGAAGACTGAAAAGGGAGAAAAAAATAGAGGAGAAAAAAAATAGATTAGCCAAAGAAGAAGAAGAAAAAGCTGAAAGCAAATTACAAGAATCGAGAGATAAGAAGAAGAAATAAAAATTTTATAACTCTAAGTAAAAGATTAGTTATAAGTTACTGGTTATTTGGTTATAATCAATTGATAATAAGTACTTTATTTTTAAACTATTACTTATAAAAATCAAAAGCACATCTTTCATCAGAAAAATGTGCTTTAATGCAACTTAAAAATTAGATAAAAAAATGTCTATTAAAAAAACAAAGAGTAGTACTCTTAAAAAAAAATAAATTAAAAACTAATTATAAGCATATTGCTTAAGTTCTTCTTTGAGTTCTTTGCGAGCAATATGGATTCTGTTTTTAACTGTTCCAATTGGAATTTGAAGGCGTTCAGCTATCTCATGGTATTTGAATCCTCTAAAATGTAAGATAAATGGAGTTTTATAAGCCTCGTCTAAACGCCCGAGTGCCTGATTAATGTCTTGACGAGTAAAAGTAGCATAAGCATCATTTTCTGTAGAACTACTACTTGAATTAATGTAATGAAGATTATCAGTAGTATCAATAAATGTGTTGCGACGTGCTGAACGTTGGTAATTTGTGATGAAAGTATTTTTCATAATAGTATAAAGCCAGGCCTTTAAGTTAGTGCCTTCAGTAAACTTATCTCTATTGTTAAAAGCTTTCAAAAGTGTTTCTTGCAACAAATCATTGGCTTCTTCAGTATCCTTTGTGAGTTTTAAAGCAAAAGGTCTTAAAGATTGTGATAAATCATCTATAGAGCTAGATTCTAATGTACCCATAATATTATTGATTAATTTTGTTTAACCAAAACTACACAACATTAAACAAAATTCCAAATGGGAGGGATATTTTTTTATTAATTTAACATTAAACTATATTACAGTAACAGTGATAAAGAGTCAATATATAACTTTAAACCTTTAAAAAAGCTTTCAAAGCCTTCAGTGAACAGATTTACCAGTCTTTTTTAGTTTATTTTTTATTTTAATTATTGTTTAACTTTTATCAATTTATGGTAAACTCCTTGTCAATACATCAATTAATAATGGCGTGATTTAGATTCGTTTTTGGTAATTATCTATTATTTCAGTTTATTTGCGAAGCTAAATCTTACTTTACAATACAACAATGCACAAAAGTTATTTATTATTTATTTTATTATTGGCTGCTTGTACATCCAAAACTATGAGTGATGATTATATTGAGAATCTTATCCTAACTCATCCCAAAGATTTTCCAGAAGTATCTAAGGACATCAAAAAATATGAAATACAAGTCCTCTACACTCAGATAGATAGAGACGCACAAAATAACCCCTCTTTTAAAACAATTTCATTTAATGCAAATAAAGATGCTTATTTTTATCCTGCAAGCACTGTCAAGTTTCCTGCGGCTGTATTGGCATTAGAAAAGCTAAATCAACTTAGTAAGGAAGGGCTAGACAAGTACAGCACTATGATTACTGACTCTGCAAGGGCACCACAGTTTAAGACCGAAAAAGATAGCACGTCCGTTTCTGGTTTGCCTAGCCTTGCACATTATATCAAAAAAATATTTTTAATCAGTGACAATGAAGCTTTTAACAGAGTTTTTGAGTTTTTGGGAGCAGATTACTTAAATAACTCTCTACATCAAAAAGGCTATACTGATGCCAGAATCATTCGCCGTCTGGCAAGCTCTAAATTTCAGTTTGCAGATAATAAATACACTAACCCTATTCAATTTTATAAGGACAGTACACTAGTCTATAGACAAGCCGAACAAACTGCTCAAAAAGTTTTCCCTTTTCCTAATACCAACCCACTCAAAGGCAGAGCTTATTATGATAGCACAGAAGATAAAATAATTGATGAACCTTTTGATTTTAGTGAGCATAATTATTTATCATTAGAGACCATGCACAATGTCTTAAAAGCAGTTATTTTTCCAACCTCTGTAGAGCCTAAACAGCGTTTTGATTTAAAAGAAGATGATTATAATTATTTGTATCGTTGTATGGCACAGCTTCCTCGTGAAAGCAAATATCCAGATTATGATGACAAAGAATACTATGATGGCTATGCTAAATACTGGATTTTTGGAAGTGATAAAAATAAAATACCCTCTAATATACGTGTCTTTAATAAAGTGGGCTTGGCGTATGGCTATCTGATAGAGACGGCTTATATCGTAGATTTTGATGCAAAAGTAGAGTTTATGCTTAGTGCTGTGATTTATGTCAATGAAAACGAAACCCTCAATGACAATAAATATGAGTATGATAAAATAGGCTTTCCATTTTTTACAAAGCTAGGCAAACTCATTATGGATGAAGAAAAGAAACGCTCTCGCCCTTTTCCACCTGATTTAAGCCGTTTTAAACTAGACTTTGAAGATTAGATTTTGGGTTGAGAAATTAGGTCATTGAGTTATTGAGTCATTAGAGTTGTTACTTTTTGATTTTCAATTATTTATGTTAATTTTTTATTTGAGAATCTTAGAATGATAAGCTTTGTTGCCTAATACAGGAGCTTTTCATAAGCAATTCCCTACGTTTTCTATGTGCCTATATGGTTATAAAAAAAGTAAAGTGTTGATAACCAATGTGTAACAACTCTATTGAATCATTGAGCTTTTACCCTTCATTCCCTCAATAAATCAACCCCTCATCCCTTCATTTAAGCAGTATCATCATCTACAAAAACGACTAGTGCGGCTGCGATAATCATACAAAATCCCCCAAACATTAATGTGTAAACCGCTTGTCCTCCGAAGAAAGCACTTGTAATCCATCCTAAAAAAGTAGCAGCTACAATCTGAGGTAGTACAATGAAAAAGTTAAATACTCCCATATAAAAGCCCATCTTATTGGCAGGTAAACAACCTGCTAAGATAGCATAAGGCATAGTCAGGATACTTGCCCAAGCAAAGCCTACCCCTATCATAGAGAGTAACAACGTCTCAGGAGTAGGCATAAAATAAATAGAAATTAAGCCCAGACCTCCTAAGGTTAGCCCTACCATGTGAGCTGTCTTGCGACTAGTAGCATTGGCAAATGGGGGAAACAAAAATGCAAAGACGGCTGAAAGTCCATTATAAGTAGCAAACATAATCCCGACCCAGTCAGCTCCTTGATTGTAGGCTACAGAGGTAGTATCTACCGTGCCATAAATATGTTGTGTAACAGCAGAAGTAGTATAAATCCACATAGCAAACAGTGCCAACCAAGAGAAAAACTGTACTATTGCTAATTGAGCCATGGTCTTAGGCATTTTCATTATATCTCTTGTGATTTCTGAGATAATCTCACCAAAACTATTTTTTCCTTCTTTAATATCAGTCTCTTCTTCACCATGATACTTAGCTAACTCTTCGGGAGAGTATTCTTTGGTATTAAAAACAGTCCACATCACTGCTAAAAAGAAGACAGCACTTCCTAGATAAAAAGACCAAATCACTGTATCAGGAATCTGTCCTTGTGGAGCAGAGTTGCTGAAGCCTAAAAAATTGGTAAGTATATAAGGCAAGGCTGAGGCAACAATCGCCCCTAGACCTATGAAAAAACTCTGCGTAGCAAAGCCTATAGTACGTTGTGATTCGGGCATCATATCCCCTATTAAAGCCCTGAAAGGTTCCATAGAGATATTGATAGAAGCATCCAAAATCCAGAGCATTCCTGCCGCCATCCAGAGAGTACTGGAGTTAGGCATAATAACGAGTGCAATAGAAGCTAAGATAGCACCTATCAAAAAAAAAGGTCTCCGTCTGCCCCAGCGAGGTGACCACGTATGATCACTAAGATACCCAATGATAGGCTGCACAAAGAGGCCAGTAGCAGGGGCTGCAATCCAGAGAATGGCTATCTCATCGACCTCTGCACCCAATGTCTGAAAAATACGACTTACGTTCGCATTTTGTAAGGCGAAACCAAACTGAATGCCTAAAAAACCAAAATTCATATTCCAAATATCCCAAAAACCTAATTTAGGCTTTGGAATGGTGTTTTCTGAGATAGAGTTACCTGCAGATAAAGGTGTTTGTGCCATACTTTTATTATTTTTAATCTCGCAAATATAAATATTCATTGAGATTATAGAATAGTTTTTTAAAAAATTAAAAAAAATCTTGCTTTTAGGGATATAAATAGCTTTTGTATAGAAATTATAAATAATAAATAAGCAACTATTTTGAGTTTATTGAGTATAAAAATCAAAATACTTGTCTAATTAAATATATGGAAAAATTCAAAAAAATCTCTTCTGTTATCCTAATCATTTTTGGTCTTCTAATGATTGCTGGGATGATTCTTAATAGAGATAACGGCACAAGCAAAAATAGTCTTGCAGCAGATCTTGTTATGGTAGTCATAGTTGGTCTAGTTCCTTTGCTTACAGGGATTTTTATGATTAGAAGTGCAAATCAAAATAAGAAAAGAACAACCATTAATCAAACAGAAGTGGCTGTGCTTCGCCAAGCACAAGCACAAGAGGGCAGAATCACTATTGCAGAAGCTGCTCTTTCACTACAGACTTCCATAGCTGAAGCTAAAGAGGTTTTAGATAAAATGCAATCTAATAGCATTTTTGAGATTGCACTTACTGAGGATGGCACATTGATTTATCAAATCAATCAATCTCTTGACCGAGTCAAGCTAGAAAAGGGAACAGATTTAGTATAAGTGATGAGTTATAAATGGTGAGTGATGAGTTTGTAATAATCTGATAATGAGATTTTTATCTAAACTAACTTATCACTTTATTTAATTATTGTTCCTTGGTAAGATTTTAATAATCAGTTTACCACCCGAAAGGTCTATCATCAAAATCTATCAAGGTCTTAATTAAAATATAAACTAATCTTAACCATCTACTTAGAATGAAATACTTGTAAGTCTAGCCAGTTAAAGAATAATAATTGGAATAGTTTTGAAATCCATTATAAATGGCTTAAAGACTTAACAATCATAACTTGGGGCATTACCCAAGTTATGATTATTAGAGTTTAAATGTATGGACTATAGAATATTCATAAACTCATCTACTCCTTAGTGTTTTCCTTCTAAATCAGGGTTAGTCATAGATAATTCACCTTTTTTAGGAGGAAAAATAAACCTTACTGGTTTTTTGAAAAAGAACTTACGAAGCCCTACAAATATTTTTCTGCTTTCTTTGAAGTTTACTCTGCGAGACTGCATAGCAACTGTGATAGCAAGACTAAAACTGACAACAAAATTCATAAAGCCAATCCCCATGACTCCTATAAAACTCACAAATATCTCCCAAGAACTAATCTGATTATTTAAGCTCACAATCGCCAAACCAAGATTACCAGAAGCAAAGGTAATGTGTCTTATATCAAGAGGCAAGCCCAAAAACTCTCCTACAATACCAGTACAACCTAAGAAAATCCCTAAATAAAAATTTCCTGCTAGACTTCCTAAGTTTCGGTCTATATAATGAGAGAAATCATAAATCGATTTTTTGGGTAGTATTCTATTTAAAAATGGATGTTCACGAATACGCTGCGGGATTTGGTTAGAGATATTTTTATTGTCATAATAGCCCGAGATAAGTCCTGCTAAGAAGAGATAAACTCCTGCAATAGCCGCATGAAAAAGAGCCAAACTACGAGTAGGATGCAAATCATCAATCATTATTTGTGCTTTTTCTTCATCTACTAATGACTCATCCATCAAGAAAGAATACACCAATGCAAGTACGAATGCTACTGGAAAAGCCACTAACACATTGCCCACAAAGGCAATAAACTGTGAGCGAGAGATCTTCGCAATGAGTGTCGCAAATTTCTCAGCATAGTCTATTTCCTTGGTCTGACGAGCATCTAGTGATTGAGCAATCCTACTAGCAGTCATAGCAGGCTGTTTGGTAGCTAAGGCTGACTTGGTCACATAAATAATAATAAACCCAAAAGAATAGTTCATACTGTAAAAGAAAGCTCGTCCAAAAGGTGCTAGATTGAGATAGAAAATTAGGTTTTTGAATACACACAAAAAAGCTACAATAAAACCTCCTGAGGCAGCAGACCTAAACATTTTCCAGTATTCTTTGCGGTTAGAAGTGATGTAATGATCACCTGTTTTGCCTGCATGCTCTGTAATTTGAAATGCCAATAAACTGATATTATTGCTAATATGCTCAAAAATACTGTTCTTTTTATTACCAAACCTGACTGCTTGCTTCAAAAAATTAACCTCGCCTTGATACTCAGGTATATTATTATTTTTGACCAATAAAGCAAGCAAAATTTTTAGACGCTGGATATTCTGAGAAAGGCGTAAGAGAGTATAAGTAATATTTAAACTAATACCATGTTTTTCACGGCTCTTGCGAATGATTTTGATATAGTTATCACACTGAGAAAGCATCACCGTAAGTTGCTTATAATCACCATTTTCAGTAGTTCTGTCAAAATCAGGATTATTTTTAAATAAGTGAATGTATTTATCTACCTCTTCATTTTGAGCCAAAAAAGGTGAACCAAACTTCTCTAACTCAGGCAGTCTATCCACCATTTCAGGGTCAAGCCCTATGGTCGTAATTCGCAATGAAATAATCAAAAAAGCATTCAAAATCTGCTCTGTGGAGAGATGTGATTGATTTAGCTCCCATACTGGAGGAATCTCAAGCATTTTGAGAAGACGCATCCATACTTGATTAGGGATTGCACTTACCCAAAGATAATCTGTCTTTTTATAAAAAACATTTTCTAAGAGATAGGTAAAACTATTTTCATTCTGTATTTCTGGCAAAATCCTATGAGCGATTTTATTGTTTGTTTCTGCAAAAAAACCAAGGTTGGAATGTATGCCAAGGTCTGTAAGCATCCTTAAACTAGTCCGTTTTTGGGTAAGATGTAGCCAATACTTAGAGAATCCTAGATTTAAGTCAGGGTAGGTATTAAGTAAACCAATAAGATTTTCTATCTGAGAAATAGCTTTATCAGTCTGTTTAGTATAGCGAGGGCGAATTTCATTTACCAAAGCGACCAACAAATGATGGTCTTGTTTAGGATTAAGGGCAATTTGCTCTAAAATTTTTTTCATATCTCTAAGATTACTTTATAAAAACAGACTTTCTCATCTAATCCTAATTTTATTCAAGATGCCACTTTTAAATGGTTGTGCAATTTTATCTATTTATCATAAATCTTTTGAGGGGAAAGCAATTTATTTTTCAAAATCGTTGAAATGTCCTAATTTTTGTTAGTACTTTAATTATAAGAGTCTCTCTCTCAATATTTTGTATGGATTTATTCTTGATAATTCATTAAATCAAACTTGTATCAAAAAAACAGCTTGTAAATCCAAAAAAATAGGATGAATATGTAGCAAAAAAGAGAGACTTGGATGAAAAAAAATTTTTATCTAAGCCTCTCTCGTTTTTAATACTTTAAATTTTACACAAAATATCAAGGAATAGGAAGCACTTTGTTGTCTTTGAAAGTAGAAAGAATCACCATAGATTGCATATTGCTGATTTCTTCTATCTCACTGATTTCTTCTAACATTAGTTTTTGATAAGACTGAATGTCAGCTGCAATCACTTTTAAAATAAAATCACAAGAACCAGTGATATGATGACACTCTATTACGTTATCAATTTTATTGATTTTTTCGACGAAAGCATCTAAGCAAGATTTTTTATGATTTTGCAAGAATACTTGTACAAATGTAGTTACTCCAAGACCTACTTTCTCAGTATCAAGAGTGGCATGATAGCTTTTGATGATACCTAAGTTTTCTAACTTCTTAACGCGCTCAAGAGTAGGTGCTGGCGATAAACCTATCTCTTTGGATAATTGTGCGTTGGTAATTTTAGCATTGGATTGTAAAATCTGAAGAATTTTACGGTCAGTTTGGTCAATTTTTATACCTTTCATTCAAAAATAAATTTAGTAGTTATACACTATCTGTTAAATAAAGTGCTAAGAAAACAAAATTTTATTTTGAAAACAAGTAATAAAGCCAAAAAATTTCCCGAGTAATGTAATTTTATTTCAAAAAGGCATAATAAAGGTCTAATTTTGAGGAGTTCTGAACAAAATACTGCGTCCAAGTGTAATTTCATCTGTATATTCTATTTCACTTCCTACTGGAATTCCTCTGGCAATTGAAGTAATTTTGATTTCAGGAATTTGTACTTTTTTACTAATGTAAAAAGCAGTAGTGTCCCCTTCCATCGTAGGGCTAAGTGCAAAAATCAATTCTTTGACATCTGGCTGATGAACACGCTCTATCAAAGTATCAATGTTTAAATCACTCGGATTGATACCTTCCATTGGAGAAATCACTCCTCCAAGCACATGATAAAGTCCTTTGTATTGTGCTGTATTTTCAATTGCCATTACATCTTGTGAATTTTCTACTACACAAATCGTTTGCTGGTCTCTTTGCTTAGAAGCACAGATGCTGCAAATGTTTTTATCGGCTATAAAATGACATTTTTGGCAATATTGAATTTCTTGACGAAGTTTACGAAGTGCTTCTGTAAGCATAAGCGTATTTTGTTCTTCTTGCTTGAGTAAGTGCAATACAAGCCTGAGAGCTGTCTTATTGCCTATACCAGGGAGTTTTGAAACTTCCCGAACTGCGTTTTCAATCAATGTAGAAGAAAAATTCATGGTGCAAAGAAAACTAAGAAATCTTCATTTTGAAAGTCTTTGTATGAAATTATTGATTTTTGTTCAAAATAAATCTCAAAATGCTAAGCATTGGGTAGTGGTTTGTGAAGACACAAACCACGGAAAAAGTGAAGACACAAACCACGGAAAAAGTGAAGACACAAACCACGGAAAAAGTGAAGACACAAACCACGGAAAAAGTGAAGACACAAACCACGGAAAAAGCGAAGATACAA
>Ga0163144_10015453_pt1 | contig 15743 bp, 14 predicted proteins | sample OliLak19BULKMAT1_FD_123175 | JGI IMG/M metagenome (GOLD analysis project Ga0163144, IMG submission 123175) | Freshwater microbial mat bacterial communities from Lake Vanda, McMurdo Dry Valleys, Antarctica - Oligotrophic Lake LV.19.BULKMAT1 | ecosystem: Environmental > Aquatic > Freshwater >...
GGTGGTCGCGATCGATGGCGAAGGGCCCGAGATCAGCGTCGACGTCTCGCACCTGCGCCAGATCCTGTGGAACCTCTGCGAGAATTCGCTCAAGCACGGCCTGCGCGGCGCGCCGGATGGCACGATCGAACTGCGCCACGGCCGGCTGCGGCCCTCGATGCGGCCGTTCCTCGAGGTCGCCGACAGCGGCGCCGGCATCGACCCGGCGCTGGTCGAGCGGATCTTCGAACCGTTCTTCTCGGGCGGCGAGCGTGGTTCGGGGCTCGGCCTGTTTCTAGCGCGGGAGCTGGCGCAGACCAATGCCGCCACCCTGCTCTACGAGCCGCGCCCGGGCGGCGGTAGCCTGTTCCGGCTGGTGTTCTCCGATCCGCAGCGCTGGGAGTCCTGACAACGATGAGCAAGCCCACCGTCCTGGTCGTGGACGACGAGCCGGATCTCGTCGAACTGCTCAGCCTGACGCTGAACCGGATGAACCTCGACACGCAATCGGCCGGTGACGTCGCCGGCGCGCGCGCGCTGCTGCGCAGCAGCCGGTTCGACCTGTGCCTGACCGACATGCGCCTGCCCGACGGCGACGGTCTCGAGCTCGTCGCCTGGATCCAGGAGCACCGCGCCGACCTGCCGGTGGCGGTGATTACCGCCCATGGCAACGTCGAGGCGGCGGTACGCGCGCTGAAGCTCGGCGCGTTCGATTTCGTCTCCAAGCCGCTGGACCTCGGCGTGCTGCGCAAGCTGGTCTCCACCGCGATCCGGCTCGGTGCAGGCGCCGCCGACCAGCCGGATGCGCCGCCGCGCGGGGCGCAGCTCGTCGGCCGCTCCGCCGCGATGGAAAACGTGCGCAGCCTGATCGGCCGGGTCGCGCGCAGCCAGGCGCCGGTCTACATCTCCGGCGAGTCCGGCGTCGGCAAGGAACTGGTCGCACGGCTGGTGCACCAGACGGGCCCGCGCCGCGACGGCCCGTTCGTGCCGGTCAACTGCGGCGCGATCCCGAGCGAGCTGATGGAGAGCGAGCTGTTCGGACACAAGCGCGGCAGCTTTACCGGCGCGGTGGCCGATTCCAAGGGCCTGGTGCAGAGCGCCGAGGGCGGCACGCTGTTCCTCGACGAGGTCGCCGACCTGCCGCTGCACCTGCAGGTGAAGCTGCTGCGCGTGATCCAGGAAAAGACCGTGCGCCCGGTCGGCGAATCGCGCGAGCTGACGGTCGATGTGCGCATCCTCTCCGCGACCCACAGGGACCTCGCGCAGCTGGTCGCCCAGGGCCGCTTCCGCGAAGACCTCTATTACCGCATCAACGTGATCGAGCTGCGCGTGCCGCCGCTGCGCGAGCGCGCCGAGGACGTCGCCGACCTCGCCGATGCGATCATCGAGCGGCTGGCGCGGCGCCTGCGCATCGACGCGCCCGCGCTCTCGCCGGCCGCGCTCGCGCGGCTCGAGGCCTATGCCTTCCCCGGCAACGTCCGCGAGCTCGAGAACGTGCTGGAGCGCGCGATGACGCTGTGCGACGCCGGCGTGATCGGGCCCGACGACGTGCAGCTGCGCGACGTCGCGCTGCATCGCCCGCCGGCCGACAGCCCCAAGGACGAGGCGGCCGCGGGCCTGCGCAGCGCGCCGGGCACCGCCCCGGGAATCGGGGTCGCGAGCGCCGCGGGCCTGGGCACGGGGCTCGGCTCGCAACTCGAATCAGTGGAGCGGGCAGCGATCGTCCGCGCGCTCGAGCAGACGCGCTACAACAAGACGGCCGCGGCCAGGCTGCTGGGCATGACCTTCCGCGCGCTGCGCTACCGGGTCAAGAAGCTCGGCATCGAGTGACGCCGTGACGCCAGTGGCGCCTGCCTTTCCGGCGTGGATCCTGGTGCTGACCGGGCATGGCACCAGCGCTTCGGCGAGTCCTTCCCGGACGGCCTGCATCGCCTGCCCTGACGCAGCGCGTCACTTTGTGACGCACGCTGACGCAAGGCGCCGACAGGGTCACGGAGTTGCAACGTCAAATTGGAGAAAAACCCTTGCCAATCAGAGCCCGGCAATTCGTTTCCGGCTTGGCATGGGGATTGCTTTACTCCCCCCGCAAGCGTCATCCGCTGCCTGTGTCCAAGTTTGAAAGTTCGTTTCCCCCAGGAGATTTCCCAATGAAGACTGTCCAGAAAGGTTTCACGCTGATCGAGTTGATGATCGTGGTCGCCATCATCGGCATTCTCGCCGCGATCGCGATCCCGGCTTACCAGGACTACACGATCCGCGCGCAGGTGACGGAAGGTCTGAACCTCGCCTCGGCTGCCAAGGCCGCCGTGTCCGAGTCCTTCGGCAGCAACGGCGTCTGGCCGGCGGACAACACCCTGGCTGGGCTCTCGCTTGCCGGTGAAATCCAGGGCAAGTACGTCGAATCGGTGACCGTCGGCATTGGTGGCGTGATCACCATCCTCTACGGCCTGAACGTGAACAACACGATCCTCGGCCAGAACCTGGCGCTGATCCCGTACACCAGCACGAGCGGCGACATCTCGTGGCAGTGCGGCAGCAAGGACCTGGCAGGCACCGGCACGCTGGTGATCGCTGCGGGCGCCGTGGTGCCCGGCAACGGCGGCACGCTGGGCGCGAAGTACCGTCCGGCCAACTGCCGCCCGTAATCGGCGCAGCAGAGACCTGATCGGTCCCACGAAGCCCCTCTCCGGAGGGGCTTCGTGCTTTGCGGGACTGGGAATCCTGTCACGCAGGCCGGCCGAGCCCTGTGCGAGGATCGGGAATGCCCCGTTCTATGACAATTGCCGCGCGGGTCCGGTCGGGTAGACTATGTAACCTCGGTCACGCGAACTCTCTTGCAAGCCCATGAACGATAACGCTTCTTTGGCCATCGGCGGGCCGTCCCGCTCGAGCCTCGGCGGTTTGCCGCAGCGGCTCGTGCAGGACGGTCTGGTCGAAGAATCGGCGATGCTGCAGGCCATCGCCGATGCCAAGGATCGCCGCACGACCGTCGTTTCGCAGCTGATCGCCAAGGGCGTGGTCACCGCGCGCGACGTCGCGATCGCGGCCTCGAGCGAGTTCGGCGTGCCGCTGGTCGATCTCGACGCAGTAGCCATCGACCTCGACGTCGTCAAGCTCGCCAGCGACAAGCTGATCGCCAAGCACCGCGTGCTGCCTCTTTTCCGGCGCGGCAAGCGCCTGTTCCTCGCGGTCGCCGATCCGACCGCGATCAATGCGATCGATGAGATCAAGTTCGCGACCGGCCTCGGCGTCGAGGCGATCGTCGTCGAAGACGACAAGCTGCAGAAGGCGATCGACAAGGCGGTCGAGCAGGCCGACACCTCGATGCCCGGCCTCACCGACGAGGAAGGCATCGACCTCGAGAGCCTCGAAGTCAGCGGCGGTGACCCGGACCTCGAGGACGACACCAGCGATATCGACGACGCGCCAATCGTCAAGTTCGTCAACAAGATCATGCTCGATGCGATCCGCCGCGGCGCCTCGGACATCCACTTCGAGCCGTACGAGAAGATCTACCGCGTGCGCTACCGCGTCGATGGCGTGCTGAAGGAGATCGCCTCGCCGCCGGTGCAGCTGGCGCAGAAGATCTCGGCACGCCTGAAGGTCATGGCGCGCCTCGACATCGCCGAGCGGCGCGTCCCCCAGGACGGCCGCATCAAGATGAAGATCTCCAAGACGCGGGCGATCGACTTCCGCGTCAGCACCTGCCCCACGCTCTTCGGCGAGAAGACCGTGATGCGCGTGCTCGACCCATCGTCGGCGATGCTCGGCATCGACGCACTCGGCTACGAGCCGTTCCAGAAGGAGCTCTACCTCAAGTATCTCGCCAAGCCGCAGGGCATGATCCTGGTCACCGGCCCGACGGGCTCGGGCAAGACCGTGTCGCTCTACACGGGCCTGAACATCCTGAACAAGGAAGACACCAACATTTCGACCGCCGAGGACCCGGCGGAAATCAACCTGCCCGGCGTCAACCAGGTCAACGTGAACGCCAAGGTGGGCCTCACCTTCGCCGCGGCGCTGCGCTCGTTCCTGCGCCAGGATCCGGACGTGGTGATGGTCGGCGAGATCCGCGATCTCGAGACCGCGGAGATCGCGATCAAGGCCGCCCAGACCGGCCACCTCGTGCTCTCGACGCTGCACACCAACGACGCGCCGCAGACCCTGACGCGCCTGATCGACATGGGCGTGAAGCCCTATGCGATCGCGACCTCGGTCAGCCTGATCATCGCGCAGCGCCTCGCGCGCCGCCTCTGCGGCTCCTGCAAGATGCTGGTCGACGTGCCGGCCGAGGCGCTGCTGAAGGAAGGCTTCCAGCCCGACGACGTGCAGGCGGGCCTCAGGCTCTATGCGCCGAAGGGCTGCCAGAGCTGCACCGACGGCTACAAGGGCCGCCTCGGCATCTACCAGGTCATGCCGGTCACCGAAGCGATCGGCCGCATCATCATGGGCGGGGGCAGCGCGATCGACATCGCGGACGAGGCCCGCAAGCAGGGCATCTGGGACCTGCGCCGTGCCGGCCTCGAGAAGGTGAAGTCCGGCGCGACCAGCCTCGAAGAAATCAACAGCGTCACGATCGACTGAGCGAAGGGCACCCATGGCAAACGCAGCAACGGCAACGGTCAAGGCCATCAAGCGCGACGTACCCTTCACCTGGGCGGGCGTCGACAAGAAGGGCAACCGCATCAAGGGCAAGGACCTGGCCGCGGACGAGCAGTCGCTGCGCAACGACCTGCGGCGTCGCGGCATCATCCCGAACAAGATCGCCAAGCAGCTGACGCTGTTCAACAGCACCGGCGGCAAGGTCAAGCCGGAGGACATCGCACTCTTCAGCCGCCAGCTCGCGACGATGATGGCCGCGGGCATCCCGCTGGTGCAGTCGTTCGAGATCGTCGGCAACGGCCACGACAAGCCGGCAGTGCAGAAGCTGATCCTCGACATCAAGGCCGACGTCGAGGGCGGCAGCGCGCTGCACGAGGCGCTCGCCAGGCACCCGCTGTATTTCGACGACCTGTACGTGAACCTGGTCGAGGCCGGCGAACAGGCCGGCGCACTCGAAACGCTGCTCGACAAGATCGCGACCTACAAGGAAAAGACCGAGGCCCTCAAGAAGAAGGTCAAGAAGGCCCTCTTCTACCCGTCGGCCGTCATGGCGGTCGCGGTCATCGTCACCGTGATCCTGCTGATCTTCGTGATCCCGCAGTTCGAGTCGCTGTTCAAGGGCTTCGGCGCCGACCTGCCGGCCTTCACCCAGTTCGTGATCAACATGTCGCGCTGGCTGCAGAACAACGGCATCATGTTCGCCGCCGCGATCGCCGGCGTGGTCTATGCGTTTCTCTATTTCAAGAAGCGCTCCAGGAAGATGCGCGAGACGCTCGACCGGCTGGTGCTGAAGGCGCCGATCATCGGGCCGATCCTCGAGAAGGCCGCGATCGCGCGCTTCGCGCGCACGCTCGCGACGATGTTCGCGGCCGGCGTGCCGCTGGTCGAGGCGCTCGAGTCGGTGGCCGGCGCCACCGGCAACATCGTGTTCGAGAACGGCGTCATGAAGATGCGCGACGAGGTCGCCACCGGCCAGCGCCTGCAGCAGGCGATGGCGAACACCCAGCTGTTCCCGAACATGGTGATCCAGATGATCGCGGTCGGCGAGGAATCGGGCGCGCTCGACGAAATGTCGGGCAAGGTCGCCACGTTCTACGAGGCCGACGTCGACAACGCGGTCGACAGCATGTCGAGCCTGCTGGAGCCGCTGATCATGGCGATCCTCGGCGTGCTGGTCGGCGGCCTCGTGATCGCGATGTACCTCCCGATCTTCAAGCTCGGCTCGGTCGTCTAGCCCGCCGCACGGGCCTGCGATGCCGCTCCTCGAGCTGCTGGCCGGTTCGCCGGCGCTGCTGGTCGGGTGCGTGTTGCTGCTCGGCCTGCTGGTCGGCAGCTTCCTGAACGTGGTCGTGCACCGGATGCCGATCATGCTCGAGCGCGAATGGCGCGCTCAGTGCGAGGATCTGGCGGGGCGCGAACCGGCGAAAGGCGCGCCGTTCAACCTGGTCGTGCCGCGCTCGGCCTGCCCTTCCTGCAAGGCGCCGATCACCGCCGTGCAGAACGTGCCGGTGCTCAGCTGGCTGTGGCTGCGCGGCCGCTGCGCGAACTGCGGCACCGGCATCAGCGCCCGCTACCCGCTGGTCGAGCTGCTGACGGGCCTGTTGTCGGCGGCGGTCGCGTGGAAGTTCGGCTGGGGCTGGCCGATGGGCGCGGCGCTGGTGCTGACCTGGTACCTGGTCGCGCTGACCTTCATCGACGTCGACACGCAGCTGCTGCCGGATTCGCTGACCCTCTCCCTGCTATGGATCGGCCTGCTGCTGAGCCTCTGGGCCGCCGACAACGGCGGCGCGGCTGTGCCGGTCGACACGCGCACCGCCATCATCGGTGCGATCGCCGGCTATCTCTCTCTCTGGAGCGTCTACCAGGCCTTCAGGCTCGCGACCGGCAAGGAAGGCATGGGCTACGGCGACTTCAAGCTGCTGGCCGCGCTGGGCGCCTGGCTCGGCTGGCAGATGATCCTGCCGATCGTGCTCGGCTCGGCGCTGGTCGGCGCGGTGGTCGGCATCGCGCTGATGCTCCGCTTCGGCCGCGACCGCAGCATGCCGATGGCCTTCGGCCCCTATCTGGCGGCGGCCGGCTGGCTGATGCTCATGTTCGGCCACGAGATCGTGGACCGCTACCTGGGCCTGTTCCGACCGGTCCACTGAGCCGATCATCGCGATGTACCGCGTAGGCCTCACCGGCGGCATCGCCAGCGGCAAGACGACGGTCTCGAACCTGTTCGCCGCGTTCGGCGTGCCCGTGATCGACAGCGACGAAATCGCCCGCGAGGTCGTCGCCCCGGGCTGCGCGGCCCTGCAGGCGATCGTCGCGCGCTTCGGCGCAGGCATGCTGCAGGCCGACGGCGCGCTCGACCGCCGGCGGCTGCGCAGCCTGGTCTTTTCCGATCCGGCCGCGCGGCGTGATCTCGAGGCGATCACTCACCCGGCCATCCGCGCCGAGATGGACCGGCGCTCCAGCACGGCCGGCGGCGAATACCAGATCCTGGCGATCCCGCTGCTGGTCGAGGGCGGCGGCCGGGGCCGGGTAGACCGGCTACTGGTGGTCGACTGCCCGATCGAGGTACAGCTGCGCCGGCTGCAGGCCCGCGACGGCTCCAGCGAGGTCGAGGCGCGCGCCATTCTGGCCGCCCAGGCGAGCCGCGAGACGCGTCTCGCCGCTGCCGACGACGTGATCCTCAACGACGGTGACCTGGCCCAGCTCGGCGCCCGCGTCCACGCCCTGCATGAGCGGTATCGCAAGGCAGCGCGCGCTGACGCAGAATAGGCGCATGTCTTCGGAGCCCGCCGACACCGGGTCGCCGGCGCCGCCTCCAGCGAGCGCGGCGGCGCCGATCATCTTCGAGCAGCCCCTCAACGAGCGGATGCGCTCGTTCCTGCGCGTCGATTTCCTCTACAACCAGGCGCTGTTCCATCACCAGTCGCCGAGCCACTGGGGCAGCCGCGCGGCGGTGGACAGCCTGCTCGACATCCTCGCGATCACGACGCGTGCGGATACGCGCGCCGACGTGCTGAAGGAACTCGAGCGCCAGGTCTCGCTGCTGAACGAATTCCAGTCGAAGCCGGGTGTCGACCAGGCGCGGCTGCGCACCGTGATCTCCAACCTGCTGCGCCTGCGTTCCGACCTGCTCGCCTGCGGCTCGGCCTTCCTGCAGCCGCTGAAGGAATCCGAGTTCCTGGCGGCGATCAGGCACCGCAGCGCGATCCCCGGCGGCACCTGCGAGTTCGACCTGCCGGACTACTATTTCTGGCTCAGCCAGCCCGCGGAGCAGCGCGGCGAGACCTTCGCGCGCTGGCTCGCGATGCTGCGCCCGCTGTGCGATGCGATCGCCGAACTGCTGTGGCTCACTCGCCAGGGCGGCCGGCCGCGCACCGAGGTCGCCCCAGGCGGCGTGTTCCACATCACCTTCGATCGCGATGCGCCGGTGCAACTGATGCGCATCGCGCTGCCCGCCGGCTGCGGCATCTATCCGGAGATCAGCGGCAGCCACTACCGCTCCAGCATCCGCTTCGTCAGCTGGAAAGGCCCCTCGGACCGGCCGCGCCAGGCCGAAGGCGACATCAGCTTCGAGATCACCTGCTGCACGTGAAGTGCCCGACCTGCGGCCGTCCGATCCTCTGGAACGCCGACTTCCCCCAACGGCCATTCTGCAGCGAGCGCTGCCGGCTGATCGACCTCGGCGCCTGGCTGAGCGGCGACCGCGCGCTTCCCGGTGAGCCGGTAGACGAATCCGAGCTGCCCCTGCCACCCGACGACGACCCGCGGCGCGAGCGGCGCTGAGAGCGCACACGATGGATCCCGCATTCTGGCTCGAGCGCTGGCAGCGCAACGAAATCGGCTTTCACCAGCCCGCGCCACACGCGGCGCTGGCGCGTCACTGGGCCAGGCTCGGGCTCGCCCCGGGCGCGCGGGTGTTCGTGCCGCTGGCCGGCAAGAGTCTCGACATGATCTGGCTCGCGGCGCAGGGGCATGCGGTGGTCGGGATCGAGCTCGCCGCCGAGGCAGTGCGCGCATTCGGCGCCGAGCACGGCGCGCTCGCGCACGTCGACCTGCGTTGCGGCGACCTGTTCGACCTGGACGCAGCGAGCCTCGGGCCGATCCAGGGCATGTTCGATCGCGCCTCGCTGGTCGCGCTGCCGCCGGCACTGCGGCGCCGTTACGCCGCGCAGATGGCCGCGTTGTCGCCGCCGGGCACGCGCACGCTGCTGGTGTCGATGGAATACGACCAGGCACGAATGCCGGGCCCGCCGCATTCGGTCGAGGAGCCCGAAGTGCGCGCGCTGTTCGGGCCGACCCACGAGATCGAGCTGCTCGAGCGCGAATCGGCGCTGGCGGACTTCCCGAAGTTCGCGCAGCGCGGCGTGCCGTCACTGGCCGAGGCCTGCTATCGCCTGACCCGCAAGGCCTGACCCGCAAGGCCTGACCCGCAAGGCCTGACCCGAAGGGCCTCACCCGGCGCTGCCGGGGTTCAGCCGGCGGCCGCCGAACCGCCCACCAGCGCCTCGAGGTGGTCAGGTTCGAACGGCTTGGTCAGATGCGCGTCGAAACCCGCCGCCGCGGCGCGCCGCTTGTCCTCGTCCTGACCCCAGCCGGTGACGGCGATCACGCGCAGGTCGCGTCCCCAGTCCTCGCGGCGCAGCTGGCGCGCCACTTCGTAGCCGTTCATGCCGGGCATGCCGATGTCGAGCACGACCACGTCGGGACGCTCGCGCCCGGCGAGGTTCAGCGCGGCCAGCCCGTCGTGCGCCACCACGACCCGGTGGCCGGCGAGACGCAGCAGCATCGCGAGACTCTCGGCGGCATCAACATTGTCGTCCGCGATCAGTACGCAGCGTGGCGCCGCGGCGTCGCCGCCGACGGCATCGGCGGCCTCGGGCGCGACCGGACGTACGACGGCGCAAGCTTCCGGCAGCCGCACGATGAACTCGCTCCCGAGCCCCAGGCCAGCGCTCTGCGCCACGATCGTACCGCCGTGCAGTTCGACCAGGCCTTTCACCAGCGCCAGGCCGATGCCGAGACCGCCCTCGGCGCGTTCCAGTGCCGGTCGCTGCTGCGCGAACGCGGTGAAGATGCAGGCCAGCGCATCGACCTCGAGGCCGATGCCGTTGTCGGCGACCGAGAGCACGCAGTCCCCGTCCTCGAGCCGCGCCTCCAGCCGGATCGTGCCGCGCGGCGGCGTGTACTTGGCCGAGTTGGTCAGCAGGTTGGTCAGCACCTGGGTCACGCGCACCGGGTCGGCGTGCAGGCGCAGGTCCACATCCGGCAGGCGCAGCTGCAGCGCCTGCTGCCCAGCGTCGATCGCCGGGCGGGCCATCTCGACGGCCGCGGCCACGATCGGCTGCAGCGCGACGTGATCGCGACGCAACTCGAGCTGCCCGCGGGTGATCCGCGACACGTCCAGCAGGTCGTCGAGCAGCCGCGCCATGTGCCGCACCTGGCGATTGATGATGCCGCTCGCGCGCAGCGTCTCCGCCGCCGGCAGCACCTGCAGCGACAGCGACTGGGCCGCGGTACGGATCGGAGCGAGCGGATTGCGCAGCTCGTGCGCGAGCGTCGCGAGGAACACGTCCTTGAGGCGGTCGGCCTCGGCGAGCGCCCGCTCGGCGCGTCGCGCATCGTCCATCGCGTCGCGCATCTGCCGCTCGGCGAGCACCCGGTCGGTGGTCTCGACCGACGTCACCAGCACACCGCCCACGTTGCCGTCGGCCAGCCGGATCGGCGTGTACGCGGTCGAGAAATAGCGCGTCGCGGCAATTCCCGCCGGCGCGATCACGAACGCCTGGTCCACGAGCGACACGCGTTCGCCCGACGCGAGCACGCGCCGGTAGATCGGCTCGTTGAAGCCCCAGACCTCGGGCCAGCACTCAGCGGTGCCCTGCCCGAGCGCCGCCGGATGGCGCCGCTCGAGCGTCGGTCGAAAGGCGTCGTTGTAGAGCTGGACCAGCTCCTCGCCCCAGAGCACGTTCTGCGCATAGGGCGAGTCCAGCATCGCGACCACGGCGAAGCGCAGCTCCGGCGGCCAGCCATCGATCGCGCCCAGCGCGGTCCGCGACCAGTCGTGGCTGCCGATCAGGTTCGCCATCTCGCTGCGCTGCGGCGGCCAGGCCGCTGGAAACACTGCGGACTTTGGCACGGCGTCAGCATCGGAGAGAGGCCACCGTTTGGGCGTCATCCGCGACCGGATACGACTGTCGGCGCAGGCGCCGCTGGCGCGTAGGCGCAGGCCTACTTCGTCGGCAGCACGATTCCGAGCGCGCGCGCCGCAAACGCCCACTGGTCGGCGTAGTCGTCGATCTGCATCCAGACCGGCTTGCCCGCGCCATGCCCGGCGCGCGTTTCGATGCGGATCAGCACCGCGTTCGCGCAGGACTGCGCATGCTGCAGCGCCGCCGCGAACTTGTAGCTGTGCCAGGGCACGACGCGATCGTCGCGATCGGCGGTGGTGAGCAGCGTCGGCGGATAGCAGGCGCCCTCGCGGACGTTATGCAGCGGCGAATAGGCGCGCAGCGCTCGAAATTGCGCCGCATCCTCGCTCAGGCCGTAGTCGGACGACCACTGCCGCGCGTTGGCGCTGGCCGTGTGATAGCGCAGCATGTCGAGCACGCCGACGGCCGGCAGCGCGGCGCCGAACAGCTCCGGCCGCTGCACCAGCACGGCAGCCACCAGCAGTCCGCCGTTGCTGCGCCCCGAGATCGCGAGCCGTGCCGGGCGCGTGTAGCGCTGCGCGATCAGGTATTCGGCGGCCGCGAGAAAATCGTCGAACACGTTCTGCTTGCGCTCCAGCGTGCCGGCCTGGTGCCAGGCTTCGCCGTACTCGGCGCCGCCGCGCAGGTTCGCCTCGGCGTACACGCCGCCCATCTCCAGCCAGGTCAGCACTGCCGGCCGGAACGCCGGAGTCAGCGAAATCGAGAAGCCGCCGTAGCCGTAGAGCAGCGTCGGCGCATTGCCGTCGGGCACGAAATCACGCTGGTGGGTGATGAACATCGGCACGCGCGTGCCGTCGCGCGAGGCGTAGAACACCTGCCGCGTCACGTAGCGCGAGGTGTCGGCAGCGAGGCGCGGCGCGCGGAACACGTCGCTGCGGCGGGTGCTGGCGTCGAAACGCAGCACACGCGGCGGATCGAGGTGGTCGGTGTACGAATAGAACGTCTCGGGATCGCCGGCCTTGCCGGCGAATCCGGCAACGGTGCCGAGACCGGGCAGCGACACCTCGCCGGCCGCCCGTCCGTCGGTCCCGAACATCCGCACGATGCTGTGCGCGTCGCGCACGTACTGCACCACCAGCCGGCCGCCGACCAGGCTCGCAGACGCCAGCGCGGCGTCGTCCTGCGGCACCAGTTCGCGCCAGTGGCGCCGCGCCGGCCGTCGCGCGTCGACCGCGATCACGCGGCCGCGCGGCGCAGCCTGGGTGGTCTGGACGTAGAATGTGTCGCCCTCGTTGCCGAGCGCGGTGTAGAGCGCGTCCCAGTCGGCGAACAGCCGCCGCGGCTTCGCGTTCGGCTGCGCCAGCTCGAGGAGATCCACGGCGTTGGTCTGGTAGCCGTCGAACAGCGTCACCACCAGCCAGCGACCGTCGTCGGTGACCCGCGCCGACGGCGCGCGGGTGGGATGGTCGGTGACGGCATAGACGCGCAGGTCGGTCGACTGCGGCTCGCCGAGGCGGTGGAAATGCACCGCGGGCTGCGCCTGGTCGTCGCCGCGCGACTCTGCTGCGCCTCCTGGCGCGCCCCCTGCCGCAGTGCCAGGCGCGCCCGCGGTGGCGCTGCGCTGCGGATACCGGCTGTACCAGACGCCGCTGCCGTCGCGCGCCCAGGAGAACTCCCAGAACTTGGTGAAGCGCAGTTCGTCCGGCAGGTCGACGCCGTCGTCGACGCGCCGGAAGCGCCAGATCTCCCAGTCGGTGCCGCCGTCGGAGAGCGCGTAGGCGACCACCTTGCCGTCGGGCGAGGGCTCGAAGCGCGCCAGCGCCACGGTGGCGTCGGCGCGCTCGAGGTTCGGGTCGATCAGCACCCGCGGCGTCGCCTCGAGCGCGGTGCTCCAGTAGAGCACGCTCTGGTTCTGCAGGCCGTCGTTGCGCAGGAAGAAATAGCGGCCGCCTTCCTTGTGCGGCACGCCGACGCGTTCGTAGTTCCACAGCGCCTCGAGGCGCGACTTGATCCAGCCGCGCTGCGGGATCGATTCGAGCCAGGGCTGGGCCAGCGCGTTCTGCGACGCGACAAAACGCCGCGTGCCCGGCGCATCGGCATCCTCGAGCTCGCGGTAGGGATCGGCCACGCGGTCGCCGTGGTAATCGTCGACGGCGTTGCCGCGCAACACTTTGGGATAGGCGAGCGCCGCGGCCGTGGCGTACGCCGCACCCGCCGCCTGCGCCTCGGCCGTGCCCGACGAGAGCAGGGCCCAGGCCGCCAGCGCAACCAGTGGCGCGATGGCGAAGGCGATGTAGCGATACGACATGTTCCTGCCTAGACTCGCGGGCCTGGGGCCGAGCAGTTTATCGGACGGTAGCGAGCGATGACCAACCTGTTCCGCCCGCTGGCCGCGCTGGTGCCGGGCGTCGCCGCGTTCGCTGCGCGGCCGCTGCCGGCTGCCGGCTGCCGGCTGCCGGCTGCCGGCTGCCGAACTGACGATCGAGCGGATCTTCTCCGCGCCCGATCTCTCCGGCGCCTCGCTGCGCAGTCCGCGCTTCTCGCCCGATGGCCGCTTCGTCACCTATCTGCAGGGCCGCGCGGACGACAAGGACCAGCTCGATCTCTGGGCCTGGGACGTCGCGCGCCGGCGCGCGACCCGGCTGGTCGACTCGGCCGCGATCACCGCGGGCAGCGGCGCGAAGGACGCAGGCCTGAACAGCACGGTCCTCAACCGCGAAGAGCAGCAGCGCCGCGAACGCCAGCGCACCGCCTCGCTGTCGGGCATCGTCGACTACCAGTTCTCGGCCGACTCGCGTCGGCTGCTGTTCCCGGTCGAAGGCGACCTCTGGCTCTACGATCTCGACGCTCCCGCCGGCCGTGCGGTGCGCCGGCTGACGCACACCGCCGCCGCCGAAACCGATCCGAAGTTCTCGCCACGGGGACGCTACGTCAGCTTCGTGCGCGAGCAGAACCTGTACGTGATCGACCTTGCCACCGGCCGCGAGCAGGCCGTGACGCAGGCTGGCGCGGGCACGCTGCAGTTTGGCGTCGCCGAATCGACCGTCGACGAGCTCGAGCGCTTCGAGATCCTCGCAAACTCGGTGCGCGTGATCCGCCAGCGCTACCCGGCAGCGGGCCGGCCGAATGCCGACGTTCAGCTCTGGATGGCTACCTCGCGCGCGTTGGCCGTACAGTGGCAGAGCCGCGACCAGCGGCGCCTGCAGTTGCGCCGGGTCGAGGCCACCGACGGTCGAGGCCGCCTGCTGCTCGAGGAGCGCAGCGACAGCTGGGTGGCACTGCACGACGAGCTCACCTTCCTGCCGCAGCGTCGCGCATTCCTGTGGGCATCGAACCGCAGCGGCTTCCGCCACCTCTATCTCTATGGCGAAGACGGCCGGTTGCGACGGCCGGTCACTGCAGGCGCCCGGATGCTCGCCGGCGACGGCGGCGAACGTGCGATCGAGGCCGTCGACGAAGGCCGCGGCCTGGTGTATTTCACCGCCAACCGCGACACGCCGCCATCGCTGGCGCTGCACCGGGCCGATGGCCGACGGCCAGACGCTGCACTACCAGATGATCCGACCGCGGGTGCTCGAACTCGGCAAACGCCATCCGGTCATCGTCGACGTCTACGGCGGGCCCGGCTACCAGCGCGTGCGGCGCGCCTGGGGCGGCTTCCCGCGCAGCAACGAGGGATTCTTCCGCCAGTACCTCGCCCAGCACGGCTACGTGGTCTTCACGCTCGACAATCGCGGCAGCGGTTTCCGCGGCGATGCGTTCGAAGCGGCGCTGCATCGCCGGCTCGGCAGCGTCGAGGTGGAGGACCAGGTGCGCGGCGTCGACTGGCTGCGCACCCAGCCTTTCGTCGATCCTCGGCGTATCGGCGTGTTCGGCTGGAGCTATGGCGGCTACATGGCGCTGATGTGCCTGATGCGCGCGCCCGATCACTTCAGCGCCGGCGCCGCCGGCGCGCCGGTAACCGACTGGGCGCTCTACGACACCCGCTACACGGAACGCTACCTCGGCGTGCCGGCCGGGAACCCATAGGGCTATCGCGACGCCGACGTCCTGGCACACGCGCCAAGGCTGCGCGGGCCGCTGCTGTTGCTGCACGGCATGGCCGACGACAACGTGCTGTTCACCCACAGCACCGCACTGTTCAAGCGCCTGCAGGACCTCGGCAAGCCGTTCGAGGCGATGTCCTACCCCGGCAGCAAGCACGGGCTGCTGCGGTTCCAGGGCACCGGCCCGCACGCCTATTCGACCGTGGTGCGATTCTTCGATCGCACGCTCGGGCCAGGCGCAACAACTGTTCCGCCACGCGCGGATTGAGGCTGAAGCCATGCGCAGTCTTGCCCCCCTCTTCCAACGCAAAGTCGCCGTCTCGGCCTGATCGACAACTGGCTGCGCCACGTGCAGGACGTCATGAAGAAGCACCGCACGCAGCTCGACGAAATCGCCGACCCGCGCCGGCGCCTCGATCGCCAGTGCGAACTGCACGTGATCGAGCAGTTGCTGAACGTCTGCGAGACGACGATCGTCCTGAACGCCTGGGACCGTGGCAAGGCGCTGGAGATCCATGGTTGGGTCTACGGCCTGCACGACGGGTTGCTGCAGGATCTCTCGGTCTGCGTGAAGAGCGTGGAGGAGTTCCAGCAGGTTTACCGCAAGGTCCTCGACTCGCGCTGAGTCGGCGCGGCGCCTGCGCGATGCCACGCTCGGCGCTGCGCAACGGGAAATGCGGCAGGCCAGCGACACCGAGATCGAGTCTACAATGCGTTGGATGTCACTCCTGCAACAGCCCGGCGCCGCCGCGATCCTCGCCCTGACGCTGGCGTTCAGCGTCACGGGCCTGCTCTGGCTGCCAGCCCTGATCGAGCGCTGCGTACTGCGCCCCTACTGGCTGGTGCGCCGCGGCCAGTGGCACACGCTCGTCACCAGCGGGCTCGTGCACGCCGATTTCGGCCACCTGCTGCTGAACATGCTGACGTTCTATTTCTTCGCGTTCCAGCTCGAGCGCGCGATCGGCACGAC
>Ga0163144_10015455_pt1 | contig 15741 bp, 8 predicted proteins | sample OliLak19BULKMAT1_FD_123175 | JGI IMG/M metagenome (GOLD analysis project Ga0163144, IMG submission 123175) | Freshwater microbial mat bacterial communities from Lake Vanda, McMurdo Dry Valleys, Antarctica - Oligotrophic Lake LV.19.BULKMAT1 | ecosystem: Environmental > Aquatic > Freshwater > Lake...
CACCACCGCTTTGCCGTTTCAGGCGGAAGCGACGCCGGCTACGAAGAAAACGCTTGGTGTTGCCTCCAGCCGCGATATGGCGATTGCTGCCGAAGTGGGGGCGGATGCCATTTCGTCCTACGATGTCGCCAACCGCATTAAATTCATTGTCGCCACCGCGCGTCTTTCCAATGCGCCTGACGTGATCGAGAAGATCAGGCCGCAGGTGATACGCTCGCTGATCGACGAAAGGCTGCAATTGCAGGAAGCCGAAAGAAACGACATCAAGATCGGCGATAAGGATGTCGAGCAGGCGATTGCGGCAATTGAAGAACAGCGCGGCATGCCGCCGGGCACGATCAATCACATTATGGAGAGCGGCAACGTGCCGCGTGAAACCTTCACGCAGCAGATTCGCGCGCAGTTGTCGTGGAATAAACTCCTCGCCCGGAAAGTGCGTCCCTCCATCCGCGTCAGCGACGAGGAAATCACGCTGGCCAGCCAGAGATTCACACCCGCACCCACCAAAAAAGCCGTTACCGGCCCGCAGGAATTTAAAATTGCGGCGATTACCCTGCCGGTAGAAAAAAAATCGGCTGATGCCGAGGTAAGAAAGCTTGGTGAGAAACTGGTCAAGGAAGTCCGTGGCGGCGCCAGCTTCGAAGAAGTCTCGCGCCAGTTTTCAAGCGTTGCGGCAAGCGCTGGCGGAAAGGTGGAAACCTTCTGGATCCGCCTGAGCCAGCTTGATGCAAACGTCGCACGTGCGCTCAATGGCGCTGACGCCGGTTCCATCACCGACCCGGTGCGCACCAATGAAGGCTATACCATCATTAAAGTATACGATACGCGCGGCAAGGCCGGTGTCAAAGCCGGTGCGGCGGAAGAGAAGCCAAAGGATATTGAAGTTAAAATCAAAGAGATACTCCTCAAGCTCAAGCCCGATGCCGATAATAAGGAAGCCGACGTGATGCTGCAGATCGGGGAAGAGGTGGCCAAGCATCCGGGGACCTGTGAAGAAAAAGGTCTCGCCAGTATCGGAAACCTCGATGATTTTGATATTGAAGTGAATTTCCGTGAACAGGCCATGTCCGAGCTCCCCCCCGCCATTAAGATCATTGCCGAAAGCCTGAAAATAGGCGATATTTCTACTCCTTTTGCCAGCTACGAGGGTATACGCCTGTATATGCTGTGCGGCAAAAAGGAAACCGACGCAAAGCCAGTGAATCGCGACGAGGTCTATCGCATGCTATTGCAGCAGAAGATGGAACTTGAAGCGCAGAAATATCTTCGCAACCTGCGCCGGGAAGTGTTTGTTGATGTACGCTAGAAGAGCCTGAGTCTTTCATCCGGGCCGGATTGCATAATGGGGATACTACGCAGAGTAATATGTGCAGGAATCGTTGCACTGACAGTAGCAGAGTCGGCAGACGCGTATGCCGGTCAGGCTGCCGCCGCGCCGACAAAACCGGTCTATTCCAAACTGCTCGAAGCGCCTGAAATACACAGCGATACGCGCAATCTTGAAGCCATTATTGGCCAAGACGAAACGCTGCCCGATCTGCAGCCTGCGGCCGGATCGAACAATTTACCGAAAGCGGTCACGCCGCCGCAGACCATACTGGTTATGCCGTCAGCGGCGGCAAGCCCTGCCGCCGATACGGCATCGGCGGCACAGGAAGCTGAGGCCGCGCAGCAGGATGCCAATATGTATGAGAATTTCGGCTGGAAAAGCTGGACCAGTGAACCGACCTCGGTGTTCACCGCGCTGATCGCGTTTTTCACCTTTATTCTCGCGCTGGCGGGCGGCTGGCATGTCTATGTTGCCGGATCGACGGCGCGCCGCCAGCTTCGTGCCTATGTATTTATCACCCAGACGGAAATCAGCGGTGTGGCCGCACAAACACAATCGGTGGCGCAGATGGTCATCCGCAATACTGGGCAGACACCGGCGCATGACGTCGTAGTGTATGGCAATATGATTTTTGACGAGTTCCCGCTGAAAAAAGACTTACCCGTCTTGGTATTTTCCGACCCGCAGCTGACCAAGGAAAATCTTGGGCCCGACAGCGAACGCTATAAGTGGGAATATGCGCTGACGCCCCTGACCGAAGACCAGATCAACCAGATGAACGCCGGTACGCATGCGTTATATGTGTATGGTGAAATTCGCTATAGCGACGTGTTCCGCAAAAAACGCTACACCAAATACCTGTATTATACCGGCGGGAATATGGGCATTCGCGGCAATATCCTCGGCGGCTATCCCGAAGGCAATCAGGCGATTTAATCGCTACACTTTTACCTTAACATAGGAACCGGGCGCATCGCCTACCGGCTTTAGCTTGCCGTCGCCGGGAACGCGTGCGGGCACTTTGGGCCCGGCGAATTGTTTTTGCCAGCTACTCCAGTCGGGCCACCATGAGCCGGTGACTTCCGTGGCGGTGGTCAGCCATTTATCGGGTGATTTGGGATAGGCTTTGCCGTCGCCGACCCAGTGATTATATTTGTTTTTATAGGGAGCGTTGACCACGCCGGCAATATGGCCGGAAGCAGCCAGCACGAAGCGCACGTCGCCGGAATAGGTTTGCGTGGCGGCGTAGGTGGATTTCCACGGCGCGATATGGTCTTCGCGGGTGGACAGCACGTAGGACGGTGTTTTGATGGTTGTGAGGTCGATGGGTACGCCGCCGATTTTCAGCGCTCCGGGTTTTACCAGCAGGTTTTTCTGATACATGTTGCGCAGGTAGAAGCTATGCATTGTGGCGGGCATGCGCGTCGAATCCGAATTCCAGTAGAGCAGGTCGAACGGGAAGGGGTCTTTGCCGAGCAGGTAGTTATTGATGACGAACGACCAGATCAGGTCGTTGGCGCGCAGCATGTTGAAGGTCATCGCCATTTCGCTGCCTTCCAGATAGCCGGTCTGCGACATGCGCGTTTCCAGCATTTTCAGCTGTTCTTCGTCGATGAACACCGACAACTCGCCCGATTCGGAAAAATCGATCATGGTGGTGAGGTAGGTGGCGGATTTAACGCGCGCCGATTCTTTCTTGGCGTGCAGCCATGCCAGCGTGATGGACAGCAACGTGCCGCCGAGGCAATAACCCGCGACGCTGACTTCCTTTTCGCCGGTGGCCTTTTCGATGGCGTCAAGCGCAGCCAGTGGGCCTTCCGTCATGTAATCGTCAAAGCTCTTTTTGCTTAAATTCTCATCCGGGTTGACCCAGGAGATGATGAATATGGTGTAGCCCTGGTCGATCAGCCATTTAACGTAGGAATTTTCCGGCTGAAGATCGAGGATGTAATATTTATTGATCCATGCCGGCATGATCAGCAGCGGCGTCTTATGCACTTCCTTGGTGGTGGGGGTATACTGGATAAGCTCGATCAGCTCATTTTTATAAATCACCTTTCCCTTGGTGAGGGCAAGATTCCTGCCGATTTCAAAGGCCTTCTGATCGGTCATGCTAATGCGCAGATGGCCGTTACCGCGCTCGATATCCTCGAGCAGGTTTTCCAGCCCATTGACGAGGTTCTGCCCATTGCTCTCGATGGTGGCTTTCAGCACTTCCGGATTGGTGATGAGAAAATTGCTGGGCGATAAGGCGTCGACAAACTGACGCGTATAAAAATCAATTTTTCGCGCGGTTTGCGGCTCCAGCCCTTCCACGTCGCTGACCGAATGCTGCATCCAGCGGGCTGCCAGTAAGTAGGATTGCTTCAGAAAATCAAATACAACATTCTGCTGCCATGCTTCATCCTTGAAGCGGCGATCCTTGCTGTCCGGCTCGATCACCGGCTCCTGCTCGTCGCCAAGCAGGCGATGGGCGGCGTTCTGCCACAGATGCATGTAATCCTGCCACAGCTCGAACTGTTTTTCCCACAGCTTTACCGGATCGCTCATCAGGCCGGCGCACCATTCCATGAACGCTCCGCCCATATTGAGCGGGTCGATCGAAGCATTGCCTAAATCCTGTGCCTGCCGACTGAGGAATTCCTGCATGATGCGCTGGCATTTTTCGGCCGCCGTAGCCATATTCTGGGCAAATTCCGACGCATTATGCCCGCCGGACTGCGCTGAGCCTTGATCTTTACCCGGAGCGGGACCCTGGGTTTTATCGCGTGAGGTGGGCATAAGAAATGGATGTTTGGAGAATTAGATAATTGCACAACAGCGGTTGCTAAGATATACCTATACAGCTAAACAGGTTAGATGTGTTTATGCAACTGATAATTGCATTGCGCACATTGACGTTATAACTACACTGGCATCAGCCTGAAAGGCGCTGTATACGGTTATAAGAGTGGCTAATAAATTATAATAATTAGGTGATTATGAAAAAACCCTCCCTGACGTTGAAGCCCCGGAAATTACGAAGGCTGGTTGTGCTGTTAACCGGTGTATCCACGGTAGCGCTGGTGGCGGGGTGCGGTGCGACGAGTATCAAAAATCCGTTTAGCAGCGGGCGTGAAGAACAGCTCATAGATGGCGGACGCCGCACGCCGCTGCTCAATCAGGGAGACCCGCGCGTTGCCGGACAGGCACCGCCGCCGCAAGTTTTGGTGCCTTCGCAGACGCCGCCCGTGCCGCAACAACAACCCGCGGTAAAGCAAGATAGCTTCGATTATTACAGTGCCGCTGCCGCCAGTGTCCCGCAGCAGGAACCGGCTTCCGGCCAGATACTTGGCACGCTGAATCCGGCGCCGGTGCGCGCGGAAACCCGCCCGGTGCGCAAGCCGATTCTTGGCAATATGCAGCATGAAGCGCTAGGACAGGTGCAGGCTTCCGGCAATGTTCCGCCGCCAAGCTACACCTCCGTGCCTTCGCAGGCCTTTGACGCTACCGCCGCTGAACCGGTGAGGGCAAAGCCCGTCGCTTCCGCCCCGGCAAAACAGGCGTCTTTCTTTGAGCGTGTATTCGGTCCGGCTACTCCGGCTGCGTCAGAAGGTTCAACGCCGCCATGGAAATCACGCGATGGCCGCCCGTCCGATGACGCGTCGGTTGAGCATAGGGATGCTTCCGAAGATGCGCTGCATAATGCGCCCGTGGCAGAAGAGCAGAACACGCCCTATCCCGCCTTGTCTTCCGTTCCTGCGGTACCTCCACAGTTTAACGACATAAGGGCAGGCCGACAGCAGGATGTGCAGGATCTGCAGCATGCGCACACGCAGGCGTTGCAGGAAAAACAGGCGCTCGGCGGCGAACCGTCGCAGCAGGGAACGGCCACTCCGGTAGAAATGCCGCCACCGCCGCCAGTCCAAACTCAGCCCGCGCCTGAAAGCAGCCCGGCCGTGCTTGGCCATGCGTCATCTCCGGTGGAAGCGCCGCCAGCGCAATACGCCACGCCGCCCGCTCAGCCGGAACCTGTTGTAGATAACAACGGTGCGCCGCGCTCTCCGCGCCGTGGTATCGACATCATGACGCAGGAAGAATGGGAAGCATTGCAGCGCGCCCGCCAGCAGGGTCAGTATCCGCAAGACCAGAATTCTCAGGGCCAACAATTCCAGCAGGAACCGGCTCCACAAACGCAGCTAGCGCCATTGCCAGCAGCGGCTCCGGAACCGCAACCCGCCGAGTCGTCAGTCGGTGATGCTCAGACCACGCAGGAGTCGGCACCGGCAGACGCTTCGTCCGCTCCGATTGAGCAGCCCGCTCCGACGAACCGTCCTAACTGGTGGGAAGGCTGGGGCAGCTCGAATACGCCCGTACAGCAACCGCCACCACCTGACCAAAGCGGCAGCCCGCAGAGCGCATTGCCACCCGTTGCTGAACCTGTGGCAACTGCTGTTGCCGATACGGAAAAATCGGTCACTGAAAAGGTGATCGCTGTAGAGGAAACCCCTTCTGTACAGGCTACGGAGGATGCTTCGACGAAGCGCCCGTCTTTTTTCTCGCGCCTGTTTGGCAAGTCTCCCAAGCAGGCGGGAACGGATAACGTAATTGCTGAATCTGTCGACACGACGGAAGCAGCCAGCACCACGTCATCCGCTAAAGAGACCACCGACACATCGGACACGCAGCCGGCATGGGTTCGTGAATGGCTTTCCAAACCTCCTGCCGAGGAAGCGGTCGCCGATAGCGAAAAACCCATTGAAGCGGAACCGGTAAGCGCGCAGCAAAATCTTTCTACGCCGCCGCAGATCGAAAAGCTGACTGAAAAAGCAACGCCTCCTGCTGAGCCTGTAGCTGAGCCGGTCATGAGCGAAGTAAAACCGGTCGAAGCCTCGCCGCAGGAAAAAGTGCCGGAAAAGCTGACTGAAAAAGTAATTGCGGAAGAAACCAAAGCGGTGGCGGAAGAACCCGTAGCGAAAGAAACCTCGTCCTCAACGCGCGATTGGCTGCAATCGCTGGTGTCGGATGCGATTGCGCGGCCTGCGTCCGAAAAGGAAAAAGCGCCAGATAAAGCGCTGGATAAACCGCTTGAGGCGGCTGTTTCGGATACATTGCCTGAACCGGTTGCGAATGTTGCCACCTATAGTCCGGCCAGCGGCGATAGCCCGCAACTCATCGGTCAGATGACCGATAAAACCATGATGAACCTGGCCCGTCAGCCAGTCGAAACTGCTCCGGAAACCAAGCCGGAGAAAAAACGCGACGTAAAATCCAAAAACAAAACCCGCAAAGAAAACGCGGTTGTGGATGCTGCTCCGCTGCCACCGGCACCGGAAGCGCCTGCTGCTGAAACCGTGGTGGCCAGCGAACCTGTTGCTACGCCAGTAGTTGAGACTGCGGTTCAGGCCGAGCAGGAAAAACAACCCTCATTCCTCAAGCGCCTGTTTGGGGACGCTTCGAAAACGGAGGAAGCTAAAACTGAAACCGTAGCAGAAACACCCGCTGCTGAACCTGCGGCTCCCGCGGTAGCTGAAGCAGTCGCTCCTGTAGAAGCTGAGCAGGAAAAGCGCCCGTCGCTTCTGGGCCGTCTGTTTAAGGAAACTCCGAAAACGGACGAGGCTAAAACCGAAACGATGGCTGAGGAACCAAAGGGCACAGTCCTTCCCACCACATCGGCCGCGGAGATGGCGGAAATCAAGCCCGCCGCTGCAGCCGAACCCGCGCCTGTTGAAGAGGGGGCTAAAAAGCCCTCGCTGCTATCGCGCTTGCTGGGAAAATCCGACACTACGTCTGAAGAAGCTCCGGCTTCTGCCGAGAGCGCACAACCGGTGGCGACGGACTCGGTTATTTCAGCATCAGCGCCTGTAATGCAGGTCACTACCGGCGATGCGCAGCCCGATGCGGATAAAGCATCGGCGGTGGCGGCAGCCACAGCAAACACGCCATCCGCCCTGCCATCTCCGCAGATTCTCAAGGAGATTAAAATGATGCCCGCGTCGCGGTACTCTGCGCGACGCAAGGCGCAACAGCAACAGCCAGCAGAATACTAGTTATCCTATGAACGACGAATTTTATCGCATCAAGCGACTTCCGCCATACGTCTTTGCGGAAGTCAATAAAATGAAGGCCAGGGCACGTGCCGACGGCCATGACATTATCGATTTCGGTATGGGCAATCCCGACTCCGCGCCGCCGCCGCACGTGGTGGAAAAACTGCGCGAAACGCTTAAAGATCCGAAAGTGCACCGCTACTCACTATCGCGCGGTATTCAGGGGTTGCGCAAAGCGCAGGCGGCGTATTACCAGCGCCGCTTCGGTATCGAGCTTGACCCGGAAACGGAAGTGGTGGTCACCATCGGTTCCAAAGAAGGCCTCGCCAATATGGCTGAAGCCATCAGCGGCCCGGGCGACGTATTTATTGTTCCCGACCCGAGCTATCCCATCCACACATGGGGTTTCGTGATCGCCGGTGCCGATGTGGTGTCGATTCCCAACACGCCGGACGCCACGTTTTTCGAGTCGCTGAAAAAAGTGATTGAAGATGCGCCGAAGAAACCCGTGGCGCTTGTCGTGAATTATCCGTGCAACCCGACGGCAGTATCAGTGGACATTTCCTTCTACGAACAGGTCATCGATATCTGCAAGCATTACGGGATTTATGTCCTGTCCGACCTTGCTTACTGCGAACTCTATTTTGACGGCAACCCGCCGCCATCGATTCTGCAGGTGAAGGGCGCAAAGGATATTGCGGTGGAATTCACCACCATGAGTAAAACCTACTCCATGGCGGGCTGGCGTATCGGCTATGCGGTGGGCAATTCGAAGCTTATTGCGGCGCTGACCAAAATCAAATCCTATCTGGATTACGGCACGTTCCTGCCGATTCAGGTGGCCGCTGCCGCTGCGCTGAACGGGCCGCAGGACTATGTCGGCAAATTGCGCACCATGTATAAGGAGCGCCGCGATATTCTCGCCGAAGGGCTGATCGACGCCGGTTGGGACATTACGATTCCGAACGCCTCCATGTTCCTGTGGGCGCCGGTGCCCAAGGCCTATGCGCGCGTAGGGTGTCTTGAATTTTCCAAGCTGCTGCTGAAACATGCCGATGTGGCGGTTGCCCCCGGCGTTGGGTTTGGCCCAGGCGGCGAAGGATTCGTGCGTATCGCGCTGGTGGAAAACAAACACCGCATCCGTCAGGCCGTGCGCAACGTCAAACAATTCCTGGCTGCCGATGCGGAAAAGCAAATCTATGAAATGGAGAAAGCCGGGTGAGCACACCGCTGAAAGTTGGCATCGCTGGCCTCGGCACAGTGGGTGGCGGTACGCTCAAGATTCTGAGCGAGCATGCCGACATGCTGGCCGCGCGTTGCGGGCGCCCGGTGGTTATTTCTGCAATTTCGGCGCGCACGCGCAATAAAGACCGCGGCGTAGATGTCAGTAAAATCCGCTGGCTGGATAATCCCGTTTCCATGGCCACCGACCCGGAGATTGACGCGGTGGTCGAACTCATCGGCGGCGCTGACGGCGTGGCGCGCGAACTGGTGGAGAAAGCATTACAGAACGGCAAATCCGTCGTTACCGCCAATAAAGCGCTGATCGCGCATCACGGCATTGCGCTGGCGATGATGGCCGAAAAAACCGGCGCGCTGCTGGCGTTTGAAGCGGCGGTGGCGGGCGGTATCCCGATCATCAAGGCGTTGCGTGACGGGCTGGCGGCCAACCGTTTCCGCCGTATTATCGGCATTCTGAACGGTACCTGTAATTACATTCTCACCTCCATGTGGGAAACCAAGCGCAGCTTTGACGACGTGCTGAAAGAAGCGCAGGCCAAAGGCTATGCCGAGGCGGAACCCAGCTTCGATGTCGACGGCATCGATACCGCGCACAAGCTGGCGATACTGACCAGCCTTGCCTATGGCTGCGCGCCGGCCATTGATAAAATTTATGTCGAAGGCATCCGCCGCGTATCCTTGCGCGATATGGAATTTGCCGCCGAGCTGGGCTACAGCATCAAGCTGCTCGGCATTGCGTCGCAAACCGAACACGGCATCGAGCAGCGCGTGCATCCCTGCATGGTGCATAAGGAATCGCCGCTGGGCACGGTGCATGGCGTATTCAACGCCATCCTCACCGAGGGCGATGCGGTGGGCACCGTATTATTTGAAGGCCGCGGCGCCGGTGCGGGCCCGACCGCCTCGTCGGTGGTGGCTGACATCATGGATATTGCGCGCGGCGTTGCTTACAAGCCGTTCACGCTCCCGGTGGCGTCGCTGGCCAAGCTGCCGTTTTACGGCATGGAAAATCTGCGCTGCTCTTATTACCTGCGCCTGTCGGTTATCGACAAGCCGGGCGTGCTGGCGGAAGTCACCAGCATTTTCAAAAAAGAACAGATTAGCTTACGCTCATTCCTGCAGCATTCGCACAAGCCCGGAGAGCCGGTGAATCTGGTGCTGACCACACATGACACGCAGGAATCATCCATGCTACACGCCATTGACGCGATGGCAAAACTCGAAAGCGTCAAAGAAAAACCATACATGATACGCATTGAAAATTTGTAAACTCTGAAGGAGAGTTGCCATGGCTACCCCCGCTAAAAAGAATACCACTTCCAAACAGGAATCATTCTGGTCAGATCGCAATTTTGCGCTCGAAGCCGTGCGCGTCACCGAAGCGGCAGCACTTGCCTGCGCGCGCTGGATGGGGCGCGGCGATGAGAAAAAAGCCGATGCTGCAGCGGTCAACGCCATGCGTGAAGCGCTCAACGGTCTGTCCATCGACGGCACCGTAGTGATTGGCGAAGGCGAACGCGACAAAGCGCCGATGCTCTATATCGGTGAAAAAGTCGGCAATGCATCGGGCGTTGGCCCTAAGATTGACATTGCCCTCGACCCGCTCGAAGGCACCACCATCTGCGCCAAGGGCGGCGTCAATGCGATGGCCGTCATTGCGATGGCGGAGAAGGGCGGCTTCCTGCACGCACCGGATGTGTATATGTCCAAGATTGCTGTCGGCGGCGGTTTGCCGGACGGTATTATCGACCTTGATGACACACCGCTTAAAAATCTCAAAAGCCTAGCCAAGGCCAAGAAATGTGAAATCGCCGATCTCGTCGTGGTGATTCTGGAGCGCGACCGCCACGAAGAGCTGATTGCCAAAGTCCGTGAAACCGGCGCGCGTATCCAGCTGATTCTCGACGGCGACGTAGCGGGTGTTATCGCCACTTCCAGTCCGGATACCGGCGTCGATATTTATATGGGTACCGGCGGTGCGCCCGAAGGCGTGCTCGCGGCGGCGGCGCTGCGTTCCATCGGCGGCCAGATGCAGGGACGCTTGCTGTTTTCCAAGGAAGAAGAAAAAACCCGCGCCAAGCGCATGGGCATCACCGACCTGAATCGCAAATACCATCTCGAAGACCTCGCCAAGGGCGACGTCATGTTTGCCGCGACTGGCGTGACCGACGGCTCGATGCTCAAAGGCGTGCGTCGTTTCCCCGGCGGCGCGTCAACGCACTCCATTGTGATGCGCTCTAAAACCGGCACGGTGCGCACCGTGCATGCCGACCATAACTTTACGCGTAAAACCTGGGGTGATCCGCGCTGATCGCTCGCATGTACCAGCCAAAAATCGGGAATATAAAAAACCTAAAACAGGAAAAATCACCCATGGCCACGATATCTCACGCTGCCGGAAAACCTAAAAAGCCGATCTATAAAGATTTGCTGTTTCAGGTCATTGTTGCGATCATCCTCGGCGTGGCCGTCGGGCATTTCTGGCCGACTACCGGTGTGGCCATGAAGCCGCTCGGCGATGGGTTTATCAATCTCATCAAAATGATGATCGCGCCGATCATCTTCTGCACCATCGTGACTGGCATCAGCGGTATGGGCGACATGAAGCAGGTCGGGCGCGTGGGCGCGAAGGCGCTGCTGTATTTCGAAATTATCACCACGCTGGCGCTGATCATCGGCCTCGTTGTCGTCAACCTGCTTAAGCCTGGTACCGGCATGGACATCAATACGTCCACCATCGATACCACCGCCATGCAGGCCAAAGTGGCCGGCTCACATATGAAGGGCACCGTCGAATTCCTGCTTGCAATTATTCCAGAGACGTTCGTAGGCGCGTTCGCGCATGGCGACGTCCTGCAGGTGTTGCTGATCGCGCTGCTGTTTGCCGCCGCACTTAACCGCATGGGAAAACTGGGCGATAGCGTTGTTACGCTGATCAGCGACTTCTCGCATATCCTGTTCAAGATGATCGACATCATCACCACCCTTGCGCCGCTGGGCGCTTTCGGCGCCATGGCCTATACCATCGGCAAGTTCGGCGTGGGCTCGCTCGCCGATCTCGGCGAATTATTGCTTATTTTCTACGCTACCTGCGCCATCTTCATATTCGGTATCCTGGGCAGCGTGCTGTATTTCTACTGCCGCATCAGCATTTTTTCCTACCTGCGCTATATCGGCGAAGAATTGCTGATTGTGCTTGGCACATCCTCGTCCGAGACCGTGCTGCCGCGTATGATCGACAAGATGACCCGGCTCGGCTGTTCCAAGCCGGTGGTGGGGATGGTGATTCCTACCGGCTATTCGTTCAACCTTGACGGCACCTCGATCTACCTGACGATGGGAGCGCTGTTCATTGCCTATGCCACCAATACCGAGCTTACGCTGTGGCACCAGCTGACCCTGCTTGGCATCCTGCTGATCACCTCGAAAGGTGCGGCGGGCGTGACCGGCAGCGGCTTTATTATTCTCGCCGCGACGCTGACCTCCATGAAAATCATTCCCGATGATGCGCTGACCGTGGGGCTTGCGCTGATTTTTGCCGTGGATCGTTTCATGTCGGGTGGGCGCGCCATCACCAACCTGATCGGCAACGGCATTGCCACCATCGTGGTCGCCAAATGGGAAGGCGCCTTCGATATGGATAAAGCCCGGGAAGAGCTGGCCCGCCGTTAATTACAGCGGTTCCGGTTTGACGATGGCGGCATGGTGTTTCTGCTTCGCTTCGCGGTGCGCGATGTAGACGGTGCTGGCCACAATCACCAGCGAGCCGCAGACGGTCGGGAAATCGAGCGATTCCCCGAACAGGAAATAGGCGAGTATGGCGGTAAAGACCAATCGCGAAAAATCGAACGGCATCAGCATCACCATCTCGGCGCGCACATAGGCGCGTGCCAGCAGCAAATGCGCGACGGTGGAAAACAGCGAAATCAGGAAGATCAGCCAAAGCTGGTGCAGGCCGAAATCCTGCCAGTGATAGAGCGCAGGCAGCAGCGACCACGGGATCATAAACAGCGCCATATAAAAGACGATGGTTTCCGGCGGCTCCGTGCGGGTGAGAGTTTTGACCAGTACCCCGGCTACCGCCATCATCGATGACGAGGCAATGACAAACATCGCCTCCGGGCCGATACCGTCCATGCCCGGCCGCAGGATGATCAGCATCCCGATAAAGCCGGTGGCGATTGCGCCCCAGCGCCGGATACCCGCTTTTTCACCCAGAAACATAATGGCGATAATGGTAGAGAAAATCGGTGTGGTGAAACTAAGCGCGGTCGCCAGCGTAATCGGCAGGATGGTCAGGGAGTAGAACCACAGCTCCATCGCCACGATGCCGAAGCTGGCGCGCCAGAAATGTCCCCTATAGCGGGCGGTGGGGAAGGTGGGGAGGCGCTTCTGGCGCGCCATCTCCCACAGGACGATCAGAACAAGACTGCAGACATTGCGCAACAGCACCATCTGCGTCGAGCCCATATCGGCCGACAGCAGACGTATGGTGGCATTCATCGTCGAGAACAGGGCCATGCTGGCCAGCATCAGCATAATGGCCTGTAAGGGGAGGGATAGCTTCATGGCAACAGGATAATCATAAGGATAGCGTTAAATATATGCTGAAACTGTTATATCATAGGTTTAACATGTTAACTTATGGCTAAATCCGCACCCGTTTCCAGTCACGCGCCCGATAAGCTCCCCGACCGACTCAAGGTGCAGCTGGCCGTATTGCGCGCAGGCGGTAAAGACCAGCTCAAGGAGCGCGCCCTCGTAGTGGCGCGCGACTGGCTGAATGAACAATGCGCGCGCCAACGCGAGCAGTTCATGGCATCGGGTGATGCTGCGGCGCTGCTTGCCTCCTACACCAATACCCTCGATACCCTGCTGGCATGGCTGTATCAGCTGAGTAATCCCGGAAAATCGCAGCCGCTGGCGCTGGTGGCGGTAGGCGGCTATGGACGCCGTGAAATGTTTCCGTATTCGGATATCGACCTGCTCTTTCTGTACGATTCCAAACAGGCGGCGGAAGCCGGGCCGATTGCCGAATTTGTGCTGTATATTTTATGGGATTTGAAACTCAAAGTCGGCCAGTCGCACCGCCATGTCGATGAGGCTATTGCGCTTGCTCGCGAGGATTTCACCATTCGCACTAACCTGCTGGATGCCCGCTTCCTGGCCGGGCGAAAGTCTCTTTTTGAAGAGATGGAGTCGCGGTTCGCGCAGGAGATAGTGGCCGGAACGGCGCTGGAATTCGTGGAAGCAAAACTCACCGAGCGCGATGTGCGCCACCAGCGTTTCGGCGATTCGCGCTACATGCTGGAGCCCAACGTCAAGGAAGGCAAGGGGGGCTTGCGCGATCTGCACACGCTGTGGTGGATGGCGCGCTATATCTACCCGATTACGGCAATCAAAGATTTGCTCGACATGAAGCTGCTGACGGAGGACGAATACCGTACCTTCGATCAGGCGCGGCAATTCCTGTGGCGCGTGCGTATCTACCTGCATTACCTAGTCGACCGCGCCGAAGAGCGTCTGACCTTCGACCGCCAGCACGCGCTGGCCGTATCGATGGGATTCGCGCACCAATCCACCACCTATGCGATCTCGCGCTTCATGCGCCGCTATTTCGTGGCGGTACGCACGGTGGGCAGCATGACGCGCGTATTCTGCGCCTTGCTGGAAGAAGAAAAAAAGCGTAAGCCCCGCAAGTCGCTCGCATGGCTGTGGCACATGCCGCTGAAGCTCGGCGCATTCCGCCTTGACGGCGAACGCCTCACTATCCGCAGCGATATGGCGTTTGAAGTCAATCCGGTGCTGATGATCGAGCTGTTCCGCGTGGCGCAGGTGCACGGGCTCGACATCCATCCGAAAGCGCTGCAGATGATCGGACGCAGCCTGCATCTGCTGAACGAGGAGGTGCGCCGCAACCCTAAAGTCAACGCATTGTTCATGGAAATGCTGCTTTCGGACGATCCGGAAACACCGCTCAAGCGCATGAGCGATGCCGGGGTGCTGGGTCGGCTGGTGCCGGATTTCGGGCGCATCGTCGGCCAGACACAGTTCAATATGTACCATGTATTTACAGTGGATGAACATACGCTCACCGCGCTTGGCATCCTGCGCAACATTGAAAAAGGCGTATTGAAGGAAGAGCTGCCGGTGGCCACCGATATCGTGCACCGCGTGCAGATGCGCCGCGTGCTCTATCTCGCGCTGTTCTGCCACGACATTGCCAAGGGCCGCGGCGGCGACCATTCCGAACTGGGTGAAAAAGTCGCAGAAAAACTGGCGACCCGGTTTGGTTTTTCGCAGGACGAAATCGAAACCTGCGCATGGCTGGTGCGTTACCACCTGCTCTTTTCGCACACCGCTTTCAAGCGCGATATTGACGACCCCAAAACCATCATGGATTTCGTCGGGCTGGTGCGCACGCCCGAACGGCTGAAGCTGCTTCTGGTGCTGACGGCAGCCGATATACGCGCGGTCGGCCCTACGGCGTGGAATGCATGGAAGGGTGCGTTGTTGCGCGAGCTTTACCGGCGTGCCGAGCAGTGCATGGGTACCGGCGAAGTTGAGCTCAAGCAGCAGCAGACCGGCCAGTTCCGCGAAGAGCTGCGCGTGCGCCTGTCGGGCTGGCAGGAATCCGATATCGATGCCTATATGGAGCAGGGTAATCACAGCTTCTGGGCCAATTTTGACATGGCGCGCCACGCCGTGATCGCTCGAATGCTGCGGCAAGCGCTGACGATGGAATTGCCGCTGCTGATTGATACGCAGCACGACTATGAACGTTCCATTACCGAAATTATTGTCTGCACCAGCGATCAGCAGGGGTTGTTTTCCAAAATTGCCGGAGCGATGGCGTTGGCGGGTGCGAACATTATCACCGCCAAAATTTTCACGCTTAAGAACGGCATGGTCGTGGACGTATTCCAGGTGCAGGATGCCGTGGGCCAGGTCCTTGACCGTCCTGACCGCCTGGCCAAAATGTCGGTGTATATGGAGCAGGCGCTGTCAGGCGAGATGAACCTCGCCGAGGCTTTTGCCGAGCGCGGCCCCGATTACGCCAACCCGAGCCGGCACGCCCTGCCGGTTCCGGGGCAGGTGTTTGTTGAGAACAACGCCAGCAATATCTGCAGCGTCATTGAG
>Ga0163144_10015457_pt1 | contig 15740 bp, 14 predicted proteins | sample OliLak19BULKMAT1_FD_123175 | JGI IMG/M metagenome (GOLD analysis project Ga0163144, IMG submission 123175) | Freshwater microbial mat bacterial communities from Lake Vanda, McMurdo Dry Valleys, Antarctica - Oligotrophic Lake LV.19.BULKMAT1 | ecosystem: Environmental > Aquatic > Freshwater >...
GGTCGGGCTGCGGGGAGTTCTCGCCAGGCCTGCCAGGTCAGCAGAAAATTGAGGCCGGTGCCGAAACCCAGCTCGCCAATACAGAAGTGTGGCCACGGGTGGCTGTGCCAGCGCTGCGGCAAGTCGTTGCCCTGCAGAAAAACGTGGCGACTTTCTTCCAGGCCATTGTCCTGCGAGTAGTACACATCGTCGAAGGTAGTGGAGAACGGTGCGCCACTTGGGCTCCAGCGCACTGTCGCCGACTGGACGGGCCGCCACGGCAAATGGTCGCGCTTCATCCTGCTTTCGTCTTGATATCCAGTTCCTCGGCGGTGGACAGTATTCGGGCAGACTCCTGCAGTTCGGCATAGTACCCTTCCAGTAGCCGGTGCAGGCGTTCCACCGTATAGGCTTCCTGCTCCGGTGGCGTACCATCGGTTTGCAGTATGTCCAGAGTCTTGTGCGAGGTGGAGGGTTGCCCAAGAACGTGACTTGAAAAAATCATGCTACAGGCCAGCGCCAGGCGGCTGAGATACCATCCGCTTGTCGCACTTGCCCTGCCAGATCGATTACGCATAAAAAAACTGATTTCTCAGGGATATTGCAACGGATTAGTCCCGAGATACTACCAGATCAGACCCTGCACCAACCAGCGCGGAACGCCCTGTAGCAGCATAGTTCACACTGCGGCGGCACGGCAAGGAATTAGTCCCCGATACGCACGCGGGGCAGGGTGGGTCGTTCCAGCAACAGCTTTTCCTGCGGCGCCATCACCTCGGCAGTGCCGGTAACCACCAACTTTTCATGCTGGTTGTAGACCTTACAGTCAAGGGTGACCACGCCGCGCTTATCCTTTTTGTCGGTGACTTCCAGAGCGACAGTGATCGTATCGCCTGCTTTGACCGGCAGGCAAAAGCGTAGGGATTGACCCAGGTAGATGCTGCCGGGCCCCGGCAGTTGCATGGCAATTGCCGCCGACACTATGGCGCCGCTCAACATACCGTGAGCGATGCAGCCCTTGAACTGTGTGGTCGCTGCAAATGCCGCGTCCAGGTGCACCGGATTCACGTCCCCTGACACCGCCGCGAACAGCTGGATGTCCCGCGCCTCGATCAGCTTGGAATAGGTAGCAGTTTGCCCTATGGTGATCTCGTCGTAGGTATAGTTGCCAATGTGTGCCATGTCTTGGGCCTCGTGCTATAAAAATCCCGTGCAGCTTACCCGATTTTCTCTAAACGCTCTGCAAAAAACCTGACTGGCAGGCCTGTTGTATGCAAGACACTACCGAACACGCCAGACCTGTTCCACAGATCAATTACCCCGCGGATCTGCCCATCGCCGCCAGTCGGGTCGAGATTGCGCGCGCCATCGACGCGCATCAGGTGGTGATTATTGCCGGAGAGACGGGTTCCGGTAAAACCACCCAGTTGCCCAAGATCTGCCTGGAAATGGGGCGTGGTGCCAGGCAGATGATCGGCCACACCCAGCCGCGTCGCCTGGCGGCTCGAACCGTCGCCAGGCGCATCGCACAGGAGTTGGGGTCTGCAGTGGGTGACGTGGTGGGCTATCAGGTGCGCTTCACTGATCGGGTCTCCGAGAATACTGCAATAAAGCTGATGACGGACGGCATTCTACTGGCGGAAATGCAGCACGACAGGCTGCTGCGCAAGTACGACACCCTGATTATCGACGAGGCCCACGAACGCAGCCTCAACATTGACTTCCTGCTGGGCTACCTCAAACGCATCCTGCCGCAGCGGCCCGATTTGAAGCTCATCGTGACCTCGGCCACCATCGATGTGGACAGTTTTTCCCGGCACTTCGATGATGCGCCTGTCATCGAAGTGTCTGGTCGCGCATTTCCCGTAGAAACGCTGTATCTCGGTCGCGAGCAGGGACAGGACGAAGGGCTTGCAGCACAAATCGTCGCCCTTATGGAAAGCATAGATGCGGGTCAGTTTGGTGCTCGCGGTGATGTGCTTATCTTTCTACCGGGAGAGCGGGATATACGGGAACTGGCCCAAGCTCTGCGGCACGCCACAACCCTGGAGATATTACCGCTCTACGCCAGACTGAGCCAGGCGGACCAGAACAGGGTGTTCGATAGCGCCCGGCGCACGTCGGGTATCAGGGTGGTGCTGGCCACTAACGTGGCGGAAACCTCGGTGACGGTGCCGGGAATCCGTTACGTGATCGATCCGGGCGAGGCGCGCATCAGTCGTTACAGCCACCGCACGAAACTGCAGCGGCTACCGATAGAGCCGGTGTCGCGGGCCAGCGCCGACCAACGGCAAGGACGTTGTGGTCGCGTCGGCCCCGGTGTGTGTATTCGTTTATACAGCGAGGAGGACTATCGCAATCGCCCGGAGTTTACCGAACCGGAAATACAGCGCACCAATCTGGCGGCGGTCGTGCTGCAGATGCTGACGTTGGGTCTGGGCGACGTGGAGCAATTTCCTTTTATCGATGCCCCCGACTCGCGCATGGTGCGTGACGGCTATAAATTGCTGGAAGAACTGGGCGCGGTAAGTTCCACCGGCACGTTGACCGCTGTGGGTGTGCGCATGGCCCGGCTGCCGGTGGATCCCCGGCTGGCGCGCATGGTGCTGGCCGCTGCTGAACTGGGCTGCCTGCAGGAAATTCTGGTCATAACCAGTGCACTGACAGCGCAGGACCCACGCGAGCGTCCGGCGGACAAGCAGCAGCAGGCGGACCAGATGCACGCCCGTTTTCGCCATCCGCGCTCGGACTTTATGGCCTGGCTCAGCCTGTGGCGCTATTACGAGGAGCAGCGCCAGGCACTGAGTCAGAACCAGCTGCGCAAGTTGTGCCAGCGGGAGTTCCTGTCATTCCTGCGCATGCGGGAGTGGCGTGATATTCACACCCAACTCAGTATCGCCTGCCGCCAGCAGAAGCTGACAGCGCGGACCAGCCTGCCTGAGGAAGAAAACTACCAGGGCGTCCATACGGCACTGCTCAGTGGTCTGCTAAGTAATATTGCCCAACATGATGAGGGCAGGGATTACCTGGGCAGTCGCAACCGCAAACTGCAAATATTCCCCGGCTCCACACAGGCACGTAAATCACCGAAGTGGCTGGTGGCGGCCGAGATCGTCGAAACCTCGCGGGTCTATGCCCGGGAAGTGGGTGCGATTGATCCGGGCTGGGCACTGGGCATCAACCCGGATCTGCTCAAGCACCACTACTACGAACCGCGCTGGCAATCCCGCCGGGGCCAGGTGGTGGCCTATGAGAGAGTCAGCCTGTACGGCCTCACGCTGATCGATAAACGTGTGGTGCACTACGGGCCCCTGGCGCGCGCCGAGAGCCGAGAACTGATGATTCGCGAGGGCCTGGTCGCCGGCAACTTCCGTCCGTTGCCAAAATTCCTGAAACATAATCGGCGCCTGGTGCAGGAGCTGGAGGAACTGGAGTCGCGTACGCGGCGGCGCGATATTCTGGTGGACGAACAAGCGTTATTCGATTTTTACCACGCGCGTCTTCCGGACGATGTGCATACCGCGGTAAGCCTGCAAACCTGGTTGCGGCGCAATCCTGATGCGGAACGCCGGCTGTACATGACCCGTGAAGAGTTGCTAGCGCGCGATCCGGGGTCTGCGGTAGGCGAGCAATTTCCCGATCACCTGGTCTGGGAGGACATGCGCTTCAAGCTCAGTTATCAGTTCGAGCCCGGGCAGGCTGCGGACGGGGTCTCCGTGACCATTCCTGTGGCGTTACTCAACCGTACTCCGCGCTACCTTTTTGACTGGCTGGTACCGGGCCTGTTGCGGGAAAAGTGCATCCAGTTAGTGAAGGGTCTGCCTAAGGACCAGCGCAAACACCTGGTGCCCGCGCCGGATGTCATCGACCGGGCACTGCAGCAGTTGCAGCCGGGCAATGTGGATTTGCTGGCGAGCCTGGCCAAATGTCTGGCCACCCTGGGTAGTATCAACCTGGAGCGCAACGACTGGGCCCTGGACAAACTCGATGACTACTATCGCATGAATGTGCGGGTGGTGGATGCGCAGGGTCGCCTGCTGGAACAGGGCCGTGACCTGGGAGAGTTGGTGCGGCGCTTTCGCGCGGACACACGCCAGAGCATCAGTGCCAATCGACAGGCTTCTCCGGCGCGTGAGAACATCATTCGGTGGGATCTGGGCGAGCTGCCGCGGGAGTGGCGCCTGCGCCAGGCGGGTATCGAGATAGTGGCCTACCCGGCACTGGTGGACAGAGGCGATACGGTGGCGATTGAGCTGTGCGATTATCCCAGCGAGGCACGTGTGCAACATCGTCTGGGCACATTGCGCCTGCTGCGTCTGGGCGGGGCGCAACAGGTCAAGTATCTGCGCAAGCAGCTGTTGCGAGGCAATGAATGCAACCTGGATTTGGCCGCAGCCAGATTGGAGCGTGTTGCGCTGGTGGAAGACCTGATCGATGCGTCATTTATGCAGGCCGCGGGCCTCGACCAGGCCCTGCCCTATACCGAAACCGGTTTTAACAGCCTGGAAGTCGCGAGCAGGGGCCTGGTGATTGCTCGGGCCAATGACATCGAGGCGATGCTACGCAACGTATTGCGGCTACTCGCGGATATTCGACAGAAAATAGCCGCGCTGGAGCCGGGCAGGTGGCCCGATACTCATGCGGACGCCAGTGCGCAGTTACTGCGCTTACTGGGTGAGTCGTTTCTACGCGACACACCGGGTGATTGGCTGGCCCAGTACCCACGCTATCTGAAAGCGCTGCAGCAACGGTTTGCGCGTGTCGCCGGGCAATATGCCAAGGACCAAAAATATGTCCGGATCTTACAGGCCCTGACGCAACCGCTGCTGGAGACACTTGAGCAGCGCCCGCACCTGCTGCTGCTCAGTAGTGAAGCCGCGACTTACCGTTGGCTGCTGGAAGAGTTTCGCGTGTCGCTATTTGCCCAGAACCTGGGCACTCGCCAGGCGGTGTCGGAAAAAAGATTGCAGGAGCAGTGGGATTGTGTGGGCCAATGGCTGGATAGAAACCCGCACTAAGCTGTAGGAATTGACTTTTTAGTTGCGACCCTGTGCGGTGCAACTTTGGGTCTGCTACGCTGTTGCCATTACCGCGCATATTCGAGTGCTGCAGCCCGAATCTGAACGCCCCCTGTGGTGCTGGTTTCCAGGCAGTAAATTTGCTCCCAATCTACAGTTGATCCGCATGCAGCCAGCGCGTACCATGCCCTCTTCAAAATACCGGCCAACACTTTAAATGACCCTATTGCACACCCTGTTGCGCACCCTGTTGCTCCTTTTGCTGGCACTTCCAGGCATCTCGGCGTGGGGCATGGACGGTGAGACGGACATTGATCCCTGGGAGCCGATGAATCGCAGTATTTTTGTGTTTAACGAGACTTTGGACAAGTATATTCTGCTGCCAGTGGCCAAGAGTTATCGCTTTGTTGTGCCTGATCCCGCTGAACGTGGTGTCAGTAACTTTATTGCCAATATCTACGAGTTCAATTCGGTTTTTAACTCGCTGCTACAGGGCCGCCCCGGCAATGCACTCCAAAGTGGCGCGCGCTTCCTGGTAAACACCACCGTAGGGCTGGCTGGCGTCATTGATGTTGCCTCTCCCATGGGGATTGAACGCAGTCCCGCAGATTTTGACCAAACCCTGTACACCTGGGGAATAGAATCCGGCCCCTATCTTGTGCTGCCCGTATTCGGCCCGCACACGGTGCGCAGCACTACCGGGTACTTTGTGGATACCTACACTTCTATGCCCGCTTTTCTTGACGACCGGGAGTGGGCCTATCTCTTCTGGACCGTAGAGGCAATCGATATCCGTGCGAACCTGATAAAAGCGGATGATCTGGTCACCGGCGATCGCTATATATTCATACGCAACGCCTACTTGCAGCGGCGCGCGTACTTCCTGAGCGGCGGGAAAATCGAGGATAGCTTTTCAGCACCTTACCAGGAGGACGAATACGAAGAGTTTTGAGCGAGAACTGGTCGCCCGATGGAGTGCCTTGGCCCCTGATCAACCGAGTAAAATTGTAAAATCCTGCCAAAGCGCAATAGCGTATGTTGCCTGTACCCCATGATGCGCGTACTGTCACGACCAATACACCATCAAAGCCTCATATGATTGCTTCAAACGGCAATATCCTTATCATTGATGACCGCCCCGATCGCGCTGCAGCGATGGCCAATTTTCTGTCGTCCTCCGGTTTTCAAACCCAGGTTGTCACTGACGTCACCAACACCTCCTACTCGCTCGGGGCGGATAGCGAATTGGATGTGATCTTGTGCGAACTCGATCTCAAGGACTTTTCCTGGGTGGATGCCCGCCCCGTCCTGCGCGAGATGGATGTGCAGGTTCCGTCGATCATGTTCTGTGATGTTGCCGAAGCCGATCGAATTATGACCGCCCTGCGGCTCGGTGCCAGTGATTTTTTTCTGCGCCCGGTGGAAGACAAGGTGGCCCTGATCAGGTCGATTGAGCGCTGTGTGCGACAGCGCCGCCTGCGCCGGGAATTACAGGAATCGCGGCGCAGACTGGAGGCTGCGAATCAGGAACTGCGCGGTACGGTGAAAATGTTGGAGCAGGATCAGCAGGCGGGGCGCCAGGTTCAGCTGCGCATGCTGCCGGCGACGCCGCTGGTGTTAAATGATTACGTGTTTAGCCATACCGTTATTCCCTCCCTCTACCTCAGCGGTGATTTTACCGATTATTTCACCGTGGGTAAAAACCACGTCATTTTCTTTATAGCTGATGTGTCAGGTCACGGCAGTTCCTCTGCCTTCGCGACGGTGTTGTTGAAAAACCTGTTCGCACGCAAAAGATCCGATTATACACGTCGCGATGACGACACCATCATGCATCCGGTGGCCATGCTGCAGCGTGTCAACAGGGAGCTGCTGGATCTGGCCGTGGATAAATTTGCCACCATGGTGGTGGGTCTGCTGGATATGCAGAAAAATACCCTGCGTTACAGTGTGGCCGGGCACCTGCCACTGCCGGTGCTGGTCTGTGACGCTGGAGCTCGCTATCTGGAAGGCGAAGGCTCCACCGTGGGCATAATGGAAGATGCCGTGTACGAGGAACACGTCGTCGAGCTGCCGGACAGGTTTATGCTGGCGCTGTTCTCTGACGGTATTCTCGAAATTCTGCCGCCGAAAAATCTTCTCGAAAAGGAAGAATATTTCCTCAGTGTGTTTGAACAGACTGCAGAATCACCAGAGCAACTGGTGACGCATCTGGGTCTTGATCGAGTGGAGACGGCGCCAGACGATATCGCGGCGTTGTTCGTTCGTAAACGTGGCTAACTTGCAACAGGGACGCATACTCGCAGCCAGTCAGCACGGTGCCTATGTCATCCGCTTGGTGGGCGATGTACGCCTCACTCTCTGCACTACCATGGATGATTATTTTCAGCATATGTTCGAAGACCCGGAATTCGTGAGTGTGTGGGTTGATCTGTGTGAAGTGGAAGGTGTTGACAGTACCACGCTGGGGCTGCTGGCCAAGCTGGCCTTAAAGGTCAAGGCGAAATTCGGTTTTGCGCCGGCCATTTACTCCCGTGATCCCGGTATTACCCGTCTGTTGAAAAGTATGGCCTTCCACCGCCTGTTCGAACTGCATGAAGAGTCTTGCAGCAATCCCGAAGACATTGCAGAGATTCCCAGCGTGAAGGGCAGTGAAGAATCAGTGAAGCAACAAGTGATTGAGGCTCACCGTATATTAATGGGTATCTCGGATGAGAATCGTGATCGTTTCAAGGATCTGTTAACTGCGCTGGAGCGCAATTGATTCAGTGTTGCGCAGCCAGTTTGCACTGAATGTAGTCCCTATGCGGTACATAGGTCAGTTCAGCGACTTGCCGAATAAGGTGTTCCTCGTACTTGTCCAGATTGCCATCGGCGTAAGCGACTAGCCACATTGCACTGATCATCTGCAGTTTTTCGTCTGCGTTGCAGTGGGCGTTGATCACCCGGGTAAACTCGTACAGTGAAGTGGCTTCCTCAACGCGCTGCTGGGCAGCGCTTACCAACTCGTGTACCTCGTCCAGCCCCAACTGCAGTGAAGTCGTGAGCAATTGAACCAATTTGGCCAACTCGGCGGCGTCATGGGTGAAATCGGCACGGGCGGTCTCCACGAGCAAGGCCGCCGCAGCCAGGCGCAGATTGTGTTGCTGTGATTCTTCACTCTCCCGCAGGCGATGTTCAAACAGCGCTTGTATGATTTGAATCATCGCGCAGCAATCAATTGTTCCAGTTTTACCTGGTCGGCGACAAAGTTGCGAATTCCCTCCGCGAGTTTTTCGGTCGCCATGGCATCAGCATTGAGGTCGTAGCGAAATTCTGCCTCTGATGGGCACACTTTCACGTCCTTGGTAGTGGCAATATCCGCGTCAAGCCGTCGCGGCAGCGGGGCCTTATCCGCCTCCAATTCCTCCAGTAGAGCGGGGCTGATAGTCAGTCGGTCACAGCCGGCCAGCGCTTCAATTTCAGCGGTGTTGCGAAAACTGGCCCCCATGACTACCGTGTGGTAGCCGTGCTGTTTGTAGTAGTTGTAGATTTTGGTCACAGACTGTACACCCGGGTCATCCAACCCATCTTGAATCACGATGTCGGTATTGGCCTTATACCAGTCCAGTATGCGACCGACAAAGGGCGAGATTAGAAATACACCGGCGTCGGCGCAGGCGGCGGCCTGGCCAAAACCGAACAGCAGCGTGAGATTACAGTTGATCCGCTCCTGCTCCAATTGTCGGGCAGCGCAGATACCCTCCCAGGTGGACGCGAGCTTGATCAGGATCCGCTCGCGGCCGAAACCGGCTGCTTCATACATGCCAACAAGCTTATGCGCTCGTTCGATAGACGCCCTGGTATTGAAGGACAGGCGCGCGTCGACCTCGGTCGATATGCGGCCGGGGATAATGCCAAGAATCTCTGCACCGAGGGCTACTGCAAATCGATCACAGCAGTTGGCCATCTGCTCGCTGTCCGCGCCGCCCACACCCCTGGCCCAGAGCCTGGCATCGTCCAGCAGCTGTCCGTATTGGGGCAGGGCTGCCGCCTTGAGGAGTAAAGACGGGTTAGTGGTGGCGTCAATGGGCGCAAAGCGTCTGATGGCTTCGATATCGCCGGTATCGGCGACCACCGTGGTCATTGCTTTGAGTTGGTCAAGTTTGTTGATCATAGCTACCGCTTACCAGTGCGTGGGCCTCGGTGAGTACTTCAATGCCGGCCTCCTTCCTGAAGGCATTTTCACTCAGATGGCGCCTGAATTTCCTGGCACCCGGAACGCCCTGGTATAGACCAAGGATATGGCGAGTGATGTGGTTTAGCGATGCGCCGCGAGCGAGCTGCTGCTGTGTGTAGGGAAGCAGGGCAGCGATGACATCATCGCGGGATTGCGCAGCGTTGTCCATCCCGAACAGCACTTCATCCACTGCAGCCAGCATCCACGGGTTCTGGTATGCCTCCCTGCCCAGCATTACGCCGTCCACGTGTTGCAGATGGGACTGGCACTCCTGGAGCGTCTGGATGCCGCCATTGAGCACGATGGTAAGTTGCGGAAAGTCCTTTTTTAAGCGGTATACCCAGGCATAGTTGAGCGGCGGAATCTCCCGGTTCTCCTTTGGCGACAGTCCCTGCAGCCAAGCTTTGCGCGCATGTACGATAAACACGGAACAACCCGCTGCCGCCACGGGACCGACGAAGCCAAGCAACTCATCGTAAGATTCCATATGGTCAATGCCGATGCGGTGCTTCACCGTTACCGGGATGTTGCAACTGTCCACCATGGACTTGACACAATCGGCCACGAGCTGCGGTCTGGCCATCAGGCAGGCACCGAACAGTCCTGACTGCACGCGATCAGAGGGGCAGCCACAGTTGAGATTGACCTCGTCGTAGCCCCATTCCTGTGCCCACCGGGCACAGCGCGCGAGCTCCTGCGGATCACTGCCGCCCAGTTGCAGGGCCACCGGGTGTTCCTCGCCATTGAAGTGCAGGAAGCGCTCCCTGTCACCGTGAATCAGGGCGCCGGTGGTGACCATTTCCGTGTACAGCAACGCTTGCCTGGTCAGCAACCGCCAGAAATAACGGCAGTTGTGATCAGACCAGTCCATCATCGGGGCAATGGAAAATAACCTGTTGATATCCAAAGAATTATGATCTCCTGGTAACGCTGTGTGCACTGCTATCAGGACGCAAGTGCCGTCTGTGTTTGAAAGGTCCGGCGCCAATTTATATATCCCCACACCGACAGTACACTGTAAAACCCGATCAGGACCGCATATATGTCCAGGCTGCGGTCGTGGTAGAGCCACATGGACGCCAGGTTTATCAGCAGCCAGTAGAGCCACGCCTCCAACACTTTGGTGATCTCCAGATAGGTGCCGAGAATACCGAATACCGTCGTAAACGCGTCGAACACCGGGCGCTCCGCTTCGCTGTAAAATTGCATGGTATAGCCCAGGCCGGTAGCAATAACACAGGCGATTACTATGGTGCGCAGGTGGTACTCCAGACGCCAACTGATCACAGGATTACTGTCTTGTTCTATGCGTTTGTGCCATTGAAGCCAGCCCCAGACGCCCATTAACGCATAAAAGAAGTAGAGGAACGCCTCGGAGTAGAGGCGGACATCGACAAACAGGTAGATGCTGAGCAGGCTGCCCACGATGCCAAAAGGCCAACAGGCTATTTTTTCCCGGATCAGCAAGATGATATAGAGCAGGCTGGCGCCGGTGGCCAGAATCTCCACGATCAATGCAGTAGACAGTTCGTTGGACATGCTCAGTGCCATTCTCGCAGTCGTGTTATCTCGGGGAGACGTCTTTCAAAAGGAGTACAGCAGTTGCACGCCGTAGGTGCGTGGCTCACCCAGTTGCAGGTAGGTCTGGTTCTGCCAGGCACCAAAATCATCCCGCGGGTCCGCGCCAAAGTACAGGCCGTGTACTGCGTAGTTCTCATCACTTAAGTTGCGCCCCCACAGGGTGATAGTGAAGGGTTCCGCGCGCCACTGCACGCTGGCATTCAGCAGGTTGTAATCGCCCAGCTTGCCATCGTGGTAATACCCAAAGTAGCTGTCGTCCTGCCCTTCGAGCTCCAGACGCCCTGACCACTGCTCGGTGAAGGACAAGCGGGTGCCGACATTGTACTGGTAGGCGGGCGATTTGGCCTGTTCGCGATCCTGCTTATTCACGAATTGCGCCAGATCCAGATCAAAGGCATCGACGGAGTCGATCTGCGTACGCAACCAGCCCAGATTGGTAAACAGCTCTACGTAGGTGTTCACAGCGAAGGTCGCCTCCAATTCCGCGCCGTAGCTGGTGGTATCGCTGGTACTGTCGAGGTAACCGATCCACAGGCCCGCCCCTTCATCCCACATCCAGTTTTCCAGCTGTGCATGGTTGCGGTTGGCGTGAAACAGCGCCAGGTTCAGAGCCAGGCGCTGATCCAACTGCTCAGTGCGCAATCCGATTTCCCTGTTGAGCAGGGTCTCGTCCTCAAAGCTCAATTTCCCCCGCGTGAATGCCTGGAAGATTGGCGACATGTACGGCTGGTTGGCACTGGCCGTGGTATTGACGCCGCCGGGCTTTTGGCTGCTCGCCACCGTGGCGTACATCATGGTGTGGTCCGACACCGTATAACGCGCGCTGGCTTCTGCGCTCCACAGGTTGTCGCTGTTGTCGCTGCTAAAATCTCCGGTATCACTGTAATTGTCTTCGAAGTGCTCCAGGCGCAGTCCGGCGGTCAGCGTCAGCTGCTCGCTGAGGTTGTATTCGTACTCCCCGTATACGGCATAGCGAGTGGTGTCGTAGTTGCTGTTGGACGCGACGTCGCCGTACCAGAGGCTGGGATGCCGGTAATCAAAGTTTTCACTACCGGTATTAGAGTACAGGCCGAGAACATACTGGTTAGAGCCCGCGGCAGTGTTGTCATCGCCACCCAGAAGGCGTACATCGGCCACCACCCTGTCGCGATTGCGATCAAAAATTTCGCTGGCAGTATCATTGCCGGAGGAGCACAGGTAGGTCACGCAAAAAGCATCGGACACCCAGTCGGCATCGTAACTCTGGTGCAGATTCGCATCCAGATAACTGAGGGAGGCATCCAGTGCATGGGTAGCGCCCAGCAACCAGTTTCCGGCCCCGGTGAAGGCCTTGATTTGCTGCCCATCCTGCCCCGGTTGGTCGGAGAAAGTTGTACGCGTATTGTCCAGTGACCAGGTGTCATAGCCATTATCGGCGTCAAAGTAGTTGGCGCTAAAGTCGTACTGTGCGGTGTCGGAAGGCGTCCAGCGCAGCTGTGCCCGACTGGTAAATTCATCGAAGTTGTTGGTGTCATTGGCGCCCAGTTGGTCGTTTTCAATATAGCCGTCACTATTATTCTGTTGCACGGCCAGGCGGGCATCGAACTGCTCGCTCAGGGGACCACTGAGGACCAGGCCCAAATTATAGCTGTCGTAAGCGCCGGCACCGCCAGAGAGTTCGCCCTCGAAGGTGTCAGTGGGCGCATTGGAGCGAATGAAGACCATACCAGCGTGGCCGCTGGCACCGAATCGGGTGCCCTGTGGTCCGCGCAATACCTCCACCTGGTCGATGTCGAAGAGCATACCTGCATTGGCTATATCGCCCAGTTCCAGATCGTCCAGCATGATACCCACCGCAGGGTAATACTTGGGATCATAGAATTGTTCGAGGTCACCGACGCCGCGAATCTGTACAAAGCGGGCGCGGGAGGCGCCGGCGGACCAGGTAACGTTGGGCACTGCATTGAGAATATCCTGCAGGTGTTGCGCGGCCTGCTCGGTAATCGCGTCCTGCGACAGCACACTGATGCTGCCTACCGATTGCAACAGCGTGGTCTCCCGAAAATTCGCGGTGACAATGATTTCTTCCAGGGTTGCGCCGTCATCGGCCAGACCAGGGAGAGGAGTCGAAACAACCGTGACAGCCGCTAGAGCCGCCGCGAGACGTGATGTATTTGACATGGTGAGCCTCTAAAAAATAAGAGACCCGGAGAGCGACGCTAGATCGGTAAGACTGCACCTATTCCTACGCCGGTATTAACCGGATCAGGTTCAAGGGTTCGTCTGTTGCCAGAACAGACATCTCAGGCCGTAGCCACCCCTTAGGATTGAGGGGGCAGTATAATTGCTCGAGTACAGAATGCCTAGTGGTTTGGCCGCGGCAGGCGCTGTCCTTCTATTGGCCGCAGTCTGTATAATCGCATCTCCCGTTTTTGATACTCCGGACACCCATGACCGTACGTACCCGTGTTGCGCCGTCTCCTACCGGCGATCCCCACGTCGGCACTGCTTACATTGCCCTGTTCAATCTGTGTTTCGCGCGCGCCCATGGCGGCCAGTTTTTACTGCGTATCGAAGATACCGACCAGGCGCGCAGTACACCTGAATCGGAACAGGCCATCCTGGATTCATTGCGCTGGCTGGGCCTTGAGTGGGATGAGGGCCCTGACGTGGGTGGCGATTGCGGCCCCTATCGCCAGAGTGAACGAATGGCGCTGTACGGCCAGTATGCATGGCAACTGGTGGAGGAGGGCAAGGCATTCATTTGTTATCGCACGGCACAGGAACTGAATGCACTGCGCGAGGCGCGCCTGGCCGCTGGCAACAGTACGGCCCTGAAGCCCTCGGACCTGCGTCTGGACGACGCGGAAATCGAGCAACGCCGTGCAGCGGATGAGCCCTATGTAATCCGCATGCTGGTGCCGGAACACGATGGGACCTGTGCCATTGAGGATATGCTGCGCGGCACTATCGAGCTGGATTGGGGCATGGTGGATGCACAGATACTACTGAAGTCCGACGGCATGCCCACCTATCACCTCGCCAATGTCGTGGACGATCACCTGATGCGCATCACCCACGTATTGCGGGGCGAGGAATGGATCAATTCGGCGCCCAAGCACAAGCTGCTGTACGAGTATTTCGGTTGGGAGATGCCGCAGCTGTGCCACCTCCCCCTGCTGCGCAACCCGGACAAGTCCAAGCTGAGTAAACGCAAGAATCCGACCAGCATCCTGTACTACCAGCGCATGGGCTATCTGCCCGAGGCGCTGCTCAATTACCTGGGGCGCATGGGTTGGTCCATGCCTGACGAGCGGGAAAAATTCTCCCTCGCAGATATGACGGCGCAATTCGACATCCAACGCGTCTCCCTGGGTGGTCCCATTTTCGATGTGGAGAAACTCAGCTGGCTCAACGGCATGTGGATTCGCGAGGAGCTCAATGAAACACAACTGGCGCAGCGACTGGTGGATTGGGCCTACAACCGCGACAATCTCATGAAGGTCCTGCCACACGCCCAGAAACGTATGGAGAAACTGAGCGATTTCGCGCCACTGGCCAGTTTCCTGGTGTCCGGCACGTTGCCTCTGAGCGAAGACAGTTTTGCATCTGTAGCGGGTGAGAGAGAGACTATCGTCAAAGGTCTGCAGTTCGCCCTGTGGCGCATGGAGGCCCAGCGTGACTGGTCGCGCGATGCATTATGGAATGCACTCAAGACACTCGCCGATGCGATGGGCGTTAAGGTAAAGGATTTGCTGGCACCGCTATTCATCGCGATTGCCGGCTCCAGTGCCTCAATTTCGGTGGTCGACTCGATGGAGCTGTTGGGGCCCGACATGAGCCGGATGCGGATTCGTCACGCGATCGAGGTGTTGGACGGCGTGTCTAAAAAATCCATGAAACAGCTGGAAAAAGAATTCCAGGCGATGAGTGAAGGCTAGGCGATGGCGGGAAAATTACAAACGCTGGGCTCCATGCTGGCCAGCGCATCCCGAATGAGTCGTGGCATGCAGGCTCATCCAGGTAAAGCGCCGGAGTATTTGCTGGAGTTGTACAGTTTCGAGTCCATTCCCTATCTCTATGACCCCAATACGGAGCGGGGCATGTTTGAATCCGCAGACATCCTCGATTATTTGCGGGCAACCTACTTGCGGGCAACCTACTTGCGGGAAATCGACGGCAGTTGAAACCGTCGCCTTAGTGATGGTGCCCGCCGGCGCCGTGGACATGCCCGTGAGCCAGTTCCTCGGCGGTAGCATTTCTTACCTCCACCACTTCAATATCGAAGACCAGGATTTGGCCCGCCAGGGGATGATTGGTATCGATATCGGCAGTGTGCCTGCCCGCCTTGGTGACTGTGACTGTGCGCATTCCGTCACTGGTGCTGAGTTGCACGACAGCGCCAGGGCGCAATTTGCCCTTGAATGCCAGGTGTTTGATCGGTACGCGTTGTACAGCGTCGGGATTGCGCAGGCCGTAACCGTCCTCCGGTTTCACGGTGGCGCTGAAGACATCACCTGCTGTCCGGCCGGTCATGGCCGATTCCAGACCTGGAATGATATTGTTGGCACTATGCAGGTAAGCTGCCGGGTCACCCCCGCGCGAGGTCTCCATGGCAGTGCCTGCGTCATCGCGCAGCGTGTAGTGAAAAGTGACTATGGTTTCCGGACCAATATGCACTGTCTGTCTCCTCTGGCTGTGCATGCCTGTGCAGCGCAGATAGTAAAGTCTGGCGGCCCAAAGTCCTAGTACAAAGGGAGACCTCTCGGCTCTGCCGGGGAGGCACCCAGAGTTTGACAGTTCCGGAAATCTCCTAGTAACGCCCAAGTGTGAGCCGCCAAGCACCACACCAGGGAGAAACCATGAGACACGTGAACAGTTTGCATCACACCCGATGGGAGTGTAAGTACTACGCGCAGTGTCTATACCGAGCCGTCACTCCAAGGATCAGGCCTGATCGCTCA
>Ga0163144_10015460_pt1 | contig 15737 bp, 14 predicted proteins | sample OliLak19BULKMAT1_FD_123175 | JGI IMG/M metagenome (GOLD analysis project Ga0163144, IMG submission 123175) | Freshwater microbial mat bacterial communities from Lake Vanda, McMurdo Dry Valleys, Antarctica - Oligotrophic Lake LV.19.BULKMAT1 | ecosystem: Environmental > Aquatic > Freshwater >...
AATGGCCGAGGCCAACTGCGCGGCGATGGTCGCGAGCAGGCGCAGGTCAACGCGGTTGAAGGCGTGCTCGCGCCGCGCCACCACGATCATCTCGCCGATGCTGCGGTCGCTGACGATCAGCGGCACGTCGAGCGCGCTATTGACCTGGAAGTGATCCACCAGTTGGCGGTAGTAGCCGACGATGCGGCGGTCGTGGAGCGCCTGCCCGGCGATGAAGGGCCGGCGGGTGCGCGTGATGGAGGCGGCGAACAGCGGGTCGTCGGTGCGATGGCGCAACAGCAGGGCCTCATCCGGCTCGCCGCCATAGACCGAGGCCGGGTGCGGCACCAACTCGCCGCGCGTCTCGTCCAGCAAGGCGATCATGCCGTAATCAAAGCCCAACAGGCTGGCGGCCTGGCGCATCGCCACGCGCAAGGCCAGGTCGAGGTCGGAGGTCGAAGCGGTGGCGGCGGCAATGGCGCGCAGCCCATCGGCTTGCTCGGCGCGCACCTGGGCCTCGCGCACCAAGCGGGCGTTGTCGAGCACGGCGGCGGCCTGCACCGCGAACAGGCGCAGCAGGCGCACGTCCTCGGCGTTGAAGGCCGCCGCGCCGAGCTTGTTGGAAATCTGCACCAGGCCGAAGCGGCGGGTGGGGGTGCCAACCGGCATCAGCAGCGTGTTGCGCGCCCCGGTGGCGACGGCAAACTCGCGCAGCCCCAGCGCGTCAATCATGGGCGAGCCGGGCACGTCGGCCGTCAGCCATTCCGTGCCCTGTTCCCAAAAGGCCTCGGCCGGGCTACCGGCCGGCAGCGGCACGCGGTAAACCTCGGCCACGATGTCGGGCATGCCGTAGAACGGCGGCTGGCCGACCAGGGCGTGGGCCTCTGGGTTGTAGGCCATGAAGCCGACGTGCTCTACGTTCAGGTAGCGGGCAATGTCGCTGCCCAGCAGCGCGTACAGTTCGCGCGGGCCGGCGGCGGTTTCGAGCGCGCGCGTGACCTCGGCCAGCCCGGACAGTTCGGCCAGGCGGCGCTGCTGCTCGCTGTAGCGCTGGGCGTGGCGGATGGCCGTGGCGGCTTGCTCGGCAATCAGGCTGAGGAACAGTTGGTCGTTGGCGTTGAACGCGCCAGGGCGATAGCTGGCGAGTTCCAGCGTGCCCACGAAGTCGTCGCCGGCCAGCAGGGGCACGCCCAGGTACGAGCTAAAGGGGAAATCCACGCCGAACAGTTTGGGGCGCACGGCCTCATAGCCGGCCACATCGGCCACCAGCAGCGGTAAACGGTTGCTAGCAATCCAGCCGGAGTAGCCCTCGCTGGGGGCGTAATAGTTGCCCACCAGCGCCAGATCGCGCACGTAGTCCCGGTCGCCGGTGTGCTGGGCCGGGCGCAGCACCTGGGCCGCCTCGTCCCACAGGTTGAGTTCGGCCAGGCTGAAGCGAAAGGCGCGGCTGAGGTTGGCGAGCACGGCCGCGTAGGTTTCGGCCGGGTCGAGGCTGGCGCTGAGGGCGTGATTGATGTCGGCCACCACGCGCAGGGCCTGCACGTTTGGCTCGTCGCCGGCCGCGCCGCTGAGGGCGTGGCCGCCCGCCTGGCGCAGCAGCACCACAAAGCGCTCGCCGCCGCCCGGCAGCCCCACACGGTGCGAGGTGGCTTCGAGCGGCTGATCGCCCACGCTCACTTGGGTTTGGCCTTCGGCGGCGAAGAGTTCCAGCAGGTTATCGGCGGGTTGGGCGTTGCGCAGCAGGCGGCCCAGGGTGGGGGTCTCGCCGTTCAAGCCGAACAGCAGCCGGGCGCGGGCGTTGGCGTACTCCACCTTGCCGCCGCGCTCGGCCACCACCACGCCTGCCTCGCCGGCCGCCGCTGCGCCGGCGACGGCCACCGGCGGCGGCAGGTGCTCCACCGGGCGCAGGCCGTGCCGGCCGTACCAACGCAGAAACAGGCCCACCACGCCCAGCAGCGCGGCGGCCACGGCCAGGACGGCCAGGGCCAGCGGAAGATCGCCGGTTAGACCCATGCCTCGCGTTTCATCGGGCTAGTCGCCGGGGTCGGCCCGGCTTAGACCGCTACCGTGTCTTGCCGGCGAGCCTCGGCGGCCAGCTCGGTGATCTCGCGGATGTCGGAGAAGCCGCGCGTTTCAGAGTTGACCAGGCCGATGGCAATGTTCATTAGCGGCACTTGCAGTTCCTGGTCGTCCGCGCCTTTGGCGCTGATGTAGCCGCGCTCGCGATCCACAAAGCTGTAGTGGGTGAGCACTTCTTCGTTGAAGCGGGCCTTCAGCCGGTCGCGGATGCGCGCGCCGGCGGCGGTGGTGGTGATGACCACGAAGTTGTCGCCGCCCGGGTGGCCGATGAAGTCGTTGGCGGTGCCGGCCTCGTCAACCACCTCGCCCAGCAGGATGGAGGTAAAGCGCAGCACCTCGTCGCCGGCGATGAAGCCGTACACGTCCTTGAAGCGCTCGAAGCCGGTCAGGCGGCAGTCGAGCAGCGACCAGCCCTGAGTGCGGATGATGCGCCGCAGGTGATCCTCGATCAGGCGGCCGGAGGGCAGCCCGGTGCGCGGGTCGGTCTGGCTCTCGCGCTCCTGGCGGCTGATGGCGTTGACCACCCGCAGCTTAAGCTCTTCGATGTCGAAGGGCTTGGTGATGTAGTCGTCCGCGCCCAGCTCCAGCCCGGCGATCTTGTCACTGCGCTCGTCGCGCTGGGTGAGGAAGATGATCGGGATGTGGCTGGTGCGGGTGGTGGTGCGCAGTTGCTTACAGACCGCGTAGCCGTCCATATCGGGCAGCATGATGTCGAGCACGATCAGGTGCGGCAGGCTCTGGCGCGTCATCGCCAGGGCGTCGCCGCCGCGCGGGGCCACGCTCACCTCGAAGCCCTGCCCGGTGAAATAGATCCGGAGCATGTTCGAGATATCGAAATCATCTTCTACGACGAGAATTCTGCCTTTGCTCATGCGATGCCTCCATCCACTTCGGCCGCCGCCGGCCGGGTGCGGTTTGACTGCGACTGTTAGTCTTCGATGTCAGTCTTTGACGCGCACCAGTAACGTCATTAGCGGCACGGGCGCTAATTGCCCGTCCCGGTCGCGGATCAGGATATGCCCTTGTTCGCGGTCCATGAAGCTGTAGTGCGCCTGCACTTCATCGTTAAAACGCGTCCGCAACTGCCCGGCCAGCGCCGCCGCGTCTTCGGCCCCGGTTAGGATCAGGAACGTGTCGTGCGCGGCGTGGCCGATGAAGTCTTCGGCTGTGCCGCGCTGGTCGGTCACCTCGCGCAGCAGGTGGGCGGTGAACTTCAGTACATCATCGCCGGCCACAAACCCGTTTTGGTCGAGAAACGGCTGGAACGACTCGAGGCGGGCTTCGAGCACATGCCAGCCGGGGCGGCCCGCTGTTCGCCGCACCTGGTCTTCGATCCACGCGCCGGTGGGCAGGCGGGTGCGCGGGTCTACCAGGTTGTCGCGCATCGAGCGCGCGATCAAGTTCTGCACCCGCAGCCGCAGCTCCTCCAGGTCGAAGGGCTTGGTCACGTAGTCCTGCGCGCCCGCGCCCAGCCCGGCCACCCGGTCACTCAAGGCGATCTTCTCGCTCAGGATGATGACGGGGATGTGGCTGGTGCGCGGCGAGTTGCGCAGCGTTTCGCACACCACGTTGCCGTTGATGTCGGGCAGGTTGATGTCGAGCAGCACCAGGTCGGGGAAGCGGCTCTGGGCCAGGTCAATGCCCTGCTGGCCGCGCCCGGCTGCGTCTACCTCGTAATCCAGCCCGGTAAAGTACATGCGCAGCAGGTTGCTGGTGTCGGGGTCGTCCTCGATCACCAGAATGATGCGCTTGCCGAGGCGCAGGCGGCCGGTCATCGTTGGCCTCGGGCGCGGCGAGCGGCGTGGGCGCGCTCGGCCACGCGCGCCAGGTCGGCGGCGGTGACGGCGCGCTCAAACGAGCGAAAGCCGCTGAGCTTGAATCCATGTTTGGCTGCGATTGCTGCAATCTCGCGCACTTGTGCCACCGTTATCTGCCGGCCCAGGGTAAAGCTTTCGAAGCGGCCTTCGAGCGCCAGGGCCATCGTTTCGGCCATACAGGCATACACCTTGTCCGGCGGAAAGCCAAAGTTGAAGTTGAAGGCGGTGCCTGTGCCCGGCACCTGCACCATGCCCCCATCTATTACCAGCACGTCGTCGCGCTCGGCGGCCACGCGGGCCGACACATCGCGCGGGCGGGCCACATCGCACACCACCGCGCCAGGGCGCAGGTGGCGCGGCTCGATGACGGTATCGAGCGCGCTGGTGACCGTAAGAATCAGGTCGGCCTCGGCCAGCGGGCTGGGCTTCGCTTCGCTCGTGGCAATCTCGACTTCGGCGCTGGTTGTGGCCCGCAGCCGGTCGCGCAGGGCCAGCAGCGCGTCGGCCCGCCGCCCGATCAGCCACAGCTTGCCGACCTCGGCCGCCAGCAGTTCGGCCGCCGCCGCGCCCACCGCCCCGGTCGCGCCCATCACGGCGGCCGTGGCCCCCGCCAGTGGTATCTCCATCTGCTGGGCGGCGGCGCGCACGGCCTCGACCGCTATCGCCACGGTGTACGAGTCGCCCGTGGTGACCGGGATAGACAACTGTTGGGCGATGGTTACCCCGGCATCGCCGACCACCGAGGTAAAGGCCCCCAGGCCCAGCACCTGCGCCCCCAAACGCTCGGCTAACTTGCCCGTTTCTACTATTTTACGGTACACCGTCTTTTCCGGCAATTCGAGCATTCGGGCGGGGGTCAGGGGGCAGGCCACAAACCATCCCCTAACCTCCTTGCCGGTGGATTCTGAGCGCAGCCCGTCAATCTGCGAGATGTAGACCGGCGGGAAATAGGTGCTGAGGAAGTTGATTTGCTGGACGTTCAGCAACCGCCCGAGGAGGGGGAATTTGCGGCTGACATCGCGCTTGGGGTCAATGGGGTGGATGATGAAGGCAAAGGAGTCCATAAGGCGTCGATGGCGGGGGCCGGGCCGGAGGTCGGAGCGCCTGCTCGCCCGCCGCCTGACCCCTGTTCCTTATTTCTACCACGCTTCGGCTGTTTTCTCTCCCTTGCGAGGATACAACCGCTTATGTAAATGCGCCACCTTCAGTTTGTGGTGGTCGCTCTCTTCGTAGGCCATGTTGCGGTCGAGCACCCGGCGCTCGGGCGAAGCGAAGATCACCACATCGCTCTCGATGGTGCGGGCGGGGTAGATGATCATGCCGGAGCCGATGCGGCAGTTGTGGCCGACGCAGCCGCCCAGCACCGGCATGTTGCTGTCGCGCAGCTCCAGGTCGGCGTTCATCGAGCGGATGGGGGTGGGGAGCAGGTTGTAGTCGGTGAAGGTGGTGCCCGCGCCGATGAAGGTGCGCCGCCCGATGACGCACAGTTGCAGGCAGGTGTTTTGGGCCACCATCGCGTCTTCCATCAGGGTGGTCATAAACAGCGAGGCCCGGAACGGCAGGAAGGCGCCGTCGCCCACAGTGGAGAGCAGCAGTTGGCAGCCCTGCGCGATGTTGACGTTGTCGCCGATGGTGCTGTTGTCTATCACCACGCCCGCGCCGATGGTGCAGTTGTCGCCGATGGTGGCCGGGCCGGTGATGACGGCCGAGGGGTCAATGGTGCAGTTGCGGCCGACGCGCACGACCTCCGAGCAGCGCAGCACCTGCTTTTGCTCCAACAAGGCGCGCCACAGCACCCGCAGCTTGTAGCTGGTGCTTTCGCTGGCCCGCTTTTCAAACCAGGCCCCGCGCTTGAACAGGCCAAACACCAGGTCGGCCAGCAGGATGTGGACCCAGGCGTCAATCGCCATCAGCCCCAGCAGCGGCACCTGGTAGATCAGGTCGCCCTTGTCGGTCGCCATGTAGGTGGGGATGTGGTAGTAGCCGATCTCGCGGCTGTCGAAGTTGATGACGATGGGGTGCGGGTCGGGCGCGACGCCGGCCGGGAAGTACCACAGGTCGGCCAGGTACAGGTTGCCCTCACGCGCAAAGCTAGTCGCCAGCGGCAGCACATGCTGCACAAAGGTCTTGTTGTCGGGCGCGAAGGCGGCGCGGCCGGGGCCGCCGGTCTGGCGGGCGGCGGCCATGAAGGCGTCTATGTAGTCCTGGTCGAAATATAGGTTGTCGCGGTGGATCAGGCACTCGACGCCGTCGCGCGGCAGGTCGGAGAAGGCGGCCAGGTCTACCTCTTGCGTGGTGTAGGCCGCCAGCGCGTCGCGTTGGTGCAGCCAGAGCGGTTTGTTCTGGATGCGCAGGTCGCGCGCCTCTTCGTTGAAGGGGTGCACGTGGCGGTCGTCGTGCAGGATGTACTTTCGCATTAGTCCAGCGGTTTCTTCTCGATCACAATGGTACACAGCTCGTCGCCGCAGGCCACGCAGGTGGTCTCGTAGACTTCAAAGTTCTTGCCGCCGCTGACCCAGTAGAGCGCCTCTTGCAGGATGCCAACGGCCAGCGAACAGCAGGGCGTCTCGCTATGGCGGTGCCAGCAGATTGGGCAGCGCACGATTTCCCAGATAAAGGTCTCTTCGGCCTCGCCCAGCCGCACTACCTGGTCGCTGAATTTGTTGAAGGTCTCGGCGAACACGTCCGCGCCGACCTTGAGCTTCATGTGCAGCGGCAGCAGGCGAAAAGCCAGGTCGGCGATGCCCAGCACGGGGCCAAACTCCTTGAGGCCGTATTTGAAGCAGGCCCGCCCGGCGCGCAGCCCCAGCCCGCGCCCGCCGCGCGGCCCATACATCTCGTCTAGTGCGTGCATCAGCGCGCCCAAATCGCTAAAGGTCACCTGCCGGTCAAAGTTGTTGGGCGGGAAGTTGTTGACCAGGTGCTTGAGCTGGGCCAGGTTGAGCACGGCGTTGACGCCGTTGCGGCCCATGACCTCCTCCATCGCCAGCAGGATGATGCGCACCATCTTGTTGGGATAGTAATAATCCGGCCCCCCGGTGGCGGCGGCTAACTCCATCCCGGCTCCTCGTCTATCCCCCAACATGGTCTACCGTGGGCGTGTCGTCCAGGAACGAGCGGATCAGCGCCAGGTATTTTTCCGGCTCATCCAGCATGGGAAAGTGGCCGGACTGGGGCATGATCTCGATGCGGGCGTGCTTAACCCCGGCGGCCAGCGGCCGGTATTCCTTCGGGCTGACGATCACGTCACGCCCGCCGTACAGGCCCATGACCGGGATTTTGATGGCCGACAGGCGTGGGCGTAAATCGGTGCGGCGCAGCGAGCCAATGCTGCTGAAGAACGAATCCACCGTGGTCTGCGAGAGGTCGCGCGCCACCATGTCGTACCACTTGGGGTCGCGGGTGATGATGGGCGTCGCCAGCCGCAGGGCCAGCTTGAGCACCGGCAGAAAGTAGCGCACGACCGAGCCGATGGCGCGCACGCCGGCCAATTGTAAGAAGATCGAGAGGGAGGTGCCCACGATGGGCGACCCGATGACGCACACCTTGGTGACGCGCTCGGGGTAGCGCAGGGTGGTGCCCAGGCTGGTGGTGCCGCCCATGCTGTGCCCGATCAGCGGGGCCTGGGCGATGCCGAGCGCGTCCATGAACTGGCACACCAGTTCCATGAAGTCGCCCACGGCGTAGGAGCTGCGCTTCTTGCCGGACTCGCCAAAGCCCCAAAAATCGAGGGCGTAGCAGCGGTAGTGCCGGCCGAGAGCTTCCATGGTGGGCTGCCACAAGCCCCACGAGCCGATCCAGCCGTGCAGCAAGATGACCGGCGGCCCGGCGCCGAAGGTTTCGTAGTGGACCATGCCCTGGTCGGTGACGAGCGAACTCATGCGGCCGGCTCAATCCCCCGCGCCCCGCCTGCCGGCCGAGCGCGTGAGTGTCAGTGTCAGTGTCTTAGGAGGTTTCCATCTCGGCCAAGATGGAATAGAGGAGTTCGAGCAGGACGGTCTTGACCTTTTCCTTGTCGGTGGCGACGCACGGGATCAGCTTGACCTCCGGCGCGAGCCGCAGGGCGATGCGCAGGTCTTCAATCGGCCAGGCTTCGTCGTGGTCTTGCTTGTTGGCGGCCACCACGTAGGGGGTGGGAGCGTAGGCCCGGAAGGTTTCGAGAATGCTCTTGGCCTCGCGGAAGGTCTCGGGCCGGGTGCTGTCTACCATGACCACGAAGCCCAACATGCCCTCTGACAGGATTTCCCACATGAAGTCAAAGCGCTTCTGGCCGGGGGTGCCGAACAGGTAGAGCACCAGGTCGGCGTCTACGGTGATGCGCCCGAAGTCCATGGCGACGGTGGTGTTCTCTTTAATGCGCTCGGCGTCCGAGGAGATCTTGCGCTCGGTGGAAACGACGTCAATTTCGCTGACGGACTGAATGAACTGGGTTTTGCCCGAGTTAAAGGGTCCGGTCACCACCATTTTGACGGTTTGCATGAAGGCGCAGGTCCTTGTGCGCGCGCGACAGCGCTGGTACAGGCCGCCGCCGGAGCGGGGCCGCTAGTTGGGTGACAGGCCCCGCCGGCTGACGGCGCAGGCTTGATTACAGCGACCGAATGCGGGCAATCAGCCGGTTGACCAGCCCCCGCTGTTCTTTCTTTTGGGTGGGGGTGGGCGGCGGCGCCGGTTTGCGCCCGCCCAGGCCAAAGGGCAGCGGGGCGCGCTGGCCCTCCGGCCGGATGACCTCGACCAGCCCGGCTTGCAGCAGGCCGTAGACGATCCGGCGGATTGCCAGGTCGCCCAGGTTATTGGCTTTGCCGATGGCTTTCATCGAGTTCTTGGGATTGATGAACGACACCACCCGCCACTCTTCCACGCTCAGTTTCATGTCGCGGATGTTGACGTTGGGATGCTCGGTGAACTTGAGGGCCATGTCCAGGCTGGGCAGCTCTTCCGACAGCCGCTCCCACTCTTTCATCCGGCGGGCGCCCTCGATGATGACGTTTTCGAGTTCGATGGGGACGGTGATGCGGTCGTCGCTGGGCAGCACGTCTTGGTCGAAGCGGAACAGCCCCTCGGCCCAGGTGATGAGCCGGTAGACGGTGTCGAGCACGTGGGCGCGGATGCTGAGCAGGATGTCGGTTTGGCTGACGTAGCCGGCGTTGATGAGCAGCAGGCCGAGCTCTTTGTCGCTGGAGCGGGCGGCGCGCTCGCGCAAGACGCGGGCCTGCTCGTCGTTGAGCTTGCCGGCCTTGTGCAGGATGCTGGTGAGGTGGCCGTCGTCGGCGCCCATTTGGGCGTAGACCAGCTTGCCGTTGCGGAACGCCAAAGACGCCGCCTGGGCCGGGGCCTCAATGACGAGGGTGCCGGTTTTCTTGGCGAGGTTGATCAGGTTCAGCAGTTGAGTTGTAGAAAAATCGCGTAAATTGCCCTTGAGCGCCATACAGACCTTTACAACGGGCAGCGCCGAGATCGGCACGAGCAAAGCTGGCGGGATTATACAGGTGAGTGGTGGGCGGCGTCAAACGCGGCTCAAACGGGAGCGCGAGAGAAAAGAGAAAAAGATGGGCAGGGGGAGCGATAGTTGGCGGGTGTGCGCATAGCCAGAAAGGCCAATTGTTGTCATCAACGCAATTTTCTTTGTCATCGTCGTCACCGGACCGCTACGCGCGATCGTTGTCATCGTTGTCACCGCGGCTGGGGGGAACTGCAATCGCCGTCACCGCCGTCACCGCCGTCACCGCCATTACCGCCATTACCGCCGTCACCGCCGTCACGATGGGCAGCGGGCGGCTGGACAGAGGGGTGGTCAATTGGGAGGAAAAGGCGGGCGGTTGGGCGACCATGAATACAGTGTGCCAATCAATTGTTCTACAAGCCAGGGGCAATCGGGCTTGCGGCTTGGGTCAAACAGGACTCTAACGGCGGGGCGATTGGGTATGCTAGAATGACCATCCCGTGGACGTCGGAATAGCGCAAATGGGCCTAAATTTGGCCGGGATTGGCAGCCTACGGCTAGGAGAGTTTGGCATGAGGTTGGCGCAACGCATCAATTGGGTGGGGGTGCTCTTGGGGGCAATTCTGCTGGCGGCGTGCGGCGGGCCGGCGGCGACGCCCACGCTGCGGCCGGTGGTGGTGACGGTCTACCTGACCGGCACGCCCGCGCCGGTGCAGGCGGCCACCGCCACGCCCGCCGTGATTGCGGTCGCCACTCTAACGGAACTAGGGCAGGCGGCCACGCCCCAGGCCGGCCAGCCGACGGCCACCCCCGCGCCGGTCTACGGGCCGGACACTTACCCGGCGGGCGTCAACCCGCTGACCGGCCAACTGGTAGACCCGGCGCTGGTCAACCGGATGCCGATCGCGGCCAAGATCGCCAACTTCCCTTATGCCGTGCGGCCACAGTCGGGCTTGGCGCTGGCCGACCTGGTGTTCGAGCACCAGGCCGAGGCCGGCGTCACGCGCTTTACGGCGGTGTACCTGCAAAACGACCCGCCCGAGATCGGCTCGATCCGCTCGGCGCGCTTCATTGACACCGAAATCGCGCCGATGTTTGGGGCCATGCTGGTGACCAGCGGCTCGAGCATCGGCACGATGACGCATCTGCGCTCAAGCGATTGGTTCCTGGGCGCGAACCTCTGGCGGCTGGTGTCGGAAGAGACGAGCTATGGCTGCCCGGCGCTGTGCCGCCAGCAGTCCATCTACACCACCACAGTAGACACCAACAGCCTGTTCGTTTACCCGGACGTGCTGCGCCAGACGGTGGCGGCGCGCACCGGCAACACCGCGCTGCCGCAGTCGGGCTTTGTGTTTGCGGGCGCGGCCCCGGCCGGCGGCGCGCCGGTGAACGAGGTGGCGATTGACTTCTCCTCGGCGGCGCACGTGGCTTATCGCTACGCCGCCGACACGGGCGGGTACACGCGCTGGCAGGACAATGACCCCAGCGGCGAGCTGGTGGTACACCTAGACGCGCTGACCAACGCGCCGATCACGACCGCGAACGTGGTGGTGCTGTACGTCAATCATCAGAACAACTTTGTGCCCGAAGACTTCCGCGACGGCGGCAACTGCGGGCTGGAAATTCAGTTGTGGACGATTGGGCCGGCCAAGATTTTCCGCGACGGGCAGATGTACGAGGGGCTGTGGCGGCGCGACGAGAGCACCGGCCTTAAGCTGCGGCTGGAGGACGGCGACGGCAACCCACTGGCGCTGAAGCCGGGCAACACCTGGTTTGGCATGGTGGTGCTGACCGCCGTGGCCGAGTTGAACGGCTCAACCTACCATGTGACCAACCACGTGCTCGACACGCGCAGCGAGTGCCCGATCCCGGCGACCGAGACGCCCACGGTGACGCCGGAAGGGTTTGTGGACCCCAACGCGACGGTCGAGCCGGTGGCGGGCGAAACGGAGACGCCGGCACCGTAGGCCGGGGGGGAGACCTAACCCCCAGCCCCCATCCCGCGCTGAGTACAGCGGAGTGGGAAGGGGTGCCTACGTGACTAGGGAATATTGCAATCGCTGTTGCAGTAGTCATCGCATGAGGGGGCGAGGGCTAGGCGGCGGCGGGGCGCTACGCGCAAATTATCACGAAGGTATATGGACGCGGCGCAGGGTTGGTTGCCACCTGGCAAAAATCCAACCCACGGAGGGGGTAGGCGCAATCTGGTTTAGTGTGGGCCCAGGCGCGTGGCAACGGACCAGACCCATGACCGACCCCAGCACCGTCACCCCCTACGAGCCCCACTGGCCGGCGCAATTTGCGACGCTGGGCGTGGCGCCGTTGCCGACTTGCCCACAGCCTCGACGACGAATGTGTGTATCCGCGCCCGTTTCAGAGAAAGGCTGACCCCGCCTCAAGCAGGCCCTGTTTGCGGTCTTGACAATGGGTCCATCATAGTATGCCCGACATTTTGAGCCTGTTCACCTCCAACCTGCTTACGCCGATGGTGCTGTGTTTCGGACTGGGGCTGATCGCCAGTCGTCTCGGCTCCGACCTGCGCCTGCCGCGCCCGCTGTACGATTCCATCATAATCTATCTCCTGCTGGCGATAGGCTTCAAGGGCGGCGTGGAGATCGCGCAGACCGGCTTGTTGCCGCTTCTCATCCCCGCGCTGGTTAGCGTCGGGCTGAGCATGTTGATTCCGCTTTACGCTTACCCGGCCCTGCGGCGCATGGGGCAGTTCGACCGCGCCAATGCTGCCTCGATTGCCGCACACTACGGCTCGGTGAGCGTCGTGACCTTCGCCACCGGTTTGACGATGTTGGAGACGCTGCGCATCCCCTATGACGGCTTCATGAATGCGCTACTCGCTCTGATGGAATCGCCCGCCATCATTGTGGGGGTGGTGCTGGCCGGCCGGGCACGGCGGCTGGAAGGTGAGAGCGACCCGGCCGCCAGGCTGGACTGGCGCGCTTTGCTACATGAAGCGTTTCTCAACAAGAGCGTGGTGCTGCTGATTGGCGGCCTGCTGGTGGGTGCGCTCTCCGGCCAACCCGGGCTGGAGGCGACCCAGGCCTTCTTCGTTGCGCCCTTCAAAGGCGTGCTCTGCCTGTTCCTGCTCGAATTGGGCGTGGTCACTTCTGAGCGCTTGAACGATCTGAAGGGGGTTGGCGTGTTTTTGACGGGCTTCGGCATCGCCCTGCCCCTGCTCAACGGCGCGCTGGGAGTGGGTGCGGGTTGGCTGACCGGGCTGAATATGGGCGGCGCCGCGCTACTGGGTATCTTGTGCGCCAGCGCCTCCTACATCGCGGCGCCGGCGGCGATGCGCGTGGCCCTGCCGTCGGCCAATCCCACGCTGTCACTCACCGCTGTGCTGGGCGTCACCTTTCCCTTCAATCTGACGCTCGGTCTGCCGCTCTATCTGAGCCTGGCGCGCTGGCTGTATGGAGCCTGAAATGGAAATGCACTCGGTCACTTTGGTCACTGTCACGCCTTACGATCCCCATTGGCCGGCGCAATTTGCGGCGCTGGGCGGCACGCTGCGGGCGGCGCTGGGCGGGGCGGCGCTGCGGATTGACCACATCGGCTCCACGTCGGTCCCTGGCCTGGCGGCCAAACCTGTGATTGATATTCAACTCTCGGTGGCGGCCCTGGAGCCAATGGACGTATATCATGGCGCGTTGGAGCGCCTGGGCTACGCCTGGCGGGCCGAGAACGATGACCGCAACCGGCGCTATTTTCGCGAACCGGCGGGGCAGCGGCGGCGGCGGCGGAGCGCTATGCGTTACTCAAATACCAGTTGGCGAAACAGTATCGCGCTGACCGGGTGGCCTACGCCAATGCGAAAAGCCCGCTCATCTGGGAACTACTGCGGCAAGCGGACGAGTGGTGCCGGACCACGGGCTGGGCGCCGGGGCCGGCGGATGCGTGAGGGCGAAGCGGCTTACACCGTCAGCCCGTCGTAGGCGACCTCGTAGCCGTGCTGCGCGGCGAAGTCAACCAGCTCGGGGTGGGCGGGGTTGCGCGGGTGCGAGATGTGCGTCGCCAGGATGCGGGCCTGTGGGGTGAGCAAGTTTTCCGCGCGCAGGCGGGCGACATGCTCGCGAAACTGCGTAGCGTTCATGTGGTCGGGGGCCGGCTCGTCCGGGCCGTAGGTGTGATCGAGCACCACCAGGTCGAACTGCAAGCGCTGGTCATGGAAGCCCTGCCAGGTGGCCTCGGGCAGCGGGCCGGTGTCGGTGCCATAGAAGACGGTGCGGCCGGCGGTCTTGACCGCGTACAGCAGCGGGTCGAGGCTGCGGTCGTGGTTGGCCGGGAAGGCCGTCACCTGGTACGGTCCGACGGCGAACGATTGCAGCGCCTCCACGATATGAAATTCCACGTTGAGCGTTTCAGCCACGCCGGGGGCCATGACGCCGCCCGCGCCAAAATCCCATTGCAGCATGGCTGCCAGCCGGTCCATGGTGGCGGGCGAGGCGTAATAGTGCAGGCGAGGCGCGCCTAGCACGTCGTAGCCGGGGCTGCGCGAGAGCAGCATGCTCGGGTCTAGGTGGTCGGAGTGGCCGTGGGTCTGGAGGCAGTAACGCACGTTGGTGAGCGGTTTACGGTGGTAGAACGACGAGGTCAGGATGTCTGGCCCGAGGTCAATCAGCAGGTCGTCGTTGATGAGGGCCGACGAGCGGGCGCGCAGGCTCGGCCCGCCCAGCAGCCGGGCGCGCTCGCAGTTGGCGCATTTGCAAAAGGCCTCGGGGTAAGCGTTCGAGGCGGCGGTGCCGAGAAAAGTTAGCTGCATCTGATCCATGGCGATGTCCTTCGGAGCCGGCGCAGGGTAAGGGGGATGGCCGACCGCAGATCAATGATACACCGTCAGCGGGTGGCGGGCCTCAGCGACCGTCCGGCTTACGCACCCACAGCCCCACGTGCGCCGGCTGCATCGTCTGGTCCACCGCCGCCAGCAGTTGCTCCGACAACTGCTCCAGTTCCACCACGTCGCGGGCCTGCGCGCCAAAGGCGGCCAGGGTGCGGGCCGCGTCGTACTTCTGGCGGTAGAAGCGCCGGTCAATGGTGCGCTGCGCGCGGCTGCGCAGTGGCCCGAACAACGCGGCGATGATGAGGGTCGAGAGCACCGTGACGAGGGCGCTGCGGCCCTCGCCGGTGACGGCCTGAAAGACGTTCTGCAGGACGAGCACGCTGCCGAAATAGGCCAGCGCCAGCACAGCCGACAGGGCCGAGTAGACCAGCGTCCGGCGGATGATGACATTGATGTCGAACAGCCGGTAGCGCAGGATGGCCACTCCGATGGCCAGCGGGATGGCAAGCACGGCCAGGTCGAATATGATACCGGGGCCGGCGGTCTGATCCGGCAGCGTGAGGATGAAGACGGCACTGAAAGCAAAGGACGCCAGAAAGAAACCGCAGGCCAGCAACAGCCACTTGATTTGCTGGCGCTCAATCAGCGCGGCGCTCCGGTAGCGGAAAAAGAGGGCGCTGACGCAAAGCCCGACGTTTACCACGAGGAGCGCGACAAACACAACCAACAGAAGGTCGGTTGACTCGCCCAGAAAGCCAATAGGGTTGTGAATTGTCTGGAGGCCGTCGCCTACGCCGAGTTCGGGCGCAAACGAGACCAGGAACAGAAAAAAGAGGAAGCAGGCAATCAGTGAGGCGATGACCCAATTCCAGCGCGGCGTGAGTGGGCGGCCGGTTGGAAAGAGCACCGGAATGAGCAGCAGCGGCCCCATGAGCAGCCACCAGCCCCAACTGCTGTACCAGGCAATCAAGATGTTGGCTGCCGTCGGGTCGGTGGGCGGCAGGCCGGTCTGGGCCTGGTAGGCTAGCACGGCCGACTGCACGGCCAGCGACAAGGCTATGATCATCAACAGCCAGCCGATAGTGTTGCGTGGTTGGCGGCCGACGATGAGCGCGCCAACGGCGCCAAACACGAGGGTAAAGCTGGAGGTGAGCACGTTGCCAATCAGCGTCAGCGGGTCGGGTGGCGCGGTCACGATGGGAGCCAGGCCATACAGCGCCAGCACGACGCCCACGGCGCACAGCGACCAGGCCAGCAGGGCGGGTCTAGTGAGTCGCACTAAGGGGCTCCGGGGCAATCGCTGCGTGCGCCTGGCCGGGCTTCAACCACAGGCCCACATGCGCCGGCTGCATGGTCTGGTCCACCGCCGCCAGCAGTTGGTCCGACAGTTGTTCCAGTTCCACCACGTCGCGGGCCTGCGCGCCAAAGGCGGCCAGGGTGCGCGCCGCGTCGTACTTTTGCCGAAAGAAGCGCCGGTCAATGGTGCGCTGCACGCGCCCGCGCAGCGGCCCGAACAAGGCGGCGATGATGAGGGTCGAGAGCACCGTGACGAGGGCGCTGCGGCCCTCGCCGGTGACGGCCTGAAAGACGTTCTGCAGGACGAGCACGCTGCCGAAATAGGCCAGCGCCA